>Ga0209517_10004418_pt1 | contig 18476 bp, 13 predicted proteins | sample PeaSoiMetSII2010_FD_187695 | JGI IMG/M metagenome (GOLD analysis project Ga0209517, IMG submission 187695) | Peat soil microbial communities from Weissenstadt, Germany - SII-2010 (SPAdes) (version 2) | ecosystem: Environmental > Terrestrial > Soil > Wetlands > Peat | place: Germany...
AGCCGCCGGCGAGGTGGCGATTACCACGGTCCTCCCCTCGCGCAATCTCATCACCCGCCCGCTGCGCAGCAAGACGGACGTGAGCCTCCAGTACGTCATCAAGGTGCCGCGCGATGCCCACCTGGTGATCCACCATGACTCCGGTGACGTCCGGCTTCAGGGCCTGACGGCCGCCATCGAGGCCACCCTGCATGCCGGCGATATCGAGCTGCGGCTTCCCGAGGTGAACCCTTACTCGATCGATGCGAAGTGCAAAATCGGCGGCGTGTATTCGGATTTCACGGGCGACCATCGAGTGCGGTTCGCGGTGGGTGAAAGGTTCGACCACGAGGCTGCGCCTTCGGCGCCGCATGCGTTTCTGCGCGTGGATGCCGGCGGAATCCAGATTCTGAAGATTCCCGCCATCGCGACTGCGCCATAGCCTCACTACTGCTGGCCACGGACCGCGGGTGAGTCGTCGGAGAAAAGCCGCGGCGCGATATGCTGGAGAATCTTCATTGCGACCGTGCGAACTTCCGGCGCCACGCGATTGAGGTAATCGGGCGACCCGGCGCTGGCCGCCTGCAGGGCTTCGTAAAGCGGGCGCCATCGCTCGTGGGCTCCGGTGCGCTCAAGGATGGCGATCGCATCGGAGGTGTGCCCAGTCTCCACGACAGCTTGGAATAGCGCGGTGGAGAAGGTCCCTCCTTCGTCGCCGGCGAGTCGCTCTAACAGAGGGCCGGCCTCGTGCCACTTACCGGATAGCGTGAGCAGGCGAGCGAGAAGGAATTGGGTGGGTCCGCTGCGCGGCACGGCTTCTTGGGCTTTCTGGACAAGACTCAGTACACTGGACAAGTCTTTGGGAGTCTCACTGAGACGCTCACAAATCTCAAGAAGCGAATCCAGATCGCCGGATCGAGTTGGATCGAGCCGCAACGCGCCCAGATAGGCTTCGCCCGCCTCCGGATACCTTTCGGCATTTTCCTCCAATAGCGTGCCAAGGTTGCTCCTGGGTCGAACGTATTGTCCATCCAGTTCGATGGCTCGACGATAGGCTCGCTCTGCCTCCTCGCGGCGCTTCAGGTGATACTGCAGCAAGATGCCAAGGTTTGACCAGGGTGTGGCATCGTGAGGGTCCAATTCGATGGCCCGGCGATACGCCTGTTCCGCCTCGTCGTAGCGCGTCAGACCGTTCTGAAGCAAGCTGCCTAGGTTGTTCCACGTAAAGGCGTTCTGTGGATCCAGTTCAGTCGCGCGGCGATAGGCCAGTTCCGATTCCTCGTAGCGCTTCGAGTGACCGGCCAGGAGGTCGCCAAGATGGTGCCAGGCACGGGCGTCCTGTGGGTCCAGTTCGATGGCGCAGCGATAGGCCTGTTCCGCCTCCTCATAGCGCATCAGGGAGTATTGGAGGAGGTCTCCGAGGTCGGTGTGCAGGAGGGCGCTTTGTGAGTCCTGTTCGATAGCCCTCCGATAGGCCCGTTCCGCCTCGTCGAACCGCCCGAGGCGCCAGTACAGAAGGTTGCCGAGCCCATGCCAAGCCGAGGCGCCCAAGCCCCGCTCCAGGGTCAGTGCCCGGAGGGCCGACTCGGCCTTCTCCAGTTCCTCCGCGGATAGTCCTTCCCCGTAACAAGCCGGATTGATTCTGGCGCGGAGGGCGATGGAGGGCAACCAAGGGAGATCCCATCTCTGGCCAATCGCTAGCGCACCCTCCCAGTCGTAGACGTCAGCCATGTCGCCGGCAGCCAGAGCTTCGTACAGTCTGGCCACCGCGGTCGTCTGTTTGCGATACGCTCGCAGCAACTTCTGCTCCGCGCGCTTCAGCTTCATGTGCAGATCACGGAGCCCATTTTGCGGCAGCGCCGACAACTCCTCCACAACTCGCGTCTTCTCCGCGAGCGTCAGGTGCGGAGAACCGCCGAGCAAGCGCCAGAAGTCCGCCGCATCGATATCCCCCCAATCGATCCGAAGTCCGCACAGCTTCTCCTTCAACTCGCGCAGTTTCTGCATGCGGTCCTTCTTGTCCTGCAACTCGGGAGGCAGATCGGTGAAATCGATCCCCAAATCCACCACCGCGTGCAGTCCCGCCGACTCCAGGCTCCTTCGAAGGTGCCGGTCCCCCACCGCCTCCGAGTACGCGAGCGCCATGTCCACGTAACGCTGGCGCCCCATCGCTTCCGGGTTGCGCTCCAGTATTCCCCGCGCCCGGGCAACCAATTCCTCCCGATCGAACCACGCCTCCAGGAACTTCACCAGCCAGAGCAGCTTGCGACGCACGCGGCGGCTGGCGCGCATCAGGTACCAGATATTGAAGAAGCGCTCCGCGATCTGAAAGGCGGCCTTCCTTTCACCAAACCATGGCGCCTTCTCTACTACTCCCAGATCTTCCAGCCGCTTCAGTTGCGCGGAAACCTGGTTCACGGATAGCGGCCGCAACGAGTCCGTCAGGTCCGCTGCGGTCAGGGGATCCCAGTGGATCGCCATGGCGTCCACGAGTTGTTGGGCCTGCGCCGGCAAGTCTTCAAAGCGGGCCTTGTAGAGCGGCGTATAGAGATCCAGCAGTTGCTCCACATCGCGCTGCACATCGCCGTCACGGCCTTCAGCCAGCACCTTGTAAAGCAGCACGAGCGTGCGCGGATTCCCTCCGGTCAGCAGGCGCAACGCGCGGATACGCCCCGGCTGCTCCTGAAGCAACCGCTCCACTTCCTTCGCACCCGACTCGACAGCCAGCCGGCGCAGCACCGCGAATGTCTCCCCGTCATCCAGACCCTTCAGCTCGTGCACCTGGAAGAAGTCGTAGAACGCGCGCCCGTGTTCATAAAGAGCCTCCAAAACGCGGCTCGAAGCCCCCATGAAGTGCAGTCTCCGCTCCTCCGAGATCACGCGGCGGAATTCCCATTCCTGTTCGTGGTCGAGCCGGTCGAGCAAAATGTCGAGGTTGTCCACCAACAGGAGAAGCCGCCGATCGAGCCGCTCCGCCTCTCCGGTCAGCAGCGCCAGGGCCTTTGCGGAGCGCCCCGCGCGATCTGAAGGCACACGCTCCACGCGCGCATCCAGGGCCAGTGACGCCGCGCGATCGCCAGCGCGGTCGAGCGCATCGCTCAGCGCGTCGATGCAGTTCAGCCAAAAGTCGCCGAGGCTGGCGACGTTGTACTGCTCTTCGGGGAAGACCAACGCCATCCAGGTGCCCGCGAGTTCCGGATCGTCCTCGACGGCGTACGCCAGCCGCCGCAGGAGCGTGGTCTTGCCCAGTCCGCGCTGGCCGATGATGAGGTGATGTTGTGGCGCCGCTTCCGGACCCTCGCGGTGAAGGTCGTCGAGCAGCCGATGAAGCAGGGGCTGGTGCGCCACGAACCCTCGAATCAGGTCCTCCTTTTTGAGGTTCGCAGGGTTGTAGATCGAAACCGTCAGCGCCGCGAGGTTGCCCGAGTCAGTCATGCGAGTCTTCCGGCGGGGCAACGCGGCGCAGCCAGTAATCGCGGAGCAACGGAAACTGGAAATGCCGGCGGCCGCGCACCTCCACCAGGTAGCCGTCGTTGTGCAGGACGTCGAGCAGGTAGCGCAGTTTCTCCTCGCGGGCCTCGGCTTCCGAGATCGCTGATGCAAGCGAGTGGTTGAGGGCGGTTCGGGTAACTCCCGCCGGCTCGCGGCAGGCGGCGTTCAACACGGCGACCGCGAGCTCCGCGTCCGTCCGTCCCAGCTCTTCGTACAGCCGCTGCCGCCAGTAGTCGAAATAGTTGCGGTGCTTGGGGCCGAGAAGGCCTTCGATCGCGCGGTCTACATCGGCCTTGGTAATTCGGCCCTCGACGTCCCGGATCTCATGGAAGATGAGCTGCAGATAATACGGCGCCGGCCAGCCCGCCCTCACAATGACGTGCTTGCGCACCACCGGGGTCAGGACCTTTTCATATGCCTCGGCGAGCGCCCCGAGCAGGTCATCGGCAGTCGTTTCATCGAACGCACCCAGGGCACCGATGCGCAGATCGTTGATCGAATCCGCCATATTGAGGCGCGTTGTGACGGTGTCGAGACCGATGGAGCCTGCCAGCATCCAGCGCACGTTGCCGTGTTCCAACCGGAGGCGGCGCAGCCAATATAGGAACTCGCGCACCCTGGCGCGCTGCGCGGCTTCCCCCTGGTTCAGCAGCTTCAGCACGAACACCGGCAACTCGTCGATCTGGATCAGCCATCGGCCATCCAGCCTGGACAAAGCATCTGCGAGTTCCTCGCCCAGCCGGCTCCATGCCGCATCGTTCGCTCGGAACTCCACGCTGAAACCGGCGCCTCCGATTTTCTGCACACGCTGGATCGTCTGCCCCAGCCAACTCTCTTTGACGCGGTTCCACAGCCGGTCTCCAGCGTTGGTTTCGAGAATGGAAACGTACAGGCGCTCCACAAATCGCAGTTCATCCGCGCAGTCCGAGACGTCCACGAACACGGGGCTGAACCCGTGCTCACCGGCATTCTCTTCCATCTTCCTCATGAGCGATGTCTTACCGACCCGTCGGGGAGCGAGCAGAAGCAGGTTGTCGGTTTCCAGATCTCGCCAGAAGGCCTCGATCTCATTGACACGATTGAAGAAATCGCGACCTTCGGCGACTGCGCCGGTTATGTTTCTCATAGCAGCCACTATACAACAATCCTATTGTACAACAATTTTATTGTACAGCAGACTGATTGTAGTCGGTGCATCGCCCCTACTGCGGTTCAACTTCGCAGGGCCCGCATGGGATCGATGCGAGTGGCCCGGAAGGCCGGCACCCACGTCGCAAAGAGAGCCACCGCGGACAGGAACAGCCCGGCCAGCACAAAGGTCGCCGGATCCGCCGCGTCCACGCGGAACAGCATACTGGCCACCAGGCGTGTGGCCCCGAAGGCCGCTACTGTGCCCACCGCCATACCGGCCAGCGCCAGCGCCATTCCCTGCCCCACCACCATCGCGATCACGTTCCGCGGCCGGGCGCCCATCGCCATGCGGATGCCGATTTCGGGGATGCGCTGGCTCACGGTATACGACATGACGCTGTAAAGGCCCACTGCCGCCAGCAGGAGGCACATCAAGCCAAGCGCTCCCATCAAGCTGGCAGCTACCTTCTGTCCGAACGTCGCCACCATGGTGTATTCGGCCAGGGGGACGGCATGGAAAGCCGCCGCGTTCGGGTCGGTTTCGGCCACCGAACGACGGAGAAGTGGGATCGCCTGCTCCGGTTGGCCTGAGGTCCGCGCCAGAAAGTAGAGCTCCGGGCTGGCATCGTAGAACTGCTGAAATGGCAGGTAGAAATGCGGACTGGGTGCTTCCGCGGGAGTGAAATACTTGCTGTCCCTCGCCAGCCCCACCACGGTACACCACTTGCCGGAGGCGCGCACCTTTCGTCCCAGCGGATTTTCCCCGCGGAAGTAGCGCCTGGCAAACGCCTGGTTGACGATCATGGCGGGCTCCGCCTTGCGGTCGTCGCGCACGCTGAAATCGCGGCCTTCCAGGATGGGAATCTGCATCGTGGCAAAGTAGCCCGGCGATACCAGGGCGCGGTTGACGGCAGGGGACTCGCTGGGCAAGGGCGTGTATCCCTCCACCCGCACGTAACTGAACGGACCGGAGGTGGTGCTCAGCGGCACGAAATCGGTATAGCTGACCGTCTCGACACCGGGAGCCGCGAGCATCCGCTCCTTCAGCCGCAGAGCGAACTGCTGGATCTGGTCTCCGGTATAGCCCGTGGTTTCGATGAAGAACCGCCCGAAGAGAACGTTGCCCGCCTCGAATCCAGGATGGATCGCACGGATATTGCGGAAGCTCCGCGCGAAGAGGCCGGCACCCACCAGGGCGACGGTGGCCAATGCCACCTCGCCAATCACCAGGATGCTCCTAGTGCGGCGTGAGGCGGCGCCGGCCGTGTCGCTGCGGCTGCCTTCCTTCAAAACCTCGTTCAGGTTGGAGCGGAACACGAACAGGGCCGGCGAGGCTCCCGAGATCAATGCAGTCGTCAGGCAAGCCAACGCCGTAAACCCGAGAATGCGGGGGTTCAAGACATACGACGTGTTGATCGGGAATCCGACGCTCGGCACCATGGCGGCGAGGGCCCCCTGCATCCATAGCAACATCAGGAGGCCCACGCCGGCGCCGCCCGCGGCCAGCACCAGCGTCTCCGTAAGCACCTGTATCGCGACGCGCAAGCGGCCTGCGCCCATGGCGAAGCGAATGCCGAACTCTCTCTGCCGCCCTACCGAACGGGCCAGCAGGAGATTGGCTACGTTCGCGCAGACAATCAGCAGCGCTACCAACGAAAACCCCAGCAGGACCTCGAGCGGCTCGCGCAGAAGTTCATTGACGCCGTTGTGCTCTTCCCAGGTGGGCAGGATGGTGGCGCCGACCCCACGATTGGTCTTCGGGTTGGCAGCAGCGAGACTGGCGGCCATAGCCATCGCTTCGGCACGGGCCTGCCCGATCGGGACGCCGGCGCGGCGGCGGCAGATCGTGCTCAACATGCCGCGGTCGCCGCGCTCGCGAAAGCTGGATTCCGGCAGCAATCCGAGGGTCGGGCCCATGGTGACCGGCGCCCACAAATCGTACTGCATCACCGGAGAGCTGCCGCGGAACTCCGCCGGCGCCACGCCCGCGATCGTCAGGGAGTGCCGGTTGACCCGCATGGTCTTCCCGGCGATGGAAGGATCGGAGTGGAAGTAGTCGCGCCATAGCCGGGCGCTGATCACCGCCACGGGGTAAGCGCCCGGACTGTCTCCGGCCTCTTCGTGCGTGAAGAAACGTCCTACCAAGGGCTTGACTCCCATCACCTCGAAGTAATTGCCGGAGACCAACTCTCCCCAAGCCAAGCGCGCCCGCTGCGCATCGCCCAGAATGAAGGCGCACTGCCGGCGGACCGCCAGCCCGGCGAGCCCTTTCAAGCCATCGCGGTAGTCGCGGAAATCCAGCCAGGAGATGCTGGTGCCGCCATTGGGCGCACTGGCCGTGATCATCTCCAGGGACGCCAGTTCCTCGCTCCGGCTGGCGCCGGGATAAGGATGCAGAAGCACCGCATCGACCCACGAAAAGACCGTGGTAGTGCTGGCGATCCCCAGTCCCAGGGTCAACACGGCGACGGAGGCAAAGCCGGGGCTGCCCGAGAGCACCCGGAGCCCGAATCGAACGTCCCGCAGAAGGTGGCGCATGGCATATTGGACTGTGCAATTTGCGTGCATCCGCAAATGATTGACTCTATGGCACGTCCCATCTTCAGTTTAAGCGATTTCGGAATCTGCTTGTCCGATATCGGACAATGTCTGGCACGTCTAACCGTACCCATGTCATCATAAAACCATGCGCAAACTGGCAACCCTTGTCCTCGCCTTCTCCCTGCCCCTGCTGGCGAAGGCGCCCCAGCAGCACGTCATGGTCACCACCACCGATCGCGTGGATCTCGCCCGGGCGGCGCCATTCGCGTGAACGGCTCTGTGGGCCAGTTGGACCGCGAAGATGCCATGCAGCTCTTGAACCACGTTCTCGTGAAGAACGAGCGGAAAGCCGCCGGCGAGGTGGCGATTACCACGGTCCTCCCCTCGCGCAATCTCATCACCCGCCCGCTGCGCAGCAAGACGGACGTGAGCCTCCAGTACGTCATCAAGGTGCCGCGCGATGCCCACCTGGTGGATCCACCACGACTCCGGCGACGTCCGGCTTCAGGGCCTGACGGCCGCCATCGAGGCCACCCTGCATGCCGGCGATATCGAGCTGCGGCTCCCCGAGGCAAACCCATACTCGATCGATGCGAATTGCAAAATCGGCGGCGTCTACTCGGATTTCAGCGGCGATCATCGAGTCCGCTACGCGGTGGACGAAAGGTTCGACCACAACTCTCCGTCTCCCGCCCCGCATGCCTGGCTGCGCGTTGACGTGGGCGGCATCCAGATCCTGAAGACGCTGGCGGTCGCGACGGCGCCGCAGTGAAGTCCTGTCAACTGCGCAGGGCCCGCATCGGATCGATACGGGTGGCCCGGAAAGCCGGCAGCCCCGTCGCCACCAGCGCTACCGCGGACAGGAACAGCCCGGCCAGCACAAAGGTCGCCGGATCCGCCGCGCCCACGCCGAACAGCATGCCCGCCACCAGGCGTGTAGTGGCAAAGGCCGCCGCCGCGCCCACAGCCATGCCGGCCAGCGCCAGCTCCATTCCCTGCTTCACCACCATCGAGACCACGTTCCACGGCCTGGCGCCCATGGCCATGCGGATTCCGATCTCGGGGATGCGCTGGCTCACCGAGTATGACATCACGCTGTACAGTCCCAATGCCGCCAGCAGCAGGCACATGACCCCCAGCGCTCCCATTAGTCCGGCGGCTACCTTCTGTCCGAAAGTGCCCAACGTGGTGTACTCGGCCAGCGGCATGGCATGGAAGGCTGCCACGTTCGGATCGGTCTCGGTCACCGCACGCCGCAGAAGCGGGATTGCCTGCTCCGGCTGGTCCGCGGTCCGCACCAGGAAATGAAGCTCCGCGCTGCCGTCGTAGAACTGCCGGAATGCCAAATAGAAAAACGGCCTGGGTGCTTCGGCCGGGCTGAAATATTTGCTGTCTCGGGCGAGCCCTACCACCCGGCACCATTTGCCGGAGGCGCGCACCTTTCGGCCCACCGGATTCTGGCCCCTGAAGTACCGCTTGACGAACGCCTGGTTGACGATCATGACGGGCTCCGCCTTTTGATCGTCGAGCTCGCTGAAATCGCGGCCCTCCAGGATCGGAATCTCCATAGTGGCAAAGTAGCCTGGTGATATCTTGGCGCGATTGACGGCAGGGGACTCGCCGGGCACCGGCGCGTACCCCTCCACCTGCACGTAATTGTACGGACCGGTCGTAGTGCTCAGCGGCACGAAATCCGTATAACTGGCCGTCTCGATTCCGGGCGCTGCGAGCATCCGCTGTTTCAGCCGCAAGGCGAACTGCTCGATCTGCTCTCCCGTATAGCCCGTGGTCTCGATGAAAAACCGCCCGAACAGAACCTTACCGGCGTTGAAGCCCGGAGGAATCGCGCGGAGATTGTAGAAGCTCCGCGCGAACAGGCCGGCGCCCACCAAAGCCACGGCCGCCAAAGCCACCTCGCAGATCACCAGGAAGCTCCGTGTGCGGCGCGAGGCGGCGCCGGCCGTATCGCTGCGGCTGCCATCCTTCAGGACCTCATTCAGATTCGAGCGGAACACGAACAGCGCCGGGGAAACTCCCGCGATCAATGCCGCCGTGAGACAGACCATCGCTGTAAACCCGAGAATGCGGGGGTTCAAGGCATACGACGTCGTGATCGGGAACCCGATGTTGGGCACCATCGCGCTCAGCGCCCCTTGCATCCACAGCAACATCAGAAGGCCCGCACCCGCCCCGCCGGCGGCTAGCACCATCGTCTCGGTGAGCACCTGTAACGCCACGCGCAAACGGCCCGCGCCGAGCGCGAAGCGAATGCCATACTCACGCTGCCGCGTTACCGAACGCGCCAGAAGAAGGTTGGCGACGTTAGCGCAAACAATCAGCAGCGCGACAAACGAGAACGCCAGCAGGATCTCGAGCGGCGCGCGCAGAAGCTCGTTGGTGCCGTTGTGTTGTTCCCAGGTGGGCAGAATGGTTGCCCCGATGCCGCGATTGGTCTTGGGATTGGCGGCGGCCAGACTGGCGGCCAGGGCCATGGCTTCGGCGCTGGCCTGCTGGATGGAGACGCCGGTCCGCAGTCGGCAGATCGTGTCCAACTCGCCGCGGTCGCTGCGGTCGCTAAAGTCGGAGTCCCCCATCAGTCCGAGAGCCGGCCCCATGGTAACCGGCACCCACAGATCGAACTGCATCACCGGCCAGCTTCCGCGGAACTCCGCCGGCGCCACGCCCGCGACGGTCAGCGCATGCCGGTTCACGCGCAGGGTCTTCCCTGCGACGGCAGGATCGCCCTGGAAGTAGTCACGCCACAGCCGGGCGCTGATCACTACCACCGGATAAGCACCCAGGCTTTCCCCCGCCTCCTCGTGCGTGAAGAAGCGGCCCACCAGCGGCTTGACGCCCAACACCTCGAAGTAGTTGCCGGAAACCAGCTCGCCCCACGCCAGGCGCGCCCGCTGCGCATCGCCCAGCGTGAAGCCGCACTGCCGGCGGAGCACCGCGAGCCCGGAAAGGCTCTTCAGGCGGTCGCGGTAATCGCGGTAATCCAGCCACGAGATGGCGGTGCCGCCATTGGGCGCATTCGCCGTGATCATCTCCAGGGTCGCGAGTTCGTCGCTCCGGCTGGCGCCGGGGAAAGGATGCAAAAGCACCGCATCGACCCAGGAGAAGACCGTGGTGGTGCAGGCTATTCCCAGCCCCAGGGTCAACATCGCTACGAAAGCAAAGCCAGGGCTGCCCCAGAGTACCCGAAGCCCAAATCGAAGGTCCCGCAGAAGTTGGCGCATGGCATATTGGACTGTGCAATTTGCGTGCATCCGCAAATGATTGACTCTATGGCACGTCCCGTCTTCAGTTTAAGCGATTTCGGAATCCGCTTGTCCGATATCGGACACTGTAGTGGGTCAGGCGCTTTCGCCGGGATAGCGTCCTCTGCGAAGTTCGCCGAGGCCAGCGTGCCCGAGAACACGATGCTTGATATGATGGGTCATGTGAGCGCGGCTATGTTACGTCGATATTCCCACATCCGAGCGAAAGCCCGCCGTGAGGCGATGACTGCGCTGGAGAGCCGCGCTTCATCTGGAGTCCCACATTCTCCCGCAATCGGCAATTCTCCGGATGAAGAGAAAAAGGTAAGTTTTTTAGTTTCTTAGATTTGGGCCGGTAGCTCAGGTGGTAGAGCATGTGCCTTTTAAGCACAGGGTCGCGGGTTCGAGTCCCGCCCGGCTCACCAAGAAAACAAATGACTTAACGGAATCCAGCGAAACTGGCTTGTGTACCAGTTGTGTACCAGAACCTTTGGGGTTTTCACTGGACGCCCCCCTCGGGTTTCGCCGCGGCCAGCCCGCACAGCTTGGCGTCCAGCGCTTCCACGGCCGCCCGTACGCTCTCCGGGATTTCCTGAACGTACACGCCGAGGGTCGTGGCCGGCGTAGAGTGCCGCAGGTGCGCCTGGATGCCCTTGGCCGTGCCGCACTGTTGGAACCAGATAGCGCAAGTACGCAGGAACGCCTTGAAGTTTACCGAGGTATTCGGGTCAACCCACTGCTTACCGCGCGGCCAGCCCTTCGGCTTCGCCGCCATGATACCGGCGCGGATCGCGGCCGGCCAGAAGTGGCGCCGGAGGAAATTCTTAGTGCCGACAGGGGTGCCGTTCTGGGACGGGAATATCATCACCGATGAACTCGTGGCCTGCCATTTCATCAGCTCGTCCGTTATCGACTTCGGCAACCAGACCCAGGCGTGCGATCCGGGTGTCTTGGTCTCCTTGATACCCCACTCGGCTGCCGACTCGTCGATTCGGAGCCGGCCACCGGCCGGGTCGAAGCCGTCCCACTTGGTGGCGAACATCTCGCCCGGCCGCAATCCGACCACGATGCAGATCCTGGATATTAATCGGTCGCGCGCATCCATCTCGTCGAGCAGGCCCGGAGATCTCTTCGATGGACAGGAATCGCTTGCAGGTAGCGCGGGTCTGCGGCCGGACGATCTTACGCGCAGGGTTCCGGTCGAGTAGGCCCTGGTCAATTGCCTCTTCCAGTGCAGCCTTGGTGTAGGTCCGAGGGTGATGCCACTGGGAGCGCGGCCGCTGAGCCATCCGGTCCCGGCCTGGCTTCCCATCCCCAAAACGGTTAAGCACCCTTGTCAACCCGATAGACCCCGTCACATTGGTGAATAGTGTACAATACTATCGCCGTTCGTAACTGTTTTACTTACCCGAAAGGGTTTTTGGGGGCTGTGATGGAAAAACCGGCGCAAAATATTCAAGACAGCTTTTTAAACAATGCTCGGAAGGATAAGATTGTCCTCACCATTTACCTGATGAGCGGAGTCAAGCTCTCGGGCCGAATCAAAAGTTTTGACAAGTACTCGCTGGTGTTGGAAACGAACAACCAGGAACAATTGATCTTCAAGCACGCGATTTCGACCGTCGTCACGCAGAAATCGTCGCACTCGTACGCCAGCAGCTCGCAAGCCGCGGCACAAAGCGTTTCCGGCGGTACTGCGCCGGGCGTGCCGGTGCATGCGGATTCGACGGAGGCTTAACACACGACACTCCGCAACCCGGTTCGAGAGCGGGCCATCCTGGTCGGGCTGGAGTGGAAAACTCGCGGCGGCGTGACCTTTGGGTCCAGCCGCATGAGCGGCACCCATAGGACGCCGGAGGTGGAAGAGTCTCTGGATGAGCTGGCCGAACTGGCCGCCAGCGCCGGCGCTGAAATCACCGGCCGCGTAATGCAAGCCCGTCCCGCGCCGGAGGCGGCCACGCTGGTGGGCCGCGGCAAAGTGGAGGAGCTAGCGGCGGCGGCAAAAGGCAGTGCCGTGGACGTGGTGATTTTCGACCACGACCTCACCCCTACGCAGCAGCGCAACCTCGAGAAGGCCATCGGCTGCAAGGTCATCGACCGCACGCAGCTCATCCTCGACATCTTTGCCTCGCGCGCGCGGACGCGGGAAGGCCGCCTGCAAGTGGAACTGGCGCAGTTGAACTACCTGCTGCCGCGCCTGGCGGGGCACGGCGTGGAGATGTCGCGGTTGGGCGGCGGAATCGGCACCCGCGGTCCTGGCGAGACCAAGCTGGAAACCGATCGCCGGCGCATCTCGCGCCGCATCAAGAAAATCGAGGACGATCTGGAAGGTGTTCGTGCCGGCCGCGCTCTGCACCGCCACCGGCGGAGCGCCGTCCCGCTGGCTACGCTGGCGCTGGCGGGCTACACCAATGCGGGCAAATCGACGCTCTTCAATCGGCTGACACAGGCCGCGGTGCTCACGGACGCACGCATGTTCGCAACCCTCGACCCCACCGTGCGGCCGTTGGTTTTGCCGTCGCGCCGCCGCGTCCTGATGAGCGACACCGTGGGGTTCATCCGGAATCTGCCGACCACTCTGGTGAAGGCCTTCCGCGCCACCCTCGAGGAGGTCACGGACGCCGCGCTCGTGCTGCACGTGGTGGATGTTTCGTCGGCTGGGGCTGAAGAGCGCACGGCGCACGTGCTGAAGGTGCTGGCGGAGATTGGCGCGGCGGGAATTCCGCAGATCCTCGTGATCAACAAGGTGGACCGGCTGCCGGCAGGCGAGGCCGATGCGGAAACGGTTAAGCGGAGGCTGCTCAGCGAGTCCGGCGGCCAGGCGGACACGCCCGCCGTGGCGATCTCGGCGCTCACCGGCGACGGGATCGGCCGGCTTCTGGCGGCCATCGACGACGTCCTGCCGCTCGACCCGCTGGTGCGCGCCAGGTTCCGTTTGCCGGCGGGAGATGGAGCGACCATTGCGTTGCTCCACGAGTTTGGCCGCGTCCTGGAATCGCAGTTTAGCGGCGAAGTCTGCGAGATCGAAGCAGAGATTCCGGAATCCCTCAGCCGCCGATTGAAGGGGCGGACTTAGAATTTCACGGAACCTGTGGAAAAAGCTGTGGGAATACTTGCGGTTAGGCACCGCAAGGCCTGCAAAAAAAGATACTTAACACGAATTGAACCAAGCGGCAGCAAGTGCCGCTAAGTACCCTGCCAACAGTGATTTAGCAAATGATTTCGTCGCGCACCGATGTATGTTCCGGCACACTTTCCACAGGTGGAAGGGGAAAGTCCGGTTTTCCGCAGATCGAGATTAATTTGACCGGGAGATCCGTCGAATCGTGCCCAACCGGACTCGGTTTGCTACACTTGGATCTGGGACGGCGGTGTAGCTCAGCTGGCTAGAGCGAGGGTCTCATAATCCCTAGGTCGGGCGTTCGAGTCGCCCCGCCGCCACCATTCTTCTTCAACAACTTGCACGGCTTTCCCCTCGTCGTTCGAGGGGGAGCTTGTTACAAACCTTGGTACAAAACCATTCGAAGCGTATCGCGCCAGCTCCAAATAATAGGGTTGCTGGCCGTTGTAACCGAGATGCGAATAGCGCTCCGCCGTGATGATGCTCTTGTGGCCCAAAAGCTCCTGAATACGCCGCAGGCTCACGCCCGCGATCGCCAGCCAGTCTGGCGTAGGTGTGCCGCAGCGAGTGCGGCGTCAGGCGCTGAGCCGCCGCGTCCCGTTGCAGTCCGGCAGCGACCGCCAGCTCATCGAACGATGCGCCAATACGCCCCATGGCTGTCCGTCCGGGCGATGGAACACGAAATCAGACGCGGGATGTTTCTTGGGCATCTGCGCCAGGATGGCTTCACGGGCTTGCGGCGGCAGCGGAATGTAGCGGTGCTGGTAATTCTTCACGTGGAAGTTGACCTCAGGCTTGTTCTGGATGCGCAAGAACCCGAGATCCAGATGGATATCGGCAAATTCCAGCACACGCTGCTCGCCGGGCCGCAAGCCGGTGTTGCAAGCCAGCATGACCCACTCGCGGCGGTCGTTGAAGAGCGTGGAACGGACGTGGTCGCGCTCCTCGGCGGCCTTGGCCAGAAGCGCCGTATATTCGGCATAGGAGAGGAACCGGTCATGGACGACCGAGTCGCTCTGAAGGAGCCGCACCTTGCGGGCAGGACTTTCGAGGACGTATCCGCGTTCTTCCGCGAAGCGGAACGCCGCCTTGAGGCAGGAGAGCTCCTTGTTGACGGTGACGCTCCGAATCTTTCCCTCCGTTTTGCGCCAGTCGAGGTAGTCACGAATGCGGCGCGGCGTGAGCTCGGTGGTGAGCGTGGCCGCGCCCAAGAACGGCAGGATATAGTTCTCCAGATAGTTCCGCTGTTTGATGAGCCAACTGGCGGCCTGATGGTGCTCAACCCGCTTCAAATGTTCCTTGGCGAGCTGCTCCAGAGTCACGGGCAAGACCTGCTCGGCTTCCAGCTCCTTGGCGCGGAGCTGCCGCTGCTTCCATTGCTGAAAGAGCACCTTGGCTTCGGCGGCGCGAACGGTCCCCAGCGATTCGTGCGTCCAATGGCCGTTCGCCTTTTGGAAGCGCGCGTAATAGCGGCCGTTACTGCGCTTGACGAGATAAGCCAGTTGGTTCGCCATGGGCGTCTACCCACTTCACTATTGCATCGTAATCGAAGAGCAGCGTCTTGCCAAGCCGCACGAATGGGATCTGCCGCGTGTGCGTCAGGTAGTACACCCGCGATTTGCGCAGCGGCACGACGGCCATCAACTGCTCGACATTCAACCACCGTCGCGTGATTGCGTCTGGTTTGGTCTCCATAAAAGGCTCCGTTTCTACATGCGTGATCCGATGCCGACCGCGCTCGTCTGGTTTGAGCGGGGCGTCTGCTTCGGCGTGTCCCCATTCCTTTAGATACCTTCCGCAGAAAAATATTCACGCATCTACCCGATTCGGGGGCGGCTCGCCGGCATCTCGCGCACTGCAAGAAAGCTCCCGGTCCGCCGGTCGGCACCGAATCGAGGTCGTCCAGAGCTATCGAACCTCCACGATCAGCGGCCTCCACGGCCTGGTACGCCCGCGTCAAATGGACGACAACTGGCCCACCCAGACGATTGGTTGGAAACCGTCAAGGAAGCGCTCGGAACCCCTGCATCGGTGATTGGGAGCGCATGGCGTTAACCTTTCGGCCACGTTTGACGTCTTATCTCCGAGTCATTGGAGGCGGACTATGACGGTTCTGCCCTTCATCTTAGGCGGCCAGACTCCTGGAGGCCGCGGCGCCACGGGACCCAAGCCATCTGCGACGCAGCCGGGGACGCCGCAGGAAACACCACCAGAAGACCTGTGCACGATCGAAGGGCAGGTGGTTAACGCTGTTACGGGCGAGCTCCTCAAGAAAGCCTCCCTAACGCTCATGCCGACCGAACGCTTATGCGGTGCACCGCATAAGCGTTCTGATGTGATGCTGCTTCTCACCGCAGCGCGGCCACCCGCCGGAGAGACCTCCGTGGTCCGCCTCCGGGTCTGCAACCAGTAGCTGAATGAGCCACTCCGCAGTGACCACTAAGTGCTATTGAGCACCACCTGGATTTGGGGCTACCCTCAAGCTGGGAATGCAGGGAGGCCATATGAAACTGCGGATCCCGCTCGGATGTTGGATTTCTCTGGTGGTCGCCGGAATGCTTGTGGCGCAAGAACCGGCCGACCCGCCTTCGCGCGTGGCGCGTCTCAATTACCTGGAGGGTTCGGTTTCCTTCCGGCCAGGGATTATCGAGGAGTGGGCCCCGGCCACATTGAACTATCCGCTAACCACGGGCGACCATCTGTGGGTCGACCAGGAGGCCCGCGCCGAGTTGCATATCGGCGCTACCGCTATCCACCTCGCGCCGCAGACGGCCTTCGCCATCCTGAACCTGGACGACCGCGTGGCGCAGATGACTGTTGCCCAGGGAACCCTGTATCTGCGGGTACCGCGCATGGAAGATGACGAGATCGTCGAGCTCGATACGCCCAACGGCGCCACGAGCGTCCTCGAAACCGGCGACTACCGCATCGATGTCGACCCGCAGCATAACGCCACTTCGATCACCGTGCGGGCGGGCCGGGCGGAAGTGAGCGGCAACGGGCGAATCTTCACGGTCCGCCCCGGACGCATGCTTCAACTTGTAGCCGACGATGAGATCGCGGACATCCTGCAAGCTCCCGAGCCGGACCCGTGGGAGGACTGGTGCGTTGGCCGCGACCAGTTGGCGGAATACGAATTGGAGATTTCCGGGAATTACGTGGCGCCCGAGATTACGGGGGCCGAAGACCTGGCGGAGTTCGGCGATTGGAGCACCGATACCATCTACGGCGCCGTGTGGGTGCCGCGAGCGATGCCCGCCGGCTGGGCGCCCTACCGCTACGGTCACTGGGCCTACGGCCTGCCGTGGGGCTGGACCTGGATTGACGATGCTCCCTGGGGCTTCGCACCGTTCCACTACGGACGCTGGGAGCGTACCCCTTTCGGTTGGGAGTGGCTGCCGGGAAAGCGCGCCATCCGTCCGGTCTACGCGCCTGCCCTGGTGGTGTTTGTGGCAGGTTCCGGATTGAGCGTCTCGGGAGCGGCGCGGGTGGGCCGTGTCACGGCGTGGATTCCGCTGGGGCCCGGTGAAATCTTCCACCCCACCTACCGGGTGAGCGAACAGTACTTGCGACGAGTAAACGACGGCAACCAGACCGAGGTCTCCTACATCAACCCGACTTCCATGACCGCGGTTCCGCAGGCGGCCTTCGTAGGCGCTCGCCCGGTCAAGGCCGCAACTCTGCGGCTTCCTCCGGGAGCAGTGGCCAACGTCAAGGCCGTGACCGTTGTGGACGCCAACCCGTCCCGCGAAAGCTATTTGGGGCGGCGCGCCCGGGCCGGAACCAAGGTACCGGCTCCGCCTCCCCAGATCGCGGAATGGGCCGTCTTCGCCACGCCGATTCGAAGCGCGCAATCCACTTCCGGAAACGAGGCGACGATGGCGCCTCAGCCGGCAACGCCATCGACATCCAATCCGCCGCCGCGCGATCCTTCCACAGCGGTCGAGCGCCTGCGGCGCCAAGACGAACCGTTGCCCGCGGCAGCCCTGGTCTACGTTGCGCCAGCGCCTGTCTACACGCCGCCCCCGCAGCACCGCGAGGAGTCGCGGTCCACACCGCCGCCGCAACGTCACGAGGAATTGCGGCTCGCGCCACCGCCGCCGACCTACAACCCGCCGTCCTCCCCGCGGCGGGAAGAGTCCCGCCCCGCTGCGCCTCCACCCGCTCGGACAGGGGACAAGAAAGACGTCAGCAACAGCGCTAAGAAGCAGTGAGACCTCAGTTCAACCGGGGAATGCGAAATGTGACTCGCGTGACACCGATCGTTCCTGGAGTCGGCGGCAGCCGAGAGTACCTCGGCGGTACTTAGTCCTGTTTCCTAGGCTAGACCCCCGATGCGGGAAAGACACTACACCGGATCGGAATTCGACTCGGAAAATCCAGGTGCGCGCCCGGCTTCCGCGGCGATTCTCAAGATATTCCCGAATAGCCCGAAAAGGACAATCGGAGCTTCACGTCATGAACTTGTGGATTGCCGTCTTGGCGCTGTTCCTGTCAGGCCCGAGCGTGTGGGCGCAAGGCAACCTCCGGCTCAAGGTCTGTGGAAAGGGGCCATGCCCTCTCCGGCGATTCACCGGGCTGGCGACGATTCCACCGCACCAACACCTGATCCTGCAATTCCGCAACTATCCCGGGCCGGCCATCCGCGCAGAGTTGGCGGGCCGCGGCATCCGCATCCTGGGCTACGTGCCGGATTCCGGCCTGATGGTCTCCGCCGGCCGGGCTACCGATCTCAAAGGCCTGGAGGTGACCTGGGCCGGTCCCCTGGAAGCCGCCGATAAGATCAGTCCGGCATTGGCGAAAGGTGTGGTCCGCGCATACCTAGCCCGGATTTCTCATCGATAGAACCCACATATGGGTGGTGGTATTCCAAGACAAAAAAGCAACCCGCGGGACCGCAGATGCGTGAGGAGAATCGCGGAAAACGCCGAGGATGCGCTGCGCGATGCCGG
>Ga0209517_10004419_pt1 | contig 18469 bp, 20 predicted proteins | sample PeaSoiMetSII2010_FD_187695 | JGI IMG/M metagenome (GOLD analysis project Ga0209517, IMG submission 187695) | Peat soil microbial communities from Weissenstadt, Germany - SII-2010 (SPAdes) (version 2) | ecosystem: Environmental > Terrestrial > Soil > Wetlands > Peat | place: Germany...
TGATTGTCCTGCACAAACCGATCCTGGATGCCCAGGTCCGCCAGGGCGCGCTGGTTGTAGCTTTCCAGGAAGAATCCGCGCCCGTCGCCGAACACGCGCGGCTCGAGAAGCACCAGGCCAGGCAGAGAAGTCGAAGTTTTCTTGAACGCATCCATCGCAGGTTTCACCACGGAAGCTGCACCCATCAGAATACCTTCTCCGTCAAAAGCTGCAGCAAATATGCGCTGTAGCTGCTGTTCTTCATCGCGCTCGCGATCTGCTCCACCTGGGTTCGAGAGATGTAGCCGGAACGGTACGCGATCTCCTCCGGGCACGCGACCATCAATCCCTGCCGCTTCTCGATGGCCTGAATGTAGAGCGCGGCATCCATCAGCGACTCGTGCGTCCCGGTGTCGAGCCACGCCATACCACGCCCCATCACCACGACTCTTAGGTTTCCGTTCTTCAGATAGGCGCGGTTGACGTCGGTGATCTCGAGTTCGCCGCGGGCGCTCGGTGTCAGCGATTTCGCGATCTTCACCACGTCAGAATCGTAGAAATAGAGCCCGGTTACGGCATAGCGCGACTTGGGCTGCTTCGGCTTCTCTTCGATGCTCAAGGCCCGGCCTTCGGCGTCGAATTCCACTACGCCGTAGCGCTCCGGGTCGTGCACCGGGTAGGCGAAAATGCGTGCCCCGCCGACGGTTTGAGCCGCCTCCCGCAAATCGCGCACCAGGTCATGCCCGTAAAAAATGTTATCGCCCAGAACCAGGGCACAGGGACTGCCGGCAAGGAACTCTTCGCCCACGAGAAACGCCTGCGCGATTCCTTCCGGCTTCGGCTGCACCCGGTATTGCAAACGAATTCCGTACTGGCTGCCATCGCCGAGCAGCGCCTGGAACTTGGGGACGTCTTCGGGAGTAGAGATGACCAGGATGTCGCTAATCCCCGCCAGCATCAGCGTGCACAGCGGGTAATAAACCATGGGTTTGTTATAGACGGGAAGCAGACTCTTGCCCACGGCCTGCGTCACCGGATAGAGTCGGGAGCCCGATCCTCCCGCCAGAATGATGCCTTTGTAGCGCGTACTCTCGGTCATGATCGCCTGCATTTCGCAGGCACTTGATTGTAATAAAAAAGGACGGGATTAGCCCGTCCTGAGTCCGAAAACGAGTATTTGTTAGAAAATAGCAAGCGGCCGCGGTTTTTGCGGCCCTCGAAAAGACAAACAGGCGCCTTCTATCCCGCCCGTCGCTCTGCGCCTCCGCTCGCGCTGGCGGCCCGGGCAGCCGGTTTCTTGGGGAGCGCCACAACCGGCGTCCATCCCATCATGTCGAAATAGGCCTTTTCGATGTCATCGGCAATCTTCTGCCACTGATACTGCTCGCGTATGCGCTTCTTGGCTGCCTTGCCTGCGGCCTCGCGCACCGCCGGATTGGCGATCAGAAAACGCAGGCGATCCGCCAGGTCTGCCGCACTTCCGCGTTGGAAGGTGAATCCGGCACCGTCGACGACCTCGCGATTTTCTGGAACATCGCTCGTCACCACGCACAACCCCGCACCCATGGCGTCAAGCAAAGCCAGAGAAAGCCCCTCCAGGTCCGATGGCAGTACGAAGAGCATGGCATTGGTGAGCAGTTCATCGAGCGTCTCGCCGGAGACCCAGTCGAGCATGCGAATGTTTTCACCCGCATGTTCGCGCAATTCGCGGCTATATTCGTCGCAGTAGCTCGATGCGCCGGCCATCACCAGTTGCGCATCAGTTTCGAGTTGCTCGAACGCGTTCACCAGCAGATGGCATCCCTTTTCAGGCGAGAATCGTCCCAGGAAGAGGATGTAGTTCGCAGGCGCGATCCCCCATTCGAGAATTCGTCTTGGTTCCCGCCACTCCCGCAGCACGCCGCCGTTGGGCACGTAGAACGCTTCCATCCCGTGGATTTCGCGATAACGTTGCTGGAGCGCTTGCGATACGACCATGGTGGCGTTCGGAAACTTTACTGACGCCCGCTCGCCCAGGCGCAGCACAGCCGACGCCATGCGTCCCCACTTTTTGCGCTGCCAGTCCAGGCCCTGCACCGTCACCGCCGTTCGGCTTCCCAGGAATCGCGGGACAAACGAAAACAGCGCCGGCCCGAGCGCGTGGTAATGGATGATGTCGTAGCGCCGGGTGAGGGCGTGCGCCGTGCTCAGCAGCGTGTGCGCCACTGTTTCCAGGTGCTTCGACCGGATGGTTGGCAGCCTTACCAGCCGCATGCCGTTGTATTCCGCCAGGCGCGGCGTGAAATAGGTGCGGCAGTACACCGTAACTTCGTGTCCCATCTGCGCCAACCGCTTGCCGACTTCTTCGTAATAGGACTCGATGCCGCTGTACTTTGACACGACGCCGCGGCCGCCGAGGAATGCCACGCGGAGCCTCCGGCCAGGCGTCGCGGTCGAATCTTCAAGCGCTGGCGCCGGCCACGGGCGGCGCGACTGCTTCCACGGCGGGTCGTCGGCGGTCGGGACCAGGGTTGTGAGCAGCCGGCGATCTGGCCTTGTCTTCCTGGCGACCAGGCCCTCATACAGGGACAGCAGACGCTGGTAATACTCCGCGGGCGTGACCTGGGCGAAAACAAGGAGACCTCCCGAACCGGCATAACCGGGACTGGAGCGGGAGGAAGCAGTACCACGGCCGCAACGCCTGGCGGAGCGGATGGCCAGGGAAACCCTTTGCTCGGAGGGAATCGCCATCCGCTCTACCGGCTGCGTCCCAGCGACGTGGTGGAGATCAGCTTTACTGTTGCGCCGGAGTTCAACCAGACCCTGACCGTGCAGCCCGACGGCTACGTGATGCTGAAGGACGCCGGAATGGTCGAGGTGCAGGGGCTGAATCTGGCGGAGTTCGCCGCGGCGGTCGAGAAGGCATACCGCGGCTATCTTCACGATCCCCAAGTCGCAGTGGCGCTGAAGGATTTCGAACGTCCCTACTTCGTCGTGGGAGGCCAGGTGGGGCGGCCCGGCAAGTACGAACTGCGCACGGATACGACTGTGGCCGAGGCGGTGCAGATTGCCGGAGGATTAACACCGGCAGCGAAGCACTCCCAGGTGGTGCTGTTCCGGCGAGTCAACGACGATCTGGTGGAAACGCGCCTGCTCAATCTAAAAACGATGCTGAAGCAGAGACGCCTCAAAGAAGATGCGCATCTGCAGCCGGGGGACCTGGTATTTGTTCCGCAAAATGAGATCTCGAAGATCGACCGCTTCCTGACCAAGCCTTCCGTCAGCATGTACGTGGACCCGACGCAGTTCTAGAAAGTGGTTCTCGCACTGCCGTGTCAGATGAAGACCCAATTCGTAGACGGGTCGAGACACCCGCACCAACCTTGCGCGAATTGGCCATGGTGCTTTTCCGCCAGCGCCGAGCTTTCGCTTGCGCCTCCGGATTGGTCATGGCAGCGGCCATCCTCTATTTGTTGGCAGGAGCAAGGTATCGGGCGGATATGAAGATCCTGGTGCGGCCGGGACGGGCCGATGCTCCGGTGAGCGCGCAGGAAAACGCGCCGCTCGACCTTACGCGCCAGGAGATTACCGAAGAGGAATTGAATTCGGAGGTGGAACTGCTGCGGGATGATGAAGTCCTGCGCAAGGTGGTGGAGGAGAACGGTCTGGGCGGCCGCGACTGGCTTCACTTTCAACGGGCGGAACCTGCGCCGGGATATCCCGCTTTCGGTATACCCACAAAAGTGGACTTGCATGTTTGTCAGGTCACAGGCTTGGAAAACGAATGCCGTCCCGATTTCCCTTCCCGAAACTGAGGTTGTGATCGCCATCACCAAATCTCATCCGCAAGCGACCGTTTAAGAGCCGCCGGGCCGCGCAACTTCACGAGCATCCACAACCCACGTTGTTTCCGCCCGGAACCTCACCGCACTAAAATCTCAATTCCCGATTTGAAAGTCGCACTCAGATTTTGTGACCAGTTTCCTTGTGGAACGACTCCGCACTCCCTACAATCGCAACATCGTTTCTCTACTGTAGTCGGGAGACCAGTATTATGAGTCCGCCGTCCGCCGCCGCTTCGGACGCGATCAGCGTTCTCGTCGCGGACTCCAATCGAATGCAAGCGCAGTTGCTCACCCGCGCTCTTCGCCGCCTTCCGGACTTCCATATCACCACCAGCCCGCTGGAGACCGTCGCCATTCTCCAGGCCGTTGCCGCAGCGCCTCCTCAGGTGGCGCTTCTGTCATTGACTCCGCCGGTCAGCATCTCCGATACGGTCATGACGTTGCGCAGCTTTCACCTGTCGCATCCCGAGGTCTCCAAGGTGCTCCTGGTTGAGTCCTGCGACCGCGAGCTGGTCGTCAATGCATTCCGCTCCGGTGCGCGCGGCATTTTCACCATCACCGACTCCAACCTGCGCCTGCTGTGCAAGTGTTTACTGCGCGTGGCAGCGGGCCAGATCTGGGCCAGCACCGAACACCTCAACTATCTGATCGATCTTGTCTCCGAGGTACCTTCGTTGCGAGTAGTCAACGCGCGCGGGCGCCCGCTGCTCACGCCCCGCGAAGAGCAAGTCGTTGCCCTGGTCGCCGAAGGGCTGGGCAATCGCGAGATCGCCCGCGAGCTGAACCTCAGCGAGCACACCATCAAGAAATATCTCTTTCGCATTTTCGAGAAGCTTGGCATCTCCAGCCGGGTTGAACTCGTTCTCTATGCTGTCCATAACGGCGATCCCCGGCGTGCAGAATGGCTGCGAGGCGTACGGAGCGCCTGACGGCTGCGCCCAACCTCGCATTGGAGTTGGGAAGTTAGCGCTTGACATATAACTCGGAATCCGATATAACGGAGTCCGACTTATGAACGATGACGTCACCAGCGCTCTGCCTTTATCTCCGGCCACCCTGCATATCCTGCTTTCCCTGGCCGCCGACGATCTCCATGGCTACGGCATCATGCAGGAGGTGGCCCGGCAGTCCGAGGGGAAGTACAAACTGGGCCCGGGCACGCTCTACGACAACCTGCAAAAGCTGATCCGGCGGCAGTGGCTGGAAGAACTGGGGCAGCGTCCCGGGGACGATGACCCGCGCCGCCGCTACTACCGTCTGACCTCGCTCGGCCGCGGCGTTCTTACGGCAGAGACTGCCCGCCTGGCCGGCGTAGTGCGGGAGGCACGGGTGCGCCTGCAGATGACCAGGCCGCAGATCGCCAAGCCAAGGAGGGCGTGATGCTCCGGCCTTTATACCGCTGCCTGCTGCGTCTGCACCCGCCCGGCTTTCGCAAACGGTTTGCGGAAGAGATGCTTTCAATTTTCGACCAGGCGACGGAATGTCAGGCCAGATTCAAGCTGCTCGGGGATGGCCTTGTCTCGCTGGCCCGACAGTGGGCGTTGCGCCCGGAGTTCTGGTACGACATTTCTCCCGCACCCACAGCGGAAATCGTATCCGATGGCATCCCATCGTTCTACACCCTCGATCCTTTTCGCCCGCGGACGGCTGCCGTCGTTCACGGACTGTTACTGACCGTGGTTGTCTTCTGCCTGACCTGTTCCGCCATCCGCTACAGCTGGATTCACGTGCTGCACGTGCATATTCCGGAGGCGCAGTTTGAAAGTTCTTCATCGTTTGAGGAGCATGCGGTGGCGCCGGCGTCGTCGCAGGAACCGGAGATTGCATCACGCTCGGCGAGAGACACACAGAACGGCTTCTCGAGGTCTTTGCGATCTTCGCCCGCCGGCCAAAAGCCGGCGCCGAGCAGACTACCGGTCCCAGAGATACCGCAGAACGGCAAAGGCATCTCGCGCCCAGCCCCTCCCGGGCGCGCCGCCAACGTGACAACGACAGCCGCTGTCGCCAACGCGGCACAAAACGGAGCGATTGCCCCGGCGGCGGAGTCAAACCCTCAGCAGGCCACGGTTGCGTCGGCTGAACCGGAACCGACGGATGCCGCAAATCAGGCCGCTGCCGGGGTAACGTCCGGCGCGGTCCGAAACGCCACGATCGATGCCCCTGAACGGCAACGCGTGATTGATGGGGCGATCGCGAATCTGACGAAATATTACGTGGATCCGGGCATGGCGCAGAAAATGGCGGCTGCGCTGCGGGCACATGAGCAGAACGGCGAAGACGAGGCGGCCACCGATGGCAAGGCTTTTGCCGGTTTGTTGACTCAGCAAATGCAGGACGTGAGCCACGACAAGCATGTGGTCATGGTCTACGGCGCGGCCATTGCGCCGGAGAATCCTCGGCCGCCAACCGCCGAAGACATCTCGGCCTACCGTAAGGAGATGGAAAGAACCAACTGCAGATTTGAGATGGTGCGCGTGCTGCCGCACAACATAGGCTATTTGAAGTTCAATTCGTTTCCGGATGCGGACATCTGCGGGACGCGGGCCGCAGCCGCGATGGCCAAGCTGAACAACGTGAACGCGATCATCTTCGACGTGCGCGACAACCCCGGCGGTTACGCGAACATGGTCGCTCTTCTCGCGACCTACCTCTTCGATCGTCCCACGCACCTGAACGATTTCTACAACCGCGGCGAGAACACGACCGAGCAAAGCTGGACGCTGGCACCGGTTGCCGGCAACAGACTGGCGGACAAGCCGGCATTTGTGCTGACTTCGTCCAGGACTTTTTCTGCAGCGGAGGGCTTCAGCTACGATCTGAAGATGCTGCAACGGGCCACGCTGGTCGGGGAGACTACCTCAGGCCGCGGCCATATGGGGTTGGCGCATCGGATTGACGACCACTTCATGATCCGGGTGCCAGACCTCAAGGTGATCAATCCCATCTCGAAGGCCAACTGGGAGGGGACGGGCGTGGAGCCGGATGTGAAGGTGAAGGCCGCGGACGCGCTGGCCACGGCAGAGAAGTTGGCGGAGAAGAAGATCGCAGATAAGTTGTAATCGGTTGAGCCCACCTTGCGGACTGCGTTGGCCAGGCTTCATGTATCGGACACGGGCATTATTCTGTATCTACCTCCCAGCGCCCCCCTTGCTTGCCCGACGCCGTGTGATCGACACGATTGCGTGGTTTTGAGCGTTATCGAGATTTTTCGCCAAGTACCGGGCGGCTCACTGTGAAACCAATCCACTATCGCTTCCGCTCTGCTAACATTTACGAAAATGAGGGGAAGGATCTATCTTGTTCTCGGGTTGTTGCTGTGGACGTCGGCTGAGGCCCAAACGCGCACGCCCAACGCGACGAAAACGCCGCCGAGCGCACCACTGCCAGTGTTCGAAATCACGTTATCGAAGGACCCCGACTATCAGGCCTTGCCGTGGGCATGGACCACACAACCAGAGGCGGTCGAGACCGATTGCGCAGGTGACGGCAACGTCTACGTTTCGGTGGGCGGCGGAAACTACGCGCCGGTGGGACTTGCCGCTCTCACACCAAATGGCGTCGTTTCCTTCGTTAACGAGAAGATCACGGACGTTCCGCATCCATTTTACAAATTTGGTGCTGTGAATCCATCGATATGGGGCTCGGGTGTCGCCTTCGAAGTGCAAGGAATGGACGATGCAAAAGTGGAAATCACAACCTGGACTGATGAAGAAGGGCGCGTCCAGACAGAAGAGGACGCAACAAATGCTGTTGCAGGGAGCTACATTGCACGCTTTGATAAGGATGGCACATACAAGCACGCAATTGCGATCGATGATCTTCCTTTCCGGATCGAGAAGTTCGCGACCTTCGACTCTGGAAACGTCATCGCGCAGGGGTTGGACCGGAAACAAGTGCCGCAGATCGCCCTCTTGGACTCCAGCGCAAAATTCCTGCGGTATTTGGACCTGCGGAAAGACATCAGCACGTCGCAGGACGTCGCGGGGGACGACCAAAATTGCACTGGATGCACGGCAATGGTCGACGAAGTCGTGGCATTCAGTTACTTCACGCCCTGGCAAGGGAAGGTGCTTCTCTGGCGCAGGTACACCAGTATCCCGCGCATCTATGAAATTCAAGAGAGCGGCCAGGCGCGCGTGGTGAATATCAAGGCGCCAGAAGGCTACGACATCGGGTCGCCCATTCGCACTGACCACAACTGGTTCGTGAGTTTCAACAAGTCCGATGCGAAGGGCAATCGGCCAGACGCCTTCGACTTACTTCTTGAGATCAATCCTCAAACCGGAAAACCCTTGGGAGAATACCGGATGAAACCTCCCGACAAGATGCCGGAGACGGTAATTTCGTGTTTTTTCGATGGCGAGTTCTGGGGTGTTCGCCAAGACGCCAAGGAGCAGAAGCTTGAGGTTGTGCGAGGCACGGCCGCGCCATATCGAGGGAAGTAATGAAGGGCGGGCTTTCCTTGAGTTGGCAGGTATCGGAGGATGCCGCTGAAACTCAATTGACGCTATCAGGCGATCGCCGTCAAAACCACCAGCCAACGGTTCGTATGACCGAAGCGAGCACATCCGACGGCACGGTGTGCAAGGTCAAGTCTTGGCTCTCACCGATTAGCGAGCTATCCGAATCGGGAAGGGGCAGTGCCTCAGTTTGAAACCTGCTACTTCCTCTTTCGAGGGCGTCATCCTGAACGAAGCCGTTTTTCAGGCGGAGTGAAGGATCTCCCTTACCCAGATGCGGCGTTCCAGGGAGATCCCTCGCCCCGCTGGCGAAAGCGCGGGGCGTCGGGATGACGCATCGAGAATACTTACATTCAGACTGAAGCACTACCTGGCCGGGACCCTCGATTGAAAACCTCCGTCCCGCCCTGTATAACTTGGGACGAAGCTCCTTGCCCGACGCTGCTTCCAATCCGGTACCTTCTCCCAAGCCGCGCCGCTGGACCATCTTGGCCGCAGGCTTTCTTCTGCTCGCGCTGGCTTTGGTAGTGATCTATACCAGCCGCGGCGCGTTTTTCAGCCCGCTGGCTTTGGTCGTTGTCGCGGCCATCGGACTGGCGGCGTTGCTGCTCGAACTTCGGCTGCGTAAAGACATCGGCAAGCCGGTCCATGCCCCGCTCTGGCTCAATCTGGCAGGACTTGTCTTCGCCTTCGCCGCGATCCTCGCCGACGTGTCCCGGCGGAGCGCCACCCTCCTGCAGGTCGCCGCACTGGGAGCTGTCCTCTGCTTCGCCATCAGCGGCGTGGTCGTGCTTCGCGCCCTGCGCAAGCCGCGGCCGTAAAGAACTTCCACTTTCGTGGAACGGATCGTCAATCAGAAATCTACCGTCGCCAATTCCTACTGCTTGAACTCCACCGCCACGGTCGTCTCCACCACGGCCGGTTCCCCATTGATCCGATAGGGATCAAACTTCCACCAGCGCAACGCGTCCATGGCCGCATGCGCCAGCACATCGGGACCGTTGAGGGCCCGCATGCTCACCACCGACCCGTCGCGTCCGACCACAATGTCGAGAGCGATAATCCCCTGCACATTCGCCCGCCGCGCCTCGGCTGGATACGTCGGCTCGACGCGGTGGATCAGTAACTTTTCCATTACTTCAGCAGGCACTTGGGTCTGCGGCTTCTCCGCGACCGCAGTCTGCTCACTCTTCAGCCCCGACTCCAGTTCTCCCCAGATCCGGTTCCAGCGCCCCCAAAGCACGCCGCCGACAGTCGCTGCGATAACCAGAACGATGAACCATGCCAGCGCAACCCGCTTTTCTCTGCGACTGCGCAGCCAGCCACCAGAAACATCTTCGGTTCTTCCTGCCGCTCTGGCCTTGTCTTTTCCGGACCGTGGCGCCCCACTTACCACGAACTCCGTTTCCACCTTGGCCTCTTTAGCCCAATCGCGGATCGCCGCTCGCTGTTTCGCCGACAACCCCACAAACTCGAGCCCGCAGCGCAGCTTGTCCTGATAGCGCACAATCGCTCTGGTCCGCAGCAACCCGGCCACCAGGGGCAGCGACACCTCAATGTTGACCATCTCGCCCGGCGCCAGTTCTCCCGCCAGCATTACTGCCATCCCGCGCTCGCCCAGGTTCACCGAACGCCCCGGCAGCGTGTCCGGAACGCCCGACCGACGCACTGTAACGTCCAGCGGGGCCTGCAGAAGAAACCGCGGTACACGCCTCCGCGAGGGGCCGGTATAGGTGCGAGCTTGAGTTCCGGTGGCCACTTTTCTTGATTGCAGATTTCAGATTGAAGATTGCAGATTAGGTCAGAGTTTGAAAAATCTGCAATCTCAAATCTGAAATCGGAAGTCTGCTACCGCCGCAACTCGATGATCTGGTTGCCCTTGGCAAACAACGCGACACCCGCCATCCCGACAAACAACCCGTGCTCCACCAGCCCCGGCATGTCGCTCAACTGCCGGGCCAGACCCTCCACATCCCGGATCGGGCCAAAACGGCAATCGAGAATGTGGTTCTTTTCGTCGGTCAGGAAGGGCTTGCCGTCGCCCAGGGTTCGCTGCCGCACTTCGGCGCCCAGTTCTCGAATCCGCTTTGCCACCAGCGCTTGAGCAAACGTGATCACCTCGACTGGAACCGGAAAATTTCCCAGGACCGGCACCTGCTTCGATGAATCCGCCACGATGACCAACTGCTTCGTGGCTGAGGCCACGATCTTTTCCCGCAACATCGCGCCCCCGCCGCCTTTGATCAAACGCAGTTGAGGATCGACTTCGTCAGCGCCATCCACCGTGACCGCGATTTCCTGGCATTCATCGAGCGTGGTCAGCGGAATCCCCAGGCTGAGCGCCAGTTCCCGCGACCATACCGAGGTCGGAATGCCGCGAATCCGCAGTCCATTTTTCACCTGCTCGGCCAGCAGTTTGATGAAGTACGCCGCAGTCGAGCCAGTGCCTAGCCCCACTACCTGTCCGTCCTTAATGAACTGCAAACTCGCTCGCGCCGCCGCTTCTTTTTCCTGTTCATGTGCCATAGTTACGCGCCCGGTTGGGATTGACACTTGCTTTGCCGTTTACGCTGGCTCCGCCGCCGCCATTATTCCACAGCCTTCGCGATCACTGCCCCTGCGCCGGCAAGATTCTTGATTAACTCATCGGGCACGCCATGCCGCTGCTGCAAGTATTCGGAGCTGTTGCAGGTTACCGAAACTTTGCCCGCCGCGTCCTCAGCCACGAGTGCTTTCAGCGGCAAATCGATCGCCAGGCTCGGAGCTGCCACCATCAGCGGAGTGCCGGCCTTCGGGCCGCCGAAGATCACGACCTTCGTCGGCGCCATTTTCAGCCCGGCTTTTTCGGCCTCGCCGCTGTGATCCACGACAGCGAAGACCTTGATTCCCTTCTCGGAAAAAATCGCTTGCAGCCTCGCGACGGTCTCCTCGACCGAATAGCGGCTGGCGACCTGAACCAAGCCATTGTCCTTCGTCATAGGATTCACCCCCGCGCGCTTTAATCTGATCTGCTCCGCTTCCTCCGATTCTAGGCGCCTTCTGATTATCCGGTTGCTTCAGCAAGCCCCAATGGGTAGCGATCAGACGCCGCGCCCGGGCGAGGATGTGCAGACGTTCGAGCGCGATTTGCCCGGAGAAAACAGCGCCGGGTTCAACACCAAGTATGTGAGCGCGCAACTGCCGCTCGAAAGCTGCGACACGCTCAACGACAACTGGGGGTTCAACATCGGCGACAGCAACTACAAGAGTCCTGCGGATCTGGAGCGGCGACTGGTGCGGACCGCCGGCGCCGATTCCAATCTGCTGATGAACATTGGACCCTACCCGAACGGCGAAATTGATCCCCAGTTCGTCACCCGCTTGCACGCCGTCGGCGAATGGCTCTCAGAATACGGCGATTCGATTTACGGGACTCGCGGCGGGCCGGTCCCTCCCGGAGATTGGGGAGTCACCACGCAAAAAGCTGACAAGATTTATGTGCACGTGCTGAACTGGGGTGCGCCGCTGCTGGCGCTGCCGCCGATCGCCGGCAAAGTTACTGGAGCCCGCGCACTGGCCGATGGCGCGTCGGTAGACTTCACGCAAAATGCCGACGGTCTGATCCTAAAGGTTCCGCCGGCTAAGAAGGACGAAGTGGACCGCGTCATCGTACTGACGATGGCCAAGGGAAACTGACGGATCGGGATTTAGCCCGGATTATTCATGAGGGTTGCTGCTGCTTTGAAAGGGCGCGGCTTCCAGCCGCGCCGACACGGGCAAAAACAAGTCCGGCTTTAGCCGCTAGGGTGAGCCGTTTGCAAGCGTCCCGTGGTGTTGGAAGGGAAGATGGCAACGCGTTGGTCCCCCCGGAGCTGAAGCCCCAATTTTCAGGCGGGCCACGGCGGCGCGGCTGGAAGCCGCGCCCTTTCAAAGCAGCTTCATGAATCATGCGGGTTAGAGGTCAGATCGAGGAGTCAGCCGAACCGGGAACACCATCCTCTTCCCACTCGGCATGACATGAGTGGCAGCGCCAAGCCCGGCGGTGGAACGGAATCGGCACACCGAGATACGCGCTAACGTACGCGACAGGTTTGTTCAGTTCCTGAAAAGAGACATCCAGGGACTGGCAACTCGGGCAACGTGGCTGCGGATATTCTCCCGTACCGGCGGTGTCAAAGCCGTCCGGAATCGGCTGGTTCAGAATTTCGTTAGCTGCGGCAACATCCTCCAGATCGACCTTAAGCTTGATCCCTCCCATCAGATTCGACCAGAACCAATCCAGCCGCACAATGTTATCGTCGGTCAAAACCGCTTCGATTCCCGCCGACTCGAGACTGCCCTTAGCCAGCAGCGCTTCCGGCAGATCACGAAACTGACGAATCGTCACCATCCTTCGCAGTTCGAGTTCGCCCTCCGGCGGCGGCTCAACTGGCGGAGGTTCAGGTGGAGGATCTCCCGGCAAGACCGGCGGAGCGGGCGGCACGGGACGCTGCTCAACCAGTTTGACGTTGAGACCGCGTTTGGCAAGCTCAGCCCCCAGCACCTCGCGAGCAATCTCCGTCAGTTCGTACGCCTGTCCCGCTACTTTCTCCAACTCCCCATCCAACTGATCGGCGTAGAACTCCAGCAAACGCTGCCGCTCCCGTGCTGGATCAATCATCGCCATGGCAGGGAATCATACTCCAGTTCAAATCCGTGAGAATCCGTGTAAATCCGTGGCCAGATTTGCTCGCACAAGCAGAACGGCCCGCAAGCTCAGTTGAGCCTGCGGGCCGCCCGGTGGACTGTTTGGGATTGACCAAGAGGTGGTCACTCTAACGTGGCCTCTACGGCAACTCCGGGTTTCGTCTTTTGGACGATCCTGACCGACCTGCGTCAGGCGGAATCAATCCTTATTCACCGGTAGTGTGCGGGCTGTAGCTTCGTGCATAGCGGGCAAGAGTGCCCGCTCCACACCGAAGCCCCGCTTAGAGCAACCCGCTCTAAGTCTCAGCCACCTCACCTGGTCTTTGGGTACTTCTACTACTGCCTTCTGAACTTGTCATCCGACCACCTCCTTTCCGGTGTAAGCGCAGATTATTATGGAAAGCGCTCCGCGGTCAACCGGCACGAAGGTGGACGGGTACCTAAAGTTTCACGGAGGAGTCAGGAGGAAACTTACCGGTTTCCGAGCGTCGCGATATCCCCCAGCCCGAGCAGACTGGTGTCCGCCGTGACCAGTGTCAAACCCAATACTTGGGCCGTAGCCGCCAGGAACCGGTCTGCTGGATCGCGTTGGGCCAAACGAAGCTGTCGAGCTGCCAGCGCAATTTCATGAGTAAGATGCGCTTCTCGAAAGGGAGCCGTATTGCGAGCGATCCATTCGTTGACATCAGCGGCAAGGTATACTCGCCCCTTATCATGCAGAATTAGAGCTTCCCAAGTGCTGATGGGCGAAAGCCACAATTCATTTTTCGGGTCCTGTAATTCCTCGCGGGTTCGCTTACCCAGACGATCCGGTTCGATGAGGCTCCACAACCAGATGTGCGTATCGAGCAGCAGTCTCAATCTCTCAGCACCTCCCAGTCGGACTCGTCATTGGCCGGAGAGATGATGTCGCCAAGAATTTTGCTCTTGCCCTGCATGGAGCCAATCCAATCATTCGAGCGTACCGGGGAAGGCGGGACAACTTCCGCGACCGGTTTGCCTCGACGCGTGACGCGAATGGGTTTCTTCGTTTTTTGCACCTGATCGAGCAGCGCCAGGCACTTCGCCTTGAACTCGGAGATGGCAATCTCTTTCATGACTACTTTATTGGACCATAGTCATAATTAGTGGTCAATAGGAAGTCCGTCTGCGGCAGCCCAAACGGAGCAGGATGATGTGAGATCAGTTCACCAGCTGTAGTGAGCTGTATAGGTAATCCTCTTCTCCCCATCGGGCGCGATGGTGACGGGAAACTCAATCGTTTTGCTGTCAGTCTTGTTGAACGGATCGGAGTGCGTGGGCACATCCCAGGTCATCCAGCGATAAAGGTGCTCGACCACGCGGACGTCCACCGGCTCCTTCTTGTGATTGCGGATTTTGATTTCGAAGGACTCATCCAGCATGTGCTTGTTCATGTCGATCTTGTAGTCGGTGCGGCGGCGCTCGCCGGCCAGGTCAAAGGCATTCCCGGTGTAGACGCGGATTTTTTCGTCGCGGGGCGTGTGGTCAATTACATTTTCGCCGGTGAATTCCATCTGGCCATCGTCATTGCGGCGGTAGAAGCGCACGCGCCCCTTGGGCAGCGGCATGCCCAGGTGATTCGTTTCGGAGTTGACGAATTCCCGCATCACCCAGATCTTGGGATTGGATTCAGTGCCGTACTCGGAGTTACTGCGAATCGTTTCCGGATTCCAGCCCATGTAACGATTCGGATCAATCTTCAAACCGTCGTAGATGTAGACCTGTCGGGTAGCGACATTGCCTGCATGCACGAACTCCACTTGCTTGGTCTCGCGGTCATGCAGGGTCGTGGAGCGAGCCAGAGTGTAGAGGTGATATTCGTCGAAAGCTTTTTCGGTGACCGGCGGCACCATGGCTGCGTCGTACATCTGGACTCTCGCATTGACCGCCAGCCCAGCGTAAGCCTGTCCCGGCTGAATCTTGTTTACATCTCCGGCCATCAGCTTGATGCGCGCACTCTCAAAGTCCTTGCCGCTCTGATTGTTCATGGTGACCCAGCCCACGATGTCCACCGCATCGCCTTTTTCCGGCGCGACGATGTTGTAATCGGCCTCCCAGGTCAGGCCGCCGGTCACGTATGAAAATTCGGCGCGCAGGGGCCCGGCTTTATCCGATGCCAGCAGCCATTGCAGTGTGGGTTTGAGGATGGCGTCGTCGGCGAGGGCCGGAAATAGCGGTGTGCCGGGCAAGCCAAAACGCACCTTGCCGTCCATTTCAATAATGGGTTGTCCGGCCTGCGCCATCTGCGATTGGTCGTACTGGCCATAGATCGCCATAAAATTGTGCGGCACATAGCCGCTGCGAATGATCTTGCCGGGAACGACTTCCTGCTTCTCTCCGCGCTGCACCAGAAACTCGATGGTCTTGCCTTCATACAACGACAGCAACAGCGCCTCCGATACCGGATCGGCGCGATAGTTCTGTTCCAGGACCTGCAAAGGCCGTTTGCCACTGGGATCGCGCAGGATCACCGAGTCCGGCTCCAGATGCATGGTGATGTCGGTCACGCGCACGCTCGTAGTGCCGGCCTTCAGGTCGAGCGGAATCTCCTGCCGGACCACCGCGAAGTTCTGGTTGTAAATGGTGAGCGACGGCGCCGCAGTTTCATCGGCGGCAAAACACAGAAGGCAAGGAACGATCAGGCATGCGGTCAGCAAGAAAGACGCGTGGCGATTCACCGGTTTCACCTCCAGATCAGACTCGTTAAGAGCCTAACTCTCAGGGAACGCTGGCGGGAGTGCACTTTGCAGCACACGGCGGCGCTGGTTCCCGTCTTGTCGGAACCGAAAGATGTGCTTCGGGTTGCTTCACGTCTCGTCGCCGGGGTAAGGGGACACGCTCGTACACGTCCGGCGGATATCTGCCCCTTGTACTTTCGTCTCTCTACACTGAAATCCTCCCCTAGAAATGTGCCGATACCACCGTAGGTGAGGGTATTTCTTGCTGGCACTTGCCTAAGTGATTGAACCGTCAGCCTTTCCAGCGGAAAGCGCCGGGCTGCGGCAGTCCCAGATGGGCCAGTACGCGGTAGGTGAACTCGCGGGCCATTTCGTCCAAAGAGGCCGGGCGGTAGTAGAAGGCCGGAATCAGCGGGAAAACGGTCGCCCCGGCATCAGCAGCCCGGTACATGTTGCGGATGTGGATTTTATTGAGCGGCGTCTCGCGCACGCATAGCACCAGCGGACGCTTCTCTTTGAGCGAGACGTCGGCGGCGCGTTCGATCAGGTGCGAGGCGTCTCCGTGGGCGATACGGGCCAGCGTGCCCACGCTGCATGGGATCACAACCATAGCGTCGGCGGGGTAAGAACCGCTGGCCACGTTGGCCCCGATGTCGTCGTTGGACTGGAGTTGGATCTTGCGCGCTGAGCGGCCGCCGAAATACCGGGTGGAAGTGCCCCGGGTGGCAACGCCAAGGATCCGGCTGATGAGGTCAGACCGGCCGCGCAGGCCCAGTTCTTCGGCCATGACGCGCAGGGCGCTGTCGGAGGCAATGAAGTTCACGGTCTGCACGCGCCGGTCGCGTTCCACGGCGCGCAGGAAGTGCCGGAGAAAGATGGCCCCGCTGGCTCCGGTGGTCGCGACCGTCAGATTTTGTGGCGGATGGTTGGGCAAGTCGTCTCCTGAACTGACTTCGGGGCGGACTTGGGAAGGGCACGGCTTCACCCGTGCCGTACCCGCAGCTTGAAGCACAGGGCTTTAGCCCCTGAGGCTCGCGGCCCCGAAGTCAGGAGCATAGGGACGCGGCGCCGCAGAAGTCAAGACGAACAGGCAGTAGCTAGGAGCTAGGAGCTAGAAGCTAGTAGCTAGCAGCTAAACATGGCATCGAGCACTCATCTTCGATCCCGCCGCAGCGTCGCCGAACGGCACGCGCTGGCCGGAGTCGAGCGCGAGATCCGCGCCCAGGATTCCCACAGCCGGCGCAAGTACCTTCGCGAATTCAATCAGGCTTTTCGCAACTACGATTCTCTTGTCGATTCAGACCAGATGCAGAACGCCGTGCGCGCCTCCGATGTGGTCCTGATCGGCGACTACCACGCCCTGCCCGCGGCCCAGCGCTTTGCTGCGTCGGTGCTCGAACAGCGCGCGCTGGCCGGCGGACGCCCGGTGGTTCTCGGCGTGGAGACGATTTTTGCCCGTGACCAGCACATTCTCGATGAGTGGTGGCGGCGCGAAATTGATGAGGCCGAACTCCGCCAGCGCATCCGTTTCGACCTCGACTGGGGATACGACTGGACCCCATTTCACGAATTGCTGGTCACCGCTCGCGATCACGCCGAAGCCCTCTACGGCCTCGATTGCATGCCGCGCGAGGACCTGCGCAAGATCGGGGCTCGCGACCGTCACGCAGCCGCAAAAATTGCCGATATCCGCGCCCGCCACCCCAATGCCGTCATCTTCGTGCTTTTCGGCGAGTCCCATCTCGCTCCCGGACACCTGCCTCGCCTTTTGCACCAGCAGATGCCCGACGCCAGTATCCTTACCGTCCTGCAGAACATTGACGCACTTTACTGGCGCGCCGCCGGGGAGCGCGCCGACAAAGTGGAAGCCGTCCGCGTCCATGACGACGTTCTCTGCGTTTTCAATGCCACGCCGCTCGAAAAATATGAGAGCTACCGTCTGTTTCTTGACCAGTGGAGCCGCGCCGATGAAGGCCCCGACTTCGCCCCTACCATCTACAACTTGATTGACAGCCTGGCCAGCTTCCTCGAGATCAACCGTTATGCCTCGCACAACGGCACGCAGCCCAGATTCCTGGTGGACATGCTGCCGGAAGTCCACGGCCGGTCCGCGGACGACATGCTGCGCCGCCTGCTTTCGCGCAAAGGCGTGGGCGAGCAGGAATGCGAGTCCATGCTGGCCCGCGTCGAGGAGCGCGGCAGCGCCTACCTGCCCGAGGTCAACGCTTTCTACATCCGCGATTTCCAGATGATGCACGCCGCCGAAGACGCCGCGCGCTTCCTGCATCACGCCTGCCTGGGGCTGCCGCAGCGGCTCAACGACCATGTCGGGCATGGAACTGCTGGCAATGGAAATGGGAACGGGAACGGCCGTCCCCGAACCGCCGTGGATGACTTTTATGCCCGCATCATCGAACACGCCGTGGCCTATTTCGGCTCGCGCGTGCTGTATCCTTCTCGCCCGGCTCCGCCGGACGGCGGCTCGCCGCAACTGTCACGGGCCGCCTGCGAAAAAGCCGCCCAGGCCGCGATCCGCGCCGAGAAGAGGCAATTCGAATCCGCCGCCCAAAACTGGGGTTACCGCATCGGAAGCCAGATCTACGACGCCTACCTCGCCGGCAAAGTCGCGCCCAGCGGCCTGCGCCGCCTCTTTCTGGCTCGCCTCGACGAGCCAAAACGGTCCCGCAAGGTCTGCGCCGCCGTGATCGCCAAGCTGCGCGCCGCATCGCGCCCGCTGGCACGCGCCGCCCACGCATAAGGGCCGTGGCGAAACCCAGAGAATCGTAAATCAGCGCCTCAACAGGTTGCGGAAGAACTCAAAGTCGCACCTGATTTTGGGTGG
>Ga0209517_10004420_pt1 | contig 18467 bp, 13 predicted proteins | sample PeaSoiMetSII2010_FD_187695 | JGI IMG/M metagenome (GOLD analysis project Ga0209517, IMG submission 187695) | Peat soil microbial communities from Weissenstadt, Germany - SII-2010 (SPAdes) (version 2) | ecosystem: Environmental > Terrestrial > Soil > Wetlands > Peat | place: Germany...
CGCGCGAATCTCTTCGAGCACGCGATCGGGCGTGAGGCTCCGGCTGCGTCCGCGGACGAACGGAATCACGCAATACGAGCAGCGCTGATTGCAGCCGTCTTGAATCTTTAGCAGCGGGCGCGTGTGATCGGCTTCGCCGCCTTCGACGGGGGCGACCAGAACATCCGCGAGCGCGAAAACGTCGCCGGTGAGAATTTGCGCCATGCTGGAGGCGGTTTTTGTGCCGGTCGCCGCAAACGAGCCGAGCGGAACAAATCCATCGACGCTTTCACCGTGCCACGATTCCGCCAGGCGCGGGATTTCCGGCTTGTGCGAATTGCCGACGACCCACTCGACGCCCGAAAGAGAGGCTAATTCCTCGGGAGCGCGCTGCGCGTAGCAGCCGGTGGCGATGATTCGCGCCTCGGGATTCTTGCGGTGAATAGCGCGAATGGCGCGCCGCGCTTGGGCGTCCGCCGCGGCGGTGACGGTACACGTGTTCACGACCACGACGTCGGCAGCGTCCGCTTCGGACGCACGATCGAAGCCGCGCGCGCGCAGTTGACGTTCGATCGCGGCGGCGTCGGCCTGCGTCGCGCGGCATCCGAACTGCTCGATAAAAAAAGTGGCCATCTTTCGTAATTCGCCTAGCGAAGCCTCCAGCTCTGAGCGCCGGAGACTCGCAAACGAGGCATTATATCAAGTGCGGCGCAACCTAGTGGCCGACGTAAGAAACGCCAGCGACAAACGGATATAATCATCCAAGATGATCCCCGCATCCTACAAGCCGCGAAAGAAATTCATGGAGTTGGCGATTGCCGAGGCCAAGCGCGCGGGCGACCGCGGCGATTATCCCATTGGCGCCGTCATCACGCGGTTTGTCGGCCGGCGCGAAGTGGTGATTGCCAGCGCGGGGAACCGGGTGAAGACTTCGGGATCGAGCATCAAGCATGTTGAGCTTGAAACTTTGAAGTACGTTTCCAGCGGCTACGGCCGCTACCTTTTCGATTTCGTTCTTTACTCGACGCACGAGCCTTGCGCGATGTGCGCCGGCGCTTGTGTCTGGTCGCGGATCGGCGCGGTGGTGTACGGCGTTTCGCAGGAAGATATCGCGGCCTACGGGCGCAAGTGCGGGACGGAAGAGTATAAGTGGCGCGCTTGTCTGATCTCGTGCAGATACGTTTTCGAGAAGGGCAATCACCGCATCCCGGTCGCCGGCGGGTTTTTGCGGAAAGAGTGCCACAAGTTGTTTAGTTACAGGAGTGCGGTTCGGTAATTGGCGCGAACCGAAATTCCCGCGACATTGGAAAGACAAATGGTGTCCGGGTTTGTGTCGCCCCTCTAGGGCTCACGTAGAGAGAAGTAATGTTACGCCTACCCCGGGCTTGCGCCTGCCTGCCGGCAGGCAGGCCCGGGGCTAACTTCTGCCGCCCCTCCAGGGCTCTCGAGTTTTAACCCGCTCGAACCTGCAATTCCTCCTGAGGCCCAGCGGGTCCTGCTTCCGACACCCGGGATTCTCAATCGGATCCCAATTCGGGCTTGTAATTCCTGAGAGCTGCGCCGCGGATTCCAGTTGCCGGGCGCGCGCGACTTGCCGCAAGATGTCTTTCGCGCACTCACCATGCATTTCATTGCCATCATCCTCGGCGGGATCATCGGCATCCTTGTAGGATTTCTCGGCGTCGGCGGGGGAGTGGTCCTCGTGCCGGTGATGGTCTACGTGCTGCATTTCGGCCAGCATACGGCGCAAGGAACATCGCTGCTGATGCAACTGCCGCCGTTGGGGCTCGGGGCGCTGCTGGTTTATTGGAAGCGCAAGGAAGTGGACGTCGCGGCGGGAATTCTTTGCGCACTGGGAATTCTCCTGGGCGGATATTTCGGCAGCGCGCTGGCCATCGGCATCGCCTCGCGGGACCTGCGCGGCTATTTCGGATTGTTCCAGATGCTTGCGGCGGTGCTGCTGTGGAGGAAGCATCACGCGAAACGCAACGCGGAGGCGCAGCGTGCATAAGAGGTATCTGCGCTGGGGCGCGATCCTGCTGGTTGCATGCGTCGTCGGCGTGGCGGGAGGACTCTTCGGCCTCGGGGGAGGAGTGCTGCTGGTGCCGCTGCTGGTGCTGCTCTTCGCGTTCGAGCAACACAAGGCGCAGGGCACGAGCCTGATCGCGCTGGTGCCGCCGACGGGGCTGCTGGGCTTCCTCAATTACGCGCACGCGCACGAAGTCGCCTGGACGTTCGGACTGCTGCTGATGCCCGGCGTTTTCCTCGGGGGATTTCTCGGAAGCCGGCTGGCGCAAAGGCTTTCGCCGGACCGCATGCGCTTCGCGTTTGCCACGCTGCTCTTCCTCGCGGGCGCGGCGCAAGCCGTCGCCGCCTGGTGGAAATAAGAAACTTTTCCTCTCTGCTGGAACTCCACGTGCATTTTCCATTCCTACAAGGACCGCGCTCGCGCGGATTGCCGCAATTTGCGCTGGTTTTGAGCGCGCAGGAGCGGAAACGCAAACGAAACGAATTCCAAAATGGGAGAGGCCTTAACCCAATTCCCGAAACTAGAGCGCGCTTCGGCAGGCGTTCGCTTTCCCGCGCTGAGCTTCGGCATCCGCGCCGCAATCACCGTGGTCTTGGTGTGGGCGGCGATCGGTGCGGCACGCCAGAGCATGGCTTCCTGGGAACGCAAGGTCGGCACGCAAGAATCGCTGGCCACAGCGATTCGCTGGGCGCCCGACGATCCCGAGAACTACGCTGCGCTCGCGCGCCTTGCGGAACTCGAGCGTTCTGACGATAGATTCACCGCAGCGACGGCGCTGTTCGCGCGGGCGACGCAACTGGAGCCGCGGCGCGCGGCGCTCTGGCTGGAGCTCGCTTTGGCGGAGGACGACGCCGGCGATCTCATCGCCGCGGAGCGCGACTTTTTGCACGCGCGCGATTTATTCCCGCGTTCACCGGCCGTGAATTTCGCGCTCGGCGCTTTCTACCTCCGGCAGGGGCGCTCGGACGAAGCGCTCTCCGCGCTCCGCATTGCGATCGAGGGCGATGCGGAGATTCGCCCCGGCGCGTTTCAACTGGTTACAGACGCGGGTGTCCCGGCCGTGGAAGCGCTCGACAAGATGATTCCCGCGGATCGCGACATTCTGATCGCCTATCTCGATCATCTCGCCGGAATCGGCTCGCTGGAGGATGCGGCACTGGTGTGGAATCGGTTGCGCGCGCTCGGGTCGGTGCAGCCCGCCGAAGCGTTTCAGTATCTCGACGCGCTGATTCGCCTCCAGGACGCTGCGCACGTGCGAGTGGTGTGGGCGGACGTTGCTCCCGCTGCGTCGCAATCATCCGGAGGAAACTCGCCCAACCTGATCTACAACAGCAGCTTCGAGAGCCCGCTCCTCGGAGACGGCCTCGATTGGCGCGTGTATTCCGTTGCCGGTGCGTACGTGGAACTCGATTCGGGCGCCGCGCACGACGGCGCACGCTCGCTGCGTATTGATTTCGATCCGCCGGGCAATCTCGCGTACCAGCACGTTTTTCAATTTGTCCCCGTGGAGCCCAACACCCACTATGAATTCTCAGCCTATCTCCACGCCAAGGGCATTCTTTCCGATTCCGGGCCGCGCTTTGAATTGCTGGATGAAGCGAGTCTGCAGCGGCTGGACGTTTTCACTGACGAGGTGCGCGGGACAACGCCGTGGACCGAAGTGCGCACGACATTTCGCACCGGCCCGGAAACACACATCCTGATCGTGCGGATCGCCCGGCCGGCAAGCCACAGCTTCGACGATCGCCTCGCGGGAACGGTCTGGGTGGACGACGTAAGGCTCGTGAAGTCGAGCGAGTAGAATCCCCCAAACCTCCGGCGGCGGCGCTACTCTGAATGTGTGCGGCGCGACGCAAGATCTCCGGAGAGCGTCCAGGCAAGCCCCAGCAGCGCGGCGAAGAGAAACGCGTTTGCCGGAATGTGCAGGTTGAAATCTGCGACGCTGTGCACCAGCAACGCCACCAAGCTTCCGCAGCAGCCCAACAAGAGCATGCTTTCTTTGGAGGGACGCGCGCGCAGGAATTCCGACGCCGCGCGCGCAAGCACCCAACCTACGAGCGCAAACAATAGCCCAGCGGCGGGAATGCCCCACTCTTCCGCGAACTCCAGGTAGTCGTTGTGCGCGTGATCAATGCGGTGCTCGAAATCCGCGGCCTGGAGGAGCGTATAAGCGTCCTCGAAGCTGCCCGGCCCGGTGCCCCACAGCGGATGAGCGCGAATCAGAACGATGGTGTTTTTCCAGAGCGCGACGCGAGATGGCAGATCGCTCTCTGTGTTGCGGAATCGCTCCAGGACCGGCCCGAATCCGATCCAGGCACCGGCGCTGAGCACGCCGGCAAGTACGAGCGCGAGCAGGATCGCCGCGCTAACGCCCCCGGTTGCGACGGGCCGCTTCCGGCGGTATGCGATCCATCCGGCCGCCACCGCGCCGATACCGGCGAGCGCGGAAAAAATTCCCATGCGCGAGCGAGAGAAAATCAGCGCGGCCGCAAGAACCAGGGTCGCGAAGAGGAAGAATGCGAAGACCGGCGCGCCTTCCTCGGTCAGCAATTCAGTGAGCAGCAACCCGCGCGAATCGCGCGATCGACCGGCAAGCCTTGCCTCGGCCAGACGATCAAATTTCCAAAGCGACCACGCGAAGGTCAGGGGAAGCGCCATTTCCAGCAGGCCCGCGAAGTGATTCGGATTGATATACGTGCCCGTGGCCATCAACGTGTAGTCAAGTTTCTTGTACGCGCCAATTTGCTGCCATCCCGTCAAATACTGGGCAAGCCCGTAGAGTGCTTCAAAAAGACACAGCACAAGCAGGCCCCCGCAAAACAGGCTGCGCATCCCGGAGGATTCCGAGACGCGCATTGCGATCAGAAACGCGCTCACAGCGGCGGCCAGCAGCAATAACTCCGCGCGCGCGCGGTACGGCGCGGGCCGCGCCACGCTCCATTCCGCAACGAGCAGCGCCGCGAGCAGAGCGATGCCCGGCCACGGGAATCGCAACGGCTCAGGTGAACTGTGCCAGACCGCGAAGATGGCCAGCAGGAACACAATCGCCTCGGCTGCCGATCCCGCGGCCGGTTCCGCGCCGCCGAACGCGAGAACGGTTCCGGCGAGGACGCCGAGAAAGGCCAGCGTGAGCAAGCGTTCCCGGCGGGAAGTGGCGATGGGCCGGATTTTCTGCACGGGAGTCATGAAATCAAAACAAGCCATTCACCTCGCGGCAGTGGCGGCGCGCTGCACGGTGGGCCGCGGGGTGGAAGACGAGGAGCGCCCGTCAGGCCCAGCCACGCACGAGACAAGCTCCGTCTCGATGCGCGCGAGCACTTCTTTGCTCGAGAAATTGCGCTCGGCAAAGCGCCGGCCGCTTTGTCCGAACTTCCGCAACTGTTCGGGATGCGATCGGAGGGCCAGAATCGCTTCCGCGAGCGCCGCAGGATCCTCGGGCGCAACCACGACGCCGCCGCCGGATTCAAGGAGCGTGCGAGCCGTCTCGCTCGAAGAGCTGGCGGCCGCGATCACCGTCCGGCCGGAGGCCAGGTAGGTGAGAAGTTTCGAAGGCGCGACGACGTCGCGAATCGCGGCCGACTGACAGAGCAGCAACAGATCCGCGGCGGCGAGCATGTTGGGCAATTCCGCGCGCGGGGCGAGCGGCAAGAACCGCACATTCTTGAGGCCGCGGTTCGCCGCCAGCGCCTGGAGCCGCGATTTTTCCGACCCTTCGCCAGCCAGGCAAATCACCAGATCCGAAATGCCTTCGAGGCGCGCAGCGGCCTCGAGCACGGTGTCGAGTTTTTGTTTTGCGCCCATGTTGCCGCTGTGCAGGAGGACCTTGCGTTTAAGCAGTCCGTGCGCGCAGCGAAACTTCGCGCCGGCCGCGGCAGGCGAAACGAAATCGGTGTCCACCCAATCGGGGACGACGGCGATGCTCCCGTCGGGAATCCCGGCGGCGCGCACGGCTTGGCGGAAGCCTTCGCAGATGACCAGAATGCGGTCCGCGCGGCGGTAGATGAAGTGTTCGAGAGAGCGCGCGGCGCGAATTGCAACGCGATTGCGCAACATGCCGAGCGCGATGGCGATGTCCGGAACCAGGTCCTTGATTTGCAGGACGAACGGAACGCCGTGGTTCCGCGCTATCGCCCAGGCAGCCAGAGCGCCCTGGAGCGGTGGAGAAATTCCGAGAACGATGTCCGGCCGGCCAGCGGCGATTCCTCCGAGGCCGGCGGCAATCCCCACCGAAGTGTCGTAGGCGATGCGGCGCAGCGGGGCGCGCCGCTCCGGGACCCAAATCCAGCGGCGGTGAATCGTCACGCCGCCGCGCGTTTCGCGCGTCCACAGCCTTCCGCGGTAGGAATCCTGAATGCGCCATTCGGGATAATGCGGGAAGCAGGTGCCGACGGTCACGCGGTGTCCGCGAGCGGCGAGGTATTCGCACATCTCCGCATTGAGCGGCGCCATGCCGGTGCTGTCCGGCGAGTACGAGCCGGTGACGACCAGCACATTGAGTTTTCTGCGGGGCGCGACCGGCGCGGCTTGAGCGATCGCGATTTCGGGCGCGGAGATCATTGAATTCTCATTTCCGGTTCGGTGTTTTTCCACGCCACGCTGCGCAAGGAATTTCCCCAGCGGCCGATCGCGAAATTACCGGCGAAGAATGCGGCGCGGAAGAGCGCAGCGAGGGGCCGAGGCTCCAACCACCGGTAGAAACGAAACGTCCAGGGCTGGTAGTAGATCAGGCTGCGGCGCATGCGCCAGCGCGACGCGCCCAACTCTTGGAAGACGGCCGCGAGTTTTTCCGGATCGAGCCGATAGACGAAATTCCCGGCCTCTTCGTACACGCCGGAGAGGCCGAGGCGCACGGAGAGGTGCGTGAGCGCGCCGTCCGCGGGTTCGGCGATGACCACGGCGCGGCGCGCGACGCGGAACATTTCGCGCACGCCGCGATAGGCGTCCGGCAAATGATGCAAGCCATCGTGCACGAAAACGTAGTCGAAGGAGTTGTCGGGGAACGGCAGATGTTCGGCGTCGCCGACCACGGTATCGAGCGGAAATCCGAACCGTACGGCGCGTTCGCGCGCGCGCGCCACAGCCTCGGCGGAAATGTCAAGCGCGACGACGCGCCTGCCCGTGCGCGCCACCATTTCGGCTTCCATGCCGGAGCCGCAACATACCACCAGCACGCTTTCGTCCGCCGGAGCGGAGGCGCGGCCGTTGCCGTTTCCTCGGCCGTTGCGGAGCAGCGACCACGCCGAGCGAATTTTGTAATCCAGCAGGAATTGCACCGGCCGTGGATAGCATCGCGGGCGCGTGATTTCTTCTTCGGGATTCACGGCTTCGCGGTAAAACTCCACCTGCGCGGCGCGCTGTTCATCCGTGCTGGGCGTGGCGGTAGCGCCGGCTGCCGAGGATGGCGCGGCTTTGTTTTGCTCCTGGCGCTTGGGGATCGCAGGCTTGGCGATGTTGCGCTCGGCTAGACGCAATTCGTATTCCTTCGCGCTGACTTGATACCAGTACATCGACTTGAGCGCGTTGTAGATGAATCCCGGGCGGCCATCGAGAAAACCTCCGCGCAACACATAGGAATAGAAAAAGTAAAGCCAGGATTTCCCCGGCACCGACAAGAACCATCGCTTGAAGAAGCGGCGGCGCTCGACGGGCGAGCCAAACAGGCGCGGGCGCACCTCACCTGAGACGTCACGGCGCCGGTAGCGCGTGCGCAGCAACGCCTCCCAATCGGAGTAGGTATTGTGACGATCGAAATGGTGGCGCAAATTTTGGAAATCACGGTGCAGGATGACAGAGCGTAAGCGCCCTACGCGGCCGGCGACGCGCACCCATTCGTGCACTTCCACGTCATAGGAACTGACTTCAGGAACGTCCATCTCTTCGAAGCGCGCGTCGCGATGCCGCACCAGGCACAGTTTCCAGAGCGGATCGCCGTGGCGGAGGATCCTGCCCAGGAAGAAATAGTGGAAGTGAATCAGAAATCCAGCTTGCTCCGGGTTAGCGCGGATTACCTGCGCAATTTCGTTCGCCAATTCGGGCGTGACTTCCTCATCGGCGTCGAGCAGCAGCACCCATGTGTTTCGCCACGGATAATTCGCGAGCGCCCAGTTGCGCTTGCGCGGACCCGTCCCGTTCCAGGCAAAGGGAACGACAGTTGCGCCATGCGCACGGGCAAGCTCGACGGTACCATCGCTGCTTGCGGAGTCCACGACCACGATTTCGTCCGCCCAAGCCACGCTCGCCAGGCACTTCTCGATATTCGATTCTTCATTTCGAGTGGGGATCAGCACGGAAACCGGCGCACGTCCGGGGACAGACACGGATACGCGAGATTCGGCGGCGGGAGAAAGCCGCGAGATTTCGCTTGCGCGTTCAGCGACAGGATTCATTTGCGGCACTCGACGATCAGGGAGAGTTGGCTCACACCGGCCTCTTCCGCCGCAATGCGGGCCAGAACGCTGCCCGAGTAGATACGCGAGGAGCACGCATCGCCGCGAAGAATTTCCCCAAATCCGGCGGAGCGTAGAAGCTCCTCGAAATAGCTGAAGTCGAGTCCCTGGCGATGGCCGCCTTCGCAGAAGAGCAAGTTCGAGAGCTTGCCGCCGAGCGAGGCGTGCGGCCGGGGAAAGTCGGCGAAGAAGCGATCATTGCCATCGAGATAGGCGCGAACGGCCGCGGCCATGTCCGGCACGACGACGCGCATTCCGCCGCCGGGTCGCAGCACGCGGTGGCAGGCGGCGATCAGCCGTTCGAGCTCGTCTGGGTAGAAGTGCTCGAAGACGTGGGACGAATAGATCGAAGCGGCCGACTCGGAAGCGAAGGGCAAACCATTTCGGAGATCGAGCCAAAGGTCATGCCGGCGAAAAAGATTGCCATCTACGTTGATAAAGCCCGGCAGGTACTTCGGGCCGCAACCGAGATGCAAGTGGAGCCCGGAGCCATTCGCGGGATGGCCGAACCACTTCCAGCGCCAATAGTTGAGTTTATTGACGGGCAATAGCACGGCAAAGTAGAGGTCCCGCGTTCGTTGATGAAGCATCGTTAACTCCTTGCCCGGCCGGCGAAGGCAACCGCCGGCGCAGATTCGGGCGCCTCGCCGATCACGGATGCGTAAGCTGCAAGCATCTGCTCGGCGACAACGTCCCAGTCCCAGTGCTCCCGCGCCCAAGCCCGTCCACGAAGACCCATCGCCCGGGCGGACTTGAGATCCTTGAGCACGTCCGCGAGTGCAATCGCGATTCGCGCGGGCTCGCAGGGAACGACAAACCCAGCACGAGCGGCAAGGACGTCCGGCCAGATGTTCACGCGATCGGAGACAACCACGGGAACGGCACAGGCCATTGCCTCCGCCACGGATAGGGCGAAATTCTCCGTGTAGGACGGCAGCGCAAAGACTTCCGCGGCAGCAAGCGCCGCAAGCTTTGCTTCGCCGTGCAACATTCCCGTGAAGGTCGCGCGCTGCGCTGCACCCACCTCCGCAAGACATTCGCGAACGCGTTGGCCGTAGCCTTCCGCATCCGGTCCGGCGAGAACCAAGTGGGAGTCAGGGAACGATTCCAACAGACTGCCAAACGCGCGGACGAGTAAGTTCAGCCCTTTCTTGAAGTTCAACCGTCCGAGGTAAAGCACGATTCGGCGGCCGCGCGTTTCGGGATAGGTCGCCTGGAAATTGTGCGGGGAATGCAAGCTGGGGTAGGCCGCAATATCCAGGCCCAGGGGCACGACGATGCCGGGCGGGCGGTAGCCGAGAGTCCCCACGAGTCGTTCTTCTTGTTCGGTTGTGTAGTGAATCGCAGCGGCGCCGTTGAGAGCCCGGCGCAGGATCAGCGCAGAGTAAATTGCCTTGCGGACTTTGTGCCGGCGGCGAAGAAATGGATCGAGCGAGCCATGCGGCCGGATGAGATATGGCACATGAGCGCGACGGCATTCGCGCGCCGCAATCGCCGTTGGAAATGCGTAGAGACTATGGATGTGGACGATGTCGAATCGGCGGATGTTCCCGGCAAGGGCGCGCTTCAATCGTCTTGACGCGCGCCAGCGTGTCGGCCAGTGGCCTGAAAAAAGGCACACGGCAATGCCGTCGCGCCAAACCTGCCGATTCGCAGGTGCCTCGATCCAATCAGAATCTTGGTGGTGGAGGTGAAAATCGCCGCGGCCTCGGATATTGGTGGTGTAAATCTCGATCTCGCACCCTCGGCGCACCAGCGCCCGAGAAAGGCCGAGGACGGCGACATCGGGGCCGCCCTGCTCCGGAAAAAGCGTCTCGGTAACATGAAGAATTCGGAGAGCCCGCGAACTCGCGGCTGCGCGAGGTCCCGGCGAAGCCCAATGCGAACCGCGAGCGCGCCAGAGTGTCAAATCCTTCACCCGAGGAGCAGGATCGCAGTTTGCAATCGACTCGTAGGCGGAAACCATTTGCTGGACCACCGTTGCCCACCTCCAGTGGCACTCGGCCCAGACCCTTCCGCGTTCCCCCATCCGCCGAGCGGCGGCGGGATCGTCCAACAGCGTTTCCATGGCGCTTGCAGCCCTGCTTGCGTCGCAGGGCACCACAAATCCAGCGCCAGCGGAGGCGACATTGCGACAGATATTGACCCGATCGGAAATGACCACGGGGACGCGTGCGGCCATCGCTTCGGCCACAACCTGGCCGAAATTTTCCGAATACGAAAGCAACGCCAGCATTCTGGCGCGACGCACCATCGCGACTCTTTCCCGGCCTTCGAGCGGTCCTGTGAATGTGGCGCGATCCAGCATCCCTTCGCGTTCGAGCCAGTTACGGATCTTTGCGCCATACCCCGGACTCTCCGGTCCAGCCAACACCAAATGTGCAAGAGGCCGCCGCCGCGCGACTTCGGCGAACGCGCGAACCAGCAGGTCCAGACCTTTCTTGAAATCGAGCCGGCCGAAAAAAACAATCCATTCGGGCTCGGCGAATTCTCGGAACTGGGGGAATCTTTGCTGGACGCGTTCATCGGCGGGCGGGCCAGGATCTTCAAACCATTCCGGCTCGACGCCGACCGGGACGACGTAACTCGGCGGCGAATTCCTTCCGGGGGGTGCGTTTACGGAGCCGAGGGTGAGGCGGCGCTCTTCTTCGGAGTTGAAAAGCAAACCCGCCGCGCCGCTCCAGCAGCGATCGCCGATAGCGCGCGCGTAGACGCGTTTGCGAATCGGATGCCGTCCGAGAAGAAAAGGATCGAGCGAACCATGTGGATGCAGCAGGTAGGGCACGCCGCGTTCTTGGCAAGCTTGTACTGCGGCCCAGACCCAGTATCCGTAGTACGAGTAGATGTGGGCGACATTGAAGTGGGGGACTCCCTCCCGCAATCCCGCCAGGAGATCCGGCGAGACCTTGAATTCGCGCGGGTGGCGCCACGCGGGAAAGTAGCGGACCTGATAACCGTCCTTGTGCACGGCGCCATCGAGCGGAGCGTCCTCGCGGCGTTCTGCGCCTGCGTCCGTGGTATAGACGACGACTTCATGACCCGCCTCCGCGAGCGCCCGGCACAGCGCGGGACACGCCGTAGAAGGCCCGCCGTAGCGGGGTGCCAAGCTGCCGATCACTTGCAGGATTCGCATCGATGTGGATCGAACTCGACTCCTTCTTCGTGCTCGCTTTTCATTGCAATTCAGCGCCGAGCGGCGCGGTACGGCGCTTCGTTCGGACCCGCGTTCCGGGCCGACCGCCGCAGCCCCGTTCGCGCTGTCACCGCTCGCTCAAACACCTCGTGATAGCGGACTGCGACTTGTTCGTTTGTATAGTGGCGCAGCGCGCGTTCGCGTGCCCGCTGACCGAGAGTCTGCCGCAAGGCTGGTGACGCCAGCAGCGCCTCCAGCGCCTCCCGCAGTTCGGCGACGCTGCGCTCCGCGACCACCATGGCCGCGCCGCCGGCCACCTCTGGCAGTGCGCCGGAATCGGAGACGACACAAGCGCGGCCCAGCAGCATGGCTTGCGCGAGCGTGAGGCCGAATTGCTCCTTCCACGCGGGCGCCTCATAGGAATTGAGAACGAAGATGTCCATCGCCCGAAGGTAGCGTGGCACCTCGGCGTGACTCACGGGCGGGATGCAAACGATTCTTCCCGGGAATCGCGGAATCCACTCGTGGAGGATTTGGGATTCGAGAGGACCTCCGCCCACAAGCAGAAGCTTCCACGGACGGTCGGGGATAGCCGCGAGCGCGTCAAAGACCAGCCGGAGCCCCTTCTCGGCGAGAAACCGCCCGGCGTAGCCCACGACCACGGCGTCCTCCAGACCCAATTGGTGGCGCACTGCGGGGTCCGCACCCGGAAGATGATCTTTCGGCTCGAGACCGACTTGGGGCAAGACTGCGGTGCGGCGTGCGTGGCCTTCGCGAAGCGCCAGCCGCTCCGCGTCGCGATTCCCGCAGATCAACACGTCCGTACGGCCAAGAGTGAAACGGCGCAAAATTCTTTTTGCATCGCCCAACGGGAAGGCACGGCTACGCAACAGGTTGTCCCAGGTGAACACCGTGAGCGCGGCGCGAGGCGCGACGGCTGCTCGCAACATGACCGTCTCAACGGTGAGCATGGCTTGCGGCTCCTCGTCGATGTGAATCACATCCGGCTGAAACGCTGAGAGGCATCGGCCCAACTGTATGGGGTGGTATACGCTCGTCATGTGCGAGCGTGCGAACGCGCTGCCAACAGCCACGACTTCGCCAACCGTCAAGTCCGAGTGGCGCTCAACACCGTAGCGCAGGTGAAACGCGTCGTTTGCGGACCAGCGCGGCACAATCAACCGCAATTCGAGATCGCAATCCAGACGACGCAACTCGACATACTTTGCCTGGTTCTGCGCGTGAACGTAGGTGTGCCCCAGAACGGCGAGTTTCATGGCTGGGCCTCGACCGGGGCAACGGTGAGCGGCTGCGGGCCGCCCTCGGACTGCGCCGCCGAATTGAATTGGTTGAGTCCCGCAAGCAGACCAGCGAAGAGCCAGAAGTACACGTTCAACGGATCGAGATCGAGCAACCAGCCCTTGAAGCTGGCAAGCACAATGACGATGAGGAAGCCCGTCAATGCCGCAGCCATCGCGCGTAGGCCGGGGTCGCGGAGCGTAGACAAGGCTTTCAGCCCAACCCAGACCAGGGTGATGAACAACGCCGAGATCAGCAGCAGCCCCAGCGGCCCGAGTTCAAAGGCCGCTTTTGCGTAATAGTTTTCAATCGCCAAGAACTGTTCAGGCCGTTCGAGCGCGTACCGGGCGGAGCCTGTGTTTGTGCCAGTGCCGTGGCCGAGCCACGAAGAGGAAAGTGAATCCGCAAGGCCCCCGTATGCGGTGTTCACTGCATAGCTTTGGAATAGACCCGAAATCAGCGTGTACATCGACTGCGCGGCGATTCGCGAAATCGCGAGGGCAGCGACGAGCGCCGCGCCAGCCCAGCCGAGGGCCTGCAGCGCACCCACGATCCCCCGATCCAAGCCGTACATCAGGACGAGCAATAGTGGGCAAAAGATGTAGGCTCCCCGGGCGCCGGAGAGCAACCCTGCCAGCATGACAAAGACGATCAGCAGCCTGCCAAAGCGGCGCCATCGGGCAGAGGGATCGCCGCGTGCCACGATGAACGCCGGCACCAGCATCGCCAATGTGAATCCGAAGTACTGAGTCTCGAACGTGAAGGTGGAAGGGATGCGGAAAACCTGGCCGCCCCCGATTAGGAACCAGGTCATCTCTTGGGTGACGTCGGAGGCGGAACCTCGGTAGATTGCCGCCATCACGTGTTCGTAGCCGAAAAATAGAGAGGCCACGTACTCCCCCAAGCCCAGCAGGCACGGAAGTACGGAGAGCACCGCCAAGTACCGCCACAATAGAGTCAACTGCCGACGCTCTGTGACCAGCGCGGCGCCGAGCGCACAGAGCGGTATGTAAGCCAGCCATACCTTCGCTCCGATAAACGCGACAAGTGCGTTGGGGACGCCGGGGTGAGCCATCTCGACGATCACCAGCACCACAAAGGCGCCGAGCAACGCCGTCAAGACGCGGCCAATTCGCGGAACTCGCTGGCGTCGGAGCACGACGGCGCCGGCGAATCCGAGATAGACCGGACCTACGAACAACCAGTCCTTGAACACCACGGGATTGAAAGCGGCAGGGCCATTCCAAGGCAACAGAGTCAGCGTCACCACTCCCGCGATCGGCAAGTACAAAAGCAGGCCGTACACTCCGCGTTGCCAACGAACCAGGATCACCATCCAGAGCGCTCCTGCCAGGAACACGCCGAACGCCACCAGCGATTCATTGCGGAGAATCAGGAATGCGCAAACGCCGATTGCCGCGGTAACCAGAACCACCAGGCCCGTCCAAGGAATGAGCGGCCGTGCGTCCTCCCCGAGTCGCAAGTCGAATGTGCTTTGCGATGGCATCGCCCGTTCCCCTCTCTCGCTACGCGTAGGCCTGAGCGACGGCGTGTTTCTGCTCGTTTCCGCTGCCGAGTGCGCGGTGAATCGTCGCAGCCAGCCTTTCGCCGTACGCATCCCAGGAAAACTCTTCCGCCCGCCGCCGTGCCCGCGCTCCCATCTCCCGGCGCTTCCCGGGATCTTGAAAGAGCTCGAGCAGCCGTTCGGCGAGCGGCTCGATTTCACCGGCCGGAACCAAGAACCCTTCGACGCCGTTTCGCACCACCGATCCAGTTTCCGGAGTGGCAATCACAGGAAGGCCTGAGGCGAGGGCTTCATACGTCACGAGCGCGGAGCCCTCGTGCAGCGAGGGCAGCACGAAGACATCGGCTTGGTGGTAGCGCTCGGCGAGCTCGGCGTGCTTGGCTTCCGGACGCCACTCAAAAATGTCCTGGTAACGCGGAATCCAGCGACCCGATCCGACCAGACTGCCTACGAGTTCGAGCTGCGCTCCGGGCAAGCGCAGCCGGCGAAACGCCTCAAGAAGTTGCGCCAGACCTTTGCGTTGCGTCAGCTTGCCGACGAACAAAACACGAAACGTGTCCTGGGAATTTCGCGGCCGCGGCACGAAGGTTTGCAAATCCACGCCGAAGGGCACGTCCGCGATCCGGCTGGGCGGAACTCCCAAGTCTTCGACGACGCGACGGACAAACGCCGACGGAGCCAGCACACAATCGGCAAGTTGAAGCTCTTCCGCTTCGCGGGCGAAGTACTCCGGTGAGAGGTCGCGCGGCAACGAATCCGCGAACTCCGGCCAGAGTCCGGCCTCGCGCCGATAGCATTCGCGGACGGCGGCCAGGGGCGCGATGCTCACATCCAGGATCGTGCGAATTCCCAGCCGCCGCGCCGCGCGAAATGTTTTGAGCGCGCAAGTATCGAAACAAATTACTCCCGCCTGGCGCTCGCGCTGGAGCGACCGCGCCACACTGCGATCGAAAATGAGATTGCGCCAACCCACCAGCCGCTCCGCTTGGCGGCGCCCGGCCAGCCAGCGCGTCGCGAGCAGGTAGGCTCCCTCGGCGAGAGGGCGCGTGGCGATTCGCTCGCGAGGCAATCCGGGAAAGGCTCTCCGCGTGAATCTCTGCGCCAGGAGTTTCGCATGCGGGCCTGGGAGCCTGCCCAGTGCGCGCCCCAGAAGTCCCTGCGAGTTCCAATGCACTCCAGTCACAAAGCGTTTCAGCAAACCTGCGCGATCGAGCGCCACCGCCAGCCGTTCCGAATGTTGCCCGCCGGGATGCGAAACCAGAACACTGGTTCGCCCGGTTTCCTCCGCGCTCGCGGCATAGCCGGGACCCTTTTCTGTCCTGGCTGAATCCATCCGCGCCGCTCCGAGCGGCCTCCTCGCAACCAACAACAATCGAAAGGCGTGCCCTGCCAAACGTTCCCATCGCTCCCGGCGGCGGCCTAAGGTCCACACGGTTTCAAAGCCCGCCTCGCCGACCAACTGCGCGAGCTGCCCAGCGCGGAAATGGAAAGGATGGCAAATCACGCTCAAGGTGGTGCGGTGACGCCACCTCGTGTACATGTGAAATTTCAACAAGCTAGCGATCGAAACCGTGTCGCAGCCAAGAATGAAAAAGCCACCGGGCCTGAGCACGCGATAACACTCGCTGAGAACTGCGGCGGGAGACGCCACGTGATCCAAGACGTTGTAACAAGCTGCGACCGCAGTGGATTCGTTCTCGACCGGCAAGGCTTCACCCCGCGCTTGCAGATGGCGGTAGTCGTGGCGGCAGGCATCGAGAAAGGCAGCAAGCGGCAACGGCAGATCCACAGCCTGTCGCACAGCCGGCAAAGGGTCCACGCCGACCAGCGGGCCCTGCGTCGCTAGAAAATGGAGAATTCCGATGCCCATCGGGCCGATGCCGACCTCCACTTTTTGTCCGTGGCAGGCGCGCAAATCCGGCACCGCCTCGAGCGCATGTTCGAGTGCGGTCATTTTTTCCGCCAGGATCCGGGCCTGTTCGCGCAGCGAGTTGCGCGCAAGCTCCCAATACCGGGCCTCGCCGGCCTGCGCGGCGTTCCAGCGCGCCTCGGTCGCGGCACGGACGACACCCCGGCCGGAGGGGCTTTCGCCCGTCGAGCGTGGCGATCGCGATCTGTGAAGTTCAGTTTGCATCGTGACCTCAGTTCATGCGCTGCGCGCCATGCCCAGCATCCGGCGCGTCCATTCGAGCGATTGCCAGCGCAAGAACTCCACGCAAACAGACGCTTCCGGCACGGCCAGCAGGGCGCCGGACGCCAGAAAAAGCGTGCACGCAGCCAGGCATCCTGCGGCCGCACCGAAGAGCAAGGCCGACGCCGGCCCTCCCGGCCAGCGCGATAGCGTCAAGCCAATCACCGCAGCGAACCAGCCGCTCGCTCCGCCGAGAGCCGCCATCTCGAAAACAAACGGCACACCGGAAATCCATCCTCGAAAACCGAGATCGCCGTACAGCGGAACGAGCTGCGCGCCCGTGGTGATCCAAGACAGCGCTGTGAACAACGCGGCGATTCCGGTAGCGCCCCAGCGCGCCGCGACCCAGGGGCAAAGGGGCGCGAGGACAGCACAGTTCGCAAGCAGGGCCAGGGCGGGCCACCAGGTCTTCTGGCGCGCGTAGAGCATCTTTTGCGCGTGAGCCGCGATCACGGCGGCGGGAATCGAAATGAGCAACACACCAAACAGCCGCGCGACTTCGGCAGAAGCATTGGCCCCAAACGCTCCACGCTCGAGTAGCAACGTCACCACCGGCCCACGCAAAGCAATCAGAGCTGCGGTCGAAGGAATTGCCAGGAAAATTCCCATCCGCAATCCGCGGGTGCCGAGCGCCCGGAGCTTCTGCGATTCGTTTGTGGAATGCCCTTCGGCAAACCTGGGGAACAGCACAGTGGCCAGGGCCAGCGGCGCAAGCGACACCAAGAGGCCGAGCTTAAAGGCATAACCGAACGTGGCCACGCTCCCCGGCGCGAGGCTGGACAAAGCGCGGTTGATAATGATGGGAGACCACAGTCCGGCAAAAAATGTTCCGACCAGGGGCACGGAGAGAAGGAGGCCGAGCCGGACGTCGGGATGGTGAAGCGAGAGGCGCAGCGTCAGACCAGCGCCGTCGCGCCGCGCTAGCGGCCAAAGCCGCGCGAACGTGAGCGCCGCGCCGAGCAGCACCGCGCCGAGCGTGGCAAACAACAACGGCCAAGCCGTCCTGCCCGGAACGGCCCAGATCACCGCTGCGAGCAGCAAATTGCGCAGGAGTTGTACGCCGGCCGGCAGCCAAAAAATTCGCTGCGCGTAGAGAAGCGCCGTCGCGATTCCGGTGATGACCAAAGGAATGTAGGCCAGTCCGAGCCAGCGGATGAAAAGAGTGGCTTGCGTGCGCGCTTCGCCGCGCAATCCTTCCGCCAGCAGCCACACCGCCGGCCTCGGCCACAGGAAGACTCCGACGCCCAGCACCACCGACACCAGCAAGAAGACGTTGCCCACCCCCTGCGCCGCGCGCCAGGCCTCGGCGACATCGCCGCGCGCGGCGCACCGCGCAAACACCGGCACCAGAACGTGCGGCAATATTTGCTGCACGAGGAGTTGCTGGCCCATGAGCACCATCACGGAACCGATGCGATACGCGTCCGCCACGGAGCCGATTCCATAGCGCCACGCCAGCGCCACCTCGACCGCCATGCCCGCGACCGGGCTGAGCAGCGCCAATGCGCTGAGGGCCGTCGCCGCCCGCGCGGTTGCGAAATGGGTTCGCATCACGCGGCGCCTCTTCGCGCGAAATAGGCGTAGGCGGGCGGCGCGGTCAGCACGCGGGTGAGCCCATGCGAGGCCAGCAAACTTTCCGATTCCGCAAGCTGCGCATCGCCGTGAAACTCCATGACCACGCGCTCGATTCGCGCGAGCGCCGGAGCTGCGCCCTTGAGTACCTCCGCTTCATCGCCTTCAACGTCGATCTTCAGCAGGTTCACGGTGTTGAAGCCATGGCGATCAAGCAAACGGGCGAGCGGCTCAATCTCCACGACGAACTCCACCGCGTTCGTCGAAGAACTCTCTCGCAGTCGCAGCAACCG
>Ga0209517_10004423_pt1 | contig 18463 bp, 12 predicted proteins | sample PeaSoiMetSII2010_FD_187695 | JGI IMG/M metagenome (GOLD analysis project Ga0209517, IMG submission 187695) | Peat soil microbial communities from Weissenstadt, Germany - SII-2010 (SPAdes) (version 2) | ecosystem: Environmental > Terrestrial > Soil > Wetlands > Peat | place: Germany...
CATTGGCAACACCGATCGCGAGAAATCGTATTTTCTGAATATGTACCTGCGCGACTCGCGGGCCCTGGATTATCTGCTGACGCGGCCCGATTGGGACGGCAAAACGATCGTACTGACCGGAGGCAGCATGGGCGGACAACAGAGTCTCGTGCTCGCCGGCCTGCGGCCCGACAAAATCACCGCGGTGCTGGTCTGCGTGCCGGCCGGGGCGGACACCAACGGCGATCTTCACGGCCGCAAAGCCGGCTACCCCAACTGGCCGTCGGACAACCCGGATGTGATGGAGACCGCGCTCTATTTCGACACCGTCAATTTTGCTTCGCGCATCAAGGCGCCGGTGCTTGCGGGCATGGGCTTCATCGACACGATTTCGCCCCCTGCCGGGGTCTGGACAGCGCTGAACCAGATTCCCGGCCTCGAAGAACCGCTGCCCATGATCGAATCCGAGCATGACAACCTGACGCCTCAGAAAGGAAGGGCCTGCCCCGCGAGAACGAGAGAAATACTCGATCTTCTGGTGAAGGGCGGCGAGTTCAAACCCAGCGGGCTTAAGCCATAGAAGGAGGTTCCACGTGCGATTTCTATTCGCCGCCGCTCTCTGCTGCATCACTGCCGGCGCCGGCTTCGGCCAGCGAGGTCCGGCTCCCTATTATGAGGACACCAACAATATCCCGGTTTCGCCCGAGGTGCACGGCGATCGGACCGTCACGTTTCGACTCTTCGCCCCCAAGGCGAGCGAAGTAGTTTTGATGGGATCTCCGGGCATCCTGGAGGTCATCAAGAAACCCATGCCGCTTCAGCGGGACGAGAAGGGAGTATGGAGTTTGACGGTAGGCCCGCTTCCTCCGGGCTTCTACACCTACGGGTACGCGATTGATGGCGGCCTGCGAATGCCCGATCCGTCGAATCCAAACCTGGAAATGCGCCGTTGGGGGCCGACCAGCCTCTTCATCGTGCCTGGCGGAGAGAAGCCGGTTATCGAAGAACGGCGCGTGCCGCACGGGACGGTTCACGTGGAGTTCTACGATTCCGCCAACTTGAACACCGAACGCATGGTCTACGTCTACACGCCTCCAGGTTACGAATCCGGGAAACAGAAGTATCCGGTCCTTTACCTGTTGCACGGCAACGGGCAAATCGAAGCATCCTGGACCTGGACCGGACGCGCCAACGTGATCATGGACAATCTTCTTGCGGACGGAAAAATCAAACCGATGGTTGTGGTGATGCCTTACGGCCACGTGCCGCGGGAGATCAAGACGGCGTCCAACACTGCCGCCCCGGCCAATGACCTGGCTGCGATCGAGAAGGAGTTGCTCACGGCGGTAAAGCCGCTGGTCGAAAGCAAATATCGTGTGTTGAACGACCGCAAGCACCGGGCGATCGGGGGATTGTCAATGGGCGCCGGTCAGTCGATGTCGATCGGGCTCCACAACCTCGATCAGTTTGCGTACATCGCCGCGTTCAGCGGCGGCGGCAATCGCGCGGAATGGGAGAAAGCGGATGCGGCGGTGCTGAATCAAAAGCTCAAAGTCTTGTGGATCGGTTGCGGCACCGAGGACCCAGGCTACAACGGCGTCAAAGCGATGGATGACTTGCTCACGAAGAAGAACGTGAAGCACGTCTGGAACCCGTCGGGCGGCGGACATAGCTGGCCAAACTGGCAAGTGTACCTTTCGAAGTACGCTCCGTTGCTTTTCCGCGATTAGGGCTGGAGGATGCCTCGTATGCCATTTGGACGCCCATTTGACGGTCCTTTCGGCGCTCTGGCCGTTCTGGCGACTGCCTTGAGTCTCTCGCCGCAATCGCTGCCGCAATCCGGAGCGCGCGGATTGGCGAAACCGGTCATCGGGAAATCCACTCGCTACTGCAACCCGCTTCCACTGGAAACATCGTCGCGGGACGGCTCGCCGCAGGGAGTCAGTCTCGGCGATGTCACGGTGGTACGCGAAGGCGATTTGTACTACTTCTTCGGAACCGGCGGAGGCGCGTGGGTGTCGCCCGACCTCGTCAACTGGAAATACCAGGCGGTGGATGTTCGCGGCGGCCGGCTGCCGGTCGCGCCCCACGTGGCCAAATACAACGGCGACTTCTACATGTCCGGCAACAGCGCTCCGTTGTACCGGGCGCCCAATATCCTGGGTCCGTATGAGGTCCTGGGCCCTTGGACAAACGAAAAGGGCGAACCATGGGCCGGCGTTTCGAACGGAAAGCCGTGGAGCGGCGCTTTCGACGTGGACAGCTTCGTCAACGACGACAATAAGCCATATCTATGCTTCCCCGGCAGATCGACGGACGGAATCTACGTGGCGCCGCTCGACCCTAAGAACCTGAACCGCTTCGCTACGACGCCCAGGCATCTCTTCGGCTTCAACCCAGCGCACGTCTGGGAGCGATGGGGCGACAAGAATGAGTATGCCAACGTGGGATGGATCGAAGGTCCCTGGGTGTTCAAACGCAATGGGATTTATTACCTGGAGTACAGCGCCTCAGGCACGCAATGGCGCTCATACGCCAGCGGCGTTTACACATCCAGGAACCCGCTGGGGCCATTCACCTACTCTCCGCGCAATCCTCTTCTGCGCAAAACCACTGGAATCGTGACGGGCCCGGGCCACGGCTGCGTCGTGAAAGGTCCGGACGGAAACTGGTGGGTGTTTTACACGATTGTGTTGGCGAATCCTCCGGGTGGCCGCCGGATCGGCATGGACCCGGTGGGATTCGATGCCGGCGGAACCATGTTTGTTCGCGGTCCGAGTGACACGCCGCAGTGGGCGCCCGGCGTGGTGGCCAATCCCGCGCGCGACGGCGACTCCGGCTCCATTCCTCTCAGCGTGAACAAACTCCGGGTCATGAACCAGCGCGGCGGATTCAGCAGCCAGCGCCCCGGTCACGAGGCGGCATACGCACTCGATGATTCGAACGGAACCTGGTGGGAGCCTGCGGAAGACGACGTGCAGCCTTCATTGACCGTAGATCTCGGCTCCATTACGCAATTCGAAAACGAGCAACTCTTTACCGTGGATTCGACCCGGGTTGAGTTTCTGGCACGCGGTGGGTTCGGCGCGGGCGCAGCACGCTCCGACGCGCCGGCGGCCGGCCGGACGACTGCGTGTCGCTACAAGGTTGAGGTGTCGCCCGACGGCAAGTCGTACTCCACCGTTCTGGACAAATCGAACAACAGCATCACGCGGTATACGGAGTTCGACGAGATTCCTCCCGTGCGCTGCCGGTACGTCCGCTTGACCTTGACGGACTGGCCGCGCACGGGGAATGCACCTTTGGGTGTCGTCGAGTTTACGGTTTTCGGAACGGCCGATCTCTCTGCCAGAGCGCGGTAGAGCGCGACTGTGACGCTCACAGTGCTCTCTACCTGGCAACCTGGATTCGGATGGTAGCTACCGGCGACGGAGTGGTTGACCGGCGACAACCATCTGCCATGTGCAATACGCCACGATCAGGAGGCGATTCGCCCATCCGATGAACGCGAACGAGTCACGTGTCACTCTGTTGCCCGCCCGAAGGTATCCGGTCACCAACAGGAGCACCAGTAGGGCCAGGCTGCCCCAGGTGAGATTCGCCATCCAGAGAATCACGTTCCTTGCACGGGACCATGGTTGAGTGCGGACCAGAGACAGGCTGATCAACATCGCGGCGATGGGCAGGCTGAGCACGCCAATCATTCCCGCCAGGCCGTGAAGAGGATGGTTGATATCGAATACGGACGCCATGGCCTCGCCGGCTCCGGCGGCAATCAGGAAACCAGCGCCGATCCTGCCGCGAATCGTTTTGACGGACGGCCACACCGTGACGGCCAGGGACCAGGAACTCAGAGCCCAGAACGCGAACATGAGGGACAGTACCCAGCCATATCGCCCTTTCGCGTACTCGCTTACCGCTCGCAGGGAAGGATCGAATTCCGGACTGAGGACGTGCAAGGCGGCGAGCAACAGGAGAACAACCGCGCTTGCGGTGATTGTCACCCACGCCGCCGGCGTGAAGGCCGGCGCTCGATCCATAGACGATCTGCTCATTACATTCCTCGCTTTCGGACATCGCTGCCTGTATCCATCTGGGAAAGTGGGGCGGGCGCGCGTCTTCAGCGGCCCACCGCGGTTCACAGCTAAAGTCATGCCAGGAAGCAGCGCAAGAAACAGCGGCAGCTTTGAGGTCACCACGCCTTCGGACGAGGAGATTCGAATGACGCGCGTGTTCGATGCGCCGAGGCATCTGGTCGACACTGACACTGGCAAGAAACACCGCCAGGCAAGTGGTGGCTCTGGTGAAATCAGTCATCTGCATAGAGGGCTGCCGCCTCCTGCTCTTCTATTTCAGATCGACTTGAACGACCTGAATCGAGTAGCCCGGCATCACATGCTGTACACGCTCGCCCTTGATGCTCGCGGTGGACTTGACGGGCACGAAGCGCTCGGGATGGGCGATTGTGTTCGTTGCCCAAGTCGTGTTTGCCTTCAGCGTGTCGATGCGAGCCGTATGCGTCCCCGCGCCGAGCCCGTTCAGCGCGATCGTGACCGGCTGCTCGGCCGAACTGGCGTTGACCAACTTTACGCATAGCCTGTTCGGCGACCCGGTCACGGAGTAGAAGAACCTGTCGCCGGCTCCCGAAACGGAGGAATTCAGCGTGTGATCGCCCAGGCACGAAGCGAACATCACCTGTGCGTAGTAGCTCGGCGACCCGTAGCTGTTCAACGCATCGTAGCCGATCAGGTCGGAACTCCACTGCATCCCGCCGGGATTCACATTGACGAACAACGGCGCGTATGCCGCCATCACGACCACGTCGCTGTTCCGTTCCAGGCCGGTCATGAACGCGGCGTCGCCCAAGGCGGCGCCGAAGTTGGGAGTCGGCGTCCCTTCGCGAGTGGCCCATTCGCCGACGAAGATCTTCGGGCCGTTGCGGTCGGTATTGTCGTAGTGGCGCGCTTCCTCAAACATGCCGCGCTCCCGCTTGTAGTAGTGGTCGTCGACGACGTCGGGAGTCATGCCTTTCACCGGCATGGTGGCGATCACCTGGATGTTCGGGTACTTCGCCTTGGTGGCCTTGTAGAACTGAGCATACCGGCCGTCGTAGGTCCTGGCCCGGTCGAAATTGTCTTCGTTGCCGATCTCCACGTAGCGCAGCGTGAACGGAGCTGGATGCCCGTCGCGCGCACGCATCGCGCCCCACTTCGTATCGGTTCCACCAGTGACGTACTCGATCTCCTCCAGGCCTTCCTGCACGTAGGGCTCAAGGTCCGGCCCCGGCTTCACCACCTGCCCGTCGAGAGAGTATCCGGCATAGATACCCAGAAGCGGCTGCATGTGCAGGTCCTCGCACCATTCGAGGAATTCCAGGAGTCCCATGCCGTCTGTCGAGTGGTAGCTCCACGTGCTGGGGTGTGTGGGACGATCCACCAGCGGACCGATCATCTTCTTCCAATCGAAACGGGTCTCGATTCGGTTGCCTTCGAGGTAGTTTCCCCCGGGGAAGCGCAGGAACGTGGGACGCATGGCGGCCAGCTTCTCCATAATGTCGATGCGGTTCCCGTTTGGCCGGCCGTGATAGGTGGGCGGGAACAGGGAAACCAACTGGAGCCACAGAGTCGCCGGTCTGTCGATGGTCAGCTCGAGATGGTTCTCGGAGGATGCGGCGGTATCCCCGGACTGCATCTCGAACTTGTACTCCTTCCAGCCGCTTCCAGTGACCGGGACCGACGCTTTGGCGAGAGCCTGCCCCGATTGGTCCGCTACGAGCGCAATCCGCACGGGCAGTGGGCCCTCGGAATCGCTCTTGGCAAATAACGACCCCGTGTAGCGCGTGTTCGGGCGCACGGCGATTCCCCAGTAGCCTTCGTTGAGGAGACCTGCCGGGTTGTTGGCATCGGCTTTCGTGACCTCGAGTTTCGCGCTTGAGGGGAGCGCTGTCGATGGCCCTCCCTTCGGATCGACGCTCACCTTCGCCGACGCTGTCCCTTTTTCGATGAGGAACCAGTTCAGAATCCCCGTCCAATCGGACTGGAAGGTGCGGTTGCGGACCAGCTCCGCGTATAACCCGCCGTCGTAAGAGTAGTTGATCTCTTCGGTCATCAGGCCGTACGGCGTCGGGCTCACCGCCGCTTTCGGCCGGCTCACCTCCACGTTGAGCGTCGCCGGCGCCTGTCCGTGCAGGACCGGCGCCGCGAGAGCAGTCAGTAAGAAGGCGGTTGAAACCAGAGTGGAGCGATTATTCATGATGTTCTTTCTGTGCAGCCGGTATGACGGCTGGCCGATGCTGTTCAGATTACCGCAATGCAGCTTGACTGTTAAGGAACTTTCATGGTTTCTCCAACGCGACCTACTTGACGTAGCCGCGTTCGCGGTAATACTTGATCGCGCCGGGATGCATCGGGATCACCTTGCTGACCGCAACGGTTCGCGGATCGTAATACCAAGGCTCGAGCTGGACCTGGAACAGATCGCGGTGTTCGTCGAGAGCCTTGGCGACATCATAGGCAAAGGAGTCCGGCACTTCGTCGCGGACATAGATGAAGTGATTTGGCCGCATCACCGTGGGAATAGGGCGATCGACGCCGCGGAATAGCGCGAGAGGCACGGTGGCGTGTTGATAGCCCGGCTCCTGCGCCAGGCGCGCGATCAGCGGCTCCTCGAAATCGAGAAAGACAAGATCGTTTAACTGGCTGGCTTCGTACCAGGATCGCTGTTCCGGCGTGTTGGCGAGAAGACCGGTGCCGATGAAGACATCGCCGGAGGCGCGCTTTTCGCGCGACGCGTTGGTGGGCATGACGCCTCCACCTTTGGCTCGCAAATCTTCAACTCTGATGCCGTAGTGCTTGAAGATGATCGCATTGTTGCCGACGATCCAGGTGGGTTGGGTCCGGTCTTTGATCTGTCGCAGATCGGTGATGCCGGATTTCTTGCTGGCGGCGGCGAGCATATAAGTGGAGGTCCGAATCACGGCAACGACACGGTAGTTTCGGCGCTGCTTGCCATCGGCGGCATAGGGTCCGGTGCCGTTCCAGGCATCAATGAGGTTGGATTCGCTGGTTGCGCCGATATCGGGTACGGCGTCCGGAGGCGGTTCGACGTACTCCGGATTGTCGAGCCCGCCGGGAGGCGTCACTGGCTTGGTTTTATCGCCCATCTCGCGCGGTCCGAAGCTCGACCAGCAAACCCAGCAGATCGTGGTCTGGTACCCGTAGTGGCTGAGCGCGTCGGCGGTGACTTTCGCCAGAATGCCCCAGGGGCAAGCCTTGCACGCGCCGGCGAAGACCGGCTTTTTGGCGGCGATAGTGGCCGACGGCGCGGGATTCTGCGCGTGAGCGGAAATCAGCGAAAGAGCCAACGTCAGAACAATGCAATGGACAAGACGCCGAATCGTCATTGTGTCTCCCTCTATTGCAGATGGCGGTTGAAGAAGTTTGCCAGTGCGGTCATCGCTTCGCGCGACTCCGGCAGGCTGGGGTCTTCCCAGAAGAAGTGCCACATGCCTTCGAAGACGTTGAGATCGGCGTCCACGCCGGCATTGCGCAGCTTGCGATGCAGCAGCACCGATTGACTCAGGCACATGTCGCGCGTGCCCGAAAGCAGAAAAGCGGGCGGGTAGCCTTTGGGGATCTCACCATCGAGAGCCGTAGCTGGCGGCTCGCCGGGCTTTCGCGGCGTGGCATCGCGCCCGCCATATGGCGGACGACCCGAGAAAGCGGTGGACAGTCCTGCGTCCAGCCCATTCATGGTGTAGCGCGCATCCCCCGGATTTGATCCGCCCGAGCACGTGCCCAGGCCGACCGCGCCCGGTAGGGGCAGTTTCTGCGCCGGAAGCCACTGGATGGTGGTTTGGGCCAGAGTGCATCCGCCGGATGCGCCGAATATACCGATGCTCTTCGGCTTGTAGGTCTTCAGCAACTCGCGATAGACCGCCACGATGTCCTCATTGCCGGGGATGGACGGTCCGCCACCGCGATAGTTGACCTTGATCACTTTCAACTGGCCGAGGCTGGCGACAGCGATCGCTTCGGCATCCATTTCGAACTCCATCAGCACGCGGTTGCGATTCCGGGGAGGGATTGTTTTGGGCGAGTAGATGGTGACGCCGACGCCTCCGATTTTTGAACTTTCCTCCACCACCGGGTAGATCTTGAGCGCAGTTTCCTTACTGCCGCCCATGGCTGGCGGCGCCGGGTTCCCATCCACCATCCGTGCCGACGCCAAGCCGCCCCGCGCCGCCGAGGTCTGCGCCCGCTGCAGCATTTGTCGCGTATAGGAGCGGCGGGCTTCCGTACTCTCGAGTGCCGGCGGGGGAATTGTGCGTGCACCGAAGTGCAGTGTGCCATCGGAGTCCACTACCATCTGCGGCACAACCGGCGCATCGGCGAGGACGCCCGGGTCGAGTTTCTGCTCTTTCCTTTGGCTCTGCGCGACCACCGCGCAGCAGCCAATGACGAATGTAGGGAGCAGCACAAGTGCGAACCTGCGAATGGTCAGCCGTGCCATGGATTCCTCCTCGCCGAATATTCGGAAATGACTCCGTTACTTCTGAAAGAGCAGCGGCGCGAATTCATGCAAGTCGCGCCGCCAGCTCAGCCATTCGTGAGCCGTCAGCGGTGATTCATAGTAGACTGCATTGATACCGGCGTTTTTCAGCTCTTCCACATTCGCCTTGCCGGCGGCGCCATTCTCGCGGCTGCCGTAGCCGACGAACACAAGTTTGACCTTCTTCTTAAAATCAGCCATGTCTTTGATCTCCGATACGGCGATGCTGCCGCCGCTGAACATGCCGATGTAAGAGAACTTATCCAGGTGGGCAAGAGTGATCCCATGGGTCAGCGCGCCGCCCATTGAGAGGCCGGCCATGGCGCGATGGGGCTGATCGGCGAGCGTGCGGAAGTTGGCGTCGATGAAGGGAATCATCTCCTCGACGAGAACGTGCTCGAACGGAGTGTTGGTCATCACGAACCCACGTCCGCGCCCCGGACCGCCTGGTCCGCCAGGACCTGCTGCGCCAGGAGCGCCGGGAGCTCCGGCCGGAGCTGGCGCGCTCGGTTGACCAGCCGGAGCCGCTCCGCGACCACCGGCGCCGCGGCCGCCCGGTGCGCTCATTCCGGGGATGTAACTATTGCCGACCACGATCACGAATGGCTTGGCTTTGCCTTCCGCGATCAAGTTGTCCATGATCAATCCCGCGTACCCCTGCCCGCCCCAGCCATGTTCATCTTCTCCGGCGCCGTGTTGCAGATAAAGCACCGGGTAGCGTTTTGACCCCTTCTCATAGTCGGGAGGCGTGTAGACGTAACATTGCAGAGTGGCGTTGGCGATCCTGGAGAAGAAGTGGACTTCCCGCAAATTGCCGTGCGGCACGTTCTTCATGGCATAGAAGTCATCGTCGTGAGCGGGGACCTCCACCCCGCTGCCCCAGCGGCTCGCGCCGTAGAACATCAGGGCTCCCGGATCCGGGACGGAGACGCCATCAACCCACAGTTGGTAATAGTGGAACCCTTCGTCCTGAGCGTTCGAGACGCCGGTCCACACGCCGTCGTCGTTTTTGGTCATTGGATACCGGACACCGCCTATATCGAGCTGCACGCTCTGGGCGTTCGGCGCCCTGAGGGTCGTGCGCACACGTCTTTGAGAGTTGACCTCAGGATATTGTCGGATCTGCCCGTTGACTACCGCGTTCAGCGCCGATGGCGTGAAATCCTCTACCGGCGGGGTTTTGTCTATCTCAACCGGCGCGCGGCCCCCTTGTGGTCCACGGCCAGGCTGCCCTCCCTGGGGCGGTTGGGCAATTGCCAAAACACCCGATAACCCGTACAGAAGGGCAAGAGTCAGAATCGCGTTTCTCATGGTAACACCTCATCATTCAGACAAGCGTTTCATTCGACTAATTGAAGATATGCTGGCTAAACAGATACAGGTTGTTGTCCCACTCGGTGGGGTCGTGGGCATTCCCGTCAACGTGCCAGACGTGCGGGACGCTGTTCTCCTTGAGATAGTTGTGGACGCCCTGGCTAATCCGGATCAGGCCGTCCTTGCTGCCGCAACCGAGCCACAGCAACTTCAGTTGCTTGGCGGCCGCCGGATCCGGCAGCAGAGCGGACGGAGGCTGTTTCGTATTCGGCGCCGAAGAGAACCCTCCGATCCAGGCAAATGTTTCGATGTGAGACAGGCCGATATTCAAGGTCTGGCCGCCGCCCATCGAGAGTCCGGCCAGAGCGCGATGTTGCCGGTCCGTGTACACGGAATAATGGGACTCGATGTACGGGATGATGTCCTTCAGCAAATCGTTTTCGAAAGGCGCTCCCCAACTTTCCAATCCGCCCGGTCCTCGCCCTGCGCCGCGGCCCCCACCCGCGCCCGCTCCTGCAGGAGCACCCGCGCTCTGCGCCTGAGCGCCCCGCGCGCCCATGCCTTCTCCAGGGAATGCGCCCACGGCGTCGGCGGTTACGCTCGAGTTGCCGTTGGGGAAGACGACCACCATTGGCTGGATCTTGCCCTCGGCCAGTAGGTTGTCCAAAATGCTGTCCGCATGACAGGCTTTTGTCCATTCCCGGTCGTTGCCGCCGATCCCATGCAGAAGAATGAGCACTGGGTACTTACGGTTGGCCGGGTAGCCCGGCGGCGTGTAAACGCGCATCTGACGGCGTGTTCCGAGTGACTTGGAGTCATATTGAACGGCTGTCAACTCGCCGTGCGGAACATCCTCACGTTTAACATTGAACCCCGCCGGCGGATCGGGGAAGGCAGGCTTGTCGTCGGGGCCCAACTCGATCGGTCCGCCGAATGCCCCTCTGCCGGCGGCTTGCGGGACAGGAGCGCCCGCCGCGGACGTCTGCTGAGCCGCTGCAGGCGGAGCGGGGGCTGCCTGTTGGTTCACCGCCTCAGCCAGACAGACCGCGCCGGCCATTATGACTCCGATCAAAGCTAAGAACACTACCTGTTTCATAGGCTGCCTCCTCCTTGAATCGTCCTACTCGTAACGGCCATCGTTCGACAGCGAAAGATATGTGGCGCGAATCGATCGGATCGTCGCGGCGTCAGCGTCAGTTCGGCGTCTTGGGCAAGCTTGAGCAAGAGCCGTACCGCGGCTGAGCCAGTCAGGGACCGGAATCCATCAAACGAGGGATCTAGATGTTGGGATGCCGGACGGGACTGCCATGCGCCTCCAGCCGCAACGGAGGCGCGGGCGGATCGGGAGCGGACGACGCAATCGGCTTTGGCCGCGAGAACCATGACGGCGAACCGATATCGTACGCCAATACGCCGCCCACTGCAAGGGCTTACATCCCCTCGCCTATCGGTGAAAGCGATGCCCCCTTCAATCCGCGATGAATTCGCGATATGTCTTCTCGCTGTTGCCAAGGTCGCGAGGGTTCATGCCCCCAATCTCTCCGGTCCCCACCAGGTGAGAACCGCCTGTACACACAGGCCAGAACAGAATGTTCCGCCACAGCCGTCCCTCGGTGAATGCAAACCCTGCGACTTTTTCGATGACTGGTTCGCGCAATTCAAAGGCCGTGTGGACTGTGAAGAGGGATTCGTTGGGCTACCGCACCATTTCGATTTTCAGTTTTTCGGTGTAGAGATCGCAGATCTGCCGCTGTAGCCCTTCTTGCGGGACCGGGCCGCCGTCAGTGAAATCGAGATACCCGCGCGCGGCCGGGTCGAACTTGGGCCAGTGCGGAAGGTTTCGGCCGTTGGGATCGCCCGTTTTCGCGAAGTTGGTCCAGTAGTCCTGCATGGCCGCGGATATCTTCTGATCAGTGGCATTGTACCTGGGCTGGCGCAGCGCACCGAAGACAAACGGCACCTCGCTGCCATGGGGAGCTCCCAGGGCTTCCCTTCCGGGTGCGGAGCGCGAGAACTGAAACTGGTAGCCCGCATTTCCGGCGCTGGTGTGCCAGACCAACTCCGCGACCGAGCCACACCGGAACTGCGAGTCCGTGGCCCACTGCGCCTGTACGGGACCGAGTTCCGGATCCGGCAGCGGCTCCGCCGCGCCGTTCAGGCCGTAGAGCGCCAGCGCGCGATCGCCCAGAGCGCCATATTGCTTTTCGATTTCCTGCCGGAGAGTGCCGGACATGCCGAAAAACGGGCGCTGCAGCTCCTGCGAATTGCTGCCCAACAGCAGCCCCACACGGTGCTCCTTGCCCGCAGCGAACGCCTTCATCGGCGACTCCGGAAACACCCACGCGTCCACTACGAGCCCCAAGGTCGCGCCGAGAAAAGCCAGGCCCTGTCCGGTGGCCTTCTGGAGATCCGCACTCGAGAGCGCGCGGAGCTTGCCGATGACCGGGCTGCCGGTAATGTTCAACTTCGCGGCGAGGTTCTCCCCTTTCTTCTCACCCTCAGCCAGCGGTGGAGGCGCCACCACCGGCCCGCTTTCTCCGATCACACGCTGAAACAGCCCCTTGCTCAAAGGCGAGGTCATCAGCACGTTGATGTCCAGCGACCCCGCCGATTCGCCGAAAAGCGTGACCTTGCCCGGATCACCGCCGAACCTCGCGATGTTGTCATGCACCCAGCGCAGTGCCAGAATCTGATCGAGCAGCCCGTAGTTGCCGGAGACATGATGCGGCGATTCCCTGGAAAGCTCGGTATGGGCGAAGAAGCCGAAAACGCCCAGCCGGTAGCTCACAGTGACCAACACCACGCCGCGGCGCGCCAGGCTCTCGCCGTCGAAGGTAGGCTCCGACGACGCGCCGGCGAAATTGCCGCCGCCGTGAATCCATACCATAACCGGGGCGCGCGATTTCGCCGGCCACTCCGGCGTCCAGAGGTTCAGGTAGAGGCAGTCCTCGCTGCTGTCGGCGCCCTGCGCTCCGCCCTGAACGCATGGCGCCCCGAACGCAAGCGCATCGCGGATGCCCGTCCAGGGTTTCACGGGAAGCGGCTCTCGCCAGCGCAAGTCGCCGGTCGGCGGCTGGGCGAACGGGATGCCCTTGAAGACCGCGCCGCCGTAGCTTGCCAAGCTGCCGCGAATCTTGCCGCCGGTCACGTTTACCGTTGGCGCAGCGGCTTCGGCCCAACACAAGCCCGCAGCCACTGCAATCGGCAGGAAGACGAGTTTCATGGCATTAGCTCAGCAGGATCCTGCGCACCTCGGCTTCCGGATCGTCCACCATGCGGCAGTGATTGTCCCATACCATCGTCTGGTTGCGGACCGGATCGCTAGGCGTCCACGTCAGCCCGGGCTGGCCGGGGTTTCCGGTACGGGCGAAATTCACCCAGGCCGTGGCCATCTTCTTCCCCAGCGCCTGCGCTTCGGGCGTGTTGCCCGTGCCCTGCTCGCAGCGCTTCGTGTTGTCGAAGCAGAAAGCCAGCTCCGCGGTGTGCCACGCGCCCGCATCCTCCAGCATCGGCGATTGCCACGTGAAGTAATACTGATACACCGGCGCTACCTTGAGCTCGCACTTCAGCTTGGTCATGCGCGCGATATTGTTGCGCACCAGAAGGCCGCTGACGCCGTAGGACAGAGTGCGGATGCTTTTCTCCGGGTGCGCCTTCTTCATCGCTGCGATCAGGGCGGTTGCCTTGGCCTCACCCAGCGTGCCCGCCAGCGTCGCATGCCACTCCGCCTCGGTCGGCTTGGACGACATCCGGTTGCCTTCTTCGCTGACCGAGCCGATCAACAGCGGCACGTTCTTGGAAATCTCGGGAGCGGCTTCATAGAAGGAGCGCATCGTGATGACTTTGCCGTCGACGGTCGGTCCCGCCCCGACGCGCGGCATCGGCCCCGCGGGCGAGCCCATTCCGAGGCTCCGCTGCAAGGGCGGATTGATCTTGTTCGCGGCGGCAGTGGCGGCCGCGTTCAGCTTCGCCCATTCCATCTTTTGGAGCGAGTTGAGATCGTTCGCCTGCAAACCCAGCTCTTTCATGATTTGTCTGGCCAGTTCGCGGGATTGCTCGGCGCTGGGAGGATTGCCGCCTCCGCCGGATTGCACCGAAGCGCGATGGAACAGCCCCGCAGCCGAGGGCATGCCCATCAGACACGTCACCTTCGACCCGCCGCCCGATTGTCCGTAAATCATCACCGCGTCCGGATCGCCGCCGAAGTTGCCGATGTTTTCGCGCACCCAGCGAAGCGCCGCAGCCAGGTCGGTCATTCCGACATTGACTGAATCGGCATACGTGGGTCCGCCAATCTCGGAGAGATCGAAGAATCCGAGCACGTTGAGACGGTGATTGACGGTGACCGATACGGCATCGTGCTGCCGGGCCAGTTGGGCCCCTTCTTGTGACGGCAGTTCGTAGGAGGAACCGAAAGTGAACCCGCCGCCGTGGAAATAGACCAGCACCGGACGCTTGCCCGTGAGCGCCGGAGTCCAGACGTTCAGCTTGAGCATGTCCTCGCTCAGGTAACCGTCGTCCCAATCAAAGAGGAACGATTGTTCGATTGCCGTAAAGTCGTGCAGGCGCTGCGGGCAATTGGCGCCGTAGATCAGGGCGGGGTACTCGCCATCCCACGGCTTCGGAGGCTTCGCAGGCAGCCAGCGATTTTCGCCGCTCGTATCCTGTCCATACGGAATTCCCTTAAACGTAAGAACGCCCGCGTCGACGTACCCGCGCACCTTTCCATATTGTGTTTTCGCGACCGCAGAACGAGGCGTTGAACAGCCGCCGGGAGCTTGGTGCGCCGCAGTCTTGGTGCTATCGGCTGCTTGGATCGGTCGAGCCAGCGCGGCTCCCATACCTGCGGTCGCCGGCAGGAGCATTGCCTGGCGGCGATTGAGTGTCCTTTGATTTTCGGAATTTGACTTAGCCACTTGCGTCTCCTTTCAGGAAAGCCGTTCCGTCATTCCGAGCGGCCGGCTGGTTTGCGTTAAACCGAAAAGCGCGTCAGCGGAGACGCTATCACATAGTGAAAGCGTTTTCAATGAGGCGGCATAGCGTTCCGCACGGCGCCGACCAACCGAGTTTCTGGGGCACCCAGGCCAACGGCTGGAGCACCATGCAGTTGGTCGCCAAGATGGCTTGGCAGCAGTTCCTCCGTTTAGCGGAGCGGCCGCGCGGCCCGTTGCTCCGCCTTTAGCCTCTCCACCATTTGCCGCACCACCGGATCGGGACTGATCCGCAGGGCGGCTTCATACTCCGCAATCGCGTCGGGAATCCGGCCTGGAGTCTTCGCCAACGCATTCGCAAGGTTGACGTGCGCCTCCACCAGGTTCGGAGCGCCTCGCAGGGCCGCTTCAAACTCGGCAATTGCCTCCGGCAACCGGCCGGGGATGCGTGCCAGCGCGGTTCCCAGGTCATAGTGGGCTTCCGCGTCATCGGGCCGGATGCGCAGGGCTGCCTCATATTCGGCAACCGCCTCCGGAAGCCCTCGGGGCGTGGTCGATAGTGCGTTTCCCAAGCCGATATGAGCGTCCACGGACCTCGGTTCAATGCGCAGTGCGGCTCGATACTCCGTTACTGCCTCCGTTAGCCGGCTAGGTAAACGTGCCAGTGCGTTTCCAAGATTGATGTGAGCATCTGCATGATCGGGGTCAATCCGCAGCGCCGCCCGGTATTCGTCAATCGCTTCTGTTAGTCCGCCGGGCAGGCGGAGCAGCGTGTTCGCCAGATTATAGTGAACTTCCGCATTGTCCGGACGAATTCGGAGGGCCGCCTGGTACTCGGCGATCGCTTCCGGCAACCGGCCAGGTATGCGCGCCAATGCGTTTGCCAGGTTATTGTGCGGTTCGGCGCGATCCGGCGCCAACCGCAGTGCCGCCCGGTATTCACCGATCGCCTCCGGCAGCCGCGAGGGAATGGCCAAGAGTGCGTTGGCCAGATTGTTGTGCACGTCCGCATGATCGGGATCCATCCGCAGCGCCGCCCGGTACTCGACAATCGCTTCCGGCAGCCGGCCGGGTACTGTCTCTAACGCTTTGCCCAGGTTGTAATGTACCTTGGCGCTGCCTGGACAGATATTCACAGCACTGGTCCAAAGGCTGAGCTCATCCTGCCAGTCAAAATTGCGTGCATAGGTTCGCGCTGCGAGCGCCAGGCACGCCACCCCCAGGGCGGCCCAGGCAACGCGCGCAGTTATGGGCCGCCGCAGCGAGTTCCGCTGGCTCAGCGCATGAATAGCCGCGACCACGCAGCCAGTGAGGCCCACCGATGGCAAGTAGAAAAACCGCTCGGCCATGATGCTGCCGATGAAGAGGATCAGATTCGAAGTGGGCGAAATGGCAACAAAAAAGAAGAGCAGGAAGAAGAGCATCGGCTTCCCCGCACGTCGCCCGGACACGGCCAGAATCAAGACCAGCAGCGCGGCGCCCAAGCAACCCGCGAGCGCAATGAGCGTCTTGGCATCTTCCCAATTCCACGCCCGCCAACCGAATAACGGCACCGCATTGTACGAATAATCCGCTGATAACCGGGCAGGCCAGAGAAACAGCCATAAGAATTTACCAATTACCTTGACGGCCGTAATCCGCGCTGTCGAGAAGCCGGCATGCACGAGCGGATTGTCGGCGAAGGGGATGAGCAGATGCAAGTGCAGTTGGCCGCGCAGATAGAAAAATGCCGCGAACGGCAGAGCCAGCGCGCCATAAGCCGGAGCGCGCCTGCGCCACATCGTGCGCTCGAACCACGTAAGGTCGTATGCCAGCATGATGCCAGGCAAGACCACGGCGCTCTCCTTCGAAAAAAGCCCGACTGCTTGGGCGGCCGCGACGCCCGCCAGCCATGCCAGCCTCCGCCGCCCCGCGGCCGAAGCGGCTCTCACGTGGCACAATAAACCCGTTAAAACCCCGAAGGCGGCCAGCAGGTCGGCCCGCCCCACAATATTCGTAACGGAATCGGTGAGCAGCGGGTGCACTCCCCAGATTGCGGCCAATGCCCAAGCCGGCGCAGTCTCTCCGAGAACTGCGATGCCGAGAGCATAGACCAGTGCAACGTTGACCAGGTGCACAGCGAGATTGACCCAATGGTAGCCCGGCGGCCGCCGGCCATTGCCGAAAACCGCGTAATTCAGCAAAAACGAGAAAGTGGTCAACGGCCGATACAGTCCCGCGGTGGGTTTGTCGTAGCGATATCCTTCCTTCATAATGGAAGCGATGTTTTCGAATGTCGCTTGGCGGATTCGGGGATCCTGCCCGATTACCGAGGCATTGTCGAACACCAGGCCGGCCTGAAAAGAATTGGAATAGGCGATCAGCAGGAGGGCCCAAATTGCCATCAGCCGCCACGCGTGCCGCCGCCAGCCCGGGCGTTTCTCTTCGGCCGCAACGGGCTGCTTTGTTGCGGCTGGCCGTAACGCTTCCCGGGATCTCCGCTTTTTATGGATCTTCCCCACTTGCCCCGTCAGTATAACTCCGCCAGGACTGCCTAACGCTCCCAGATCTCGCGTCCAACCTGGCGTTGGCGCGTAAGACCGGGGCTGGACGGTAACACCTTGAGGCTCCGGGCGCGGCATCGCCGATCGGACGTGGTTTGCCGCAGCTCCTATAATGCCAACGAAAAATCCCTTGCACCGTTCTGGGTAAGCGTTTACAATACACTGCATACGATTTCGGATAAAGCTACGGGATCGTCTTGATCAGTGCTTTGGGGTTGTGCAGCCCGTCGAGGTTGCGCCAAACCGGGAGGACCTCGATAGGCCTCAGCCAATGGTCGAGTGTTGGCCACGCCGGAAGGTAAGTCCGGATGTCCGTCACAAAAGGGACGCCGTGCGTTGCGTCGAGGAGTAGTGCCATGCGTGCCAAAAAGTGGGAATTCTTCGTGCGTCTGATTCTGTTGGCAGTCTTTGCGGTAATCCGGCTGCCGGGGCAAGGGGACCGAGGCGAGATTACGGGAACCGTAACCGACGCCACCGGGGCTGTCGTGCCCGGCGCTCAGATCGTAGTCGTCCAACGAGCCACCAACGCGTCATACCGAACGACAACCAGCACGGCGGGCGATTTCACCGTCCCCTCTCTACCGGTAGGAGAGTATCAAGTCAGGGTAGAGCGGCAGGGCTTTAAGACAAGCATCACTGAGAACGTGGGGATAACCCCCGGCGGCACGGCGCGTGTGGACGTCAAACTCGAGGTTGGCGCTGCGCAACAGAGCGTCGAGGTCACCGCCGCCGCGCAGGTGCTGCAAACCGAGAACGCCAGGGTGGCGACCGAGGTGTCCAGAACGCTGGTGGATGCGCTGCCGGTGGAAGTGAACGGCAATTCGCGCAGCCCCTTCGACCTGGCGTCCACTACGGGGGAAGTGAACGCAGCCGGCACTTTCCGGATCGGCGGCGGGAACGACACCGTGGGCATCACGCTCGATGGCACTTCCCTCGCCGGGGATAAGATCGGCAACGACGCCGGAAACGGCGGAGCGGCCGCGATGAATAGCCCGTCGGTCGAAGCTCTCACGGAGTTTACCGTGGAGGCCAGCGGCTTCAAAGCCGAAACGGGCAACGCCTCCGGCGGAACGCTCAGCTTTGTTTCGAAATCGGGCACGAACCAGTTCCATGGGAGCGCGTTCGAGTTCCTGCGCAACCAGGACC
>Ga0209517_10004424_pt1 | contig 18462 bp, 14 predicted proteins | sample PeaSoiMetSII2010_FD_187695 | JGI IMG/M metagenome (GOLD analysis project Ga0209517, IMG submission 187695) | Peat soil microbial communities from Weissenstadt, Germany - SII-2010 (SPAdes) (version 2) | ecosystem: Environmental > Terrestrial > Soil > Wetlands > Peat | place: Germany...
CACGCGCACGGGCAAAGTGGCGTTGCCACGCAAGTAACCTTTCGGGCACCCGCTTTGCAGCCGTGCCTTTCCTGCGACGTACGCGGTCGCTCCAGGCATCAGAATGGCGTGGCAAAACCCGAAGGCCGAAGGCCGAAATCCGAAAGAAATCCGAAGGCCGAATTCCTGATCCACAAAAAGCGCCGCCTTTGGGTACTCCGTTCGGATTTCTGGCTTCAGGCTTCTTTCGTCATTCGGATTTCGTCATTTGGATTTAGCTTGCTGGCGTTTCCATTTGACTGACGCGTCCTGATGTTTAGAATTAAAAACTCATTTGAACAAGTGGACGACATTGAACCAACGTCCGGAGAAGAAAGATTGAAATATGGCAACGATTGATTTTGGCGGAACGAAGGAAAAAGTCATCACGCGGAAGGAATTCCCGATGGCGCGCGCCCGCAAGGTGCTCAAGAACGAAACCATCGCGATCATCGGCTACGGCGTGCAAGGGCCGGCGCAATCACTGAACCTGCGCGACAACGGCTTCCACGTCATCATCGGCCAGGCCAAAGCCTTCAAACGCGATTGGGACCGCGCCGTTGCCGACGGCTGGAAACCCGGCAAGACGCTGTTCGACATCGAGGAAGCGGTACAAAAGGGTACCATCATCCAGATGCTCGTTTCCGATGCCGCCCAACGCGCCATCTGGCCGGTCGTGAAGAAAAATCTCAAGCCCGGCGCTGCGCTTTACTTCTCGCACGGCTTCTCCATCGCCTACAAGAAATTGACCGGGGTGGTTCCGCCGAAGAACGTGGACGTCATCATGGTCGCGCCGAAGGGTTCCGGCCTGAACGTCCGCCGCAATTTTCTTACCGGCGCAGGCATCAATTCCAGTTTCGCGGTTGAGCAGGACGCCACCGGCCACGCGGAAGAGCGTTGCCTCGCCGTCGGCATCGGCATCGGCTCGGGTTACCTCTTCCCGACCACGTTCCAGCACGAAGTGTTCAGCGACCTCACCGGCGAACGTGGTGTGTTGATGGGCGCGCTGGCGGGCATCATGGAGGCGCAATACGACGTGCTCCGCTCGCACGGCCATTCGCCGAGTGAAGCCTTCAACGAAACCGTCGAGGAACTCACGCAAAGCCTCATCCGGCTCGTGGACGAAAACGGCATGGACTGGATGTATTCGAATTGTTCCGCCACCGCCCAGCGCGGCGCGCTCGACTGGAAACCCAAATTCAAGGCGGCGACATTGCCGGTGTTCAAGGAACTTTACCACCGCGTCAAGACGGGCAAGGAATGTGCGCGTGTTCTGAAGGCTTGCGGCGCCAAGAATTACCAGGCGCAGTTGGCAAAGGAACTGGGCCAGATCCATAATTCCGAAATGTGGCGGGCCGGCGCGGCTTCCCGCGCATTGCGGCCCAAGCATTCTGACAAGGTCATCGCCAAAGGCACTAAGGGTGTCGGTGGTCGCGCTGCGAACTGAAGGTCGCGCGAAAATTTCAAAAGCCGCTGGAGAAATCCGACGGCTTTTTTGTTTCTCAAATCTTCAGAATTTAAGAATTCAATATCAGCAGAGCGAGTTTTGCATCGTCCAGTCGTTTTTTAGCAATGTTATATTTCGGATCAATTTTCAAAGCTTCCTGATAACATTTTATCGCTTCAGAATAATTTCTTTTCCCAAGTAAGATTCCTCCCAAATTGAAGTAAGCTTCTTCCAAAGGACCTTCAGAACATTTGAGAGCGCGGCGATAATAAACTTCAGACTGTTTAAGCAAACCGCGATTAAAAGCATTGCTGGCAAGAAAAATATGCCATGTCGCATCCTGCGGTTTTTGATTTATAGCTTTACGATACCAAAACGCTGCTTGTTTGAAATCACCTTTGGCTTTGAACAAATGTCCCATTTGCGAGTATGCAATTGGCCGGGCTTTTTGAGGACATAACGTGATTGCGCGACGGATTGACTTTTCTGCCTCTGCATATCGGCAAAGGTCAATCTGCGCCATCCCATAATACAACCAACCAGGACCGTGCTTCGGAAATTTTCGCAGATGTTTTTTGCAAAGTTCGACAACGACCGCAGTTTGACCCCTATCATCTGCGAGGCGGATTTGGTTAAAACTGTTTTTGGAATCATCCATAATCATCCACCTAAAGTTGTCGGATCACCCACGTCGCCTTTATTGAAATCCACATAAGCCTCGGTCAAATCGGCGGCGTAAATGACGGCGCTGGCCTTGCCAAGGTTCAGGTTGATGTGCAAATCAAATTCCTTCGGCGACACGGCGGCGCAAAGCTGCTTGAACCTCGCCTTGGTCGGCTGACCGCGCTTCAAACTCCACAAAATCTGTTTTCCACCCGGAGCGGAATAGCCAATGTCCACCTGGTTTTCGGCGACGTTCGCCGGTGAATATCCCAGCGCGCACATGATCCGGCCCCAGTTCGGGTCGCCACCGTGCCAGCTCGTTTTCACCAGCGGGCTGTTGGCCACCGCCCGCGCGGCGGCATCGGCATCCTGAACCGTTTTCGCGCCGTTCACCCGCACCGTCACCACGCGATGCACCCCTTCGCCATCCCGCACAATCATCTTCGCGAGTTCCAAGCAGACGTGACCAAGCGCAGCTTGGAAAATTCCGAACTCCGAACTCCGAACTCCGAATTTCCGGTTCCCGGCCAATCCATTCGCCAGCACCAGCACCGTGTCGTTCGTGCTCATGTCACCGTCCACGGTGATACGATTGAAACTCTGCACGACCGCCGCCTGCAAAGCGGCCTGCAACATTTCCGGATCAATGGCCGCATCCGTCGTGATGAAACAGAGCATGGTCGCGTGCAGCGCGGCGGGGCGTTTGCCCGTTGCGGACATGCCCGGCTGAATCATGCCCGCGCCTTTGCATATTCCGCCGACGCGGGCGGTTTTGCCACTGAGCTTAAATTCTACCGCGATCTGCTTGGGCCGCGTGTCGCTGGTCATGATGGCTTCCATCGCATGAGCAGCGCTGGCGGGCGAATTGTCGAGCAAAGTTACGGCTTCGTTAATGCCGGCCCGGACATTGGCCATTGGCAGGGCGACGCCAATACGCCCGGTTGAACCGACCAGGACGTGTTCCGCGGAAATACTGTAGCGGCGGTCTGTGACCGCCGGTGGAATTTTGATTTTCAATTTGCGACGGTCATAGACCGCCGCTACAAACGCCGTCATTTCGCGCGCATCGTTCAAACCTTGTTTGCCGGTGCAGGCGTTGGCGTTGCCGGAATTGGCGACGATGGCCCGGGCGGCGCCCTTTTTCACGCGTTCCGCACATACTTTCACCGGCGCGGCGCAAACCTGATTGGTCGTGAACATGCCCGCAACCGTCGCCGGCACCTCAGATACAATCAGCGCAAGGTCGCGCTTTTGGCCCTTGTTAGAACCTTTGCCCGTGCCGAGCCGTTTGATGTCACAAAACACGCCGCTGGTGAGAAAACCTTGCGGTGCGACGATGGAACCCGGAATCTCTTTAAACGATTTCATTTTCTAAAATTGATTGAACCACGAAAAAGGAAATGACGAAACCATAAATCCGAATGACTAAAGAAATCCCAATAACGAATTCCAAAAATCGAATGCGGTAGAACGTTTTTTGTCATCCGGATTTCGTCATTCGTCGTTCATCGGTCGTGTGGTTCGTATATTTCGTGGTCAAATTGTTTCCGCCTCAATTTCCAGCCGCACCATGCGAACGCGCACTTTGCCTTCCGCATCCGGCGGGTGTTTGGCCAGGTACCGGGCCGCGACGGCAGCGATAAATTCCTCACGTGGATTTAGTGGCACAGGCGTCTCGCCTGTTCGACACTTTGTTTCAGAAGGAACTGACGGGCGGGACGCCCGTGCCACTTTTTCCGGCACACGCTGGACGTAAGGCAGCCAGGTCGTGCGCAACCACGCGACAAACTTGTCCTGCCCCTCGTAAACCGCATCCTTTGGCACGAGCCGGACGCTGATCGTTTTGAACCCGAACTGCGGCAGCCACTTTTCGTAATTGTCCGGACTGTGAAAAAAATACGGCTTCGGTATCCGGCGAAAAAATTCGCGCCAGCGTTTGAGCCGCAACTCCGGGCGCAATGCGACGAATACGTCGTGCGCGTTGCCCTTGCCGCCGCAGGAAACCAACAGCCGCCCACCTGAACGCAGGCACGCCGCCACGCCGCGTAAAAAAGCCCGATGATCGTCCACCCAGTGCAGGGCCGCGTTGGAAAAAACCAGATCGAATGGCCGCTCAAACCGGATGTGGCGCGCATCCATCACCCGGAACTGCAAATTGCGAATTTCACTTGCGGGAAAAGACACTCGGGCAAACCGAATCATCGGTCGCGAGGCATCAAGGCCCACCACGGAGCCGTGCGGCACGGCTTGGGCGATTTCGGCGCTGACCTTGCCATCGCCGCAGCCGACATCGAGGACGCGCTCATCGCCGCGCAGATTGAGTCGGGCGATGAGTTCACGCGCCCAGGTTTGTTGCACGACGGAATTCGCGGCGTAATCAGCGGCATTCCATTTCGTTTCGCCTTTTCTTGTTGCTGCCGAGGTCACGAGGCGTCAATCAATTGAATTGCAATGAGCCTCCTTACGTCGGCTCCTACAGGTTAAATTCAAATCAACCCCGCCGTCTCCGGGAAACCGCAGAGAAGATTCATGCTTTGCACGGCCTGGCCGCTCGCGCCTTTGACGAGATTGTCCTCGGCGCTCATGACGATGAGCCGGCCCGTCCGCGGATCAATCCGCCACGCGATTTCAATGACATTCGTGCCGTTGACATTCTTGGTGTCGGGCAGGTTTTTGCCGTCGAGCAGGCGCACGAACGGTTCCGGGTCGTAAGCCTTTTGGTAACACGCGGAAATCTTCTCCGCGTCAACGGATTTTTCCGCCGGGGTGAGATAAAGCGTCGTCAAAATGCCGCGATTCACCGGAATCAGATGCGGGGTGAACTGGATGGTGACCGGCTCTTTTGCGGCCAGCGAAAGTTGTTCCTCGATTTCCGACAAATGCCGGTGCTTGGGCACGGCGTAAGGCCGGACGCTTTCGTTGCATTCGACAAACAGGTAATCCAGTTCTGCTTTGCGGCCCGCGCCGCTGACGCCGCTCAACGAATCGGCGATGATGCCGGTCGGTTTGATCAGGCCGGCCTTCAGCAGCGGAATCACCGGAAGCAAAATGCTGGTCGGATAACAGCCGGGTGACGCGACCAGCAGGGCCTTTTTGATTTCCGCCCGATAAATTTCCGGCAAACCATAGACGGCCTTTTTCAGCAAATCCGGCGCGCGATGGTCATGTGCGTAAAAGTCTTTGTAAACTTCCGCGCTCTTGAGCCGGAAATCCGCGCTGAGGTCAATCACGAGGCAACCGGCATCCAGCAACGGCACGGCGTATTCGGCGGCAACGCCGTGTGGCAACGCCAGGAACACGGCGTCCGCCTGCTTCGCGAGCAATTCGGACTTCGGCTCGGTGAAGCGCAAGATTTTTGACCGGGGATGGCTGGCGAATTTGGGAAAGACCTGCGCGAGCGTCTGCCCCGCATTCTGGCGCGAGGTCACGGCGACCAGTTCCGCGTGCGGATGGTTCAACAGCAACCGGACGAGTTCCTCGCCGGAGTAACCGGATGCACCGATAATGGCGATTTTCTTCGTTTTCATTTTAAAAATTTTAACCACGAACCACACGAACCACACGAAAATTTACGCAGATGAAATCGTCCCATCAAAAGACGTTGCCGCTTTGAATCAAATTCTTCTTTCGTGTCATTTCGTGTGTTTCGTGGTTTCCGTAAAACAAAAAACCCCGCCGGTTTTGCCAGCGGGGTCGGAAACTTTCCAGCGCGATTAACGTTTCGAGTATTGGAACCGTTTGCGCGCACCCGGCTGGCCGTACTTCTTGCGCTCTTTCATGCGCGAATCGCGCGTGAGCAGGCCCTCGGCCTTGAGCGCGGCCCGCAGCGTGGCGTCCGCCACAATCAGCGCCCGGGCAATCCCGTGCCGCACCGCACCGGCCTGCCCGTTCGGCCCGCCGCCGGTGACATTGATGCGCACGTCAAATTTTTCCGTGTTGCCGGTGACGGCCAAAGGCTGCGCCGCCGTCGAGCGGAGGGTTTCGAGCGGGAAATAATTTTCAAACGGCCGGCCATTCACGGTAATTTTGCCGGTGCCGGAGGCGAGCCGGACCCGCGCGATGGCCGTCTTGCGCCGGCCGGTGCCGAGAAATTCGTTGGTCTTCGTGTCTGTCGCCATAAATCAAATCAGGCCGCGGCTTTGAGCAGTTCGGGCTTTTGTGCCGCGTGCGGATGTTTCGGTCCTTTGAACACTTTCAGCTTGGTCAACAACCGGTCGCCCAGCCGGTTCTTGGGAATCATCCCTTTCACGGCGTGCAGAACGAGTTTTTCCGGATGCTTCGCCCGGATTTGTTCGACCGTCCGGTATTTTTCGCCGCCTTTCCAGCCGGAATAGCTCATGAATTCCTTGGCCGTCTCCTTCTTGCCGGTCAGCCGGACTTTCTCGGCGTTGATGACGACGACAAAGCCGCCGGCGTCGAGGTGGGGCGTGTACACGGGCGTGTTTTTGCCGCGCAAAATGTCGGCCACCTGCACGGCCAGCCGGCCAAGCACGGCGCCATCGGCGTCAATCACGTGCCATTTCCGCTGGTCCAAATTCACTTTGGGCAAATGCGTTTTCATGCAAACAAAGGGTGGTGAATTTATCAGACGCGCGCATGAAGTCAACAGGTCATCCATGAACGGGCCACAATAGCCTGTTTTCAATGTTAGATTGATATATCAACATATCAGGATGCGTTGATATATTTTATTTGCTTCCTGAAGGCAAAGGGTTATTTTACACGCAGCATGGCCGATATGGAATTGAATCGTGTGAATACAAAATCGAACCGGGCCGCCGAACTGGAACGTCAGCTGCGCGAGCGCATCGTCATCCTGGACGGCGCGATGGGCACGATGATCCAGCAGCGCAAGCTGACGGAAGCGGATTTCCGCGGCGCGCGGTTTGCGGATTGGCGCGGCAAAGACCTCAAAGGCAACAATGACCTGTTGAATCTCACCCGGCCGGACATCATCGATGATATCCATCGGCAGTATCTTGAGGCCGGCGCAGACATCATTGAAACGAACACGTTTAATTCGCAGGCCATTTCACTGGCCGATTACGGCCTGGAATCGCTGGCCTATGAATTGTCCAAGGCCGGTGCGGAATGTGCGCGTCGGGCGGTGGATAAGGTTGAGCAAGCGCAGCCTGGTCGCGTCTGTCTGGCGGCCGGCGCCATCGGGCCGACGACCAAAACATCGTCCATTTCGACCGACGTGAACAATCCGGCCGCGCGCGGCTGCACTTACGATGAACTGGTCACGGCTTATTCGGAACAGGTCCGTGGGTTGCTCGACGGCGGCGTGGATTTGCTGCTGGTGGAGACGATTTTTGACACGCTGAACGCGAAGGCGGCCTTTTTCGCCATCCAGCAAATTTTTGAGGAACGCGGAATTGAACCACTTCAAAGTAGGACAGGCGTCGCGCCTGTCTCTGACTTTTCGAAAATAAAAAATGGAGACAGGCGGGACGCCTGTCCTACGAAGATTGTCCCCCTTCTCGCCTCCGTAACATTCATCCAGGCCGGCAGCAATCGCGGTGTGACCGGCCAGACGGTCGAGGCGTTCTGGAATTCTATTTCCCACGTACCGCTGTTGAGCGTCGGCATGAACTGCGCGCTTGGACCCAGGGAATTGCGTCCGCTCATCGAGGAACTTTCGGGCATTGCGCCGATATACACCAGCGCGTATCCGAATGCCGGCCTGCCGAATCCGCTGTTGCCGACGGGCTTTCCGGAGACACCGGAGACGCTTGCGCCGCAACTTCGCGAATGGGCGCAAAACGGGTGGCTGAACATCGTCGGCGGTTGTTGCGGCACGACGCCTGCGCACATCAAGGCAATTGTTGAAGCGGTTCGGAAGATTCCGCCGCGCCAAGTGCCGGTGGCCGGGCCGTATTTGCGTTTGAGCGGACTTGATGCGCTGACAATCCGAGGAAGCCAAAGTAGGACGGGCGTCCCGCCTGTCTCCATCTCTACGTCACAACAGGGTGAGTCAGGCGAGACGCCTGACCTACGTTTGTCCAACGCCTCCATCAATTTCATCAATATCGGCGAACGGACGAACGTGGCCGGTTCGCCGAAGTTCGCGCAACTCATCAAGGCCGGCGATTACGAAGCGGCGCTCGCCATCGCGCGCCAGCAGGTCGAGAACGGCGCGCAGGCCATTGACGTTTGCATGGACGAAGGGATGATTGACGGCGTGGCCGCGATGACGCGGTTCCTCAACCTCATCGCTTCCGAACCGGACATCTGCAAGGTGCCGGTGATGGTGGACTCGTCGAAATGGGAAGTCATCGAAGCCGGCCTGAAATGCCTCCAGGGCAAGGGCATCGTGAATTCGATTTCGCTCAAGGAAGGCGAGGAAAAATTCCTGCGCCAGGCAAAACTGGTCCGCCGATACGGCGCGGCGGTGGTCGTGATGGCGTTCGACGAGCGCGGCCAGGCCGATTCGCTCGAACGCAGGATTGCCGTTTGCCAACGAGCCTACGATTTGCTTGTGCAGAAAGTCGGCTTCCCGCCGCAGGACATCATTTTCGATCCGAACGTGCTCACGGTCGGCACCGGCATGGAGGAGCACGCGAATTACGCCGTGGATTTCATCCGCGCGACGAAATGGATCAAGGAAAATCTGCCGCACGCGAAAGTCAGCGGCGGCATCAGCAACGTTTCATTTTCGTTTCGCGGCAACAACGCGGTGCGTGAGGCGATGCACTCGGCGTTTCTTTATCACGCCATCCAGGCCGGCCTTGACATGGGCATCGTCAACGCCGGTATGCTGGCCGTTTACGAGGAAGTGCCGAAGGATTTGCTTGAACTGGTCGAAGACGTGCTGCTCAACCGCCGTCCGGACGCGACCGAACGGCTGATTAAATTCGCCGAGTCGGTGAAGCAGAAGGGCAAGGCTGAGGTCGTGGAGGACGAATGGCGCAAAGGCACCGTGGAGGACCGGCTCACGCACGCGCTCGTCAAAGGCATTGTGGATTTCATCGAAGCCGACGTCGAGGAAGCCCGGCAGAAATTTGCCAAGCCGTTGCAGGTTATCGAAGGCCCGCTCATGGCCGGTATGAACGTTGTCGGTGATTTGTTCGGGTCCGGCAAAATGTTTTTGCCGCAGGTGGTCAAGTCCGCCCGGGTGATGAAAAAGGCCGTGGCGTATCTGCTGCCGTACATGGAAGCGGAGAAAATGGCTGCCGGCGGCGTGCATAAAAACGCCGGGAAAATCCTCGTGGCCACCGTCAAAGGCGATGTGCACGACATCGGCAAGAACATCGTTGGGGTCGTGCTGGCCTGCAACAATTACGAGATCATTGACCTTGGCGTGATGGTACCGTGCGAAAAAATCCTCCAGACCGCGCGCGAACAGAAGGTGGACATCATCGGTTTGAGCGGGCTGATTACGCCGTCGCTCGACGAGATGGCGCACGTCGCACACGAGCTGGAGCGTGAAGGCTGCAAGCTGCCGCTGCTCATCGGCGGCGCGACGACGAGCAAGACGCACACAGCGGTAAAGATTGCGCCAGGCTACAGCCAACCGGTCGTGCATGTGCTCGACGCCAGCCGGGCCGTGCCGGTCGTCAGCAATTTAATCAGCGCGGAGAACAAACCCGCGTTCGCGCAGGAAATCCGCGAAGAATACGATCGCATCCGCTCGCAGCACAGCGGCCGGACGGTGAAACTGGTTTCGATTGAAGAAGCCCGTGCCCGCGCGCCGAAATTGAAGTTTGATGATTTGCCCAAGCCGGAGTTTACCGGTGCACGAGTTTTGTCGGGGAGCGCACCCGCCTCGGGTGCGGTTTTCTGCGCCTCGCGGAAAACATTGGGCGGGTCGAACGCCGGCACGGGTCCGGAGCTTTCGGCGAGGGCGCCGAAAGCTGCAGGCGAGGCGCCTGCGCTCCCCGTCTCATTGGAAGACCTTGTGCCGTTCATTGACTGGTCGCCGTTCTTCCACACCTGGGAATTGCGCGGAGTTTACCCGAAGATTCTTCAGCACGAGAAACACGGGGAAGAGGCGCGCAAACTTTTCGCCGACGCGCAGAAGCTGCTCGAAGAGATGGTCAGCCAGAAATTGATTGAGCCGCGCGGGGTGTATGGCTTCTTCCCGGCGAACCGGGCCGGCGATGACGTGGAACTTTACACCGACGAATCGCGAGCAAAGGTCCAGGCCACTTTTCATTTCCTGCGCCAACAGATCACCAAGGACGAAGGCACCCCGAACTGGTGTCTGGCGGACTTCATCGCCCCGAAGCCCGGACGAGAGTCGAAAGTCGAGCGTCGAGAGCCGGACTTCGCCAAAGCTAGCCTCGACCTTCGACCCTCGGCCCTCGACTACATTGGTGCTTTCGCCGTGACCTCCGGGCACGGGCTTGATGAACTGGTCAAGAAATTCAAGGCCGACCACGATGATTACAACGCCATCATGGCCGAGGCGCTGGCGGACCGGCTGGCCGAAGCGTTCGCGGAATTTTTGCACAAGCGCGTCCGGGAGGAATGGGGCTACGGCAAAACTGAAAAGCTGACGACCGACGACCTCATCGCCGAAAAATATCGCGGCATTCGGCCGGCTGCGGGTTATCCGGCATGTCCCGACCATACGGAAAAGCAAATTCTCTGGAATCTGCTTGATGCGGAGAAAAATGCCGGCATCAAATTAACGGAGAGCTTCGCCATGTGGCCGGGGAGTTCCGTGAGCGGACTCTATTTCGCGCACCCGGAATCAAAGTATTTTGCCGTCGCCAAACTCGACCGCGACCAGCTTCTGGATTATCATGTTCGCAAAGCAATGACCTTGCCGGAAGTCGAGAAATGGCTCGGGCCGTATTTGAATTATGATCCGGTTAAGAACTCCTGAAAATCCGTTGCGCCGGAGGAAATGGGTCTTGCAGATTTCCTGGTTGACAACCGGGGACATCGGCTGATTCTGAGATATAGCCGGAAGGCTCAGCCGTTAATAATGAAACCTGTTTCTATTTTTCGACAAATAACCGCAGGAGTCCGATATTGGTTGGTTCTTTCGCCGTTCTTGGGGGTGTTACCCTGTTCGGCAGATGATTCGAATGCTCTAATTTCTAAAGCAACCGCCGCAATATGGCAAAACGATTATGCCGGTGGTATCGCTTATTTAGACGAAGCTATCAAACTCAACACAAACAATTCTAAGGCCTACACCCTTAGGGGTTTTGCTTACAAAGAAATGGGACAAAGCGACAAGGCTATTGCAGACTTTGACGAATCCATCCGACTTAGACCAGACGAAAGCACATATTTGTCCAGAGGAAACGCATATGTTCAGAAGAGAGCTTACGACCGGGCAATAGCAGATTTCAATGAGGCTATTCGACTCAACCCGACGGATTCAGCCGCTTATAGTGGTAGAGCAAACGCAGATACTTTAACGGGTGATTATAAGCAGGCTATAGCGGATTATGATCAAGTTATCCAGTTGACGACTTCGCGAGTGCAATTGGCCTTGGCATACTGTGCAAGAGGTGACGCTTATTTTTGCAGTGGGATCAGTAATAAGGCGTTGGCCGATTATAATGAAAGCATTAGACTTAACTCGAGCTACCCTCTGGCCTATAATGGGAGGGGTTTGATTTTGCTTCAAAATGGCGATTACATGCGGGCAATTGCTGATTTCGACAAAGCGATCGACCTGAATGCTGGGAATTTCGTTGCTTATACGTATAGAGGAGTGGCTCATGGCGCACTGGGATATTATGATTTGGCCATCGCGGATTGTAGCGAAGCAATCCAATTGAATCCGAAATTAGTCGTTGCCTACAATGCAAGGGCTGACGCCTACGAACGAAGCGGTGATTTTGACCAATCAATCGCCGATTGCGACGAAGCTATTCACCTTAGCCAGGTGGATTCTTCGGCCTACTTTATCAGAGGTTCAGCTTATTCTGGAAAAACGAATTACACTCAAGCAATTTCGGATTACGGTAACGCCATTCAAATTAACCCCAAGTTTGTCAATGCCTATCTTGCTAGAGGAAAGTCCTACGCCCATGAAAATCTAAACGATGAGGCGATAGCGGATTCCGATAAAGTCATCAGCTTTGACCCAACAAACTCCTTGGCCTACACGATAAGAGGACAGGCCTATACCAAGAAGGGCAACTACAGCGATGGAATTGCGGATTACAGGAAAGCAATTCAGGTCGGCCCAAGTAATGCAATAGCGTACAATAGTCTGGCCTGGACATTGGCAGTATGCCCAGACGCCAAGATTCGAAACGGCAAGGCGGCTGTCGAATATGCCAAACAGGCTTGCGAATTGTACGCGTGGATGGATCTCCGCGTGCTCAACACGTTAGCGGCGGCATGCGCAGAGGCTGGAGATTTTGAGCAGGCGGTAAAGTGGCAGAAAAAATGCATGGAATCCGGCTTACCCGAGAGCGAAATGGCTCGTGCTCAGAAAGAATTGGATTTGTTTGAGCAGAAAAAAGCTTATCACGAAGGCGAATAAGTACGCACACAGCCCGGTGTGAATGTGGGTCGCTGAAAGTTGTCGCGATTCAAATTCTGAAAAGTGATTCTTCTACGCGCCCGGACGAAATTTTAGACACGCCAACAAGCTTCTTAAATGTTTACTGCCCCACGGGCGCCGGCTTGCCCTGGCGCAGTGCGGGCAACCAAGTGCTGTAACGGCGCTGGTTGTAGGGGCCTTGAGTTCCGAGCTCATCCTGGTGGCCGGATTTCGGCAGGATGACCACCTCTTTCGGTGAAGTGATTTCGTTCACCACCGCCAAGACGCTCGACGGCGGGCAGGTTTCGTCTCGCAATCCCAGTCCGACCAGCACGGGGCATTTGATGTGCCGCGCGAAGTTCGCGGTGTCGTAATACCGGCTGGCTTCGTGGACCTTCGCGGGGTCTTTGCCGCCTTCGGTATTGGAATACCAATGCGGCCAGCCCGGCGCGCGACCGTCCTCGGGCGCCAGCATGTCGCCGCCCGCCGGCACGAGCGCCAGCGCCGCGGTGATTTTTTTCGGATGCAGCCCGGCGATCATCAAGGTCTGCTGCCCGCCCTGGCTGTCGCCCATCACCACCAGCGTCTTGCCGTTCCAGTCGGGGTGCGTCTTCAGATATTCCACCGCGCGATAACAGGACAAGTACATCCGCAAAAAGTAGCTGGTGTCGCGGTTGTCGTTGCCGATGGACCAATAATCCTTGAGCGGCCCGGCGAATTGCTCTTTGTAAAGTGCCTCGGGTTTGTCAATCGGCAGGTCGTGAGGTTCGATGTCCAAGGCCAGCCAGCGTTCCGCGGCCCGGTCGGTCACCCAATTTGTTTGTAATCCGTAAACACCCGCCCACTGCACGATGAGCAACGCGGGGAATATTTTGCCTGTTTCAGGACGGGCAAGCTCGCCTTCGATGTGCGTTCCGCGGATGTTGTCCATCGTAATTTTCCAATACGCCACGCGCGGTTTTCCAACGTCCACTTTCTCCAGCACCGGGTCCATGGGAACCTTTTTCAACTCCTTCAGTTTGGCCTTCCAGAACTTGTCGAAATCGGCCGGCGGCGGCGCGGCGGGCAGGATTTTGTCAGGCGCAGCGACGGCCCCACCCACGGCGCGGTTGGTGTTGTTTTCGGGCTGCCATTTCACCTCGACCAGCATCGTGTTGGGCGCATCAAACCTGGTTTCCAACTTGGCGACATTGTTGCTGAAGGTCAGGTCGCCCTGTCCCACGCGGGTCTGGCCGCCGCTTTTGAGGATATATTGCGTGGCAGGCACGGTGTCGCCGCCTTTCCATGTGACCGTCCAATGAACGGTATCGCCGACCTGATAAACGCCGTCCGGTTTGTCCGGCGCGACGACCATCTGCTGCGCGCCGCAGAAATTCGCAATCGCCAGGAAAAACGACGCAAGGATCAACCGGGAAGCGTGTTTGTGTCGCATGGGTGCAAAGTTTGCCATCACGAGCGCCGAATCATTTCAAAAATCCCTCAGGCTGTCCAACACTACGCGTTTTGGCGCGGCGGGTTATTGGAAAACGAGCGTAGCGGCTTTCGGCAGAAAGCCGCACTTTTGAATTTCCATGGATTTACGGCGCTCTGCCGGGACGCCGCTACGGCGAATATCGAAGTGGGCCAGGCTTTTGAACTTGCGCCGTGGAGGTTCAGCGCGCCAGCGCGCGTTTTTTGCGGCTGGGCCGGCTGGATTTACGCGCGGCAGTTTTCCTGGTGTTCCGGACAGGCGCGAGAGCGATTGGCTGTAATTCCTCGCCGTTGTTACGCGACGGGGTCAGCAGGTGCTCGCCGCCCGTTTCCAATTCGCCGTTCTTTTCCGGCCCACCATTCTCCTCCGCGGGTTCCGGTTCCGGTTCATGCGTGATGATGGCCGTGTCGAACCCGGCGACCACCGGCAGCGGTTCATCCCCGTTCGTGAGCGGGGCGGTCTCCGGGAGTTCACCATTTGCGCCATTTGTCGCCACCGGTTCCGGTGTCGGCGCGGGGGGCTGGGCGACCACTTCCGTATCCAATCCGGGCGCCGCCGGAGGCAAGGCCAGTTCGTTCTGGCGTGACGCGGCCTGGAGTTCCTGTAATTCTTGCTCGAGTTTTTCCTGCGCCTGTTTCCGTCCGGCGATTTCCGTTTCCTGCCGTTCGGCCGTCTCGCGCAACTTTTCGTTGGTTTTGATCATTTCCACCCACTGTTCCTTGACCTGCAATTCCCATTTGTCCAGCGCCTGTCGTTTCGCCTCCTCCTCTTGGAGGAAGGCCTTCAGGCCGGGATAAAAGCTCGCCACGCCCGCCAGCAGCAACAGGGTGTAAACGATGTCCACTTTGATTCCCCACTGAGCGGCGGTATCGAACGGTTGCACCGCGAGGGCCAGACTCAGCAGCGCCATAATTGCAAGCGCGGCAAAGAGCAACCTCCCCGTGAGCGTTGACTTGAACAGCCGGCCAAGACGGAGCGCGTACAAGGCCACTCCGAACTGTAGCAGCCCCGATGTCAGGCGGAAAATGTCTATGTTGTTCATAATGGGTACCACCGTTCACCCGATTGGAGCAGGAAAGAGGCCAAAGAAACCGTGAAAGAGGCATGGATATAAGCCGTTGGTGAGGGTGCCCGTACCACCTCGAATGCCAGAAACTGGACAGTCGCAAACCGGCCGGGACAGGCGCGTACACCTGAGACCGGCCCTCAAGTGGAACGGTAAAGTCCATGAAAAGCAAACGCGCGCGGGACCGGAGCGTGGTCCTGGCCGGATGCGAAACCTGGGCCGCGGCGTCAAGCCATCCGGGCGGCGGAACTTTTCCACAAGCTTTTCGGCAAAAGGCCGGGAACGGCGAACCCGATCTGACGGCCGGAAAACGCAATCTCGTCGGGCCGGACTTTCCATTCCTGCAACCCCCTCCACGGCCGGGGGCACACAGCTCCAAAACGTTCTAATGCCAGTGAAATCAGAAATTACTTAAACTCAGACATCAATTTTAACTAATACACAGGTGGTTCCAAAAATTGTCAAGATTTAGCCAAAACACGGTTGGTCGTTTTGTCGCTCTCCGACCATCTTGACATCTGAAAGGCGCGAAAACGGCGCCCGAAATGATCAACCAACGGAGAAAGAACGATGAAAAAAATTGTAATGCTCGCAGCGGTGTTCGGTTTCGCCGCGGCGCTTTCCGCCTCGGCAGCGGATGCCAAGGATAACTGGGACAAAATCTGCTCCAAGTGTCACGGTGCGGACGGCAAGGGCGACACCAAGATAGGCCAGAAACTTGGCATCAAGGATTTTACCGACGCCAAGGTTCAGGCCGGCTTCAAGGATGAAGACGCGGTGAAAGCCATTAAAGATGGCATCAAGGACACGGATGGCAGGACGAAGATGAAGGCGTACGTGACGGGGGCGGATACCCCCATGTCGGACGACGAAGTGAAGGCGCTCGTGGCTTACGTCCGTGGATTGAAGAAATAATTACACTGGTTTCTGAGCGGGGCCGCCGGATTGGCGGCTCGCGTCCGGCAAACGGTCAAATCAACCCCTGGCAATATGCGACGCTTCAGGCTGCCACCACAAATTCTGCGTCTGGTGCTGGTGGCTCTCGCCATCGTTGGATCCTATCTGGTCGCGCGTTCTTTTCTGGTCCCACCGTCCTTTGGCAAATATGGCTGGTATCGCGGAGATTCGCTGACTCTGATCGCATCGCGCGATCCCGTGTTTGCGGGCAAGAAGGCGTGTGATGAGTGTCACTCGGACATTCTGCACAATTTGGCGGTGGATGCGCACAAGACCCTTTCCTGTGAAGGGTGCCATGGCGTGTGCCAGGAACACTGCAATAACCCGGACATTCTGCCCGACAAGACCACCGGCAGCCACTGCATTCGATGCCACGAAGCCAATCTGGCCCGCCCGGCTTGGCTCAAGCAAATCGTCGTCAAAGATCATTACGGGCCAAAATGCACTGAATGTCACCTGCCGCATCAACCCACCAAAACGCCATGAAAAACCAGATCAGTCGCCGCAGTTCATTGTTGAGGATGGGGGCTGCGTTCCTCGGGTTGGTCACGCTTTCGGCTGCCCGTGCGGCCAAAGCGGCGGTGCAGACCGTGTTCGTTTCCACCAGCGCACCCAAGGGTTACGACCCGACCCGGCATAAATGGCTGATGTGCATTGACGACAACAAGTGCATCGGTTGCGGGTTGTGCGCGGAAGCGTGCAAAAAGGAGAATGGCGTTCCGGAAGGCCCCTACTATCGCACCTGGATTGAGCGTTACATCATCCCCAAGCCGAAACCGGGCTCGGATCAAACCCGCGGCGAAGCGATCGTGGATTCTCCCAACGGCGGAATGCATGGTTTCCCTGAACCGACCTTGCCGAAGGATCAGATTGAGCACGCGTTCTTCGTCCCGAAGCTGTGCAACTTGTGCGAAAATCCGCCTTGCGTCCAGGTCTGTCCCGTCGGGGCAACCTTTCGCGCACCGGACGGGGCGGTGCTGATTGACCCGAAATACTGCATCGGCTGCGCCTTTTGTGTTCAGGCCTGTCCTTATGGCTCCCGGTTTCTGAATCCGGTCACTCACACGGCCGAGAAATGCACGCTTTGTTATCATCGCATCACCCGCGGACTGAAGCCGGCCTGCGTCGAGATTTGTCCGGCGGAGGCGCGCATTTTTGGCGATTTGAAAAATTTGCCGGCCGATGATCCACTCCAGAAATTTTACGAAAAAAACCGGGTGCAGGTGCTCAAACCGCATCTGGGAACCGAACCCCGCGTCCTCTACGCCGGCCTGGACAAGGAGGTAAGGTGATATGACTGGCGAGGTAACCAATATCGTCGTGGAAGCACTGCCGCAGTTTCAGGGCTATGTATATCCCAACGAAGCCAGCCTTCACCCGGTGTGGAGCACGTTGATTGTCGTTTATCCCTACATCACCGGACTGGTGGCCGGCGCCTTCATCATGGCCTCGCTGGTGCGCGTGTTCAATGTCAAGGCGCTGGAGCCGGTGTATCGGCTCTCGATGTTGACGGCTTTTGCCTTTCTGCTCTGCGCGCCATTGCCGCTTTTGTTCCACCTGGGGCATCCCGAGCGGTGTTTCGAGATCATGATGACACCGCACCTGACTTCGCCCATGGCGGTATTCGGCTTTGTTTATGCCTGGTATTTGATGGCGGTCCTGCTGCTGGAGCTGTGGTTTGATTTCCGTCAGGACTTCGTGAAATGGTCCAAAATCACGTCTGGATTCAGGGGAATCCTCTATCGGGTGCTGACCTTGGGGGTGACCGATGTGTCGGAGAAGAGTCTTGGGCTGGACATGAAGATGGAGTGGATCCTTTCGATTGTCGGAATTCCGTCGGCCTTTTTGCTGCACGGCTACGTCGGTTTCATTTTCGGTTCCATCAAGGCCAATCCCTGGTGGGGCAACGTGCTGATGCCGATCATGTTTATTCTGTCGGCCATTGTGTCGGGCATCGCGCTGTGCGTGTTCAACTACATCGTGCTGACCTGGATTCGCCGCAAGACCGTGGACATGCGCTGCCTGGACACCATGGCGATGTTTCTCTTCTACGCGCTGGTGGTGGATGCCGTCGTAGAAAGTTTGGACGTGCTCCATCGGGGCTTTGCGGCGGAGGAAGGGTTTGCGGTTTTGCAGACCATGATCCGCGAGAAACTCTTTTACACGCTGAACGTCGGCCAGGTTGGCATCGGCACGCTGCTGCCGTTGCTGATGCTGGGCTCGCTCCAGATTTTGCGCCAGCGCGTGCCGGAGGCGGTCCGGCGGACCATGATTTTCTGCAGCGGAGCGATGATCCTGATCGGTGTGCTGTTGATGCGTTGGAATGTCGTCATGGGCGGGCAGTTTTTCTCCAAGAGCCTGCGCGGCGTGATGAGTTACAAGAT
>Ga0209517_10004425_pt1 | contig 18461 bp, 17 predicted proteins | sample PeaSoiMetSII2010_FD_187695 | JGI IMG/M metagenome (GOLD analysis project Ga0209517, IMG submission 187695) | Peat soil microbial communities from Weissenstadt, Germany - SII-2010 (SPAdes) (version 2) | ecosystem: Environmental > Terrestrial > Soil > Wetlands > Peat | place: Germany...
CCTCCTGGACCTCGCCGCGGTCCGCGCCCATCATCTTCTCCCAGATGACTTTGAGGGATTGCAGGGCGGCGCTTTGGTCCTCCTGGAGTTGCTTGAATCTTTCCAGATCCACCAGGGCCGCCAGGGGTTTCCCGGCTCTTTCGATAACGTAAGCATCCCCCCGAATGGAGACCTCGTTTAATAGCTGGCCTAGGTTCTGACGGGCTTTCATGGCGGAAATCTTTTTAAGCATATGCCTAGCCTTTTTTATCAATTGTTATGGTTTATATAACCATTATAGTTATTATGGGTACTCCGTCAAGGGGCAGGAGATCGACCCTGCGCGCGACCCTGGGGTGGCTCTGCTAACCCATAATGGCGCGTAAGACGCGCCCTACAGGGCCAGCCCCGGAGGTTAGCCCTCCAGTCCTTCCAGCAGGATCTCTTCCAGAAATTTATTGGCATAGCCGTAACACATGGTGGGTTTGGCAAGGCCGCCTTGCCGGGGCTTTCTGATGCTCCGGGCTTTTTTGCCGGGTTTTACCGGTTCGATATCCGTGGGGATGGGGGACCTGCTCTTGAGGAAACCGGCCCGGAGGCCGTAAATGTCGAAAAAGGTGCCGTTGTCGAACCAGCCCAGTTGCCTGCCGTTTAGGCCAAAGACCCGGGGTGCCACGAGATAAGCCGCGGCCCGGCCGTCCCACAGGTAGATGGTTTCGCGGTCCTCGGCAAGGTAGGCCACGGCCTTGCCGTTCTGGTTAAACAGGCTGGTCTCCATGGTGGCCATCCTCTCCCCTTTTCGAAATACCCTTAATGGTGCGCAGTGCGCACCCTACAGAATGATGGTCAAGCGCGGCCGAGGGCGGCGTGCTCTACCTTCATACAGCGGTTCATCACCACCTTAAGCCCGGCCTTTCTGGCTTTGCGGGCCGAGCCGGGCTCCTCCAGGTCGAGCTGCATCCACACCGCCTTGGCCCCCGCGGCAATGGCTTCGTCCACGATGGCGGGAATGGCCTCCACCTTCCGGAAGATATCCACCACCTCCACCGGAAAGGGAATGTCTTTGAGGCTGGGGTAGCAGGGCTCTCCCAGGACCTGGCGGCAGCCGGGGTTCACCGGGATGATGCGGTAGCCGTGATTTTGCAGGTACTGGGCCACCTGGTAGCTGGGGCGCTCGGGGTTTTCGGAAAGCCCCACCACCGCCACCACCCGGTAGTCATTGAGGACCGCGGCGACTTCCCGGGGGTCGGCCGGGGCTTCCAGTTCCGGTTTCTCCGTCATCTTTCCGGCTCCTAATGGCGGCCCGCCCTCCCCTGCTTTTCAGGGTTGCGGGCTGGCCCCGGGTTCGTGAGCGACTGAGAACGGGCGCCCCTCTCGCGGGCTGGAAGCCTCTGCGCCCCTGTCGCCCCTGCTAAAAAGTGAGGGTGGTCCCTTCGGGGATCTGGGCCTCCCGGAGTTTCAAGGCCTCCTCAAACTTCAGGACCGTCTTGATATATTGATAAGCAAACGTAAGCAGTTCCTCATCGTCATCCCAGATCTTCTCCAGGATATCCGGATCCACCTGAAAGAGCTGGAGGAAGCGGCTCTTGAAGACAAAGCGGCGGAACTGGTCCAGATCGTACATCACCATGTGGAACAGCCGAGTGCCCTTCTCATCGGCGACCGGCCCGCCGTCCGCCCCGCGGCGCAGCATCATGGTCTTCCACGGCAGGTTCATGGTGTCGTAATGGTCCACCCCCTGGTCTTCGCGCCAGGAGGCCACGGTCCACTCCGCGTCCTCTTCATAGCCGCGGCAATGTTCCTCCCGCACGTAGAAGTGAAACTCATCCACCCCCTCCTCGGTGATCAGGGTTCCCTGGCCGATGGGGTAATAACGGCAGGCGGCCGGGCGGTCGCTATAGACCTCACAGCCGGTTACCGGCCGGACAAAGGGGCATTTGCCCTCAAACCGGGGCATGTCCATGAGGACCAGGGGCAGGCCCGTCTTGTCGTGGGGCTCGGTGCGGGTATACTTCCGGAGAAACTCGCCGGAGGGGATCTGCAAGCGGGTTTTCAGGCGCAGGATATCATAAGGGGTGAGGATAATGGTGGTGGCGCCGCAACACTCGGTGAAGCAGGACACCCCCGGGTGGCAGCGGAATTTGAAGCGGCTCTTCGGGGTGAGCTTGCGGGGCTCCACCACCCCCAGGTTCAGGTCAACCATGCGATTACTCCTTTTGGATTTCCTTATTCGTCATTTATTTTACCAAAATTTCTTTCCTAATAAACCCTCCTCGGCTTCCCCGGGGCTTTAATCCTCCATCATCAACTCCAGGCTGCGGGAGACCTCGGCGTTCACCGAAAATGGGTCCTCGGGATCGGCTTCATAGCGGTTCTGCAACTCGTAGGCGTCCATTTCCAGCGGGATGGCGGCGTAATTGAAACCTTGATTGACCCAGCCCAAAATATACAACTCTACGAATTTATCCGGCCCCAGGAGTTCATATTGCACGGCGTGCACCAGTTCATGGAAAATGAGGCCGCCGGGGGGCTCCCGGAGAAAAGCCTCCACCACCAGGATGGTATCCACAAAGGTGATGGCGGCCATGCTGGAAAAATCCAACAAGGGGATGGCCTTTTCCGATAAATCTTCCCGGTAGTCCTCCAGGAACCCCGGATTCTCCAGGGCCGGCACCGCTACCAGCCGGACCTCCTGGAGCAGCGGCTCCTCGAAAAATGGCAGAAATTGGGCCCGGGCGGTGGCCGGCAAGGCTCGCCCCCGGCTCCGGAAGGCTTGCCGCTGCTCTTTAACCCAACTTTGTCCATGGCCGATGAGCAGGGCCATTATTTGGCTCATATCCATGAGGCGCTCCTCTGGCAATGCTAAGGTTGCATCTGTTCAGGATGGCTTAGGATTGTGGAGAAATCAACGCGGCAATCGGCAATATATTCCGGCAGGCTCCGGGCCGAGGCATTGATCTTGTTCTGCCATGATTTTGGCATATTTTTCAATAACCTGCGGACCTCTTCACTTAGATTCTCATCCGTAATTATATTTTTCGCCACCGCGCAGACTTGCCTGAGGTCCTTTTCCTTTTTGTCCTTTCTAGTGGGCAGAGAAGCTATCAAAAGCTTATGCAACATGAAGGCGGGCATTGATGGTAAAGTGATTCGTCCAATATCTCGCAATGAAACTTCGACTTTATTATCTATGAGTAAGTTGAGATAAGGTAGGGGAATCGGTACGGTCGATAATTCTCGAACTACTGTTTTTTCAGAGCCGCTGCCCTTTCTTAGTTGTAGAAATTCTACAATAAGACCATTCCCTTCATAAAAAATTGTGCCGTCCCCTCGAAATTCCTGCCTGAAACCAAGTTCCTTAAGCACGGATTCCAAATCGGCAGAAGGTCCTTTATACGGCAGGGGGATGGCAAAATCTACGTCCAAGGTTCGCAACGGAAACCATTCGACCCCGAAATGACTTTGATAAACTTTAAAGCAATAGCTCCCTACGAGTTCTATGCCTGCTTCAAAAAAGCCTAGCCTCTGCATCTCAGTCAAAAGCTTCCGCAACGGTTCCGTAAAATCCCTTAGCGCCTGTGCCATCTTTCCTGCCTTCAAAAGATTTAGGGCTTTCTTGGTAGAGCGCAATTCGCCAATTAGTCTCTGTCGATTTTTAATCTTTTCAGCCAGCCGTTGTACCGTCGGATCGTTCTCGCCACCCAGGTAAACATCCACTAACTTCCGGCCTTTTCTTTTATGCAGATATAAGAACCCTCCACCCCAGCCTTTTTTCCGCTTAATTGAGCCGACTGGAGAAATTAAAAGTTCCCCGACAAGCCTCGCCTGATAATCGAGGTAATAATCCCGGCTTTCGTCCAATATTTGATCGATGACCACGGCTCAAGCCTTTCAAAATGACTATACCCCACAAATCAGCAAATATCAAGTTTGTGGGGTATATTTCTGCCATACCCCACAAGTCATAAATAATGGGTTTTGTGGGGTAACAGGGCAGAAGAAGGCCATTCCTACCAAGATGAACCTCGGTTGGGGTTTTGAAACCGATTGGGTGTGAATAGGGGTTATTTACTGGCCACCCAGCCCAAAAAAAGCCGGCCCTGCCTGGGGCCGGCTTCCGGTTAACGGCGCGGCTAACAAAAAACCCGCCGCCTAAAAGCCCCGGCCCGACATGCGGGCATAGAGCATGGCCACGGTACGGTACACCATATGGGCCATCTTGGTGTAGGGGGCGTAAAAGAACAGGAAGAATACCGAGACCAGGTGCAGAAAGTAGGTGGGATAGGCGAGGATGTGGATACCCATCAGCCGGAACAGCCAGGAGAGCAAACCGCTGGCCCCCACGGCAAAGATCACATAGACCAACAGCCAGTCATAGTAGCCGCCAAAGCCCGCCTTCTCGGCGTTGGCCTGGCGCTGCTGGATGATGTTATAGATTCCGTAGAGCAGGCCCGCGGTGCCGAGGATGGCCAGCAGCTTGATGGGCTCATAGATGGCGTAGGGGGATTCGTGATGAAAGACCCACTCGTTCAGGAAGCCCCAACTGGTGACCAGGGCCAGGAAGATGAAGCCCAAGAACAAGACCAGGTGATTGGTGGAGCGGCTGTAGGTGGTTTCACACAGCCGGAAGCGGTTGTGCAGCACGATATCCTTGAGGGTGGCCACCAGGTCGCCCACCAGGTTGCCTTCCACCCGGACCTTCCAGGGGTTGCTGCTATTCAGGTCCCCCCAGTAACGCAGGACACCCCGGCCCAATACCACCACCGCAAAGAAGAAGGCGGGGACAAAGAGGAAGTCCACCATCAGGGTGGGAAACAGCTTGTGGTAGGCAATGGGGCCGGCGGGCAGGTGCAGATGGCCGATAGCTCCCAGGGCCGCCAGCAGCAGCACCACCGGGAAGGCCAGGAGCATCGGGAGATAACGGGAGTCGCCCACCATCTTGGCCAGCACTTGGGGGGCGCTGTATTCCTCGATGCACAGTTTCCGGAGGGCGTTCATCACTTCGCCGGGTTTGGCCCCCCGGGGGCAGTAAACGGTGCAATCGCTGCACTGATGGCACAGCCAGATATCCGGGTCTTGCACCACCTCTTTCAGGCCCCATTGGGCCTGGAGCATCTCTTTGCGGGGAAAGGGCTTGCTATCCGGAGTGGGGTTACAGACCACCGAACAGGTGTCGCACTGATAGCATTTCTTTACCGTGTCCCCCCCGGCGGCGATGACCCGGTTGACGAATTGCAGGTCCGGCTTGATAACAGTTTGGTCTGCCATGGATCAGACCTCCTAAAATTCCTTGAAGGGGTTGGGGCCGATCTCCAAAATCCGCTTGACGAAATCATTGACGATTTGCGGCAGCTTATCGAAATCGGAGTGGGCTATCTGGTATTGCTTTACCCGGTCGGATTCCAGTCCCAGCTTGTCCAGGGTTTCGGAAAGCTTGCCCAGACGGTAATCGCAGAGCTCGCTGCCCTTGGCGAAGTGGCACTGGTAGTCGTCCCCGAATTTGCAACCCAGGAGGATCATGCCGTCGACACCCCGGGACAGGGCATCCGAGACCCAGACCATATTAAAGGACCCCAGACAGCGCAGCGGGATGAAGCGGACCCGCGGGTCCAGCCGCAGCTTGTGCAAGCCCACCGCGTCCAGGGCCGGCATGGCATCGTTCTCGCAGATCAGGCCGATGATCCGGAAGGGGGCGTCTTCCGCCTCTTCATCCTCGAGTTCCGGCACGTCCAGGGACTTGAGCATGGAACCGATGATATCGACGCTAAAGTCCTTGAAAGAGACGATGCGCTCGGGGCAGGCCCCCATGCAGGTGCCGCAGCGGCGGCAGCGGTTGATCTTATAGAACGGGGTGCCTTTTTCATCCTCTTCGATGGCGCCGAAGGGGCATTCCTCGGTGCACCGCTTGCACGAGGTGCAGCGCTGCATGAAGGGGTCCGGGAAGGTTTCGTCCCAGGCCCGGGGGTGCACCGCCATGCCCGCGGCAACATGCTCCACTGCCTGGATGGCCTTGCAGGCCGCACCCGCGCCGTCGTTCATGGCCATGGGAATGGTCATGGCCTGATGGACCGCGCCCGCGGCATAGACCCCGGTGCGCCGGGTCTCATAAGGGAAGCAGATGAAGTTGGAGTCGGCAAATCCCTGGTAAGGCTCGATCTCCGGAAAACCCGGGCCCTGCCGGTAGCCGAGATTGAGCACCGGCTCATCATTGGTGACCGGCACCAGGCCGGTGGCCAGGACCACCAGGTCGGCTTCCAGGAGCACCTGCTCGCCCAGCAGGGTGTCCTTGGCGGAGATTTGCAGCCTGCCGTCGCCTCCCAAGGCGATGCCTTCGATCTCCGCCTTGGTCAGCATGACGCCGGGGTCGGACTGGGCTTCCTTATAGAACAGCTCCGTCTGCCCCGGGGTGCGGATGTCCTTGTAGAGGATATAGGCCAGGGCGTCGGGGTTCTGCTGGCGGACATAGAGGGCCTGCTTCAGGGAGGCCAGACAGCAGAAGTAGGAACAGTAGGGCAGATGTTCCGGGTCCCGGGAACCGGCGCACTGAATGAAGGCCACGCGGTTGGCCGGCTTGCCGTCGGAGGGCCGCACGATCTTGCCCTGCCTGGCCAGGTCCTCCATCTCCAGGTTGGTGATCACGTCCTTGGAGAGGCCGTATCCCAGCTTGGTAAGCTTGGTGGCGTCGTAGGGCCGCCAGCCGGCCGCGACCACCACCGCGCCCACCCGGATGGTTTCTTCGCTGCCGTTGACCGTGAGGGTGGTATCCAATTGACCCGGCTGCCCGTCGATCTTCTCGATCTGGGCGTTGGTGAAGACCCGGATCTTGGGATGGCCCTGGACCTCTTTGATCTTCTTGAAGACCGTAGGCTCCTGCAGGGTGGTGAAGGGATAGCTGGAAGGAGTCTGGCGGTGCAGCTTGGCGCCATAGCCGCCCAACTCCGCCTGCTTTTCCACCAGCACCACGTCATAGCCGCCATTGGCGGCTTCCAGGGCCGCGCTCAAGCCGGCGGCGCCGCCGCCGATGACCAGGATGGTCTTGTCGCATTCGCTCTGGTAAGGCTCCGGCAATTCCGACTTTTTCACCCTGGCGCAGTACATCCGCAGGTAGTCCTCGGCCAGGGCCTGGGTATGTTCGTTATTGGGTTCCTGGGTCCAGGCCACCATCTCCCGAATATTGCAGCGTTCCACCAAAACATTGGGGAAATCGAGTTCTTCGTATTTCACCCGGGGGGAGCAGGCGGCAATGACCAGGGAGTTGATGCCCTCGCCTTCCGGCTTGATATCTTCCAGGACCATGGCCCGGGCCTCGGGGGAGCACAGGATATCATGCTCTTTGACGAACTGGATCTTGCCCTCTTTCTTGATCACCTTGGCCAGGCTCTCGAAATCGATGCACTCACCGATACCGCAACCCTTGCAGAGATAGACACCGTATTTCTTTTCCATTATGACCTCCTGCCCAGGGCGATGAGACTCTTAAGCGCGGCCCCGGTGCCGTCCTGCACCGACTTGGTCACATCCAGGGGGCCCTTTAAAGTGCCCACGGCATAGACACCCGGCGGCAGGAGCTCCTCGATGATGAAGCCGTCGGGGGTGTAGGAGATTGGCAGGGCGCAGGGGGAGGACTTGGTGGAGGGCACCATGCCCGCCGCCAGCACCACCATATCGAAGGTCTGGGACTGTTTGTCGCCCGTCGCGGTATTTTCCGCCACCACCACCACGTCGTCGGTCCCGGGGGCCTGGGTGATCTTGGCCACCTTGCCCCGGATGAGATGGACCGCAGCGTCGTCCCGCACCTTCCAAAAAAACTGCTCATAGCGGCCCGGCGTGCGAATATCGATGTAAAAGATATGAACTTCGGTCTCCGGGTCTTTCTCCCGGAGATAAGTGGCCTGCTTCAGGGAGGCCATGCAGCAGATGTAGGAGCAATAGGGGAGGTGGTTCTCGTCCCGGGAACCGGCGCATTGGACAAAGGCCACCTTTTTGGGGGGCTTCTGGTCCGAAGGCCGCAGGATCACCCCGCCGGTGGGGCCGTTGGAGGCCGCCAGGCGCTCCATCTGCATGTTGGTGATGACGTTGGCCACCTGACCGAACCCCAGGTTGTCCATCTTGGCGGCATCATACAGTTCCCAGCCGCTGGCCAGGATGATGGCCCCCACCTGGAACTTCAGGGTCTGGGGCAACATGTCCAGCTCGATGGCTTCGTACTTGCAAGCCTCCAGGCACTTCCGGCCGCAGTCGCCGCGGCATACCCCGGCATCGATGACGTACTTCTGGGGAAAGGCGAAATCAAAGGGGATGTAGGCTGCCTTGGTCTTGTCCAGACCATAGTTGAAATCGTTAACCCGCCAGGCGGTGCAGGCCTGGGCGCAGGCATCGCACGCCACGCAGCGGTCATTGACGTAGCGCGGCGCCACCTGCACGGTGACCTCGAAGTTACCCGCCGTGCCGCTGATCTGGGTGACTTCCGCCATGGTGAAGAAACGGATGTTGGGATTTTCCCTGATCCGCCGGAAGTTGATCTCTAAACCGCAGGTGGGCGGGCAAAGCTTGGGAAAATAACGGTGGAGTTGGGCTACCCTGCCACCCAGGTAGGGGGCCTTCTCGGTGATGATCGCCTCCGACCCGGCTTCCGCCGCCTCCAGGGCCGCGGCGAGGCCGCTCATGCCTCCCCCGATGACCAGAATCTTGCGATTTTCGGCGTTCACACAAGTCCTCCTTCAGGACATTTCACGAGCCGGAGCTGCGGCCTCATGGAAAATTCCGGCCCAGCCCCGTAAACGCGCTACCCCACTAATATAACATTGTGAATAGAGGTGCAAGCGAATTTTGCCCGGGCCGGGGCGGGAATTTCGAACCTCCCCCTAAAAAAATGGCCGTGGCTGGGTTGAGACCACGGCCGGAAAGACGGCGCCCGGGGCCCCGGCAGGACCGGGACCCCGAGGACGCCTCAGAGGTTGCTTACTTCACCAGTTCCTTGTAAGGCTCGGTCTCGAACTTCCACTCGTTGGTGTTCTTGTCGTACTGGGAAATGGTGAACACCTTCCACTTGCTGTCGTCGATGGCCAGGAAGTCGGAACGATAGTAGTACCCGGGATACCGGCTCTCTTCCCGGAAGAGGATGTGGCGCAGGTGGGCCTCACCGGCCAGGATGCGGTGATACTGTTCCCAAGCCCGCATCAGCTCGTGCAGGTCGCTCGCCGCCACCTTCATGGCGTCTTCCTTCAACAGGGTGAGGCGCTTCAGGCCTTCCAGCAGGCTGGGCTTATTGGTCATATACATGGTGGAACAGCCGGCCACGTACTCGTCCATCAGCTTCTGCAGCCGGCTCTGGATCTGTCTGGGCCGCAGGTAGTTGGGGTTGATGTCCGGAGCCGAAGTGTAGTTCTTGTACTTCTCGAAGATCTCGTACGGCAGGTAAATCTGGCCGATCACGTCATCGATGTTCTGGGCGGCTTCCAGTTTGTCGTTCTTGTGGTCCAGGATGAAGGCCAAGGCGGCCTTGGCAGCCATGCGGCCCTCAACGTGGGACCCGGAGGAGAACTTGTGCCCGGAGGCGCCGACCCCGTCACCCGCGGTGAACAGGCCTTCAACGGTGGTCATGCGGTCATAGCCCCAGAACCATTTGTCGGGGGCGCCCATGTAGTTCTTGGAGGGGCCGGAGACCCAGAGACCGGCGCAGCCGGCGTGCGAACCGAGCAGGTAGGGCTCGGAGGGGATGATTTCCGACGGGACCTTGTCAGGCTCCATGTTGTAGGAGGCCCACAGGGAGGCGGCGGAGATGGACATATCCAGGAAGTCTTCCCAGGCTTCGGCTTCCAGGTGTTTCAGCTCTTTCTTGCTCAGGGTCTCGGCCAGCCTGGCCATGGCCTCTTGGGTCTGCATCATGATGGGGCCGCGGCCTTCCCGCATCTCGATCATGGCCGCATGGTTACGCAGGCAGGTGCCCGGGTTATCCGCATAACCGGGGTATTCTTTCTTGACCCGCTCCCAGTTTTTGGCCATGTAGTCTTCGCCGTAGCAGTTGGTGGCCACGGCCTTGAAGAACAGGAACCAGGCGCCCACCGGACCGTAACCGTCCTTAAACCGGGCCGGGACGAAGCGGTTTTCCATCAGAACCATCTTGGCGCCGATTTCCGCGGGCATGGCATAGGTGGAACCGGCGTTCCAGACGGGATACCAGGCACGGCCCTGGCCTTCACCCACCGACCGGGGCCGGAAGACGTTGACCACACCGCCGCAGGCGATGATCATGGCTTTGCATTTGAAGACATAAGCCTTGTGCTCGCGGACGCTGAAACCCACGGCGCCGCACACCCGGTTGCTGTTGTTCTTGTCGGTGAGCAGCTTCACGATGAAGACGCGCTCGTAGATGTTTTCCATCCCGATGGCGTTCTTGGCGGCTTCGGCCACGATCACCTTGTAGGACTCGCCGTTGATCATGCACTGCCAGCGGCCGGACCGGACGCATTTACCACCGTCCATCAGCCGGGGAATGCCCTCGTCTTTGGCGGTCTGACCGTCTACGGTGTGGCCTTCGGCGTCCTTTTTCCAGATGGGCAGGCCCCAATCCTCAAAGTCCTGTACGCTCTGGTCGACGTGGGCGCCCAGGCTATAGACCAGGTCTTCCCGGATAATGCCCATGAGGTCGGTGCGCACCATTTTCACATAATCAGCCACCTTGTTTTCAGGGCCGATATAGGTGTTGATGGCGGAGAGGCCCATGGCCACGGCCCCGGAACGGTCCAGGGCGGCTTTATCCACCAGGGTGACCTTCAGGCCGGTAGCCTTGGCCCAGGCCGCAGCCTCAACCGCGGCGCCGGTGCAAGCCATGCCGCCGCCCACGAGGAGCAGGTCGGTTTCGATCGTTTCTACCGGCGGTTTCTCACAAAAAGACCAGCGACAAGTTTCCATTTCCGACATGATATTTCTCTCCTTCGTTTTTTCGATGGTTGGTCAAACTACTCTTTGCGGGCCGGGCCGGTGTACAAACCGGGTTGCTTCAGGGCCGCCACGTCGCTGGGCAGGGTTTTGCCTTTAAAGCAGTCAATGGAACCCTCAGCAGTGGTCCGGATGGGGAACTTGAACCGTTTCACGGTCTTCTGATCCCGGAATTTGATGGTCCACATGATGGAATCGGTGCCGCGCATCGGGTAGGTGCTGGAGCCCAGGGGCATGATGTCGGCATAGTGCCGGACTTCGATGGCCTGCTGGGGGCAGATCTTTACGCAGTTGTAGCATTCCCAGCACTGATCCGGCTCCTGGTTGAAGGCCTTCATGCTTTGATGATCCAGGATCATCAGGTCGTTGGGGCAAATGTACTGGCAAGCGGTCTTGTCCAGGGCCTTGCAGCCGTCACATTTTTCCACGATTACGTAACTCGGCATAACTTAAAACCTCCTCATTAGGGTTAAGCGGTTATCCTAACTAGTTAACTTAGGGGAGAAGCGGCCAGGGCTGCCCCCCCAACTTTGCGCCTTACTTCTTGGCGCTGATTTCCCCGGTGGCGAAACCGTGGACCTTGACCTCCACCTTCTTGGTGAGGCCCCGGTAGTATTTCCGGAGGACGGTCAGGACCTCGGGGCGGCTGAAGTGATCCGGCACTTCCATGTCTTCGGAGAGCATCTTGCGCAACATGGTGCCGGAGAGCATCAGGCGGTCTTCCTTGCCGTGGCAGCAGGTGCGCATGGAGGCCATGCCGTCGCACTTATGGCAGTAGAAGGTCCAGTCGATGTTCAGGGGTTTGAGCTCCAGGGCATCCTTGGGGATCTTGGTAAAGATCTTCTGGGCGTCGAAGGGGCCGTAGTACTCGCCCACCCCGGCGTGGTCCCGGCCCACGATCAGGTGGGAGCAGCCGAAGTTCTGGCGGAACACCGCGTGGAACAGGGCCTCCCGGGGACCGGCATAGCGCATATCCAGGGGATAGCCCGACTGGATGGCGGTGTCCTTGACGAAATAGTACTGCATCAGGACGTTGATGGCCTCGGTGCGCACTTCCGCCGGGATGTCACCGGGTTTCAACTTGCCCAGGAGCTGGTGGATCAGGATGCCGTCGCAGACCTCGATGGCGATCTTGGCCAGGTACTCGTGGGAGCGGTGCATGGGGTTGCGGAGCTGCAGGGCGGCAATGGTTTCCCAACCCTTGTCTTCAAACATCTTCCGGGTTTCCCAGGGGCGCATGTAGAGGCCGGGGTACTGTTTCGGGAAAGGGCCTTCACTCCAGACCTTGCAAACCCCGGCCAGGTTAACGGCCTCCTGGCCCATGACCAGCTGCACCCCCGGGTGCTCCAGGTCATCGGTGGTGAAAACCTGCTTGCACTCCCATTTTTTGTCGATCTTGTACTTATCGGTGACCTTCATGGTCCCCATCATCTCTTCAGTCTCGGCATCCACCAGCAGGACTTCCTGGCCGGTCTTGATGGAGTCGGCCTTGCCCTGGTTGACGGACATGGTGACGGGGATGGGCCAGAAGGTGCCGTCGGTGAGTTTCATGTCATCGCTGCACGACCCCTTCCAGTCGTCATGGCCCATGAAGCCGGATAAGGGGGTGAAGCCGCCGATCCCCATCATGATGAGGTCGGCCGTTTCCCGGGAGGTCATGGTAACAACGGTCAGTTCCTTGGCGCGCTTTTTCTCTTCAGCCACCTGGGCCGGGGAGAGCAGCAAGGGTTTTAATTTTTTCTCTTTACCGTGGGGATTTACTAAGGCCATCTATCTTCCTCCTCGGGAATTAAGAGTTTTGGCGTAAAAAATGTGAAATATTTCACATATTATACAGTTGTTCAAAATAATCCATTCTTCGCGGCTTGTCAATAATTTTTTCACGAACTGCTCATTTTCATGAGCGATCCTGCGGCCCCGGCGAGCAGAGGAAATAGTTCCATAAATTCATATAGTTAATCAAACAAGGCCGGGGGCTCAAACAGGCAGCTGGTAGATCGGGGTGGGTTCCTGGCGTCCCCTCAGCACCACCGGCTTCAGGGGGATGAACGGGAACTGCCCTTCCACCTGGCCATAGGTGGCCCGGCTCACCAGGGTGTCGGCGCCCAATTCCTTGGCCGCCTCCAGGAGCCGGGCCGCGACGTTTACCGTGTCGCCGATGATGGTGAAGTCCATGCGCTTGGAGGAGCCGATGTTGCCGACGATGGCCTCCCCGGTGTTGATGCCGATGCGCATCCCCTGGATAGGGGTGCGCCCCTGGGCCTGCATCTGGGCCAGGCGGCGCTGCATGGCCAGGGCGCACTCCACCGCCCGGGTGGCTGCCGCGGCCAGCGGCAGCGGCACGCCGAAGACCGCCATGAGCCCGTCGCCCAGGTATTTGTCCAGGGTCCCCTGGTGCTGGAAGACCAGGTCCACCATCTCGGTGAAATAGACGTTGAGCACCTCCACCACCTGCTCTGGGGCCAGGGGCTCGGCCATGGCGGTGAAACTGCGGATATCGGCAAAGAGCACGGTGACTTCCTGGCGCCGGCCCCCCAGTTGCAGCAGGTCCGGATTTTTCAGGATCTCCTCGCACATCTCCGGACTGACGTAGCGCGAGATGGTGTCCCGGAGCAGGTGTTTCTCCTGATAGAGGCGCAAGCGGCTGCGCAGCACCGCCTCGTGATGGGCCTCCTCCGAAGCGATCTCCCGGAGGAGTCTTTGGAGTTCCGGATCATCGGACTCCTGGGCCAGGGCCTGGTAGCTCTTCCGGGCCCCCAGCTCATTGGAAATGGCCAGCTCGATGGCCTGGATGATGTTAATATCCTGTTTTCTTTTTTCGGTTTTCGGTTTTCTGCCGCCCATGGTTAAATCCCCGCACTTTTAACTTAATCAGCCACCGCGACAAAATCTACCTGGCGCACTGGTTTTCACAGAAAATAGGAAACTATCAATAAACCACTTCCACCAGAAACAGCCCCTGGGGCGGAGCGGTGGGTCCGGCCAGATGGCGCTCCCGGTTCCGCAGCAAATCGCCCAGCAGGTCGGGGGCGGCTTTCCCCTGGCCCACCGCCGCCATGGTGCCCACCAGGCTGCGGACCATGCCCCTTAAGAAGCCGTTGCCGGTGATGGTGAAGATGAGCCAGCCCCCGGGGTGGGTCCGCCAGCGGGCCGCGGCAATCCGCCGCACCGGGTTCCGCGAGCCGCTGCCGCTGGCCCTGAACGCGGAAAAATCGTGCTCCCCGGGAAGCAGCGCCGCGGCCGCGGCCATGGCCTCCAGATCCAGCTTCCCGGAAATCCACCAGCCCACCTGGTGATGCAGGGGGGAACGGCGCGGCCGGTTGAGGATGCGGTATTCGTAAGTCTTGGAGAGGGCCGATTTCCGGGCGTGAAACTCCGGGGGGACCTCACGGGCCTCCAGAACCACGATATCCCAGGGCAGCATGGAGTTCAGGCCGGCCTCAAAGGCCTTCAGGGGGAGGCCGCCGCCGGTGTGAAAATTAGCCACCTGCCCCAGGGCGTGTACCCCGGCATCGGTGCGCCCCGAGCCCATGAGCCTCACTTCCTCCCCGGTGAGACGCGCCAGGGCCTCTTCCAACACCTGTTGCACCGAGAGCGCGTTCTTCTGGCGCTGCCAGCCGTGGTAGCGGGTGCCGGCGTATTCCAGCCGCAGGGCAATATTGCGCGTTGTCATCGGACGGGACGGTCAATCAGGGGGAAAAGGCGAAAGGGGAAAAAGGCGAAAGGGGAAAACAAAGATTAAATGCCCCCGATTATTATTAGTTAAATTTAAGGTGCATGAAAAACAAATTAGAAATGCAAATATACCGCATTTCCTTGCAACCTACTCCTAATAAGACCTTCATGGACCAAAATTGCCGCAATATGAGAACAATGCTTTGGAGATAAACTTGAGTTTTGCTTAACCCACTCCCCTAAACCCCCTCGGGTTGGAGAAGTCATACAGAAGCCACCAGGTACTGTTTGTCCATGGAAATTTTTCAATATTGCCTTAAATAAATTAGATGAAATACGTACGTCTACTTTATTAAAATGCAAGGTTACGCCGGAAAGAGTGTTTCCGCTATAGTTGAATTCCTTCCTCTTCCCAGAAGATCCTAAGGTATAGATTGTTGGCATTCTGAGAAAAGCTCCCCTGTGTCCGCTCCCCTTCCCCTTTTACCCCTTTACCCTTTTCCCCTTTTCTTTAAGGAATAAGGGGCACTAAATCCAACCCGGTGGTCTCGGGAAACCCGGCCATCAGGTTGAAGTTGTGCACCGCCTGGCCGGCGGCCCCCCGGTGCAGGTTGTCGATGGCCGCCACCACAATGACCCGCCCCCGGGCGCCGTCCACCCGCACCCCGATATCGCAATAGTTGCTGCCCCGGACGTTGACGGTATTGGGGAGGCTGCCCTTGGGCAGCAAGCGGATAAAGGGCTGATCCTCATAGAAATTCTGGTAGAAGTTCAGAATCTCGACTTCGCTCTGGGGCCGCAGCAGCCGGGCGTACAGGGTCCCCAGGATGCCCCGGCTCAGGGGCGCCAGATGAGGGCTGAAGGTCACCAGCACCGGTTCGCCGGCCAGGAGGCTCAACTCCTGCTCCATCTCCGGGTTGTGGCGGTGCTCCGCCACCTTATAGGCCCGCAGCCCCTCGTTGACCTCGCAATATTGGGTGCCCAGGGACGCCTGCCGCCCGGCGCCGCTGACCCCGGAGGTGCAATCGGCGATCAGCGAGTCCAGGTGAATCAGCTTATTCTGCACCAGGGGCGCCAGTCCCAAGATAACGCAGGTGGGGTAGCAGCCGGGGTTGCCCACCAGGCGGGCCCGGCTGACTGCGTAGCCGTGGATCTCCGGCAGGCCATAGACCGCCTCGGCCAGCAATTCCTGGGCGACATGAGGCTGATACCACTTTTCATAGACCGCGGCGTCCTTGAAGCGGAAATCGGCGCTCAGGTCCACCACCCGGCAGTCCCGGGCCAGCAGGCGGGGCACCACTTCCATGGCGGTTTGATGCGGCACGCTGGTGAAGACCACCTCCGCGACGCCCGCGACAGCCTCGGGGTCCGGAAGGATGAAATCCAGGTCGCAGATGCGCGTTAAGGCCGGGAACACCGAGGCCAGGGGCTGCCCGGCCCATTCCCGGGAAGTGACCGCGGCAAGCCGGACCCCCGGGTGCCGGGCCAAAATCCGCACCAGTTCCAACCCGGCGTAGCCGGAGGCGCCCATGACCGCCACTTTGATCTTCCGCACGGTTTGGCCTCAGCCTTGAATAAAGTCTATCTCTGAAATTTACTGGGGGAAATGGGAAAAAGGGGAAAGGGTGAAAAGGATAAAGCAAAGGTTAACCCCCTTCCCCTTTTCGCCTTTTCCCCTTTCCGCCCTTTTCAGGGTGGAGGGCAACGCAATCCTGCTGAAGAACTTAGCGCTTCGAGTACTGGCAACCGCGGCGGGCGCCCCGGAGACCGTATTTCTTCCGCTCTTTGATGCGGGAGTCCCGGGTGAGAAAGCCCGCCTTTTTCAGGCTGGGGCGCAATTCCGGGTTGAGGGCCACCAGGGCCCGGCTCAAGGCGTGTTTCACCGCCCCGGCCTGCCCTTCCAGGCCGCCGCCCCGGACGTTCACCAATATGTCGAATTCGGGACCCATGTTGACCAGTTGCAAGGGTTGCCGCACCAGATTGCGGGTGGTCTCCCCGGGAAAGTATTCTTCAAAGTTCCGCTGATTCACCAAAATCTGGCCGCTGCCGGGCCGTAGATAGACCCGGGCTATGGCGGTCTTGCGCTTGCCGCTGGCATGGATGCTTGCTGGGGCCGCCATCAATCCTCCCAAGTTAGGGTGGTCGGTTGCTGGGCCTGGTGGGGATGCTCCCCCCCGGGATAAATCTTCAACTTCTTCAGCAACCGCCTTCCCAGGCTATTTTTCGGCAACATTCCCCGGACTGCGTGGCGCAGCACCTCCGTGGGTTTCTTCTGCAGCAGGTGCCGGGCCGAAATCTCCTTCAGCCCCCCCACGTAGCCGGAATGCCGATAATACATCTTGTTGTCCAGTTTCCTGCCGGTCAGATGCACCTGCGCGGCATTGACCACCACTACGAAATCCCCGGTGTCCGTGTGGGGGGTGAAGACCGGCTTGGTCTTGCCCCGGAGCACCATGGCAATGCGGCTGGCCAGGCGGCCCAAGACCTTGTCCCGGGCATCCACCATGTACCATTGCCGGGGAACCTCCCCGCCACCGGCGGTATAACTCTTCATGGAAAGCACTCCCAATTTCGATCCTGAAAATATATCGGGCTGGACCTGCCCTTGTCAAGGGGGTGGCCCCCCATTTGCCGGGGAATCTTGGGTTTTTCCTGAAAAAATCGAAACCAGGCGTCTCACCCGGGCCTCTCTTCGGGATTTTCGCCGGGATAATTGCTGTAAATTATAGCATAATTCGCCAGGGGGAGCACGGCGGCCCGGCGTTGATTATGCTTTTCTTTGCCCGGAGAATGTGTTAGACAAACGTGAGAGATCAGCCCACGGAACGAGAATATGCCTTTTTGCGAGCCATGCCAAATAATTCATGGGGAAGAGCACCGCTTCTGCCAGCGTTGCGGCCAGTTGCTGAAGAGCTCCAGGAACGTCGCGGGCCGCGGCTGCACCCGTTGCGGCACCCCCACCTTCCCGGGGCAAAAATTTTGCACCGATTGCGGCCTGCCCCTGAGGGTGGCCCGGGTAACCCAGGAGGAAGAGACTCAAACGGAGCGCCCGCCGCTCTTTTATCCCCGGAGGACCGAACCAATGCCCCACCGCCGGCCGCGGCGCTCCAGCCGCCTCATCTCCCTGCTCGGCGTTCTCCTGGTGGCCATGGGCGTCTGGTATGTCTGGCGCCAGCTGCCGGCCCGGACCCCCCTGGAGCGGTCCCCGGTCACCACCACCGCCCCCCAGGAGGATCTGAAACGGGAAGTGGAAAAGATCGCGGAAAAGATCCGGGCCGCCCACCTCAACAAGGACATCAACAAGTGGCTCAGTTGCTATTCCTCCGACTATCCCAATCTGGGACAGTTAGAGAATCAACTATTGGAACTGTGGAAGAATTACGATATCAAGAGTGTTGATTATCGGATTTCCAATGTGCAGCGCCTGAACGACACGCAGGCTACGGCAAATATTGTCTGGAACATTCAATTATATAACCAAAGCACCCATGACTTCGACCTCCGCCGGCTAAGTTATAAAATCACCTTGGAAAAAAGGGGCAATGACTGGAAGATCCGGGACAGTAAAGAAGACGCTGGAGGGTCTGGTTAAGTGAAGCCCCTGGCCGCCAACAGATGGCTCCGGTTCGCGATTCCGGCCCTGGTAGTGGCCTTCGCCCTGGCCGGCTGCGCTCCCACCAGGTATGTGCCGCCGCCGCTGCCCCAGGGGCCGGCCGCCCCGGCGCTGCCGCCCCAGGTGGGCCGGCCGGTCTTCTATGTCAAGGTCAATCACCTCAATCTCCGGGCCTGTCCCGGCATGGACTGCCCCAAGGTTTCCCTGATAGAACGGAACGAAGAAGTGGAAAAAGTGGGGGCTTCCGAGGATT
>Ga0209517_10004426_pt1 | contig 18461 bp, 18 predicted proteins | sample PeaSoiMetSII2010_FD_187695 | JGI IMG/M metagenome (GOLD analysis project Ga0209517, IMG submission 187695) | Peat soil microbial communities from Weissenstadt, Germany - SII-2010 (SPAdes) (version 2) | ecosystem: Environmental > Terrestrial > Soil > Wetlands > Peat | place: Germany...
GTCACCGTCACCCCTGTGTACGTGATCCACGAAAAGAACGGAAAAACCGAATACCAGTACGACCCACCGCAGGACCAAGCGTGCGTGCACTCATTGTTTCCCCATTTTGGTTACAGCCCATGCTGGTACGTCAGCCGGCATCAGGAGAAACGAATCGACATCTGAATTCTTATTACGACCGTCACCCGCGGAACCTCAGCGTCTATGGTGGCGCGGGAACGGCCATGTTACTTGGCAATTTCGAAGCTATGTCGGACGAGAACACTGCCGCGCAATACGGCTTGCCTACCGTCATCCGAGTTCTTGTTTGCGTTTTTCTGGCGGCAATTGCAGTCGAAGCCATCCTGCATCTCGATTTCAAACAGCCCTTCATCGGCTACGGACTGGGCGGAGCGTTTCCGCTTTTCTTAGCGGCACGGCCGGGGCTTGCGCGCGTTGCCTTGGATGGCTGGCCATCGGACGCTTCGGTTTTCACGGCATGCTGATCAGCCGCTATCTGATCTGGTCCCTGGCGGCGGTTTCTTCGGCGGTGTCGTTGATTTGGGCAATGAAGCTGCCAGCAACGATCCCGGAAATGATTACGCGGCCCCGGCCTGCGGGCGGGTTGAAGGCGATGACGGCGGCGGTAGGGTAGGGAATTTCTTCCGAAAATAACTGGCGGAGAGGGTGGGATTTGAACCCACGATACCCGTTAAGGTATGTCCGCTTTCGAGGCGGATCGTTTCAACCACTCACGCACCTCTCCGTGGCAAAAACCGCCGTTAGCACTTGGCACTTGGCCGTTAGCTAACGACCAACCCCTACCGACGGCTTCTGAAAAACTCCTGTAGCAGTTCCGCGCTGCGGCCTGCGAGCACGCCCGATTGCACCTCCATTTGGTGATTCAAGCTGGGGTGGTTCAACACTTGCATCACCGAATGCACCGCGCCGGCTTTGGGATCGTCAGCCCCGTAAATCAGGCGCTTGAGCCGGGCGTGCACCAGCGCTCCGGCACACATGGCGCACGGCTCAATTGTAACAAACAGCTCACAGTCTCCCAGACGATGGTTACCGAGGTTTTTGCCGGCGGCGCGCAGCGCGATGATCTCCGCGTGGGCAGTGGGATCGGCGTCGGCGAGGTTGCGATTCCAGCCGCGGCCAACGATTTTGCCGTCGTGAACCACGACGGCTCCCACCGGGACCTCGCCTGCTTCGAGCGCGCGCTGGGCGGCACGGAGAGCTTCTTCCATCCAGAGTTCGTCGTTGGTCGTCAATCGTTGGTCGTTGGCGTCGCGGTAGGGCATGAGTCTTCTGCATTCTAGCTGGCTAATGATATCCTTACTGTGCTATGGGCCTGCCCAACCTGCTTCGCAAAATCTTCTTCATCGACCTGCTCAAGGGACTGCGCGTGACCTTTCGCTACCAGGATCCCAGGGAGATTTATACCGAGCAATATCCGCTGGAGCGGCCGCAAGTGGCGGAGCGCTATCGCGGGGCGCCGCGGTTGAACGTGAATCCGGATACCAATGAGACCATGTGCATCGCCTGCGACCTGTGCGCGCTGGCCTGTCCGGAACATTTGATCATGGTGACCAGCGAGCGCAATGAAAAGACCCGCCGCAAAGAGCTTACCAACTTTACTTACGACCTGAGCCGGTGCATGTTTTGCGGATTGTGCGAGGATGCTTGTCCTACTGACGCGCTGGAATTGACGCAAGATTTCGAGTTGGCCAGCTACACGCGCGAAGGCGCCATCTGGAACCGCGAGATGCTGGAAAAAGGTCCGCAGCCGACGCAGTATCGGCGATAGGGCGCGGCCCTTTTTGTCCGCAAGCCGCCTTTACTAAATTCATCGCATTCATTGAGAATAGGTTTTGCCATCTGCGTCGTTCGATGGGCGCACTCATTCGCACTGCGAGAGGAGCTAAAGCCGATATGGGAACATCTGGAGAACTGATTCGCCTGATTAATTATGTGGACGACATTGTGACCACGCTGCGTCGCATCCAGGCCTTTGTTGCCGGCATGGATGCGGACGAAAGCAAGCGCTTGGCAGACAGCCTGCGCGCGGCCGGCACGAATCTGAATGCCATCGTCGCGCAGTTGGAAAAGGGAGCGAAGTAGTGGCGCAGGTCAACACCATTGCCGTGATTGGCGCCGGAACCATGGGCCGCGGTATTGCCCATGTGGCGGCGCTCGGCGGCTATCGCACCATTCTCGAAGACCTGCTGCCGAACGCGCTGCGCAAAGCGGAAAGCGAAATCCGTGGGAATCTCGATAAGGCGGTTGAGCTGGGGAAAGTGTCTGCTGCCGATGCTAACGCTGCGTTCAGCCGGTTGGAATATGCCGGCGGCGTGGAAGAAGCGGCGCGGGAAGCTGATCTGGTCATCGAAGCTGTGCCCGAGGAGATGGAGTCGAAGATTGAAATCTTTACTTTGCTCGACAAGATTTGCCGCCCTGGGACGATTCTGGCGTCGAATACTTCTTCGCTCAGCGTGACCGAAATTGCCAGCGTCACCTATCGCGCCAAGAAGTGCATTGGGATGCACTTCTTCAATCCCGTACACAAGATGAAACTGCTGGAAGTGGTGCGGGCGCTTGAGACCGATGAAGACACGCTGGCGACGGCTGCCGAAGTCGGGCGGCGGATGGGGAAAGAAGTGGTCGTGATCAGAGAATCGCCGGGGTTCATCACCAGCCGCATCAATGCCATGATCGGGAACGAGGCGTTTTACATGCTGGCGGAAGGGATTGCCTCGGCAGCAGATATCGACAAGGCCTTAAAGTTGGGGTTGAACCATCCCATGGGGCCGTTCGAGCTGGTCGATCTAGTGGGACTCGATACCCGCCTCAGCATTCTCGAATATCTGCACAAGTCGCTGGGAGAGAAATATCGCCCTGCACCGCTTTTGGTGCAGTATGTGAAAGCTGGGCGGCTAGGTCGAAAGGCCGGGCGAGGGGTGTACGAATATCCGGAGCAGAAGGCGGCCGCTCAGTAATCGTTCAGATCAATCTTCAAAGGCCCCGCCAAAGATGGGTTTTCCTGCCAGTGCGACCTTGAAGCCGTAGAGCGCGATCGCCGCCACTACGGCGATTTCTGTCAACCCCCGCCAGGCGTACCAGCGAGAAAGGTCGGATGTAACCAGACCATCTCCCAATGTAAAAATGATAAATCGGCACACGCAGATCGCCAGAAGTCCCACTCGCATCAGGCAGGTGAGCCAGAGGATCGCGATTAGGCTGATGATAGCCAGTTCAACCTTGAGATTCCCACCCCGCACGCTAATTCCGACGACCAGCAGGGCCGCAAAGAGCATTCCTGCCGTTTTGCTGCGTGTGAGTTTCGCGACTATGAAAAGCGCGGCCAGCGATCCGATGCCGTCCATGAGGGCGAGAATATTAGCGGCAATGTTCCCCAGAAACACCGATGGCTCGCGCAGGCTTTGGCTTCCCGGTCCGCCGGCGGTGATGCTTGCGACCTTAAACCAAAATGGAAGGGCGATAAGCACGTAGTTAACGACGGCAATAGCAACCCCGAACAGAGCGCCCAGCAGGAGATCGCGCCCCACGAGAGCATTTTTCCACCCGCCAGCGAGCAATCGGCTCCACGAGATAAGAATCTCCGGCCAGGTGCGGCGGACATAGGGCTCTAGTGCGACATAGAACAGGGCGAACTCGAGCGCATTGCTGAGAGCGAGGCCAGACGAGATCTGGAACCATCCGAAGATCCATAACGCATCCCCCACGTAGTGTGCGCTTAGGACCACCGACAGGAAAGCAACTATGAAAATAGCGGCGGCTACACGGATGGCTCCTTGACGGTCGCCGCGTCCCTGCTTCAGGTTTCTTCGGGCAAAGAAGAAACAGATTGCCAGGGCGACGAAAACTGTGGCCACGAAGAGGCCAACTCCGAAACGAGACGCAAAGTTTGCCTGCGTGGGCTGAGCCCGCTCCGGGCGCGCCCATGGCGTCATCACCCGGAAGAAGACGATGCGGTTGTGATAGCTGGCTCCTTGGATCTTCAGCGTCTTCCCATGTGCGTTTGTTTCCCAGGCAAAGTTTTTGTCAGCGGGAACATCGGGCAACCACTGCTCCTCGTCGGCGCGGCTCTGTTGCAGATCCAGATCGGCCGCAGCGAACAGCGGCCGCCAATCCAGCGGGTGCACACTGCTGAAAAGAGCATCTTCCTGCGGACCGATGGCGGCGAAGTAAAGCAGCCGCCCGACGGAGTCCAGGCTGATGCTCCATTCGCCAGAATAGAAGGGCATGGGATTGCCGCTGCTCACTTCAAACGGAAAGGCCGTCTGGAAAGGCTGCGGACTTTGCCTGTACCAGAACTGCACAGGAGAAGGGAACTCGCTGGCCAGGCTGCGGTAACGCTGGGGAGCCGGAATCTTCCCGGAGTAAGGCAAATAGCCAGGATCGGTGTCAAACCAATAGGCGGAGTCGGCAGGCGGATCCGTGTAGCCGAGTGCCGCTGCAAGGTGTCGTGCATCTTCGCTGAGCACTTCGGGAGACTTGTCCATGGGCACAAGATTCGCCAGAGCGGAGTGTTGCGCCAAGAAAACGACCAGCAACAGCCCGGCGGCAACCGCTGCCAACAGACTCCACGCCTTGGCCGCGCTGATGCCACCTTCATCCCCGGCGGCGGCCACCATTTCCGGAGAAGGCGTTTCCCCCGCTGCCAGTGCGGCTGCCAGAGGATTCCCGCCGGGCAAAGCCGACGCCACTTGTATTGCCGAGCGCGGCCGTGACGCGGGATCTTTCTCCAGGCAGCGCAGAATTACGCGCTCGACGGCGGCGTCGATTTCCGGCGTGAGCTTGGAGGGTGGAGTCGGCTGTTCGCGGAAGTGTTTCGCGCGCCAATCCGATACTTTGCTTGCCTCCCAAGGACGGTTACCGGTGTACAGCTCAAACAGGACCATCCCCAGCGAATACAGATCACTCTGCACCGTCGCCGGTTTGCCTTCGAACGATTCCGGCGCCATGTAGGCCGGGGTTCCTGCAACTTCACCCTCGGTGGAATCCGCCGTTCCCACAGCCAGCCCGAAGTCGGTAATGCGGGCGTGTCCGCGGCCGTCGATCATGATGTTGGCGGGCTTCAGGTCACGGTGGATCACTTGGCGGGCGTGGGCTGCGGCCAATCCGGCGCACAGTTCGTGGGCAATCTCCAGGGCTTTTTTCGAAGGCAGGCGTCCGATGCGGTTCAACAGTGTGGCCAGGTCTTCACCGTCCACATACTCCATGGTCAGGTAGGAGTGGCCGTCGACTTCGCCGATGTCGTACACGCGGCAGACGTTGGGATGAGAGACTTGCCTGGCAATGCGGACTTCGGCGCGGAAGCGCTCGACGCGGCTGGCATCCTGAGTGAAGGACGCGGGCAGGAATTTGAGGGCGACGACTTGACCCAGTTTGAGATCGTCGGCGCGGTAGACCATGCCCATGCCGCCGCGTCCGAGAATGCCGAGAATGCGGTAGCGGTCGACGAGCACGACGCCGGGAGAAAGATTCAAAGGAGAAGACTTCACGCCAGAGGCGGAATTCGAGGAACGTGGCGGGAACGCGGGAGGCTGATCGGAAGTCAGCGTCGGAATTACCGACACCGAACTGGTTGCCTGCCCGCAGGCGGAGCAGAACCGCGCACCTTCGGCGACTTCGTGCGAGCAGAAACTACAGCGCGGCATAGGCGGGGATTATAACGTATGCAGTGGTGGCGGACTTGCCGTTATACTAGCTCTGCCGGGCGATTGCTCAACGGAGAAGGCATGTCGAGTCTGAAGGAATTTCAATGCGAAATCTGCGGGATCGTCAGTCAGAATCCGATCCATTGGTTTGTGATCGAGTGCGGAGATCAGAAACTCGCGGTCGTGAAGTGGGACCTGAATGCGGCCAATAGTCCTACCGCCCGGCATTTCTGTGGCGAAGCCCACGCCCAGGTGTATATCAGCCGGTGGTTTGAATCCATCTGCGCGCCGCCGAAAGCTGTGTTCAAGGCTTCATAGGCCGCTTGCCTTATGTTCAATTTTGGGAAACCGAAAACCGCTGGCGACTGGATAGTTCACATCGCGGGTGCCATCGTCGCGATATTCCTTGTCTGGTGGATGCTTCGCGTGTACGTGCTCTGAATGCACTCAAAATCCCTCCCGCTTGGTCAATGAGTACTATCGCGATGTTGCACCAGCTACGAGGCATTGCAATGCAGGCCCTCGCGGATTCAGTTACTCCGTCGTCGTGGTTCCATACTGCGGCGGCGGAGCATTTCCCCGAACCTGCTCAATAAATAGCGGAACCTCCTTAAGCAGCAGATCAGATCGATACAACTCGACGTAATGTCCACTGCCTTTCGCAATGATTCTGCGACTCCGCGTCGAAAGCTTTTTCAGGTCTTCCTGCATCCGGTTCCAGGTGGAGTTCATCTCGGCAAACGCTTGCGGCGATAAGTTGTCTCGCAGGTCCTTGTCCACTGTATTCGCGGGATCCTGAGAGAAGATCAGAATCGGCAGGTCGCCGTAAGGTCCGGCGTGGACAGTTTCAAGGCCATCTTGTTCGAATGCGTTGTACTCTCCGGTCGCTACCGGAACATTCACGTAGCACTCATTCTCTCCCTGTAAATCACCCACCTCCCAGTTTTCCGGTCCAGTCCCCGCATGGCATTGGCCCAGCATCCGCGGCACTCCCAGGTAAAGCGCGCCTCCGCCCACCAGAATCTGGGTCCATATGATACGGCGCATCTTGACGCGAAGTTCCTGGGGGAAATAATCCTGCTGCATGGGAGTCGAGCCGTCGACGAAAACAATGCCCACCACATTCTGGGGATAGCGCGTGACGTAGTCGCGCATGTGCATACCCGCAATGGAGTGGCCCATGAGTACGATGGGGCCTGTGATGTCAGCCTGCCCCAGCAGGCCATGCAACTGCTCGACAATATGATCGGAGTCGCGCGGGCCAGGTTGTGGCTCACTCCAGCCCGTACCGGCGCGGTCATACGAGCAGACGCGAGTGGTCTTCGATAATCCCGGTTTCACCTTGCCCCAGACCAGCGAGTCATCCCCCGCACCCGATTCGAGGACGATGGTGGGCGATCCTTCTCCCGTGCACCAGAGGTGCATCTTGTAGCCGTTAACCACATAAATCCGGCCCGGCGCAGGATGATGCGCCACGAAAACGTCATGCGCGATTACATTGAAGGTTGTGCTGGCGGCAGCCACCAAAGCGACCAGCGTAACCAGCGAGAGAATCACGCGTTCTGTAATGCGCCGGAACTTGCCGATGGGCAGGCTGCGGAGCCGGCGCAATCTCCGGACACTGAAAAACACAGCCAGCAAGGCCGCCACCACGATCATGAACGGGATCAGCAGGGAAGCAGAGAGCATGTGCGGTCCTCATTTTAAATCCGAAAAGCCGCCCAATTGTACACGCGTCTCTCTCGCTCCCGACTCGGGTGAACTCGGGGGCTTCGGGAGGGAAAGCTGCCGCTAGCAGGCGATTTCACTCGTTGAGAATTCACTTCGCTAACGGACCGGGATCGCTTCCAGGACAACCTGCCCGGCCTTCGGCGCTAATCGAACGAAAATCCCCGCCCTGTCTCTCAAAAACAGAGAGACAGGGACGGGGCACCCTGGCAGTAAGAAATCAGTTCTTGTTGATGTCCTGTTTGGCTTCCAGCTTCTTGACCAGCGGCTCAAAGAATATCTTCTGATTGTCGGGCGCGCCTGCCAGAGCGATCTTCATTTCCTTAACAGCATTCGTGAAGTCGCCTTGGGCGGAATAGATTCTGGCGGTGCCGTCGTGAACCGTCCAATCGTTGGGATCTTTCTTGGCAGCTTGCCGGAAGTAGTTGAAGGCCTCATCCTGTTTCTTTTGCCCCTGCAACAGGCGGCCGTAAGCATACAGTTGACCAGCGGTGGCCCGGGCAAGCGCCTCTTTTGTAGCCGCTTCGGCGGCGTCCTTTCGACCCATCGCCTCCAGAATTTGCGACTTGGTCAGGAAGTTGTCGAAACGCGGCTCGGTGCCGATGGAGGTTTCCTCATATTTCAAGGCCTCGTCGAGGTCGTATTTTTCTCCAAGCAGATAGGTGGCGGCATCGTCCCAGCCTTCCCAGGTGTATTGTGCCAATCCCTGGAGTTGGTTGTGCAGACTGGCTTTCACGGTCTCATGCACGTCGACCGCGACTGTGAAGGGCACGGCCAGCTTTTCCCAGCGCAGGGTGGCCACGGTGGCATCGGCCTTTAGGTCGTCGAAGTCATAGGTCAGAGCCTCGTGGAAATCCGCAGGCTGGGGTTTCACGGTGATTCGCAGGGCATCGTCGGCTTCTTTGTAGGTAAAGCTGCCCCAGGCGGTGTGGATGTTGGAAAAAACGACGGTCCACTCGTTCTCCCCCGGGATCATGTGAAGACCATAAACGCCCTTGGCCAGAGCCTTGCCGTCGATAGTCACGTTGTCGGTGAACCTGATGGTTGTATTCTCATTGGCTCCGGCCCGCCAAACCTCACCATAGGGCACCAGCTTTCCCCATATTTCGCGCTTGTTCACCAGGGGACGATGGTAGCTGATGGTGATGTCAGTGATGCCGACGCGCTGGGTGACGACCGCGTGCTGGCTTTGCCGAGGTATATCCAGCAAGGCCGACTGAGCGTGCGACGACGAAACTGCAAACGACAGCGCAATAACCACCACTAGCGCCACAATCGAGTGCTTGAACATGGGACAAACCCTCCGCTTCTGAATTGAAAACCCCGGAATCTCGGCGAAAGAACGACGGTTTAGACGGGAAGGCAGATGTCTGGATAGCAAATTGTAAAAACCAGACCAGGGCCGACGCCGGATGGGAACACCTCGGCTATCCTTGCCCGCAGGAACTCGTCCAAGTGGTTGAAACGCATCCATTGCGGGAACTTTGTGGCAGCTGATTGCGTAATCATATGTAGGTGCGGGCGTCCCCTCGACTTCGCTCAGGGCAGGCTCTCGCCCGTACTGCATCAAACGACTCATGAGAACGCTGATTGATATCGTTCGCCAGTCGCTGGCCACGCTGTGGGCGCACAAGCTGCGCTCGTTCCTCACCATGTTCGGGATCGCCTGGGGCGTAGGTTCGCTACTGCTCCTCGTGGGACTGGGGGAAGGTTTCCGCAGCGGGCAGGCGAAGCAGTTGGCCAACCTGGGCCAGGATATTATGTTTGTTTTCCCGGGACGGATTCCGGCCGTGGCGGGCAGCCTGCAATCGGGCCAGACATATCATTTCACCTACGACGACTATCTCGCGATTCGCGATGAAGCCCACACTCTGCGAGTAGTTTCACCCGTGATCAATCGCGAGGACATTCGGGCGGTCAGCGACTACGGATCCACCAACGGCCAGGTGTTTGGCGTGGCGCCGGTCTATAACCAGATCCGAAACATCCCCATCGGAACCGGCCGCTGGTTCAACGATGACGACAACACGCAGCATCGCCGGGTTGCGGTGGTGGGATGGGAACTGCTCAAGAACGTGTTTCCCGGTCGCCCTGCGGTCGGGGCTACGCTGTTGCTGAACGAGGTTCGTTTTGACATCATCGGGGTCCTGGCCAAGGTCGGTCAGGACGGCAACAATGGCACCAACGCCCGCATCTTTGTTCCTCTGGAAACCATGCGCGATCTGTTTCCGTTAAAAGGCGAGAACGTAGAGAACGCGGTCTCGTTCATTAACTATCGACCGCTGAACAAGGCTCAGCACCTGCAATCGAAGGAGGAAGTCCATCGCATCATCGCCCGCCGTCACCGCTTCGACCCCAAGCTGGAGGATGCGTTTGAAGATTGGGACACGATCGAGGGTTCGCAGCGGGTGGACAAGATCTTCAATGCGATGGATTACTTCCTCGGCGTTGTCGGCTTCGTAACTCTGGGCCTGGGCGCAATCGGCATCATTAATATCATGCTGGTCTCGGTGACCGAGCGCACGCGGGAGATTGGTCTGCGAAAAGCGCTGGGCGCGACCCATCGCAATATTCTCACCCAATTCTTTGTCGAAGGGCTGTTCTTGACTCTATTCAGCGGTGGGATTGGGTTGCTGCTGGCCGGTGGGTTCATGACCTTGCTGGGACAACTGCCGTCGCCCGAGGGATTTGACACACCACGGATTGTGCCGATGTCGGCAGTGTCGGCAATTCTTTCCTTGGCCATCGCCGGCATTACCGCGGGTCTATATCCGGCGCGTAAGGCGGCGCACATGGTCCCGGTGGAAGCCTTGAGGCAAGAGTAATGAGGCAGGAGTAACCAAATGATTCGAGACCTGGGCAGGCAAGCCTACAGCGCATTGCGATTCAACAAGCGCCGGAGTGTCCTCACCATGCTGGGTATGGCCTGGGGCATTGCGACCGTGGTCTTGCTGCTGGCCTATGGCTCGGGCTTTGAAAATGGCTTGTGGGCCGCGTTCCGCACCTTTGGAACCAATCTCATTTTTGTTTTTCCTGGACGAACCTCACTCCAGGCCGGGGGCACCAAGGCGGGCAGTGAAGTCAAGCTGACGATCAACGATCTGGAATATATTCGCGGGGAAGTTCCTTTGCTCAAGCGGGTTTCGCCCGAGGCCTTCAAGCAATGCGCGGTTGCGTATGGAACGCGAAGCTCGAATTACGGCGTGAGCGGCGTCTATGCCATTTACCCGCGCATGCGCCGCATGGAGTTCGCCGAAGGCAGCGCCTTCAGCGAGGCTGACGACTTCACCCATACCCGCGTGGCATTCATCGGCGCCGATGTAAAGAAGAAGCTGTTTTCCGGCCAGAATGCCATTGGAGAAAACATCCGCGTAGACGGAATTTCGTACCAGATCGTGGGGGTTCTCAAACATGTCATCAACAATAGCGACGAGAACCTGAATGGCCACGTGTATGTGCCGTACAGCGCTATGAACGACCTGATGAACACCTATTACCTCAACTCCATTGTGATGGAGTACGAGGGCGACCATGCCAAAGTCGTAAAGGCCATCCGCGATTCCATGGGCTTTCATCACGAGTTCGATCCCAAGGACACGCGCGCGGTTTTCGTTTTCGATGTCTTTGCCGATCTGGCGGATCTCGAAGTCATCACCACCGGCATCAAGGTTTTGCTCGGATTCATCGGGTTGCTGACGCTGGGGATCGGCGGGGTTGGACTGATGAACATCATGCTGGTCGCGGTGACTCAGCGCACCCGTGAAATCGGCGTGGAAAAGGCGTTGGGGGCGAGGAAGTGGCACATCTTGTTTCAATTCCTGGCGGAGGCCCTGGTGATTACCGCTCTCGGCGGCTTGCTGGGCGTGGCGTTTGCCTATCTGGTTTCGTGGTCCGTCGGATCGCTGACCCTATGGAGCGCGTTCGAAGAAAACGCCAGCGAGGGCGACATCCACTTGGTCATCAACTCGGCTACCTTGATCTGGTCCACGGCAATTCTGAGCTTCGTGGGAATTGTGAGCGGAATGCTGCCGGCGGTGAAGGCGGCAAGGCTGGATCCGATCGAAGCGCTCAGGTACGAGTAAAATCGGCCACGCCTTTCAAGGTAGAATAACTCAACTTGGCTGCGAGAATCATGTTTGCATTTTTTGACTTCATTCCCAGAGGACAACTATGACAAGACGTGGGATCTCCAGTATTGCAATCTTGCTGCTTATGATGTTTAGCGCAGATTCGGCTCTAGTGGCCCAGGCCGCGAGCAGTAGTTCGGAGAAAAAACCCGAGCTTCTAAGCGGTCTCGATCACCGCTTCATCGATGCCGGCGCCGATCCCTGCACTGATTTTTTCCAGTACGCTTGCGGCAACTTCACGAAATATTATCCGATTCCCAACGATCGCTCCGGTTACGGGACCGGCGCCCTGGTCGCCGACCGTAACGAATATATCCTGCACACCATGCTGGAGAGGGCGGCGGCCGGTGGCGCTGACCGTATGCCCAACGAACAGAAGATCGGCGACTATTACGCATCCTGCATGGACGTGGACGCGATCAACAAGAAGGGTCTGGGACCGTTGCAGCCGGAGCTGGATCGGATTGCAGCGCTCAAGAACAAGGGCGAATTGACATCGCTGCTGGCACATCTTCAGCTGATCAATGTGAATGCCTTTCTGGGATTCGGCGAGCAACAGGACTTCAAAGACGCCACCCAACAGATTGCCTTCGTGGACCAAGGCGGCATTGGACTGCCGGAACGCGACTACTACTTCCGCACCGGCGAGGCAGCGGAAAAAACCCGTAAAGAGTATGTGCGGCACATCGCGAATATGCTGAAGCTCATGGGCGAGCCAGAGAGCGCGGCCGCCGGCGATGCCCAGAGCATCATGCAACTGGAGACCTCGTTGGCCAAGCTCTCCATGGACATCACGACGCAGCGTGATCCCAACAAGGTTTACCACAGGATGCAGGTTGCGGAACTGGAGAAGCTGACGCCCAATATCGACTGGTCCAGGTTTCTGGTGGAAGGCGGAGCGCCGGCGGTAACCCAGTTGAATGTGACCAATCCTGACTTCTTTAAGGGGCTGAGCGCGCTGCTCAATGCCACCGAAATAAGCGCCATCAAGGCTTATCTGCGGTGGCAGCTGATTAGTGGAGTGCCCGGCATCGTTCTGCCTCAAGCCTTCGACGAAGAGGATTTTGATTTCTTTGGCCGCAAGCTGAGAGGGCAACCGGAACAACGGGCGCGCTGGAAGCGCTGCGTACAAACTACGGACGGGGCGCTGGGTGAGGCTCTGGGACAGGTCTATGTGGCCCAGGAATTTTCACCTGCGAGCAAAGAAGCTACCGTGCAGATGGTCAAAGACATCGAATCGGCCATGGACCGCGACCTCGACACCCTGGGTTGGATGAGCGCGGAAACCAAGGTCCGTGCCAAAGCGAAACTCCATGCCGTCGCCGACAAGATCGGATATCCCAACCGCTGGCGCGATTACTCGAAATTGGTGGTCACGCGCGACGACGCATTCGGCAATGTGCAACGCGGAGTGGTGTTTGAAAATCTCCGGGAAATGGCCAAGATCGGGAAGCCGGTCGACCGCGGGGAATGGGGCATGAGTCCGCCCACGGTTGACGCCTATTACAGCGCCAGCATGAACGACATCAACTTTCCCGCCGGCATTTTGCAGCCGCCGCTCTTCGACCCGAAAGCGACTGACGCGGAAAATTATGGTCACATTGGAGGCGTCGTGGGTCACGAACTGACCCATGGTTTCGATGACCAGGGGCGCCAGTTCGACGGCAATGGCAATCTATCTGATTGGTGGACGGCCGAGGACGGAAAGAAATTCGACGAAAAAGCCGATTGCACGGTGAAGGAGTATGGCAACTTTGTGGTTGTGGACGACGCGAAAGTGAATGGCAAGCTGACCCTGGGGGAAAATACCGCAGATAATGGCGGCTTGCGCCTTGCCTTCATGGCATTCATGGAGGATGCCAAAAGGAAGAATATCAATCTGAAGGAGAAACAGGACGGCTATACGCCCCTTCAGCAGTTCTTCCTCGGCCACGGACAGACTTGGTGTGGCAGCACGCGGCCCGAGCAGTTGCGGTTGCAAGTGCAGACCGACCCGCATTCGCCACGACAGTTTCGCGTGAACGGCGTGGTCGAGAACATGCCGGAGTTCGGCGAGGCCTTCGGCTGCAAGCCGGGCCAGCCCATGATGCCGCAGAAGGTTTGCCGGGTGTGGTGATTCAGTCGGCAGGGTGGGCTACGCCAGCAACTCCCTGACAATGGCCTGCACATGAATCTGGGTGGTGTCGAGGAAAGCGACTCCCGGTCGCTGCGCACCGCGCAAGATTAAAGGGAGTTCGGTTCCTGCCAGGATGACTCCGCCGATGTCGTCGCGTTCCTTCATGCGATCGATGATTGCCAGCAACCGCTGCCGGGTCTCCGGCAGAAACACGCCCTTCACTAACTCTTCAAAGTATTTTTCGTGGATGTAGTCCTGCTCGTCGGGATCGGGTGCGACCAGGCGGATGCCCTCCCGGGAAAAAACATCGGGATAAAATCGACCCTGCATGGTGAAGCGCGTGCCCAACAACCCGAGCTTAGTAAGGCCCTCGGCTTTGACGGCGTCGCAAGTCGCTTCGACAATGCTGATCAAAGGAAGGGGCGACTGTTTGCGAAGTTCGTCGAAGACGAGGTGAGGCGTATTGGCGGAGATTACGGCGAAGTCGGCTTTGGCAGCGGCAAGTCGTTGGAGTTCGGCGGTCAGGTACGCGACAATCGCTGGCTGTTGATTGCCTTCGAACATCTCCCGCAGTTTGTCCAGATCGATGCTGTTAATGATGATGGAAGGGTTGCTGCGGTCGGGCCGTTGTTCGCAATAGGCCGCGATGATCAAGCGATAGTAGTCGACGGTGGACTCTGGCCCGATGCCTCCGATAATGCCGACGGTTTTCATGGGTTTATTTCTTCAAATCTGCGGCTTCTCCCAGTTTACCTAAATCGCTCTGTGCCCTCTGTGTTCTCTGTGGTTAATTCGTTCATGCCGGTCTCTATTAGAATCATTCCGTGCCAGAATCTCCCGATGGACGTCTCGAACGCGTGTTGCACCAGCTTCGCCTTTACGAGCATCCGTTGCTCGACTTCTCCGCCCGCGACAAAGGCGAGGGCGTCGAGGTCATCATCAAGTTCAAGAATCCGGACATCCCAGTGCACACCTATTATTTCGAGCTGCACCCGCGCGACCTGGATCATCCTCAGTTTGAATGGACCTTCCAGCGCCAGCTTTTTGACTGCCTGCACGACTACCTGATCGAAATGTTCACCCGCACGCCGCAGAACCGCATCGAGCGCCAGCGGGAAGGCTTGTGAGCCTGCGCGAGAAAATCGTGCAGGAGATCAGAGCGAGCGGCCCGATCCCGTTTTCGCGATACATGGAGATGTGTCTGTACGATCCCGAGCAGGGCTACTATTCGCGGAATGCGGAACAGTTCGGCAAAGCGGGTGATTTCTACACTTCTAGCGATGTGCACGCGGTATTCGGGCGGCTGCTGGCGCGTCAGTTCGAAGAAATATGGCGGGCAGTCGGTTCGCCGGCGCAGATTGAAATTCTGGAGCTGGGTCCGGGCCGCGGATTGTTCGCGCGCGATGTGCTCGATTGGTCGGAGAAGAAGTTTTCCGAGTTCTTTTGCGCGTTGCACTATTCGTTGAACGAGCGATCGCCGCTGCTACGGGAACGATTGCAGGCGACGTTGGAGAGACATTTCGCGGCAGCGAAGGCGTCGGTCGGGAAGGCATCGACCCGCCAAGGCACGACCGGGAAGGGCACGACTTCAGTCGTGCCGCCTGAGCCGCTGGTTGAAAGGGCTTTAGCCCCTGAGGTTCCCCTCATCATCTTCGCCAACGAATTCTTCGACGCGCTGGGGGTCGAAGTGCTCAACCCTAAAGGCGAACTGCGAATCGCTGAAAAAGACGGACGCTTCGTCGAGACTTGGGTCCCGGCTTCGGCCGAGAATCTCGAATACCTCGACCGCTACAGTGTCCACCCCGAAGATGAAGAGCGCGTCGAGACCGCCCGCATCGCCCAGAGCTACATGTCTCGCCTGGCCGCGAGCATCGAACGCGGATTTATCATCGCCATCGACTACGGCTACACCCGCGCCGAACAACTCGCCGGCCGCCATCGCGGCACCGTCACTGCATACCGTCAGCATTCGGTTAGCGCCAATCCTTACGAGGCTCCGGGCGAACAAGACCTCACCGCACACGTCAACTTCACGGCCTTAGCCGCAGCGGCTGAGCAGCAAGGCCTGCAGGTTCAACCATTGCTGACGCAATCTCAATTTCTGATGGGCATCGGCGAAGCCAATCAATTTGCCGACGCCTTCGAAGACTGCCGCTTGCCGCAGGAGCATGCCAAAGTCGCGCTGCAACTGAAGCATCTAGTGACCCCGGCCGGCCTGGGCGAGACCTTTCACGTGCTGGCGGCGAGTAAGGGGATCGCGGCAGAGCAGGTCGCCAAGCTCAGCGGGCTGACGTTTGGGTCTACAAGGCCAGGGAATAAGAAATAGTTCTCTCCACTATAGAAATCTTTCATAGCCAAAGATGGTTCCGTGACCTATGCCGGGTCATCTATAGCGCATGGAAACCGCCGCCCGTCCAGCCTCATGGAAGCTCCTGCTGGCATTCGCCATCATTTATTTCGTTTGGGGATCGACTTACCTGTCGATCCGGGTGGGCGTCCGCGAAGTGCCACCGTTTCTTTTGGCGGGTCTGCGCTTTGTGCTGGCCGGTTTATTTCTGTATGGATGGATGCGGCTCAAGGGCATTGCACATCCCAGCCGCCGCGAGTGGGCAGGAATCTGCCTGCAAGGGACGCTGATTTTCCTCGTCGACTATGGCTGCCTGTTCTGGGCGGAGCAGCGCGTGCCTTCGGGGATCGCAGCCGTCGTGCTGGCCACCATCCCGGTGTTCATCACGCTGCTGGAAATTACCATCCTGAGAACGCAGCAACTGACCGTTCGTTTGGGTCTTGCACTCTCGGCAGGCATCTGCGGAGTCGCGGTCCTAATGAATCATTCCTTTTCGCTCGGTCAAGCTCCCATCGATCGCACCGGCGCGCTGGTGCTCCTGGTGGCGGCGTTCAGTTGGTCGGTAGCCACGATCTTGACTCGCCGGCTGGCGCTTCCTGCGTCCAAACCCATGAGCGCCGCGTCGCAAATGCTAGCGGGAGGCTTGCAACTGCTGGTTCTGGCCGCGCTGACCGGGGAATTCACAGGGTTCCGCGTCCAAGCCGTTTCCTGGACAGCATGGTTTGCATTGCTCTATCTCATCGTCGCCGGATCCATCGTGGGATTTACCGCCTACATCTGGCTGTTGCATTATGAATCGCCGACGAAAGTGGGCACCTACGCGTACGTGAATCCCGTGGTTGCCGTGGTCATCGGGTATTTTCTCGGAGGCGAAAGCATTGGACTACGCACCGTGGTTGGGAGCGTGCTGGTGCTGGTGAGTGTGATTACGATTTCGACCATGCCGTCGAAGGCAAGGGCAGTTGAGGTCGCGGCGGTTGAGCTGGCGTCGGCGAAAATTGAATGAACGCGGGCCTGGCGTTAGCCAGGCTCGCGAACAGAAATGCGTCAGGCGTTGTCGTAGAACTTCAGCGCCATGGCGCCGTGCGTGGCCGCGCCTCCGGCGCGCAAAGCGGCGGCAATCAGCGAGCTTTCGGTCACTTCCTCGCGCGAGGCTCCGGCGGCCTTCGCAGCCTTGGTGTGCACTTCAATGCAGTAGGGACATTGGGTGGTGAAAGCTACTCCTAGCGCGATAAGCTCGCGATACTTTCTGGGAATAGCTCCGCCGTCGCGGCCAACGATTTTGTCGAGGTTGAGCCAGGCATTGAATTCTGTGGGAGCTAGCTTGCCCATATCCTTCAGAAACCGCAAATCGCCGACGTCGTGGTAATGGTCGCTCAATTGGTCCTCCTAGGGGCCAGTGGTGGTCGAGTGCGTACGATTGATCGAGCATAGCGGCTGGAAGGGTTTGAAGCAAGATGGGGATACGCGCCTTCATCGGGTCTTCCCGCACGACATACCGGCTTCGGCGTGTGGCGACGAGGCTGCAATACGCTTTACGTAACGCATACTATTGTGCTATCCTGACGCATGGTTGCCGGCTATCGGAACCAGCGGACCCGGGATTTCGCGCTGGGCAAACGGGTCAAAGCCTTCTCCGCGATCGAACACGCGGCGCGTCTGAAGCTTGACCGTCTGGAGGCGGCCGTCACGCTTCGCGACCTGGCGGTGTTGCCGGGTAATCGTTTCGAGACCCTGAAGGGTGACCGCAAAGGGCAGTACAGCATCCGAATCAACGATCAATGGCGAATCTGTTTCGAATGGCAATCCGGCGCTCCCGGCCCTTCGAACGTAGAGATTGTGGATTATCACTAGGAGAATCTTATGGCACGGACGGCAATTCATCCCGGGGAACATCTGGCAGAAGAACTGAGCGCGTTGGAAATGAGCGCCGCTGAACTGGCCCGGCAACTGGGCGTTCCCACCAACCGGATCACCGAAATCCTGAATGGACGCCGGGCAATCACCGGCGACACCGCATTACGTCTTGCCCATTTCTTTGGCACGACGGCTGAGTTCTGGCTCAACCTCCGGAGTCTGTATGAGATCCGTTTAGCGGAGCAGAAGGCGGGCAAATCCATCCGAGCGCTGCCTACTTTGAGGCGATTGGAACAGGTCAACGCTTGAGAGGCTACCGCTCAACGATTTCCTTGCCTACGTCTGGACCCCAATTAATTCCCCCGTGCCGGTTCTCGGGTGTGATTCCGGCCACTAACTCTTCCAGAGTCGGGTCTGCACGGCGTAGCGCGAGGCGACCCTTCGAAGCATCGATCGCCATCCAATCACCCGCCTTTTGGCATTGGGATACAAGCTCCATATACTTCCATTCATTGCAACGCGAGTACAAGGTCACGAAGGTCCCTTGCTGACACTCTTTACGTTGTGCTTTGTCAGAAGCTCCAATATCCAAGGCGCAGGCACGGCAAGCATGATTCCTGAAC
>Ga0209517_10004428_pt1 | contig 18450 bp, 20 predicted proteins | sample PeaSoiMetSII2010_FD_187695 | JGI IMG/M metagenome (GOLD analysis project Ga0209517, IMG submission 187695) | Peat soil microbial communities from Weissenstadt, Germany - SII-2010 (SPAdes) (version 2) | ecosystem: Environmental > Terrestrial > Soil > Wetlands > Peat | place: Germany...
AGGGCTTCGAAGCCCGGCGTGATCGAGGTTCCGAGTTCGACGCTCAGCGCCTTGGCCCGCGCGATCAGCTCCTGCGAATCAGAGATGTCGGCCGGCGTGATCTTGTTCATCACCTCGGCAGCCGTATAGCCAAGCATCCGCTCGGCGCCGACGTTGAAGATCTGAATGACGCCCTTCGCGTCGGTGGCGATGCTGGAGAAGTTGGCACTGTTGAAAATCGCGCTCTGCAGGGCACCGATTCTCGCGCCCGTCTCGTCGTTTCTATTGAACACGGTATCTCCCCAGTGACTCCCGCACTTAGCTGATCGATTGCGCGAGAATCGCGGCTATCGAAGCTCTTCCCGGGGATCGCAGCTAAAGCAGCCGCTCCGAGCGGTATCCGGGCTAATGCATACTCGCGCCGGGGTGAAAGGTTCCGCTTTTCCTGGAAACATTTGTCTGCAAACATTACGGGTTTCCGAAGCAAAATCGTTGCCCCCGGATGTTCGAATCGGTCAATCGCGACACTTTGACCGTCGGCCGACCACTTCCGTTCTGCCCCTATGAACGGACGTCGTCAGACCGCCCCGGCATGTCCGGTTGGTGCCAATGGGCGACATCTCGATGTTATTCAATCGCCTCGACAGCTTCGACGGCAGCGGATGAGGCAAAATAAAAAACGCCTCTCCCTCGCGACGATCCTATTGCAGGAGAACCGGCAGATTGAGCGGGCCGCGGAAACCGAATCCGTGCCAGCGCACGCTCGCGGGATCAGGCAAGGTCATGTTGGGGAAGCGCTCGAACAGCATGGGTAGCAGGATGACTCCAACGGTTCGCCGCGACAGGTGCGCGCCCGCGCAATGATGCGGGCCGTTGCCAAAGGCCTGGTGAGGATTAGGCTCGCGCAGCCCATTGTAGTTCTCGCCATCTTCGAAGACCTCCTCGTCTCGATTGGCCGACGCCTGGATCGTCATCACGGTGTCGCCCTTCGGGATGAAGCAGCCGCGAATCTCCGTGTCCTCCATAACGAGCCGTGAGCTCGCCTGGATCGGCGCCACCCACCGCACCCCTTCCTCGAAGGCGGAGCGCCATTTGCCGCCTCCGCGCACGGCGTCAAGCTGATCCGGATTGGTCAACAGGCCGTAGAGGATCGTCAGCAGGGCGTCACGCGGCTCGTTGATGCCGCCGCCAATCGCGATCTTTACATTGGCGATCATCTGGCTTTCTGGAATCGGATTCTTTGCGTTCACCATGAAGGAGAGCGCTGAGGAATCCGGTTCGGCCCGCACGCGTTCGGCGTTGGCGCGGATACATATGTCCATCTCCGCATTGGCGATGTCGGTCGCATCGAAAGGCCCCGGCGTCCAGCCGAAATTGCCGGCGCCGTCGATCAGCATCTGCGACCAACGCTGCATGTCCTCGTCGCTCGCGTTCGGAATGCCCATCGCATGCGCCAGAATCCGCGCGGCAAGCGGTCCTGCGAGAGCGGGAAAGAGATCGACCACCTCACCGCGCGGCAGCCGGTCAAGATACGCCGCGGCCAGCTTTGCATACAGCGGTGCCCAAACGGATTCGATCGTCTTCGGCATCAAGGCCGGCATCATCGCCATGCGTTCGGTCCGATGCTCGTCGTGGTCCTTGCGCATCAGCGTATGCGCGAGAAAGGCGCGCTTCATGGGCGTGTTCGGGTCGTCGGAGCTGAACAACGCCGCGTTGTCCTTCACGTATTTGGTGTCGGCGGCCTTGGTGAGGAAGGTGCGGCCCACGGATTTGACCCGTAATACGGGCGCTTCGCGTCTCAGGCGCCTGTAGATCGGATAGGGATCGCGCGTGAGCTCCTCGATCGTGATGGTCTCGTCGAGGGGGGCCAAGCCCGCGGTCGGCATGAGGTGATCCTGTTGGCTGCGGGCCAGTATGTGTCGAGGCGGAGCATAATGGCAGGCTCGAAACAGCGCAACCCCGGGTGTCCGCCGCACCGGCAGGCGCGAAGCCGGCATGCTCCTCCTTCGCGCCGGAACCCGCGAGAAAATTCAGGACAAAGCCCGATCATACCGGGAGAAAATCCGCCATCGACAGGGACAATCGCGCCGTTGAAGGTAATGCGTGCGAGCGACGATAACCCTCTCCGTAACGATTTAAGGAAGAGACCATCGCCTTTGGCTATCCGCGCGAGCGCGTGTTCCCGCAGGCGGCCAGAGACCGTTGTGGGTCCAATTTCGGAAGTCGGCACTCGCAACCGTTAAGTCTGGTTTGCCCCTTCGAACGGACATCGACAGCTTGGCCACGCATGTCCGAAAGGTGTCGGAACACGGATGTGATTACTGCGCGGCGCAGGTCCGCACGCAAGGCGCTCGACCATCAAGCGCCGCGGCGCCCGCACGACGCTGGCCGGCCCTTGAGCTTGACCCACGTCAAAGTTGCCCCGCATCGACGATGTATCTTATTCACGCAAAGTTGCCTCGAGGTCGGTAATGGAATGGCAGCGTATTCGGAAGCGCCCGGAGGATTACACCGGCGCCAACCTTCAAGATTATGACGCGTACGCCAAGCAATTTGCTTGGCCGCAGGCGCGGGCGCTTCTCGATGGCTTGCCGGGTGGCGGGCTCAATATCGCGTATGAGGCGATCGACCGGCATGTCCTGGCGGGTCGCGGGCAGAAGTTGGCGCACCGGAGGTCGATCTGGCGACCGTCGATCCTACCGGGGACTTGCGCGAAACGCTCGACATTGACTCCATGGATTTCCTGAATTTCATCACCGCAATCCACCATCGTCTCGGCGTTGAGATACCCGAGCTTGACTATCCGAAGCTTTTCACACTCGACGGGGCGGTCGCATATATTGCTGCGAAGCTCGGATCGAGCAAGACTTAAGGGGGTTGTGCCGGCCCGCCTCGCTGGTTGACGGCACCGACCTGGTCGTCGGGGTACGACGGCGGAATGCGGATGGACGCTGTCGGCGGGCGGTGACCTTATTCATGCGGTTGACGAAACCGCGGCGTAGTGATGGTGGAATCACCGTATCCGATTGCCGACCTCCAAGAGGCGATGCGCGAGGCGAGCCAAGAGGTATTGACGACTTGCGCCGCGAATCTGACGTTGCTTGCCGGCGGCATCGGAGCGCGCGGAGGCCGCCGGGTTTCTAAAAGTCCCGCAAGTTTCGACGACCGTCAAGCGTAGCCCGGAACGCGCAGCCGCCATCATGTTTGGTATCCAATCCCCGCTTAATACTTGATCAGAATCAACGTCGTGACGCGGTAGCGATGTAGCCTTTTCATAGAGCACGGTGGAAATACGCGGGATATTCTATGGATTCTGTTTCGTCACTGGGAACGGTCGTGTCGGTTCGAGGCGCTGTCGTCGACGTGAGTTTCGGCGACGGTACGCTGCCGTCGATCAACACGGCCTTGATTGTCGAATGGGATCGGCCTGAACCGCTCATCCTCGAAGTGCATAGCCACGTCGATTCCATCACAGTCCGCAGCATCGCGCTTCAGGCAACTGCGGGTCTTGCGCGCAGCACAAAAGTGCGTTCGACCGGTTCGCCTATTTCGGTTCCCGTCGGAGATGCGGTTCTGGGTCGTCTCCTCGACGTCGTCGGAACGCTACGGGACCGCGGCCCTGCTCTGCCATCCGATACCCCACGTCGCAACATCCACAACCCGCCGCCGGCGCTCGATGAAGAAACTTCAACCAGCGCGGTGTTTGAGACCGGCATCAAGGTCATTGACCTGCTCGCGCCGCTTGTCCAAGGCGGCAAGGCTGCCATGTTCGGCGGAGCGGGCGTTGGCAAGACCGTGCTCGTCATGGAGCTGATCCACGCCATGGTCGAGAAATACAAGGGTATTTCGGTCTTTGCTGGTGTCGGCGAGCGTTCCCGCGAGGGTCATGAGCTGTTGACCGATATGCAGGGATCAGGAGTGCTCGCTCGTACCGTGCTCGTCTACGGGCAGATGAACGAGCCGCCCGGCGCACGCTGGCGGGTGCCGCTGACCGCATTGACGATTGCGGAGTATTTTCGCGACGAGAAGCATCAGAATGTGCTTCTCCTGATGGACAATGTCTTCCGCTTCGTCCAGGCCGGGAGCGAGTTGTCGAGCTTGTTGGGACGCCTGCCCTCGCGTGTCGGCTATCAGCCGACACTGGCGACTGAGGTGGCCTCGCTGCAGGAGCGGATCGCGTCGGTTACCGGTGCGGCCGTCACCGCGATCCAGGCCGTCTATGTTCCAGCCGACGACTTCACCGATCCGGCCGTGACCGCTATCTCCAGTCATACAGACAGTATCATCATGTTGTCGCGCACGCTGGCGGCGCAAGCCTTTTATCCGGCCATCGATCCGCTCGCTTCATCATCCGTGCTTCTCGATCCCCTCGTGGTCGGGCAAGAGCACTATCGTCTCGCCGAGAGAGCCCGCGAAGCGCTTGCTCGTTTCAAGGACCTGCAGGACATCATCGCGCTCCTCGGGGTGGAAGAACTCGGCGCGAGCGACCGGCTGATCGTGAGGCGAGCCCGTCGTCTCCAGCGTTTCCTCAGCCAGCCATTCGTGGTGACGGAGGCTTTTACCGGCATGCCCGGCCGCAGCGTCTCGCGCGCTGACGCACTCGCCGGCTGCCGCGCAATTCTTGACGGCGAGACCGACGACTGGGCCGAGAGTTCGCTTTATATGATCGGAACCCTGGATGAGGCGCGCCAGAAGGAGGCCACGGCCGCCAGCAAGGAGGGCTCATCATGAGGCTACGCATTGTCACGCCGCTCTCGGTCGTTATTGATGAAGACGGAGTGCTTGCGGTGCGCGCCGAAGACGCGACGGGCAGCTTCGGGATATTGCCTCGTCATGCGGATTTCCTCACGAGTCTAGCGATTTCTGTTGTGAGCTGGGAAAGCAGCAACAGGACACGACATCATTGCGCGGTGCGCCGTGGCGTCCTCTCCGTGGGCGGCGGGTACGACATCGCCGTTGCGACGCGCGAGGCGATGCCCGGCGACAATCTTGTGACCTTGGACCAAACGGTCCTTGCTCGCTTCCGTGCTGATATCGAGACCGAACGCACCGAACATGTCGAGAGCACTCGCCTGCAGCTCAACGCAATCCGGCAGATCATGAGCCATCTTCGGCCGGATCGACGCGCCGGCGCGGGGATATTCTCATGACCGCGTCGGAGCAAGGGCCACCGCCTGAGCCCAAGGCAGGGCCGGACGAACAGGATTCGATGGTGAAGGGGGTTCGGCTGCGCGGTGAACGCCACCAGCACTGGCTGCGCGAGGGCGATCCGTCGGTTACACGCAGACTCGCCCAGATCGGCGTACTTGGTTGGATCATCGTCGTGCCTCTGTTGATCGGCGTTTTCGCCGGCCACTGGCTTGATCAGAAATTCAACTCCGGACTGTTCTGGACCGCGCCGTTGTTGATGGTCGGACTGGCGCTAGGATGCTGGTCCGCTTGGAAATGGATGAAGAGCGCATGAGTTTTCCTTCGTTCGGTGCTCTGCCGGCATGGGCCGTGCTTCTCGGCCTTGCCGCTCATTTGGCTACCGGGATCGCGCTGGGTGTTCTCTATTTCCGAAGCCTGTGGTGGAACGCCCGCCGGTTTGCCGGCGGCGGTCACGTGGTTACGGCCATCGCCTTGACGATTGGTCGTTTCGCCCTTCTTGGTGGCTTGATGACCTTGGCCAGCCTGGAAGGTGCGTTGCCGTTGCTGATGCTGGCACTTGGTACGTTCGTCGGACGTTCTGCTGTCATGCGTAAGGCTCTAGAGGCAGCACCATGACCTCGCCGCTCAGCAGCATCGCGCTTTTCCACTTGGGTCCGGTGCCGATCACTGCCGGAGTGGTGACAACCTGGATGATCATGTTGGTACTGGTTCTGGGCGGCTTCCTCGTCACCCGCCGCCTGTCGCTCATCCCGTCGGCGACCCAGGCGACCTTCGAATTGGTCGTCGATACAGTGGACAGCCAGATCCGGGATACCATGCGTGTCGAACCCACTCATTATCGTGCCTTTATCGGCACACTGTTCGTCTTCATTTTCGTCGCCAATTGGTCCTCGCTCGTGCCGGGCGTCGAACCACCGACAGCCCATCTCGAAACCGACGCCGCGCTCGCGCTCCTCGTCTTCATGGCCGTAATCTGGTTCGGTATTCATGCCGGCGGAGCGCGCGGCTTTCTCGCTACCTTTGCATCGCCAAACCCGATCATGATCCCGCTCAATTTCGTCGAGAGCCTCACGCGCACCTTCTCCCTGCTCGTGCGCCTGTTCGGCAATGTGATGAGTGGCGTCTTTGTGATCGGTATCGTGCTATCGCTCGCGGGTCTCCTTGTGCCGATCCCGTTGATGGCGCTCGGTCTCCTCACCGGAGCGGTGCAGGCCTATATCTTCGCGGTCCTGGCGATGGTCTTCATCGCCGGAGCGGTAAACGAAGGAAAGCCCGACACGGAGATATCCAACAGAAGGACGCCGCCATGAACTGGTTAGCCGTTGTCAGCATCATATCGGCCGCCGTGGCGGTCTCGTTCGGGGCGATCGGTCCGGCGCTTGCGGAGGGGCGCGCCGTGGCGGCCGCGATGGACGCAATTGCCCGCCAGCCGGAGGCCGCCAACACGATCTCACGTACGCTGTTCGTGGGGCTTGCCATGATCGAGACCATGGCAATCTACTGCCTGGTGATCGCGCTTCTTTTGTTGTTCGCCAACCCACTCCTGAAATAATGCCATGACCATCGACTGGTGGACACTTGGTATCCAGGTCGTCAACGTCGTCATCCTGATCTGGTTGCTCGCACGGTTCTTCTGGCGCCCGGTCGCAGCGATCATCGAGCAGCGCCGCGCCATAGCACAACAGATTCTGGCCGAAGCCGAGACGAAGCGCAGCCAGGCGATCGACGCGCTCGCCGAAATCGAGCGGACGCGCGCTGGCTTCGACCGAGAACGAGTGGCGATCATCGCCGCGGCTCATGAAGCCGCGGAAGAAACGCGCACAGCGTTGCTTGCCTCGGCCGCGAAAGAGGCGGCGGCGCTGCAGGCATCAGCAAGGACGGTGATTGAGAAAGAGCGGGACGACGCCGAGGCAGCCTGGACCAAGCGGGCTAACCTGCTTGCGGTCGAAATTGCTCAGCGCCTCGTCGCCCGCCTCGATGGCCCGGTCGTAAGCGCCGCCTTCCTCGACTGGCTGCTTCAGGAGATCCGGGCGCTACCGGCCCTCGTGCGCGACGCCGTGGCAGCGAACGGTGTCATACTCGAAGCGATCAGCGCAACACAGATCGAACCGGCCGAGCAGGAACGTTACCGAACGTTGATCTGCGAGGCATTCGGTGCCCGCCCGCAGATCACCTTCAAGGTAGATCCCGCCCTTATCGCCGGCCTGGAACTGCATGGCCCTCACCTCGTCGTCGCCAACAGTTGGCGCGCCGATCTCACCAAGATCCTCGCGGACCTGGCACATGACAAAAGAGTCTGATACCTCGGCAGACCTCTGGCTGGAGCACGCCCGAGCAAAGCTCGGCGCCACGACGCTCGGACCGCGCACTGAGCAGATCGGCTTCGTGGAAGAGGTCGGGGACGGCATCGCGCTCGTATCCGGACTGCCTGCCGTCCGGCTCGACGAGTTACTGCGCTTCGGCAAGGGACAATTCGGGTTCGCCCAGGTGCTCGAGCGCGGCCATATCGGCTGCGTCCTGTTTGATGATGTAAGTGCGATCGAGGCCGGTGATATCGTGCACGGCACGGGTGACATCGTGCGCGTGCCTGTGGGGCCGGCACTGCTCGGCCGCATCGTCGATCCGCTCGGCCGTCCGCTCGACGGGAAGGGGCCCGTTGCCACAGAAACGTTGGAACCGATCGAGCGTGTGGCACCAGCTATCATCGATCGTGATCTCGTGACCCAGCCTGTCCAGACTGGCCTCGTCGTCGTCGATACCCTGTTCGCCCTTGGCCGGGGCCAACGCGAGCTCATTATCGGCAACCGCGCCACAGGCAAGACTACGCTCGCGATCGACACCATCATCAATCAGAAGACGAGCGACATGGTCTGCGTCTACGTCGCAGTTGGCCAGAAGACTTCGAGCGTTCGCCGCGCCATCGATGCGATTACTGCTTTTGGAGCCCCCGAGCGCTGCATCGTCGTCGTGGCGGGCTCGTCGAGTTCTCCAGGATTGCAATGGATTGCGCCCTTTGCCGCGTTCACCATGGCGGAGTATTTTCGCGATCGCGGCCAACACGCCCTGATCGTGGTCGATGACCTGACTAAGCACGCCGCGAGCCACCGCGAGATCGCTCTGCTCACGCGCCAGTCGCCGGGTCGCGAGGCCTATCCAGGCGACGTCTTCTACGTCCACGCGCGGCTTCTCGAACGAGCCGCTAAGCTGTCGAAGGAAAAAGGTGGCGGCTCCCTGACGGCGCTACCGATTGCCGAGACCGACGCGGGCAACCTCAGTGCCTACATTCCGACCAATCTGATTTCGATCACCGACGGCCAGATCGTGCTCGATGCAAGGCTTTTTCATGAAGGGCAGAAGCCGGCGGTCGACGTCGGCACGAGTGTCAGCCGGGTCGGCGGCAAGACTCAAGCGCAAGCGCTTCGAGAGGCGGCGGAGACGGTGCGCCTCGATTATGCCCAGTTCCTGGAGCTAGAGACTTTTACCCGCTTTGGTGGAATGCCGGACACGCGCGTCCGCAATCAATTGACCCGAGGTGGCCGAATTCGCGCGGTTCTCAACCAGCCGCAACATGCACCCCTGCGGCTTGGCGACGAGGTCGCCTTGCTTCTGGCGGTGCAATCCGGTCTCTTGGATCCGCTGCCGCTGTCAGCCGTGGCGATGTTCCGGCAGGGCCTGTGCGAAATGCTCGACCGCGACATCCCGGAGATCGTCCATCACATCCAGCAGACAGGCGCGATCGACGACGTCGGAAAACGAGCAATCCGCGAAGCACTGCGAAAATATATTAAGACGCTGACCCAGGCCGCAGAGGCGTCAAGAATCGCGGAGCAGCCGTGACGGATCGTCTCGCCGACATCAGCGCGCGTATCGATGGTATCCGCCAGCTCGGCGCCGTCGTGAATGCGATGCGCGGCATCGCTGCGGCACGTGCCCAGCAAGCTCGCAGTCAGCTTGTAGTCGTCGATAGCTATTCAGCGACGATCGCGCTTGCCATCGGGCGAACCCTCGCACTGCTCCCGATAGCCCGCTCTGGTGCTGCGGGTCGATCGACCCGACCAGCTGTGGTGCTATTCTGTGCCGAACAGGGGTTTGCCGGCGCCTTCAGCGAGCGCGTACTCGATGCGGTCCGCGCAGACGTTTCCGATTCAGAACTGTTCCTGGTAGGCACACGAGGTCGTGCGGTCGCTGCGGAAAGAGGCGTGGTTGCAGGCTGGAACAGCCCGATGCCGTCACACTCGCTCGGCGTTCCGAAACTTGCCGATCGAATCTCCGAAGCGCTCTATACTCGTATCGCCACGGGTGAGATCGATCGCCTCGACGCCGTCTTCAGCCAATGGCAGCCCGGCCATCGCATTCATATCGAGCGCCGCCGCTTGTTGCCCCTCGACATGTCAGGCTTTCCTCGCCCCAACGATACCGACGCGCCACTGCTGAACCTGCCATCGGAAACGCTCCTGATCGAGCTCACAGCGGATTATGTGCACGCGCAACTCTGTAACACGGCGCTACACGCCTTCGCGGCGGAGAACGAGGCCCGCATGGAAGCGATGGCTTCGGCGCGTCGCCAGATCGAGCGTCAGCTTTCCGCCTTGCAGGCGACCCAAAGGATCGTGCGACAGGAAGAAATCACCGCGGAAATCATCGAACTGGCCGCCGGCGAGACCGCGAGCCGATCGGAGCACGCCGGTTCGGACAGCGCAAAACACCGTTGAAACGGCGCTCCGCACCCATCAGCTAGCCAGCTCTTCTCCTCGCGCCGTTGAAACGGCCTGCGGGCGATCATGCGGAGAAGCCCGATGACGAAAACAAAAGCACTAGGGGCTGTCGTTATTCTTTTTGCCGCCATCGCTGCCCCCGCGTTTGCTCGGCCGGGCCGACGCATCATGGCCGAGCCCATGATCGATGGAGCCACAGAGCAACTCATGTCAGGCCCGTCTATGCCACCCCAAAAGTGCCAGAGGGCCGGAATATAGAGTACAATTTTCGCGGGAGGGACCCGTCCTGGATAGGCGGCAGGGACTCCTCGCTCGCCCCGCCGCCGACCTGACCGTCGCGGCAATTGCAATGCCTCGCGGAATGAAGGAAAAGAATGGAGCGGGTTGGGGTCGGGATGGTACGCTCAAGTCGCGGGTGATATGCGCTTCACGTCTTGATATGCGGTGGGTCCAGGGTGGTCTAAAATGCTGATGCGTTACAGTTTTCCGCGGATAAGACTCTTGATCAGAACCGCGGTCGCATGCATGGCGCTTGCCGGTGCCTCGCTGACGCCGGCCTGGGGCCAGCAGCTCCTGCGGGGACCCCAGGCATCCACCGCCCCGCTGCAATTCGGCATGAGCGCCGAGCAAGCGTCGCAAGCGCTGGGCGTGCCGCTGAGCTACGTTCGTGGCGCCTACGGCGACGAACTGCTTCTCGCAATACCGAACGTCAAGGGAAGCGCACTATCGAGCCGCAGCGACGGGCTATATCTGCAGTTTCGAAACGGAAGGCTAGCAGGATGGAAAGGCGATTGGGGAACGGTAAGCCGGTCATGGTGACCAAGCCAACAGGATGCCTTTTGGTTGCGGCCGTCATGACAATCGCGGCCATGGCCACGGCGTCCGCTCAGAGTTTTGGCGAGCGCCCGGTCCGCTACGGCAACACCAGCAGTTTTCATTTTGACGGCCGCAACGACGACCGCGACTTCCCGACCAACGGCTATTTCCCGGGCAATTTCGCAGGCGATCCATTCTACGCGGCGATCGGAGCCGCCGGATTCCTTGAAAGCAATCCCCGGCGCTCGCCGGTGCCGTACCCGTCCCGAACCTATTTCGTGCCGCCGTCGCGTTAGGAGGAAAAGGCGTCCTTCGTGACCGGGGGCCCCTTGCAGCGGTCGCCAACGGACAAAATAGCTTTCATTTTTCGAAAAGGCCGCAATCGCGGGCAAGGAATCTCCAATTCGAATTTGCGACTAAGAAGGCCAGGGTGCCGGAGGCGCAAGCCGGCGTCGACAGGGGCGTGGCCAACCACGCCCCAGGAGTGAGAGGCGACGATGGAAATCGCAGCCGGGGCGTCCTTCCAGCCCGAAGACATCGAATTGATGCGGACCGCCCTCGATGAGGTCGTGAACATCTTGCCGGTCCCCAATCGCACCCCCGCGATGAGGCAAAGGCTTGCTTCGCGCATTCTGGCAGCCGCGGCAAAAGGCGAGCGCGATCCCGTTCAGCTCAGAATCTCCGCGCTGCTCGCGCCGGCAGACGAATGAACGTCAGCGTGGCAGGCGGTTTGGTCTTCCATCGCTTGCGATGACCGTGTCGATCGTGAAGCCGAAATCATCGGCTTGCAGGCTCGGGCGCTTCCCTGCAAAACATTGAGATCGGGAAGGATTTAATGTAGTGAGCGACGTGGTTTTCGGGCTCTTCCCGCGACCACGAGACGTTCAGGCTTTGAACGCACGAATTCCCGTAAAGCCCGCGGCAGGCAGCGGTTCCGTTCCCAACGATCGTGCTGAGAGCAATGACAGTCGCCCGCTTTCCCGATTGGTCTTCGCTTGGCAAGCGTGATCGTCCGGCCGCGCTTGCAAAGTGCCAGCAGCGGCTCGCGCGCATCGGGCGCAAGCTCAATGCCGTTGAGCATGTCTTTCCTGGCAGCGTTTCAAACCGGGGTCCGCTGTCGGGCATGCCCTATGTCGCAAAGGACATGATCGCAACCGGCAAGGCCGCGCCTTCGTGGGGATGTTCCGAACCGCAAGCCTCGGCGCTGCCACGCGCATCGATGATCGATCGCCTCGACCAGGCCGGGGCCTGTCTCATCGGCACCGCCGTCATGACGGAACTGGCCTATGAGCCGTCGGGTATCTCGCGCAAGCGCGCGCTCAATCCCTGGCGTGCCGGCGCGATCCCGGGCGGGTCATCGACGGGGTCTGCCATCCTCGTCGCGTCCGGTTGCTGTTTTGCCGCGCTGGGCTCGGACACCGGCGGCTCGGTGCGGATTCCGGCGCATTGCTGCGGCGTGACCGGCCTCAAGCCGAGCTACGGCAGCCTGCCGCTTGACGGCGCGATGCCGCTGGCGCCGAGCCTCGACACGATCGGGATCATCACCCGAAGCGCGGCCGATCTCGCCTTGATATGGCGGTCGGTTGCAGGCGACGCCACTAAAGCGTTTTCAAGCGAAGTGGAGACCGGTTCGCGTCAAGAAAACGCGTCAAATCAAGAATCTAGAGCCCCGTTTCGATTCAATCGAAACGGAAAAGGCTCCAGCGTGGCCGCGGAGCATCCGAAGGTGACGGTGCTGGAAGACACGCTCGGTGCCTGCGACCCCGAGCTCGCCAAAATCTGTCGCAACGCCATCGACGCGCTGGCGGGAAGCGGCGTGGCGATCGCGGCAAGGTCCGGGTTTCCCGAAGAAGCGGATCAAAACGCCTTGTTGGTCCTGCAAGCGGAAGCTGCCCGTCAGCACAGGAAGCGCATCGACGATACGCGCATCGACGCCACGCTGCGAAAGCGCCTTGGCAAGGGTCTTGCGATTTCCGACGAAAAGCTTGGACTAGCCCTTGCCGCCCGCGACGGGCTTCGCAGTCATTTTGTGTCGCATTATCTTGACGGCGCCACCGCGGCTCTTCTCCCCGTGATGCCGATCAGAACGCCCGATGTCGAAGAGGTCGATTCGGCCTCGCCGCGTTTCAACCCGCGCGCGCTGTATGCGCTCAGCCGTTTCACCCGTTTCGTCAATTATCTGGGCTTGCCCGCGCTCGCCGTGCCGGCAGGTTTTGACGGAAGAGGCTTGCCGGTTGGTCTTCAGATCGTGGGACGGCCGGGCAGCGACGCGTCGCTGCTTGAAATCGGCATCGCCTTGCAGAACCTGACCGACTGGCACGGCCGCGTTCCCGAGGGCGTTGCAGCCGAAATATCGGATGAGCAGGGATTTGCGGGGTGAATCCGGCCGGGTCAACAAGTTGCGCGCGGACGTGTGATATGGTGCAGTCCTTGCGTAAACTTGCATAAGATCGGGCAACAATCGTCTAGGGGTTTATCGGAGGGCGTATGGTGCAGATATCAAGACGGGTCATTCTCCTCGTCGCGGCGGCGATCGGGTTGTTGCCGCTTCCCGCGGGCGCCGTCGGACCGGAGCCGGCTCCCTTGGCGGCGCCGGTTCAATTGACGGTCGGCTACCAGAAGGTCGGCCATCTGGCGCCTGTCATCCTGATCGCCGATGAGCTGAAACGGCTGGGTGTCGATCTCAAGCTGGTCGAGTTCGTCCGCTATGCTGATGCGCGCACCGCGCTCCTCGCCGGTTCCCTCGATGCAGCATCGGTCGGACCCGCCGATCTCGCCATTTCGCTGGCGCAGGGCTCGACGGATGTCGTCGGGCTGATGGGCGTCGGCTCGTCACCGAAATATGTGATTGGCCGAAAGGGCGTGACGTTCGATTCCTGGGATGATCTGAAAGGCAAGAAGATCGCGATCGCGCCGGGTTCGGCGGTGTGGTTTCAGTTCGCGGCCACGCTGATCGAAAAGGGCATCCCCTATAACAGCTTCGAGGCTGTGAACATTCAGGGCGGCGGCGCAAATTTCGACCAGGCCTTGAAGAAGGGTGACGTCGACGGCCTCGTCACCTGGGAGCCCTTTGAATCCATTCCGGCGATGGATGGTTACGGCTTCTTCGCCAAGGGCCTCGAATACAGCTCGTCGAAAGCGGTTGGCGCCGAGCTTGGAATGTTCATGGCATCGAAGCGGGCCGCCGACACCAAACGCGCCGCGCTTGAGCGTTTTGTCTGGGCTTACCTCAAGAAGCAGGAAGAGCTCACCAAATCTCCCGAAAAATTCGCCGACGCCTACGCGCAGCTCTCCGGCATGGCGCCCGACATCGCCGCCAAGGCGTCGCAGATCATCAAACTCGGCGAAGTGATCTCGCCTGACCAGATCAAGCGCCAGGCCAAGGGATTTGCCGAACTCGGTGTGATCCAGAAAGACGTTTCGGATCAGATCGATGCGCATTGGGACGGCTCTTTCGTGGAGAAGGCGCTCGGCAAGTAACGTTGGGGAGTCTTTAGGGCACTCCTCTTGCCGCCGTGAAGGATCGGGGCGATGTCGATCTCGACTGAACGCATAGCTTCAAAGCCGGTTGCGTCTCGCGCCCCGGGCCTGGTATCGCCGATCTTTTCGCCCGCCGGCCGCAGGGCGTTGCGGCAAGCCCTGCTCGCGGTTGTTCTGCCGGCAATGGTGATTGTCGCCTGGCAGATCGCGGGGAGGGACGGTTCGCTTTTCGGCGGCGTGCTGCCGACGCCGGATCGGGTGTGGCAGGCTTGGAAGATCTGGGCTTTCGGCACAACCGGCCTCAGCCTGAATCCTTACAGCGGAACGTGGCTCGCCAATCTGCTGTTTTCCGCAGACCGCGTCGGCAAGGGGTTTGTTTCCGCCATTCTGGTCGCCGTGCCGGTCGGTCTTGCGATTGGATGGAACAGGATTGCCTCGGGCGCGCTCGATCCCACGGTCCAATTGCTGCGGCCGATCCCGATCACGGCCTGGCTTCCGTTTTCGATCGCCGTCTTTGGCATTCGGGATATGGGTGCGGTATTTCTGATCGCGCTTGGCGCGTTTTATCCGATCGTGGTCAACACGGCGCAGGGCGCGCGCGACGTCGAGCGCAATCTCATTCGCGCCGCCATGATGATGGGAGCCGGCAGATGGACGATATTGCGCCGGGTCGTGCTCCCGGCATCGCTGCCGTCGATCTTCACGGGACTGCGGATCGGTCTCGGCATCGCCTGGACCGCCGTGATCGTCGCCGAGATGGTCGCGGTAAAATCCGGCCTCGGCTATGTGCTGTGGGACGCCTATTACGTCGGACGGATGGACGTCGTGATTGCCGACATGGCAACCATCGGCCTGTTGGGCCTCATCAGCGACCGCGTCATTTTGCTGATCGAGCGCTGGGTGCTGACATGGCGCCGCCTGCAATCGTTCCAGTCGTGAAGTGACGGTCATGGGCACGATCACCTTTGAAAACGTATCGAAGACGTTTTCGGGCCAGACCGAGGTTCGGGCGCTGGACGGCATCAGCCTGACCATCGGCGAAGGTGAATTCGTCGCGCTGCTTGGCCCGTCGGGCTGCGGAAAGTCGACGTTGCTCAATCTGCTTGCCGGTTTTGAGAACACGACGGAGGGGACACTGCTGTTCGACGGCAAGACCGTGACGCGTCCCGGTCCCGACCGCGGCGTGGTGTTTCAGGAGGCGGCGCTGTTTCCGTGGCTCAATGTCTGGCAGAACGTGGTGTTCGGCCCGCAGGTCCAGGGCGTCGCGCGCGCCGATTACGAATCGAAGGCGCGCAATTTGTTGAAGCTGGTTGGGCTGGAGGCATTTGCCGAGGCGTTGCCCGTGCAGTTGTCAGGCGGCATGCGCCAGCGCGTCGGCATTGCGCGGGTGCTGGCGATGTCCCCGCGCGCGCTTCTGATGGACGAGCCGTTCGGTGCGCTGGACGCCCAGACGCGGCTTTCGATGCAGCAATTGCTGCTCGACGTTTGGCAATCGCTCGGCACGACGGTCCTGTTCGTCACCCACGACATCGATGAAGCGATCCTGTTGTCCGACCGCATTTGCGTCATGTCGGCCCGTCCTGGCCGCATCATGCGGACCATTCCGATCGCGCTGCCGCGGCCGCGATCCATCCTAAGCCTTACCAGCCCGGAATTTGTGGCCTACAAGGCCGCCATCATGTCCGATATGAAGGTCGAAACCATCTCCTGAATGTGAAAGTGGCCATGGCAAATCCGCGTATTCCCTATGTGCTTTCGTCGGATCGCGCGGCTTTGCCGGCGCTCAACGGCAAGCGCATCCTGGTTCATCTGGTCGTCAACGTCGAGAACTGGCAATTCGACCAACCGATGCCGCGCACGATCATCACGCCGCCGCATGGACGCGAGACCGTTCCGGACGTGCCGAACTTCTCCTGGGCCGACTACGGCATGCGCGCAGGACTTCCACGTATTCTGAGAGCCTCTTCGTCACGCAACCTGCCGGCGTCGACGAGTTTCAATGCCGGCGTGATCGATGCATACCCGCAAGCCGCCATCGCCATGCGCGAAGCCGGCTGGGAGTTCATCGGTCACGGCATGCATCAGAAGGCGATCAATCACGTCGAGGGCGGTGAAGAATCCGTCATCCGTGCAAGCCTTGACAAGATTGCAAACTTCACCGGACGGCGTCCGCGCGGATGGCTGTCCCCGGGACTCCGTGAGACCGTCGATACGCCGGATATCCTCAAGCGCAACGGCATCGATTATCTCTGCGATTGGGTCGTCGACGATCGGCCCTCCTGGATGAAGACGACCGCGGGGTCGATGATTGCAATGCCCTACAATCTCGAGGTCAACGACTCGATCATCTACGCCGTCGAGCGGCACGCGACCGGCGAGATGGCCAAGCGGCTGGAGTTCACGCTCCGCCGCTTCGAGCAGGAATGCCGCGACAGCGCGATTGTTCTGGCGATCGGGCTGCACCCGCATCTGATATCGGTGCCGCATCGCATCCACGAGCTGGAGCGCATGCTCGACCTCTTGACCGCGTCATCCGATGTCGGGTTCTTCACCGGCAGCCAGCTGGCGGATTGGTACGCAGCCGCCGTGCCGGTAGCGAACTGAAGTGGATTATTCAGAGTTTGTGTTTTTGTGGGCTCGCGCGCTTTTTTACAATGTCGAAACCGGTGGCTGGCGCGCTTCCTTAGCAAGTCGCCGACCGAAGAAGCATTCATCCGAAAAGCCATTGGAACTAAAGCTAAAGTTGAACTTCATTGCATGGCTTTGTTGCACGCCGCATGCTTGACGGACGCCGCCACCGCAGCTTAGCTGGCGCCAACCAATATCAATATGGCTTGGTCGCGAACCGGGCCCATGGGGAGACTGATGAAATGATGCGCGGCAAATCACCGTTTTTTCTGATGGCCATGGCCGTTCTCGGGACGGCTCTTCTCGGCACGTCGGTCGCGCACGCGCAATACACCGCAAAGGAATGGCCGGACGGCCCGAGCAAGCAGAGATTTGTCGACACCTGCAACGTCTGTCACGACATCAATCGGGTTCGCGGCGGCTACACCCCCGATGGCTGGCTGACGGTCGTGCGCATGATGCAAAACATGACTGCGGCGGTTCCCGCTGAAGAGTGGGGAGCGATGACCGATTACCTCATGAAGAATTTTCCCGAGCGCAAGCGCCCGGAGGCGGTCCTCATCGATGGTCCTGCGAAGGTCGATATCAAGATGTGGGACGTCCCGACCCAGGGTGCGCGCCCTCACGATCCGCTGGGCGCCCGCGACGGCTCGATCTGGTGGGCTGCCCAACTGGCGAACAAGCTTGGCCGGGTCGATCCCAAGACCGGTGCGATCAGGGAATATACGCTCAAGTCGGCGTTTACCGGGCCGCACGGGCTGGTCGATGACAAGGCCGGCAACATCTGGTTCACCGGAAATCTCGCAGGCCTGATCGGCAGGCTCGACCCCAATACCGGCATCGTGACGGAATACCCGCTGCCGGATCCAAACGCGAAGGATCCGCATAGTCTGACCTTCGACCAGAGCGGAATCCTCTGGTTCACGGTGCAGCAGGGTAACTTTGTCGGCCGGCTCGATCCCGCAACCGGTGCGATCAAGCTCATGACCTCACCGACGCCGAAATCGCGGCCTTACGGAATCCAGATCAACGCGCAAGGCGCGCCCGTGTTTGTCGAATTCGGCACCAACAAGATCGCCACCATCGATCCGCAGACGCTCGCGATCAAGGAGTACACGCTGCCCGATGCGGCAGCGCGGCCGCGGCGCCTGGCGGTCGGCCCCGACGGCATGATCTGGTATGCCGATTTTGCGCGCGGATATATCGGCAAGCTTGATCTTGGGACCGGCGCGGTCAAGGAGTGGCCATCGCCGAGCGGACCCAAGTCCGAACCCTACGGCATGGTCTTCACCAAGGGCGCGGTGTGGTACAGCGAATCCAACGCCAAACCGAACACGGTCGTGCGTTTCGATCCGGGTACGGAGAAATTCCAGAGCTGGGCCATCCCGGGCGGCGGTGACATCGTGCGCAATATGAGCGTCGCGGCCGACGGCAACCCCGTCATGGCCAACAGCCTGGTGAATCAGGTTGGCAAGGTCGAAATCAAGTAGGCGGGCTTCTTTCTCCTGATCTGCTGAAACCCGGCGATTAACGACGAGCCGTCCGATTCCCACCTGATCAGGCGGCTCTCATTTATCAGGCCGCGGCCGAACACTCGCCGTCGCCGAATAGGCATCTGCCTGTCCGTCCAAGATATTCCGCAGCGCGGCATCATTGCGCGAGCAAGTCGATCTTGGCGCTG
>Ga0209517_10004429_pt1 | contig 18448 bp, 15 predicted proteins | sample PeaSoiMetSII2010_FD_187695 | JGI IMG/M metagenome (GOLD analysis project Ga0209517, IMG submission 187695) | Peat soil microbial communities from Weissenstadt, Germany - SII-2010 (SPAdes) (version 2) | ecosystem: Environmental > Terrestrial > Soil > Wetlands > Peat | place: Germany...
GATGCTGATCGCTGAATGCTGACCGCTGAGAGCTTCCATGTCATCAAGCCGCCGCGCTTTTCTGCAATCCGCCGCGTGGTCCGGTGTTGCGCTTGCGCAGACCGGGCCGTCCGCATCATCCGTACCGCCGGAACGCCGCGTATACCTGGTGGGCGATGGAGTGATCTCCACGCCCGCCGAATATGCCCGCCTGCTGACCAGGGTCGCCGACGATCACGGCGCCGCCGCCGACAACTATTTGCAGGGCGGCGCGGTCGAGCAGCTCGAGCAGCGGTTCGCCAAGCTGCTCGGCAAGGAGCGCGCCATGTTTATGCCCACCGGCACGCTGGCGAACCACATGGCGGTGCGCGAGCTGGCCGGCGACAAGCGCCGCGTGATTGTCCAGCAGGAGAGCCATCTCTACGCCGATGAAGGCGATGGCGCGCAGTTGCTGAGCGGGCTCAACCTGGTCCCGCTAGGTCCGGGCCGCGCGACCATCCGGCTGGAGGAAGTGATTCCGGTGGTGGAGCGATCGGCGGGACCGCCCTATCCGGCCCCGGTGGGCGCCCTCTCGATCGAATCGCCGGTCCGCCGCTCGTCGGGCGAGGTGGTGGACTTCGACGAGATGAAGAAGATTTGCGCCTATGCGCGCGAACACCAGATCGGAACGCACCTGGATGGCGCGCGCGTGTTTCTGGCCGCGGCCTACACGGGGATCTCGCCCACCGAATACGCGGCGCTGTTCGACACGGTATACGTTTCGATGTACAAGTACTTCAACGCGCCCTTCGGCGCGATTCTGGCGGGGCCCGCCGGGATGCTGAACCGCATCGCCACATTGCGCCACCAGTTGGGCGGGATGATCTATCACGGTTGGGAGCCCGCCGCCATCGCGCTCCATTATTACGAGGGATTTGTGGAGCGCTACCAGTCCGCGGTGCGCAATGGCGAAACCCTGTTCCGCCTGCTCGAGGCGCAGGGGAGGTTTCGCGTGGAACGGGTGAGCCACGGCAGCAACATCGCCTCCATCCGATTGTCCAGCGGGACGGCCGGCGCGCTGCAGCAGAAGCTGGCGCAAGCCGGCATCATGATTCGCGGGACGGGGGATTCCGCGCAGATCACGATTCAGGTCAACGAGACGCTGGCTCGCCAGCCTCCCGAAGAGGTCGCGCGGGAATTCGCACGAGCTATCGGATGAGGGCAGCGCTGCTGCACAATTTGTGGGCGGACCCCCTGGTCCGCCCGTCCTCGACACAAACAACACCGGGGTCACTGGCTGAAAAGTTCGCGGTTCGAGATATACCCTCGCAGGTACTCCAGACAGGCCTTGGAACCCGGTCCTTGGTCGACCTGGCCGCAGAGCGCTTCGTCGCGGTGGCGGAAGGCGTTTCGGTAGGTATTGAGTTGACGGCACTGCTCGCTAAGACCTTCGTCCTTAATCTTCCTGCACTCGGCCGGATTGTCCAGGGCGGGGATGAGAGGGATGCGGACGTCTAGTGTCTCGTCGAAGCGGATACAGTTTGCGTTCCAGGCTTGGGCACATGGGCGCAAGAATTGGACGGCCATCGGGAAGTGGAGTTTAGTATTCACGCGCGGTCCATTCATGCTGAATTCGAAATAACGCGTGACCCTGATCTGGAATAGCGGATCTTGCACGATGTCCCAGGAAAGGTCGTCATTGGTCGTATCGATCTTGGGATCGGAATGTGCCGACTGCGCTTTCATCCAGGCGATGGACCAGAATGTAAGGTTGACGGACAGCCAGTAGCCCTTGATCGAGGTCAGCGGACGTCCGGCGATAGGTTCCAATGAGGTGCGGAAGCTGAACTTGCCGTCGGCTGACGTTCGGGTGTTCTCGTACCGCAGTACGCTCTCGCCGCTGCCGAAGAAGCTTCCGGTCGCGGACAAGGCGCGCAAGGTCACGTCAAGGTTGGCGATGGGTTTGCCGAGGATCGCATCTACAAGCTGTCCGGAAATCGCGGGAATGCGAGCGCCGAGCGGCCAACCATCGGGCAGCGGCTGCGCCGCCAGGCAGCCGTGCAGCGCCGGAAGGGACACCAGCAGGATGAGCTCAATGGGCTTGATCATTTGAGTTGACACAACGTGAAGGCGCCGCCCGCGGGTCTATGCGGCAGACCCGCACGCCCTGGTAAATATAGCCGTTATCAATGAAGCTGTAGCCAGCGCCGGACACACCATATTCGTACAACTTGGAATAGAAACGCTGGTATTTTTCATAGTATTCATTGGTGATGGTCTGACCCTTCTAGCCGATCTGCGCAATATCGATACCGAGATCCCCTGGCCAGAGCAGTCCGCCCGGCAAATAGAGCCCTACGGCCGGATTTGAGTCCGCCAGAGTGACTGCGGCCGGCAGAACGCGCGTAATCCTCAGGTCATCGAAAGTATTGCAGTGGGGACTCCCGCTGCACGCGCAAATGACGCGATACATCTGGCCGGCATCGGTGACGTAAGTATAAGGGTCGGGGTCCGGCACTGAAATTGTTCCGGCCGGCGGCAATTTGGAAAGGAAGTCACTTGGAACCGGATCGTGAATCGCCGCGGGGATCGGTGCACCCTGTCTTGTCTTTACGTTTGTCTCTATCTGGCTCAACAGTACCTTACGGAAAGGCCATTCGAGTATGGTCAGCTTCCTTCTGCCGTTGACCAGCAGCATGTAGAAGGTTTGAGAGGTGGCGCGGTCTTTGAGAGCGTCAAGACGGCGAAGGAGCGGAGCTATTTTCGTTTCGAGGCCGGACAGTGACACGCGCTGGTGGCGCGCGCAGACGAGCGTAAGAGAATTCCGGTCGGGCTTGCCGACAGGCGGCGGGCTGGACGGAAGGCGGTCGAAAGACGAGTCGCCAAAGGCCTTCAAGAGCTGCGCCAATTCGTCCGGGGAGATCTTCTGCGTACCGAATGAGTTGAAGTACCCGTCCCTAAAATATATCGACCCGTCGCTGTAGACGTTGACATATTCAACGGCGCTGCGATAGGAGATGACAATGCCGCTGCGGTTGGGACAGACACCCGCCCCACCATCGGGCCGCGCGTCGAGCGCCAGTTCGGATAGCACGAGCTCCTGCGGGTAATCGGGATTACCGCCGTAGAACAGGTTCGCCCTTACGACTTGATTGAATTTCAACCGCGACAGGACCGGTTTGAGCTTCGCGTCCACGACGGGAAAAACTCCGAGCCCGCAGGTCCCCTCAGCTTCCCGCTTCATTGAGGAATCCGGATCCAGCACATCGAAGACCAGCGGCCGGGTGCTGACGACGCGGGCGGTCATCCCAAATCGCCGGACCGGGCCCTCGGAAGTGATGGGTCTGGGATTTTCAAGGAACACAACTTGAGGCGGACCGAAAGAGGCCCCGGACTGCGCGGCGAGACCGCATTCCCGGCAGACGGGCAACATCACGCGAGGGGCGGAGCATTGGCTGAGGGCAATGCACACGGCTGCGCTGATCCAGAATAGGAACCCGCTGCCGCGACGACGAATGGGCACAATGCTAATGGGACCTTTATGTCATGTTAGCAGCTTCCTTTTGAAGCCTGTGTCTCAGGGTTGCGCCGCGGAAGCCAGCGTGTGGCTCGCAATCCACTCGTACTGCCGCTTCAAACGATCGCGCTGGTGGTAGTATTCGCTCAAGCCATGCCCCTCGCGAGGATAGAACACCAGTTGCACCGTCTTCCCGCGGTCCTTCAGCGCGCGATAGAATTCCATCGGCTGTCCGATGGGGACGCGCTCGTCGCTGCCGCCGTGGAGAATCAACAGCGGCGTGGTCACGCGATCGGCGTAGGTGATTCCAGACCGTTCCGCATACAGCGCCAGGGTCTCCTTCGATGGCGGGCCTTTGAAAAAAGTTCCGAGGTAGTTCGGAATATCGGTGGTGCCGTACATGCTGGCCAGGTCGGCAAGCCCGGCGCCCATCATGGCCGCCTTGAACCGTCCGGTCTGGGATACGATCCAGCAGGTCATGTAGCCGCCGTAGCTCCATCCCATCACCGCCAAATGCTGTGGATCGGCAACCCCGCGCGCCACCACCGCGTCCACGCCCGACATGATGTCGCGATAATCGCCGCCGCCCCAATCCTCGATGTTAGCCATTGTGAACTTCTCGCCGTAGTTGCTGCTGCCGCGCGGATTGGGATAGAGCACCGCCCAGCCTTGCCCGGCCCAGTATTGCCCGCTCATGTTGAAACGGTCGCTGTGAGCCCCCGTGGGCCCTCCGTGTACTTCCACCACCATGGGGTACTTGCGTCCGGGTTCGTAGCCCACCGGCTTCAGCAGCACTCCTTCGACCTCATTGCCGTCGGGGCTCTTCCAGGTGATGACTTCGCTTTGCCCCAGCGCAATCTCGGCAATCTGCGAATTCACGGTGGTCAGTTTCCGCGGCGATGAAAAGGAAACGCCCGAGACGAAGACATCCGAAGGCTCGGCGCCGGACTCCATGGTGAATGCAACCTTGGCGCCATCCTTGCTGAAACTGCCCACCGTGATGGATTTCGCCCGCGTGATGCGCAGAAACTCGCGCGACGTCATGTCGTAGGCGAACACGCTGTGCCACACACGGTCGCCCAGGCCGAAGTAAATCCGCTTGGAATCGGGCGACCAGACGCCTTGCGCGATGGAATAGTCGAAACTCGGGGTGGTGGCGTTGCGGACCTTCTTGCCGGTGACGTCGTAGAGCATGAGACGGCCGTTCGAGATGGATTGGAGCGGGGTGCCGTCGGCGTTTGGCTTGCCCGCTGCCGGCGTCATCGCGTAGGCAATCGTCGAACCATCTGGCGACCAGGCGGGCGCGGATTCGTCGGCCAGGGTGGCGGCGATCTTCTCCACTTGTCCCGTCTCCACGTTGACAATCGAGACATCGGACCGGTAATCGCGAATCAAAGGCGTCGGCTTGGCGGCGAACGCGATGCGCGTTCCATCCGGGGACCAACTGAATGCCTCGACGCCGAAGCCGTCGCCTTTAGTGATCTGCGCGGCCTTGCCGGAGGCCACGTCGACGGTCCACAGGTGGGGCTGCTGAAAATCGCCTTCAAAAACGCGTGCGTCGTCCTTGCGCTTGCGGCGGTCTTCTACCTCCTTGGCCAGGGCGTCGCGGCAGACATACGCGATGCTCTTGCCATCGGGCGACCATTTGTACTGCGTGATGCTCTCCTTTGCGTCGGTGAGCTTGCGGGGCTCGCCGCCATCCATGCGCATGAGCCAGATCTGCGCCTTGGGCCCGTCGGCGGCGTTGCCCGGTGAACTTCCCGCCGAACCCGTGGGGCGCGCGCTGATGAAACTGATGGTGCGGCCGTCGGGAGACCAATCGGGCTGTGACTCGCCGCGCTCCGAGGAGGTCAACTGACGCGCCGCCGCGGACCCGTCGGAGGGAACCAGCCAAACGTGCGAGCGCATCTCGGGTGGCTTGTCGCCCTTGTCGGGATCGAGCTTGCCGGAGGGCCACTCCCATTCGGAAACGGTGTACAGGACGAGGCTGCCGTCCGGCGAAATCACGGCGCGGCCAACTTGCTTCATCGCCAGGACGTCGTCGACCGCGACCGGGCGCCTCGCCGCCGTGGCGGGAAACAGGGATGCAAGCAGCACCAGGCAGCCGGCCGCCACTCGCCGCACGTTGTGGAACATGGGAACCCTCCAGCACGAAATTTGCTCCATCGTAGCATGTGGGCACGACTCCGGCTTCGGAGCGCTATGATCGAATCCATGGATTGGATCTTCAATCCCCAGGCCAAGCCGAAGCCCAGCCTGGAGGCCCGGGTGATCGGCGCCGCCGAAGCCGCACTGGCGGACCATCAATACGTCAGCGCCATCGACGTGTTGGCGGGCATGGGGCTGGTGGCCTCGAACAATGTGGAGCAGTGGCGCAGGGGCCGAATCCCCGTACTGGAAGAGCTGATTCAAGGCGGCTATGAAAAAGTCGCCAAGTCCCTGGCCATCTTTCAACGGTGGGCCACCGAGCGCGGGCTCAAAGCGGTAGAGGCGCGCTATGTGCGCACCACTCCCGCCGGCGAACAGGAACTGCAAATCATCGGCCCCAGATACGCCGGCCTGGAAGAAGCGTTTCGCCAGCAATACGTTTCGCCCGAGCTTTCCGAGCGGAAGAAGCAGAAGATCGAAGAGCGCCTCACCAAGCCCGCCGAGCGCGTGGTCTTCCTGAACCGCCGCGATTCCACCTGCTCGGAATGCGGAGTCGAGTTGCCCTCCGGAAGCTTTCTATACATGGACGCCAACCAGCCGCTGTGCCTGGCCTGCGCAGGTATGGGGGACCTGGAATTCCTGCCGCGCGGCGACACCGCGTTGACCCGCCGCGCCACCAAATACAGCCCGTCGCATGCCGTGGTGGTGGAGTTCAGCGGGACGCGCGGGCGCTACGAACGCCAGGGAATTCTGGTGACCGAGCCGGCCCTGCGACAGGCGGAAGAAGAGTGCGCCGCCGACGCTCCGGAGCGCGCTCGCGCCCGGGCGCGCGCCGCGGCAGTCCGCGAGAAGCAAGATGCCGTCACGGTGGAGCAGATGACGGCCAAGATTCTGACGCTGTTTCCCGGCTGTCCCCCGGCGGAAGCGCGGCACATCGCCGCCCACACCGCAGCCCGCGGGAGCGGCCGCGTGGGACGCAGCGAGGCTGGCCGCAAATTGGATAGCGATGCCCTGACGCTGGCAGTGCAAGCCGCGGTTCGTCACCGGCACACCAATTACGACGAGCTATTGGCGCAGGGGTTGGAGCGCGCCTCGGCTCGCGGGGCCGTTCGCGCACAAATCGACCAGATTCTCGACTCCTGGCGCTGGGGTGTGTGAGTGACCATAGATTCGTACTCACTTTCGCAATGCTATTATAGCAGCTAAGCTAGCCGATCTTGAGGTCATTCTCGATTACATCCGCGCCGACAACCCCGACGCTGCCGATCGGTTGGGCACGGCCCTTCTGAATCACGTCGAGATTCTTCAATCGGTCCCCCGGATCGGCGTCCTAGTGCCCAGGCGGCCGGGCGTTCGCAAGCCTCTCGAAATTCTACACTTCTGGCATGTGGCACGGAAACAGCCGCAGTTCTGAAATGGAAAGGTCAGCGTGAAACCCAGCGTCAAAGCCCTGGACCCCAAAGGGTACCACTTCTCGCTGCGGAGGTCCTCAAGGTCGTAGAACGTGGAACTGAGGAAGATGCGCTGGGCCTGCGGTCCGGCGGCCGGGGTCATGGACTCGATTGTACTCGGATTGGGGCACGCCGGCGGCAAGACCGCCAGCGTCACCGACGCGGGAAACCGCGGTCGAGCTTATCCAGCAATTCGAGCCCGCGCTTCGCGGAGCCCCTGGCCGCCAGCGCCCGGAACCGTGTCTCGACGTCATGTTGGGCCAGGGCGACCGTCGCCAGCTCGTCCATCAGCTTGTTCATCCTGATACCACGGCTGGCGGCCAAACGGCGGAGCCGCGCGTGTTTGGCTTCGGGAATTCGGATAGGCAACGTACTCATGGGAGTTCCTTGGCCAGTTCCCTTGGGGTCACGATTCTCACGTGCGGGAAGCGAAGTTCGACCGACCGGAAATCTCCGGTGTTGTTAGTTACGATGATTCCGGCGCCTGCTTCAACTGTCCCGCCAGGCAGGCCGAATCACGCGCCGGTTGTAGCCAGAGTGCCCGAGCAACGTGCCCACCAGAACGTTGGTATCGTTGACAGCGCGCTCCAAGATCGATGATAGCAGATACGCTATCATGGGGAGCTAGCGGAATTAGCCGGTGAGTCGCCGGGAAAGGTTGCAAATATTCTGGAAACGCGACCGGCTGCGGGACTGGGTCTCGGGAACGGCTTCGCAACACGCGCGCGGCAGTCAGCGAGGGCGAGGCGCCAGGTTTTCTCTCACGAATTGCGCCTGAGCACTGCCCGGACCCAGTGTTTTCTCGTAAATCGCGAGGGCCTGCCGCAGCAACGAATCCGCGGCCGCCGACTGACCCGCGTCCTTCATCAGCAATCCCAGATTCGCGATGTCGGCGGCCGTCTCCGGCCGTTCCGGACCGTACAGGGACGCGTCGATGGCCGCCGCCCGCCGATAAAGCTGCCCGGCCGCCTTGAGCTCTTTCTTGTTCCAAAGGACATCCGCCAGGTTAGTACAGGTCATGGCCAATTCCGCACTCTCGGGGCCGAACTTTTCTTCCGATAAACCGAGAGCGGTCCTCTCCAGCTTTTCCGCCTCGTCGAACTGGTGGCGGCCCTCCAGCAGATTCCCCAGGGTATTCAGAATTCCCGCCGTCAGGCGATAGTCCGGCTTCGCGGCCGTCTCCTGGATCGCCAGCGCGCGCCGCAGCGCTGGCTCGGCCGAAGCGTCGTCGTTCCGGGCCCGCAGCGCAAGTGCGTACTCATGCAGCAACGCCGCGACACGGCGGTCTTCAGATCCCGATGCCCGCTCCTCCGCCGCGATGGCGCTCCGGTAATACGAATCCGCGTGTCCCGGATCGAGCTGCGCCAGCCTGGCGAACGATCGCGCCGATACTTGGGCGTCTCTTCCGGCCGCAGCCTCCCGGAACAGCGCTAACGCTTCGTCGCGCTTCCCTTCCGCCTGAAGCGCAAGCGCCAAGTTCTCCCGGTCCGCGTCGCTGGCCGGATCCGAGTTTTGCCGGTCCACGGCCAGCGCGCGCCGCAGCGGCGCCTCCGCCGCGCTGTGGTTTCCGATTTGCATGAGGAACAATCCCAGGTTGGCCGCGGCGCGTGCGACCTTGGCGCCGTCCGGTCCCGACTCGCTTTGCCGTTGGGCGAGCGCCTCCTGGTAGACCGGAACCAACGTGGACGGGTCCGATGGCACGATGAACCGGGCGGCGCCTTTATCGATTACCGGAGCCGGCTGCAATGCCTTCACCATCCGCTTGGATGGCACGAGCTTCCTGCTCTGCGGATCGTAGATGCCAATCCAGTGATTGGTGAAGTGGAGAGCGGCGCTCGTCGAAACCTGGGGCATATGGCAACCGATGCAACTGCGCGAGGCGAGGGCAGTCTTGTGGAGGACCTTCCCGTGGCAGGCGGCGCAACGCGCATCGTAGGCCGCCGCCGTCTTCGTCAGTGGTTGGTGCGGATCGTGGCAAGTGAGACACGAAAGTGCGCCATTGCTGTTGCGAAAACAGGCCGCGCGGTGCAGGTAGGAGGGCTGATGCCGGACGTTCCACGCATTGCTCCAGTCCGTATCGTCGTCGAGATCACTGGCCTGGCGATGACAGGCCCCGCAGAGCACATTGAGTTCGGCGGGCGTCAGGCGCTTCGGATTCTGAATCGTTCCCGGCGCTCCCGCCGAGCTCACATGCGCCGTGCCAGGTCCATGGCACGCTTCGCACCGCACGCCGGGTTCGGAGGGCTGAACTTGATAACCGGCCTGGAGCGTTACCGGCCCGGTGGAGTGGCAACGGAAGCATCGAAGGGCGGTTCCCAGGGGATCGAAAGTCCGGTAGACCAGGTCATTCGAATTCGCGTGGCCTGGCGTGACGTCCAGGGATTTCGTCGCCGCGTAATAACTCTGCCCATGTTCGGCGATGGTCTCCTCGCCGGTCTGGCTTACCCAGGTGGTAGCTTTTTCACCAGCGCCAAATGCCCATTGGGCAGTGCTTTGAGGAGCTGGAATTCCGGGGATTGGGCTGCCCGGTCTGGCCACCGCCAGCGCCCGGGCATGTCCCGTTTTCGATTGCGATTCAAATTTAGCGGCATGACACGCGCGGCATGCGTCGCTGCCGATGTATTGGCCGGCGAGCGGAGCCGCCATCGCGATCCACAACGCCAGCACCGTACCAAGCACACGGTTTCGCAGGTACGGCCTCGTATCAGAAGACCACTCCCTCGGGAGCCGTGAAAAAATCGCCGAGGTCGCCGGGTTGACAGACGGAAGCGTCTGTCCCACATTGATGCGCCACGGCTTGCGTTTTTGTGGGGCAGGCGCTTTCGCCTGCCAACCGACTCTTTCACGGGTTCTCACGGTCGTGGCTCCGAGCGGAGCCGCAATCGGGGCCGCCAACACCAGCACCGTATCAAGCCTTCGCATGAGAATCAGCGGACGGCCTTCTGGAGGCGCTGAAACTCCATCATCTCGGCATCGGCCTTCGCGGAGTCGCCGCGCTGGCGATAGACACCCGCCAGTCCGAAGTGCGCCTGCCCAGCCAGCGGGCCGTCTTTTTCGATATCGAGCACCGCGAGCCAGGCCTTCTCCGCAGCCACCTTATCGCCATCGAGCGATGCCGCCTTGCCAAGCGCGTAGAGAACATCCGCCATGCCGGGCGCCAACCCGCGGGCGCGTTCCAACTCGCGCCTCGCTTCCTTCACCTTGCCCTGCTGCAACAGGGCGTTGCCCAGCCGGAAGGCGGCCTCGGCATCCCCCGGCTGCAGGTTCGCTTCGGCGCGGAATTCCCTTTCGGCCTTATCCCACTGCGATTCCGCCGAATACAGTTCGCCCAATTCGAGATGCACGCCCGGCGTGGCGGGCCGTAACCGCAGCGCTTCGCGATACTCCTGCTCGGCTCCGGCGGTGTTGTGGAGCACGGCGTAAGTCTCGCCCAGGATCTGGTGGGCGCGCGCCGATTCCGGATCTGTGGCGCGCAACTGTTCGAACGTCTGCCGGGACAACAACCCGCTGGCCCGGCCCAGGTAGTACATCAGGTCCACATCACCGGGCCGCTTGGCGAGTGCGGCCTGGAGACTGGCGGTTGCCTCGGCAAGTTTACCCATCTTGAGTTGCGCGACGCCCAGGGCATCGAGGGCCTGCACCTTCTCGAGATGCGGAATCGCCTCGTTCGCGTACCCGGACGCAAGCAGGGCAAACCCCAGCAATTGGTGCGCGCCGGGCAAATCGGGATTCAGTTCGAGGGCACGCTTCAGCGGAGTAACAGCGCCCTGATAATCACCCGATTGCATCAATGCCTGCCCCAGCCCCACGAATCCCGCGGGCAGCTCCGGCGCAGCCTCCGTTGCCCTGCGGAACTCAGCCACAGCCTCGGCCGGCCGTCCTTGACTCAGCGCGTCGCCGCCCCCTTTCAAATGCGCCAAGGCTTCGGGAGCGGGGCTCTGCCAGACAAGCAGCAGAATGATCAGCAACGCGGGCATCACGGCCGCTCCGGTTCGACGACGGTCAGAAACCGATCCGCCGGCACATCATCCATCTTCTGCACCACACCCGAGGGCCATGTTATCTCCACTTGCGCGCTGGTTGCCGCGCCCAATCCAAAATGGACGCGTTTATCGCTCGCCGATAAGTAACTACCCGCGGATGTCACATATTGCGATTGCCCGTTGACCCGCACGCGCGCGCCGAATCCATCTCGATTGCTGCGGGTGCCACGCAGAGACAGCGTCAACCAATGCGCCGGGCCGCCCCTGTTTCGGAACACGAGCGGCTTGCCACCCAGCACCGACATCACGATATCGGTCCATCCATCGTTGTTCAGATCGCCGAAGGCCGCCCCTCTTCCGGCCACCGGCTGCGGCGAGCCCGAGTCCCTACGCTCGAACCGCCCTCCGCGATTCATGGCGAGCATGGGCGGCTCCAGATAATGCAGCCCAGCGTCGATCTGTTCCACGTTATCCATGACATGTCCCTGCGCGACGAACAGATCCTTCCATCCGTCGTTATCGAAGTCCTCGAGCCGCATCCCCCAGCCGGAACTGATGCCCGACAAAGCCGCTATCCCGGTGGGGAGCGACCGGTAGCTGAATGCGCCGTGGCCTTCGTTGTGGTACACGCCGTAGGTCTGACGCGCCAGATCAGTCAGCACGATGTCCGGGCGGCCGTCGTTGTCGTAATCGCGAAAGTCGACGCCCATGCCGGACATTCGTTTGCCATCGTCGGTAAACGCGACGTCCGCCTCGAGCGCGCGCTCGGTGAACGTGCCGTTGCCGTTGTTGTGAAACAGAAACTGTTCCATGCCATCGTTCGCCACGAAGATATCGGCAAATCCATCGTCGTCGTAATCGGCGAACGCCACGCCCAGCGCCTTGCCTTTTTTCGCCGCGATTCCGGAGGCCAGGCTCACGTCCTCAAACGTTCCATCGCCGCGATTCCGGTAAAGCACGCTGCTTGCAGCGGGGAACTCCGAAGGCGAGCAGTAGATTTTCGGCGAGACGCCGCAGCTCTTGGAGTGCATCAGATCCCATTCCATGTATCGGGTCACGAACAGATCGAGCTTGCCGTCGTTATCGAAGTCGAAAAATCCAGCCGAGACCGACCATCCGCCGGCCGCCACGCCCGCCCTGGCCGTCACATCGGTGAAGGTGCCGTTGCCATTGTTGCGGTAAAGAATGTTGCGGCCGTAGCTGGTCACGTAGAGATCGGTGAACCCGTCGTTATCGTAATCGGCCGCCGCCACGCCCATTCCGTAGTTCGCATCGCCAGCGGAGGAAAGCCCCGCCGCCGCGGTTACATCGGTAAAGCTGCCGTCTTGGTTCTGGCGGAAAAGGCGATTCCAGTAGCGGGGATTGGCGCGATCGAAGGATTCTTTGGCTTCCGCGCCCAGATGCCCACTGTTGACGAGAAAGATGTCGAGGAGTCCGTCGTTATTGTAATCCAGTAGCGCGACGCCCCCTCCCATGGTTTCGATCAGGTGCTTGCGGGGCGTAGGCGAGTTTTCGTGATGAAAGACGAGTCCCGCCGGAACGCCGACATCGAAGATGGGCCCATACAGGCCTACCGCGAGCGCGGCCGCCGACAGAGTGCAGAAGACGACGGAACCTCGTAACACGATCCGGCTATCATACCAGATGCCAGCTTCGCCGACTGCGCTTTGGCCGTGGGCTTTGGCCGTGGGCCACGCGAACGCCGGATGGCTTTGGATTCGATCTCCCGGCGAAAGCGCCTGCCCCACGAAAACGCTCCGGGGGCGTAGTAGGCTAGAAGTGCCAATGTTCGTTGTCAACAGCTTGCCGGTTGCGATCGTGTTCTGCATCGTGACCATGCTCGGGTGGGGTTCCTGGGCCAACACGCAAAAGCTGGCGGGCAAGGAGAAGTGGCCCTTCGAGCTTTTCTATTGGGATTATGCGATCGGCGTATTTCTGTTCGGGTTCGTGTTTGCGCACACGCTGGGAAGTTGGGGCGCTTCCGGCATGGGCGCGCGGGAGAACATGCACAGCGCGAACTTCGACTTCGTCATTCCGGCGCTGATCAGCGGCGCGATTTTCAATCTCTCGAACATTCTGTTGGTGGTGGGGATCGATGCGGCGGGAATGTCCGTGGCATTTCCGGTGGGAGTCGGACTGGCACTGGTCATCGGGACGGTGGAGAGCTACATCGCCACCCCCAAGGGCAATCCGATGCTGCTGTTCGCCGGGGTGGCGCTGATCGTCTTCGCCATGATCATGTCCGCGATAGCTCACGGCAGGCTGCCGCACACCGGGGCCAAGAGCCCGTTGCGGGGGGTGGTCTATTCGGCCATCGCCGGCTGCATCATGGGTTTCTTCTACCCGCAGTTGATGCGCTCGATCTCGCCCAATTTCAATTCGGCTCCGATTGCGCCCGGGATGTTGACGCCCTACGTGGCGCTGGTGTGTTTTGGCGTGGGCGTACTGGCCAGCAATGTGGTGTGGAACACGGTGTTCATGAAGGCCGGGCATGTAACGTATGCCGATTACTTCCGCGGCAGCGCGAAATTGCACGCCATCGGGATTCTGGGCGGCGTCATCTGGATGGTGGCGCTCAGCTTCAACGTGCTGGCATCGAGCGTGGCGGGGCCGGCGATTTCCTACGCGCTGGGACAGGGGGCGACGCTGGTGGCGGCTCTCTGGGGGCTGCTCATCTGGCGGGAATTTCGCGCGGCGCCGGCGGGTACCCAAAAATACCTGGTACTCATGCTGGCCGGCTACACCGCGGGCCTGATTCTGATCGGCGCAGCATCGCAGTAACATTGCAGTAACATTGAGGTTAGAGGCGGCGTTAGGGCCGCCCGGCGGTGGATATCGCACATTGGATGCCGAGTTGCTCTCACCTTGTGCGGTGTCCTCCGCACTTACACCCCGCGGCCGCAAAAGCATAGTCATCACCGCAGTTGCACTCATCGTGGCGGCAGGCGAAGGGGCGGCGATCGTGCATTATTTGCACAAGCCGGCGGTTATGGCAAGCGCTCCGGTCCCGGTCTTCGTGCCGGCGCCGCAGCCGTCACAGCATGTACGTTTGGACGTCGAGCGCCATGGCCAATCGTTGCGCCTGAGGTGGGACGGGAACGCCGCGGCGGTCGGCGATGCCACCCATGCAATACTTCATATCGGGGACGGCATTCATCAGAGTCAATTGGATCTGGATTCTACGCTGCTGCACTCGGGCTTGCTCTCTTACTGGCCCGAAACCCGGAACGTCGACTTTCGCCTGGAGCTGTTTACACCCAGTCAGATCATTAACGAATCGATCCGGGCCGTGAACGGCACCCCCACTGAACCAGTCGCGGACGCGGTTGCAACTCAACCTCGGCGGCACGCACCTTCAGAAGGTCAGGCGGAACGCTCAGAAGAAGCCGACCAGACGCATCCATCCCCGTTTGCGTCGCCTAAGACCCTCAGGCCGGCGTGTGCGGTTGCCAAAGCGGCTCCCAAGAACACGGCGGTTCCCGAGATCACCGCGAAGGAAGAGCCACCCACGCCTGCGCCTCCACCACTACGTCCGACGGAGGTAAGGGAACTGGTCGTTCCGCTGCCTCCGCCCGCACCGGAGCCCGAAGCGACTGAGGTGACCGAACCGGCGCAGGGCAGCCGCTGGGGCAGGATAGCCGGCAAGATTCCGTTATTGCGGAGGTTGGTCAAACATCCGCAATCCGCGCCTGACCCGACCCCCTGAATCAGCAGACTGGTTCTGCGATCATATCGGATATGCCCTGCATCCTGGTGTTGCTCGTGCTCGCCTTCCCGCGGCTGATCCTGGTGTTGATGGCTCTCTTCTCCAACTATCTCGATCGCGCCTATCACGGCCTGATCGTGCCGTTGCTCGGTTTCTTCTTTCTCCCGCTGACTACCATCGTGTACGCATGGCTGCTGAATTCGCACCGGCCGCTGGAGGGCGCCAATCTGCTGATCCTGGTGGTCGCGGTGATCATCGATGCCGGCGGACTGGGCGGCGGCGAATGGCATCGGCGGCGGCGTTAGGGTAGCGGCGAGGACAGGCGGCAGGCCTGTCCCACCTCAATCGCTTGTCGTTCTTGGCCGTTCCGGGCGACCGTTGGTCCGCCAATCCGCTGAAAACAAAAAAGCGACGATGGGCTGCCACAGGATCGCTGTTGCCGCGGCCAAAACCGCCACTTCGTTGCTCCCGCCGAAGTGCCTGAAAGCAGCGGATTTTGCCGGATAAACACCGGACGCTCACAACAGTTCCTGGATGGCTTCCACCAGGTCGTTGACTCGAACAGGCTTTGGAACGTAGCCGTCTAAGCCGCCTCGCAGGAATCGCTCCCGATCCCTTCCGATCGCATACGCGGTTAGAGCGATGATGGGCAGGTGTCCGCCCTTGCTCCGTTCGTGCTCGCGGATTCTACGCGTCGCTTCCAACCCGTCCATTTCAGGCATCTGGATGTCCATCAGGACCAGGTCGAAGCTCTCGGAAGCGAGCGCCAGGAGCGCCTCCGGCCCGCTAGATGCCGTGACCCAGGTGTGTCCCAGCTTTTCAAGGATGTGTGTCGCCACGAGTTGGTTGACCTGGTTGTCTTCAACCACGAGAACATGTAACAGCCTGGCCGCAGGCGCGTCTCCTGAACCATACGCGTCTCCGCGATCCAACTCTATGCGACGCCGCCGTATCGCCTGCATCAGTACGGCATATCGGGTGTGGCGCCCATTCGTCCCCCCGTGAGAGAGGGCCTGTAGTGAACAAATCCTCCCGATTGCAGCTCCGCCGACATCTTCTGCAGGGCCTTCCGGCGAATTTGTGAGATGCGGCTTTCGCTGACACCAAACAGCCCGCTGATCTGCTTGATCGTCATGTCGTTGTCGTACGACAAGATCAGGACTTTCCGATAGCGGTTCGGCAGGCGCCCGAAGGCTTCAGCGAGAGTCTGGCGGAGCTCGTTGCGCTCACAGATCCGGTCCGGCTGTGACTCGGGACCGGCAGCGAAGTCGGGCGTGCCGCGGCCTTGGGAGAAACCGCCGGCGGCGTCCACAGTCTTCAGCCGGAGTTGAACGCAGGTGCGGCAATTCATTCTCGTTTCTAAGCCATCTCCGGTTTGATCCATCCGATCCGGATGGTGGCTTTCGCACCCCGAGGGCCAATCAAGGTGGCGAAGGCTCTCGAAAATCGTGGCTTTGATGCGGTCCTCCGCATAGCTGTGGAACGCCCCGTTTCTCGCCGTGTCAGCCGTGTCATATGTTTGGACTGCATTTAGCAGGCCTACCACCCCGGCTTGATAGAGATCATTAGGATCCACCGCGACGGGCAGATTTCGGCCAATGCGCTCCGCGAGCGCCTTCACGAGAGTAAGATGCTTAAGCACGATTCCATCGCGCCGGGAACCGCGCTCGCCCGCGGGTGTCCGATTCGGCGCTTCTACCAAGCTTGTCATGTCTTGAAGGTCTCCTCTTCGACTTGATCGGCGCCCCGGACGCGCTTACGGAGCTTATTCGCCGAGATTCCTTGCACGTACGAGCCCAACTATTTCTGCACGCACCGCCGCCCGGGTCGAGCGTCGCGCATCGCCTGGGGCAGCCACGAGTTCCTGCCGAGAGGAAGGCGCTCGCAAGGGGGACAGAAACCGCGCGAGCGCTTCAGATGATCAACCTGGCCGAAACTCAACCGCGGAAAGCGTTTGCGATGGACTGATATGCATGCCGCGTTCCAGATCGAGGCGTTGAGATTTCAGATGTATGTGCGCAAGCTGTCTCAACGGGTTTCATTTTTGAGAGAGAGTTTTCTCAGGATTGAGACACTAACCAGTTTGAGTGGTCGATCGATTCGACTTGTTGCGGTAGACGACGATCCGGACGCCTTGAGCATCCTTCGCGCGCTCGTGCCCGAAGAAATCGCCGTCGAAACGTATCTCACCGGGCAGCAGTGCCTCGATGCGATACGGACGGAATTGCCCGATGTCGCGGTTCTCGATCTAAAACTTCCAGACATTGATGGAATCGAACTCCTTCGCCGGATCCGGGTCATACATCCGCGGACCGAGGTAATACTCCTGACCGCGGACTACTCGACGGAGGCTGCGGTCGCCGCCATCAAGTCCGGCGCGAGCGATTATCTGACCAAGCCGGTGGATGTCAACCGGCTCCGCGACGCCCTGGGCCGGAGCGTACAAGCCATCCGCAGCCACCGGGAGCTGCAGGTTGTCGAGAGTGATCTGGCGACCAAATATTCGTTTGAAGGCATGGTAGGACGCAGTGTGGCCATTCGCAACATCTTTGATCTGGTGAGGCGCATCGGACCTCATTTTCGGGCAGCCTTGGTAAGCGGCCCAAGCGGCACAGGCAAGGAGCTCGTGGCCCGGGCGCTGCACACATATAGCAGTCGCCACAGCGGTCCTATGGTTGTCTGTAATTGCGCTGCCATACCCGACGCCCTGATTGAAGCGGAGTTGTTCGGTCACATTAAGGGCGCCTACACAGGCGCCACCGGGGAATCCGCCGGTTATTTTGGCCGCGCCGCCGGCGGAACTCTCGTGCTGGACGAGTTTGGAGACCTGCCGCTGACCGCGCAGGCGGCCTTGCTGCGCGCCGTGCAGTTTGGCGAAGTTCAGCGATTGGGCGGGGCTTCACCAGTGTACGTCGATATCCGAATCGTGGCCTGCACCAACCGCGACCTCCGTGCGGCGGTTCGCAACCGGGCGTTCCGGGAGGATCTGTTTTTCCGTCTCAGCACGTTCGAGCTCTTTCTGCCCCCTCTGGCACATCGGAGAGAGGACATCCCTTTGCTGGTGCGCCACTTTCTAAACCGCTCCGGAAGGGAAGTTCACAAGGAGCTATCCGGCTTGACGGCCGCCGCGGAGACACTCCTGCTGGAACACTCGTGGCCGGGCAACATACGCGAGCTCGAGCAGGTGATTCAATACGGTGCAGTGATGGCCGGCTCACCCTGGATTGATGTAATCGATCTGCCCGCGTACCTGAGAACCACTCTTGCCACGGAATCCCCGGAGCACGCGGTTCCCTATACCAACCGCATAGAAGCAGAGAACCGGCACGTCCTCGATGTGCTGGCCCAGACCGGTGATGATAAGCACGAGGCGGCCCGGCTGCTCGGCGTCAGTCGCGCAACCCTGTGGCGTCTGCTGAAACGCGCCCGCCGCGACCCGGCGCAGTAGCCTGCCGCGAGAATCGGCTGCCTCCCTTTCGAGAAGATGCGCTCCCAGCAACCAAGCGCTAAGCCCCCAGACCGGAGATGCCGCCGCTCCAGGTGAAGCTGACCCTCGTTCGCGACAGAAAATCCGCCAGTTGGAATGGCTAAGCCATTGTCATGAAATAACCAGCTCAATCGGCGGCAACCGCTCCCTTACGGTCGCGGCTCTGAGAGCGCATCGGAGCCGCGACCGTAAGGGAGC
>Ga0209517_10004430_pt1 | contig 18437 bp, 16 predicted proteins | sample PeaSoiMetSII2010_FD_187695 | JGI IMG/M metagenome (GOLD analysis project Ga0209517, IMG submission 187695) | Peat soil microbial communities from Weissenstadt, Germany - SII-2010 (SPAdes) (version 2) | ecosystem: Environmental > Terrestrial > Soil > Wetlands > Peat | place: Germany...
AGCGATTTCAGCAAACTTCCCTGGATCTTCTTCAATCTCTGCCAGAGCACAGTAGTGCTCAAACTCATTTCGGGTTTGATGATCCATAGACTCCCGCCCGACCGGAATCGGTGACTCCTGCCTAATTTGGAGGTGTTTCGGTGCGGAGAGTCTGCCTGTCAGGCATTGGGCTGTCAACTCATTTCTCCGGTGGAAACGAGTGGAAATAGCTTAGTTTACAAATGTTTGCACAGGCTTTACCGAATCTTAACCCGGTCAGGTTTACATCGGACAACTCCGGAACGAAGCCAATCACCCAATGAACATCGACCGTAAAGCCTCAAGGAGGCGTATGCAACCCCTCGGCTCTGTTGTCAGGTTCTTCCGCGGCATCGTCACGATCGCGATCCTACTGGTTCTTCTTGGAACGTTCTCTCCTACGGCGATTGCACAGGGCAACAAGCCACCTACCTCTCAGACTGTCATTGCCGATTACAGCAACAACGGATTGAATACCCCCAACGCACTAGCAGTGGCTGCGGACGGGAGTGTCTTTATCGTTGATAGTGGAAACAATCGTGTGGTAGAGGAACCGTGGAATAGCCGTACCAAAACCTATGGCACGCAAACAACCGTCAGCAGCGATCTATTCAACCCGAATGGCGTCGCGGTCAGCGCCACTGGGAGTCTATTTATCGTGGATACGGGCAACAATCGCCTGGTTGTGCTGCCGTGGAACCAGACTTCTGGAACTTACGGCCAGGAGGCGACGTTGGTATCTGGATTGAATAGCCCCATGGGGGTGGCCGTGGCCCCCGGCGGAAGCGTCTACATCGCCGATACGGGAAATAATCGTGTTGTCGAGATTCCCTTCGATCGCCACACTGGCGCTTACGGCCCGCAAACGACGGTGGGCGTTGAATTGTTCAGTCCATTGGGGGTTGCCGTCGGCGAAGGCGGGAAAGTGTACATCGCAAACAGCGGCAATAGTACCGTGCTCGAAGTTCCGGCCGGTTGCGACGCATCGCATCGGTGTACTTCCCAGAAGATCAAGGCCGATCAAGCAAGGGATGGATTGTCCTACCCAAGAGATCTCGTGGTCACTGCGAGCGGAAATCTATATGTCACTCAACCCAGCAACAACCAAGTGATTCTGCTTCCTTGGGACAGCGCCACTAGCTCCTATCGGGCGGCGGCGGAAGTCGGCAAGGATCTGGATGGCCCCAACGGTGTGGCACTGGATGCCGCCGGAGATGTCTATATCGCCGACACCCGCAACAATCGGGTCCTGAAGATCGCATCACAGCAAACGGCAAATCGGCAGAGCGGAGGCCCTGCCGGTAATATGCGCCGCCGTCGGCCGTATTAGGTATCATGCCTCGGATCATGGCCCACCGAGTTGATAGCTGCAAGCAGGTGCGGCTGAGACGCGATCCTGAGTATCTGTCAGTCTGAGATTTCTAACCACCACAAAAGTTTACCCTTCGCTAACTGATACTTAACACCCGCAAACTGGCGCGCATGGTCAAATAATGGCTGAGGGTCATTGCGACCTGCAGATGAATAATTCCGACATCGTAAAGCAAAGACTGAGAGCGTGGGCCAGCCAGTTAGCTCGGCCCGGGGCGGTAGCGGCAGTGGTTTCGCTCGTTTTGTTGCTCAACGGATGCATAGCCCCAACCCGGGCCGCAAAGCCAGCGATAACTGTGCCTCCGTCATGGAATAGCGTGAACGCCGATACCGTGCAAAGTCCAGCCGGAGATTTGTCGCAGTGGTGGAAGCGATTTGGCGACGACATTTTGTCTGATCTGATCGGGCAGGCGCTTAAGAACAACACCAGCCTTCGGACCGCGCGGGCAAATCTACGGGAGGCGCGTGCGGAGCGAAATCTTGCAGCAGCGAATCGCTTTCCGACCGTTACTGCGTCGTTGTCGGGTACTGGCAACGCGAGCAATTCTCCCGGAGGATCCACTGGGAACGTCTTGTCGGAGGGGCTCGATGCGAGTTGGGAGCCCGACGTGTTCGGTTCCTACGGCAACGCCCTGAAAGCGGCAAGAGCCGATGTTGGAAACAGCGAGGCCACCCTTCAGAATACTCTGGTATCTTTGGTGGCCGAAGTCGCGTTGGACTACGTGGATTTGCGCTCCTACCAGATGCGGCTGGAGATTTCTCGGCAAAACGCAGCGAGCGAAGCCGAAACACTTCAGATCACCGAATGGAGAGCGCAGGCGGGCCTGGTAAGCAGTATCGATGTGGAGCAGGCGCGCTATACCCTGGAGCAAACGCGCGCCGGGGTACCTTCCCTGGAAATCGAGGTAGCGCAAAGCGAACACGCCTTGAGTGCGCTGCTCAGCGTCAGTCCGGGTACTTTGAGTCATCAGTTAGCCGCGCCAGCACCGATTCCGTCCGTGCCGGATACCGTGGCGATCGGAATTCCCGCCGATACCCTGCGACAGCGTCCCGATGTGCGGGCTGCCGAGCAGAAGATCGTTGCCGAGACGGCGCGCCTCGGGCAGAAGAATGCCGCACGCTACCCGACCTTCTCATTGAGTGGTTCATTCTTGGTCGAGCAACTGCTGGGCACAGCTTCGGGAGGAGCGGTATCGGGAGGCACCACGATCGCCCTGATGGGCGGCACCACGTTGCTGGGCTCAGGCTCCGGCACTATTACCCAGACTCTTTTTGACCATGGCCGTATTCGCCAGCAGATTGAAATTCAAAGCGCCGTGCAGGAACAAGCCGTCATCTCGTACGAATCAACCGTCCTCACCGCGTTGCAGGACGTTGAGGACTCCCTCGTTTCGTTTGAGAAAAGCCGAGAACGTTTGGCTTCTCTGAACACGGCTGCCGACGCGGCGCGCAATGCTGCAGCGCTGGCTCGCACTCGGTACACCGCGGGCTTGGTCGATTTCCAGACGGTGCTCGATACCGAACGCACGGTGCTTTCGATTGAGGATAGTGCCGCGCAAACTCAAGCAGATCGCACTACGGCCCTCATCAAGCTCTACAAGGCTCTAGGAGGTGGCTGGTCCTCTGCGGCGGGAACGAGCCCCATATTGGCCAAGCAAGGACAACAATCGTGAGCAAAACTATCGCTAAGCCGAATGAGGAACTTGCGCAAATTCTCAGCGGTGAACGGGCGAGCGCTCGACGGACCAAGTACGTCCGGTGGATTCTTGGTGCATTAGCGCTACTGGTGCTCGTGGCCGGGTACCGTGTCCTGGCCGCGCGAACACAAAATGTGGTCCCTCGTTATGAGACCGTGCAAGCAATCCGTGGCAATTTACGGGTTAGGGTGTCGGCAACGGGAAACCTGGCACCCACTAACAAAGTCGATGTTGGCAGCGAACTCTCTGGTTTGGTCGAAACTGTCCTGGCCCAGGAAAACGACCGCGTGAAGAAGGGGCAGATATTGGCCCAACTGGATGTTTCCAAATTGCAAGACGAGATCACGAAGTCCGAAGCCGCCCTGGCCTCGTCCCAGGCAAAACTTGCGCAGGTTGAGGCTACACTGAACCAGGACAGGGTCAGCCTTGATCGGGATCGAGAAGTCTCGCGTCTGTCCGGCGGGAAGGTTCCATCGAAAACGGAAATGGAGAGCGCGGAGGCCGCACTGGCTCGTGCGGAAGCGGATGTGCGCAGCGCGCAAGCGGACGTCAATCAGGCACGCGCCACGCTAAGTTCTGACCAGACGAACCTCTCCAAAGCTTCTATTCGCTCGCCCGTGGATGGGGTGGTGCTTTCGCGGGCTGTTGAGCCGGGCCAAACCGTGGCAGCTTCTCTACAGGTGACCACTCTGTTTACCGTTGCTGAGGATCTACGCCAGATGGAGTTGAAGGTCGATGTGGATGAGGCGGATGTGGGCCGTGTGAAAGATGGCCAGAACGCTACGTTTACCGTGGATGCGTACCCGGGCCGCGAATATTCGGCCCGAGTGACCCGCGTCGCCTTCGGCTCAACAACCAAAAACAATGTAGTTTCGTATTCGACTGTGTTGAAGGTCAAGAATGATGACCTCAGTCTGCGTCCCGGAATGACAGGCACCGCCGAGATAGCGACGGTAACCCGCGAGAATGCATTGCTGGTTCCCAATGCGGCATTGCGTTTCACGTCGTCGACCGCCGCAAGCGCGCCGCCGAGTCGCGGGCTGATTGGCAGCATTATGCCCGGACCGCCGGCCGACAATTCATCCCAAAGGATGGTGACCGCGTCAAAAGGAAATTCACAGCAGGTATGGACCTTGGCAAATGGGAGTCCTCTGGCGATTCCGGTGACTACTGGTGTAAGCGATGGAACTCTCACCGAGATCGTGGCCGGAAACCTTAAGCAAGGCATGCTCGTCATCACCGACAACGTGTCTCCAGCAAAATGAACTGCACATTAGATCATGTTCGGCCCGAGGAGATCAGATCCGGGGAACCGGATGAAGTGCTGATCGAATTGCTCGGAATTACCAAAACATATGGGCAGGGGGCTTCAGCCTTCCAGGCGCTCTTGGGGATCGATCTGCGCGTCGAGGAAGGGGAGTTTGTCGCGGTCATGGGTCCGAGCGGCTCAGGCAAATCCACAGTGATGAATTTGCTTGGCTGTTTGGACACGCCTAGCTCGGGCATCTATAAATTCCAGGGAGTGCAGGTAGAGAGGTTGTCGCGCGACCAGCGCGCTTTGCTGCGAAGGCACTTTCTTGGATTTGTCTTTCAGGGTTTCAATTTGCTGGCGCGCACGACAGCGCTGGAAAACGTCGAACTTCCGCTGCTCTACCGCAACCAGCCCGCTTCAGAGCGGCGGGAAGCCGCGGGGCAAGCCCTCGCTTCGGTGGGACTGGCCGGCTGGGAAACGCATACGCCCGCTGAACTTTCCGGGGGACAGCAGCAGAGAGTGGCAATAGCGCGCGCGCTGGTTACGCAACCATTGGTGCTACTGGCCGATGAGCCCACAGGGAATCTAGACTCACAACGCGGGCGCGAGATCATGGAACTGTTGCGATCGCTGAACCGCGATCGTGGGATCACCGTCCTGATAGTCACGCACGATCCCGATATCGCAGCTTACGCGAATCGCATCGTTCGATTTGTTGACGGGCAGATCGAATCCGATACCGCTACCCAGAGGTTGCGCTGATGATCTGGAACAGTCTGGTGATCGCGCTGAAGCAGATGGAACGCAATGTGATGCGTTCATTTCTCACCGTCCTGGGTGTTGTGATTGGCGTTTCTGCGGTGATCACGATGGTCTCGCTCGGGAACGGAGCCACCAAGGCGGTATCGGATCAAATCGCCAGCTTGGGCAGTAATCTGCTGATTGTGATGCCCGGCCAGCGTTTCGGTGCGAGCCGCGCCGGCGCCAGTGCGCCATCATTCAAGATCAGCGATGCCGATGCCATCCGCTCGCAGATCACTGGCCTTAAAGCGGTTGCGCCGGCCGCGAGTGACAGTGTCACAGTTGTGTCGGAGGGGAAAAACTGGACAACGACGATCACTGGCACCACGGATGACTACTTCACGGCCGGCAGTTGGCATCTGAGTTCTGGGAGGACGTTCACAGAAACGGAAGAGCGCGCCGGGAAAGCTGTATGCATCGTGGGCGAGACAGTGAGAAGGAATCTTTTCGGGACTCAAAACTCTATCGGCAGCGACATCCGCGTCAAGAATTTCTCCTGCCAGATCGTGGGTCTCCTCACTTCCAAGGGGCAAGCATCGATGGGAAGAGACCAGGACGACACGGTTGTCATGCCCTTCGAGACATTTCAGCGGCGGCTTGCGGGCACGCAGGATGTGGGCACTGTGATGGTATCCGTCAGTGAGGACCGGTCCACCGAAAGTGTGCAGAAACAGATCGAATCTCTTTTGCGCGAGCGTCGCCATATCACGGGCGACGAAGACGACGATTTCAATGTTCTAGACACAAAAGAAATCGCCGAAACGATGTCGGGCGCGACCCGCGTGCTTACAGCACTGCTGGGCGCGGTAGCCGCAGTCAGTCTACTGGTGGGCGGCATTGGTATCATGAATGTCATGTTGGTTTCGGTCACCGAACGCACTCGGGAGATCGGGACGAGGCTTGCGGTCGGTGCGCGCGAGCACGAGGTTCTTTTGCAGTTTCTGGTGGAGGCCGTAACGCTCTCCTCGGTCGGCGGGTTGGTGGGAATCCTTTTGGCCACTGCGGCGTCTGCGCTGCTGGCCCGGCTCATGCAGGTGCCCTTCCTCTTCAATCTTCAGATCAACACGGTGGCTTTCATGTTTTCGGGAGCAATCGGCGTGATGTTTGGATACTTGCCGGCCAGACGTGCGGCACGACTCGATCCGATCGAGGCTTTAAGACATGAGTGAGAATCGACGGTCTATTGAGCGTCCCAAAGAGAGAGCAGTGACCATTCACAAAGTGGAAGCCTCAACACCGGCGTTTGCCTTTCACAGACAAAACCGGCAGCCCGCCCGGTCGCTGACTCCTAACTAATTCCACCGCTATTTCGACGAATCATCCCGACGCTTCAAGGTCGGACGATCATCATCGCTCTGGCCATTCCCGGTGTTGCCGTCGCTGCCGGCGGAAGTCCGCCGCAAGCTGGGCTTGTTGCTGTCTTTCGGATCCAGCACTTTGTGGCGATTCTCGATCGACGCCAGCCGTGCTTTGACCTCGTCAAATTCCGAGGTGGTCACAACGTACTGCGGCCTTGACGGCAGTATCCTTTTAATTTCCTCTTGCGTCTTCTCAACGCGATCCGGAGTCTGCGGGTGCGAGGCGAATGCCTTAGACAGTATCCCAGGCTTCTTCTTCTCCATCGCCTGAATCTTTTCGAAGAAAGAGACAAACGCCGACGGATCATATCCGGCATGGTACATATACTCCACGCCCAGGTAGTCGGCCTCGGACTCGAAGTCGCGGGAGAACTTCAGGAAGGTCATGGGGATCGCCAGCCCCGACGCTTCGTACGCTCCGTAGCCAATCGGTCCGCCAATGATGATCAGCGGAATCGAGGACATCTGCAACAACTGCGCCCTAGTCATTTCGCGCCCGTAGTGGCACGCCGCCACGTGGGCGATTTCGTGAGCCATTACCCCCGCCATTTCCGCTTCTTCGTCGGCTGCCAGGAGCAACCCGGAGTTCACGTAAAAGAATCCGCCTGGAAGCGCCATTGCATTTACCACGTCGGAGTCGATGACCTTGATGGTAAAAGGTACCTGCGCGTCAGAGTTCCGCACCAGGTTTTGGCCGATCCGGTTGACGTACTCCGTTACTACCGGATCATTTACCAGCTTGATCTGCGACTCGATCTGCTGAGCGTACTTCCGGCCTTGCGCCACTTGGGTTTCCACCGAGTACCAGTTGCCGACGCCGCGCCCGCAACCGACATTGCGGCTTCCTACCGCATTTACGTCTTTCTTCGTGCCATCGTGCTTGATCTGGCTGTCGTCCCGTGTGGGCAGGGCGGCCGGTGCCTGCGCGGGTGCGTTCTGAACATCACCCGACTTGGGTTGGTCTTTATCCTGATCCTGAGCCTGCGCCAAGGTCCAGAGGCCTACGCTGAAGGTCGGCACTGCCATTGCGATTGCCAGCCATCGCAATTTCATGGGAAACTCCCTTCCGCCAAACATATTCTTACCGACTCGTGTTTGTAACCTCTTCATCGCCACGGCGACAGGAGTCTGCTGCAGCGATCAAAGAGGAATGGAGCTTTCGCGCACAACCCGGTCTGTCACTTCGCACCCTCAAGGAGATGCGAACCCTCTCGCGCCCTACGTAAATGCTTCGTTATGTTTCTGTAAAGTTTTGTACCCCACGAAGAAACACCAGTTGGCCACTTACAAACGCGGTTTTCACATCGCTTCTTCCTCCGGGGAGGATGCCGTTCTTGAACATCATTCGTAACGACTTGGTTTTGCTCGCGTAAAGTTTGTCGCCACCCTGCGGCCGGGAATGACCTTTGGAGTGTGACGCATGCCTACGTCCTGAACCGTTGTTCTGGATAGCGGTTGCCTAGCGCAGGCCTGGAAACCATTTCGGCCTTGCCGTCCAAATGCTCCCGAAGGTTTGAAAGGTCCAGTGGGAAGAGGTGAAAGCATCAAGCACCGCAGAGTGCAAGAACAGGTCGGCAACGCGGTTGGGCACTAGCCATATTAGGGTAAGCGGCGGCGTAGCTCGACCTGGTTCTCATGGAAGCGACTACCTGTGAGAAGGCAATGCTTGACATCGCCCTTCCCCACGATTCCCTCGACCGCGCGTAAGAGTGTTAACGCGCAGATATTAAAACCCTTTCGCCTTCAGCATGGTGTCGAGATCCTCCGGGTGAAGCGCCCTCACCAGAGCGTCTTCGCGGCCCAGTTCATTCTGAAACACCAATTGAGCCAGCGATTCTTCAAGAGTGAAGGAACCTTGCTTGCGGGTGATCGTGATCTCCTGCTGCAGGTGCTGCAGCGCGTTCTTGCGGATATGCTGCCGCGCCCCGTAGCCGACCATCAGTAGCTCCGCTGCCGGCACACGCCCTCCGTTCCGCCGTGGAATCAGGGTCTGTGTCAGCATGGCAGCGAGGGCCATGGCCATCTCCGCACGAACCGAGTGCTGCCGTTCCTGCGGGAAGGAGTCGGCGATTCGCGAAACCGTCGAGGCCGCGTCGGTAGTATGCAGGGTCGTAAACACGAGATGCCCGGTCTCGGCCGCCGAGAGCGCGATTCTCGCAGTCTCCGGGTCGCGCATTTCGCCCACGACGATCACGTCCGGCGCCTGACGCAGGGCGGCTCGTAGCGCGATTGGGAAGTCAGGGGCGTCGATCCCGATTTCGACCTGCTCGATAATGCTAAGGCCGTGGGAGTGCTCGTATTCGATCGGGTCTTCAATCGTCACAATGTGCCGTGCTTCGCGCCGGTTGATTTCGTTCACCAACGCAGCGAGAGTAGTAGTCTTCCCGGAGCCAGTGGCTCCGCCGATGATCACCAACCCGCGTTGCAACTTCGCCAAGGCAGCGATTCCCGGCGGCAGACGAAGTTCATCGAGCGTCGGTATCTTGGATGGAAGGGCCCGAACCGTGGCAGCCGCGCGTCCCCGTTCCCGATGCAGATTGATGCGGAAACGACCCCGACCTTCGATGCGATAGGACGAGTCCGCGACGTGGTTTTGTTCATACTCTTGACGTGCATATGGTGCCAGCGCTGAGAGCACGGTAGCTTCAATCTCCTCGTGCGAAAGAGGGTCGTTGCCGATGGCGACAAGAGATCCCTCCACCCGCATCGACGCGGGCGCCTGCGCGACCAACAGCAGGTCGCTACCACTCCGTGAGACCAGTTCGTGCAGCCATGAATCCAACTGGCCTGAGTCGTGGGTTCCGGGCTCCGAGTGAGTGAGAACGCGAACTGGATTTCCTGCTTTTGTCATCGTCCTACTCTATCGCGCCTTCTCTGCTCGGGATAATTGAAACAGTATCTTTACACTCACTTAACACATTCCCAACACTCATCAGACAACTGCGCTGAAACGAGCCATCACGCGGGTATGACATTCATACTTCGGCAGATGACGCCACGTCATCCCGCTAGCACGAGCATGTTGCGCTCCAGGAGTGAGTCTCAACCACGGACAGGTGCCGACTAGTGGCGACAAGGGATGATCGTTAAAGGCAAAAGAGGTCCAGGTCGGCCAGTTTCTTCAAGTCCCTATACCATCTAGGCTGTCCATAGACCCCTTGCTTAGCCTCTTTTCAACACCGGACAGACACTCATGCTGTGACTGAGACGCCGCTGCTGCTCGACCCTCCTGATTCGCTGAAACCGGACTGTTGCAGAGTGTTCAATAAGCTGTTGTAGGTCTGCTGAGCGGAGGATAGGTCACCCGAGTTCAACTGTGTGCCAAGCTGCGAAAGGAGACTTTGGATCTCACTGCCGGCTCCGCCCGACCCGTTTTGCGAGCTGGAATGCTCTGCTCGATTCTGAAAGGCTTGCTGAATTGTCTTATAGTCCTGCTGGGCTGCTGAAAGATTTCCAGATTTGAGATCTTGCGCCAGCTTCTGAAATTCTTGGGCGATTGGATTGTTACTCTGGGCAGAGCTACTCTGCGGGCCTTCCTGTTGCAAGGCTGCAAAATCAGACTGAGCGGCCGACAGATCCCCCGACTGTAGATCCTTACCGAGTTGCTGGAACTGCTGTTGAATCTCGTTGATGTTGTTCTGGAAATTGCTGCTCGAAATACCTGTGATAGACATGCGTTTATCTCCTTTTGATTTGTCTTTGAATCCATTTGCAGCCTGGACCATTCTGATTGCAGACTGAGATTACGGTTCAGTCCGACGTGCGATTCTGCCAGTGGCTGCGGATTAGATTTTTCTTAACCTACTGACCTCTTTTGCCGCAGCTTGTCTTGATATCGGCACGCCGATCACCTGCTGCTAGCTTGTCTCTGACGGTTTACCTTCTCTTTACACACTGTTTACAAAACTGCGCCGGATGTCTTCTACCGTCACCGCGAATGCATTTTGCCCTGGTCATTGCTCAGCAGCACCATCAGCGGGGTGCTTTCTGAGCACTGCGCTAGGCCTTACGGGCAGAGCTTTGTGAGCGGGGGTTAATTCAGCCGTTGACAATTTGAGCCACTGAATGTGATGGTCGGGCCGCCAACCAACTCTTTACACTTCCTTAACCTTTTTGCGGCGCTCAGCGCACAACTGTCGGTAAATCCTAAGAATCACAGTTCATGAATTCTGACAACTAGGGCGTCACAACCCTAGGTACGTCAGGCGTAGACGCGTGAGGCCGAGAAGTTACCTCCCGAAGAACGCATACCAAATCCAGGGGAGTTCTCAAACATGTCGCGAAGAAGTATTCGTTGTGGAGTTTTCGTCTTACTAAGTACATTCGCTTGTTTTGCTCAAGAGAGCCGCTCTGAATTCAGTTTGCAGGGCAATGGATTTTTTACCAAGTCTGCCAGCGGGAGTGCGTACACCTACAGTCCCACAGAGACCGGCGGTTTCCTCATTGCCTACCGTTATCGTTTGCGTCGTGGATTGTCAGCGGAGTTTGTTTACGGCTTCAATCGAGACACCCAAAAGTACGACTACACCGGAGGGGCGTTCGGCGCTCAATCGAACAATCACCAGGCGACGGCGGGTTTGGTCGAGGCTTTGCCGTCATTTGGCAGGAGAAGATTCAGTCCATATGTCTTGGCAGGAGGTGGCGCTCTAATCTTTAGCCCGCGGTCCAGTTCGCTATCAGGAACAGAAACGCAAGCGAAGCCAACGTTCGTTTACGGAGGCGGGGTCAACTACGCTCTTTCCAAGCGAATCTCCTTCCGCGTCGAATACCGAGGTCTGGTGTATTCGGCACCGAACTTCGGGCAGAGCGCCTTGAATACTTCCATCACACATTCAGCTCTGCCTTCAGTCGGCCTGGCTTTCCATTTCTAAGTGCAGTCGGCTGCCAGAGTGCTTCTCGTAGGGCTTGCTGAATCGCGAGATTCTTCGCACTTTCGAGTGAAAGGTGGATCCAACGGAGAATTTGAATGAAGCCGCAAAACAGAGCTCCGGGGGTGCGTTCAGCTATATTCACCGTAGGCATCGCTCTATTAGCATTAGGCTTCCCTTTGAAAGCAGCTGCGCAAAAGCCTCCTGCTGGAGCCGGGATCCCTATCCCAACCATTAGCATTGGAACTGACGGCATCAAGATCAATCTCCCCAGACCTCCGACTGGTCCCAGCATGTCACCCGGTGGCCCTAGACCAACTGCTGCCGCACCGGCGCCACCCCGCCCGAGCGATGACACTGAGCTTGAAGCCTTTCGCCGTGCCTTAGCTGCTCAAGCCACGCCGGCGCAGGTGTCTGACTACCTCTCTCTTGTAAAGAGCACGCGGACTGTTATCAGCAGATTCGAGGATTTACGCGCGTTCGTGAATCAGGAGAGTTCTAGCGCGGAATGGCCAGCCAAGAAAGTCGAATTTGATGAGTCCCTAAAGAAGGCTCGCATCTTGAACAAGACTTTCGTAGAAGGCTTTTCCGAGTCACAAAAAGGGGCGTTAACGGAAGTCACCTCAAAATTGATTCGCGCCGATTCTCGGCTCGTGGACCAGGCCAAGGCGCTCGACGCAAGCGTCGGCGATCTGACAACGAAGAAGGGCGAGTTCGTCAGTGCATCGCACAGATTTGAGAAAGCCCTCACTGACTTTCGTGAGCAACAGCGTGTGCTGGGAGAACAAATGTATGCCCTTCCGGACGCGGGAGAAGAGCAACTCCTCTTCACAATGCCAGCCTCAACAAATTCTGTAACGCTAGGGGAGCAGACCATCGTGGTTCGCACTTCGAGCACGATTTCGCGCCCTTCAACAGCAAGCTTCGATGGTGTCGTCCATCTTCAGATGACCGCTAATCTCGGTGATCTGCAGCAATCCATCAGCTCGGTATTTCAAAGTCGGCGAGTTGCTGATCCCGATGGTCGCGGCAATGAGGCGAGAGTTGATCAGCGGAAGTTACATTCAGGCGGATGAAACCCCAGTCGATGTGCAGACACGTGAGGGCCGAGGTAAGAACCACCAAGCGTACCTGTGGCAATACAGTCGACCCGGAGGAAGTGCGGTGTTCGATTTCCGACTAGGTCGCGGACGCGATGGACCGAAGCGGTTCCTGGGGCAGTTTGAAGGCATTCTGCAAACGGATGGGTACGCCGGATACGATCAGATCGGCGGGCCGACAATGGTTCACGCCGGCTGCTGGGCTCATGCAAGAAGAAAGTTTTTCGAGGCGGTGCAGCTAAATCCCCGAGATCCGGTTGCAGCCCCGATTGTGGCGCGGATGGACGAACTCTTTGCCGTCGACGCGGAAGCTCGCCGCAAAGCGCTAAGTATTGCGGCGCGCCATACGCGGCGTCAGGAAACAGCCAAGCCTCTTCTCGATGATATTCGTAGCAAGATCGACGCAGCGCAGTCGATTGCACTGCCCTCGAGTGCACTCAGCAAGGCCTGCCAGTACGCGCTCACGCTTTGGAAAAAGCTCACCCGCTTCTTGGAGTATCCCGAATTAGAGCTAAGTACCAATCTGGCGGAGAATTCGATGCGTCCTGTGGCACTGGGTCGGAAGAACTGGATACACATCGGCAGCCCACAGGCGGGACCCAAGGTTGCTGCGATTCTCTCGGTTGTGGAAAGCTGCCGCAGGTTGAAACTCCCAGTTCGTGACTATTTGGCCGCGGTCCTTCCCGGAATCGCTGATCGCCCGATACTCCGCCTCTCAGACTTTACTCCCGCAGAGTGGGTCGTCCGGCATTCATAAACTCAAGCGACCGCGGTATTAGCATGAAGTGATTTCACGACCAAAACCCCATAGTTCCCGCATTGCCGACCAACCGCCAACAATCTAACCATCCCTCCCCCTCCAATTAGGCTGTTATGGGATACTCATTCGCCTACTGGCGGGATTGAGCTGGCTCTCGCACCGACACAGGCGCAATGAACAGCTCAGGTCACTCTGGTATTCCGACGCGCCGCCGGAGGTCAGCAAAGCGGGGGTCGGAGCGAAGGTTGTCCAGGCGTACGTCCGTTGGGAGATACTCAGCCAGATACGCAGGACCGATCTGTGTAGGCTCGATCAAGCCAAGCGAATGCCTGATCTTTCTCTTCCAAGCCTGCATAAATGACTGCGATGTTGTTGGGCGCAACCCAGGTATGCCGCGATAATTCTCTTAAATGATCCAGCATTTTTGCGCTTCGGCCGGTTGCCGATGCACGACTTCTTCCTATGTAGGGCCTAACTTTCTATCTTCCTGATGTACAGCCTAAGCCCAACTAACACTATCCCGATCGCGATGAGGGACATACCTAACCCGACACGGCGATGGTTGCGCTCAACCATGGCTTCCTTGCCGGCTTGCAGGTTCTTGGCGGCGATTTGCAGGCCTGCTTGGATGTCCTGATCTATCAAGTCCGTCCGGAAGCTATGGATCGTGACTCGAGCTTTGGTCAGCGAATCCCGTGCCTGATCCTGTCCTAGCCGAGCCTCGCTGACCTCCATGCCAGAAGACTCGGCGACACTGAGAGCTTGGTCTGCGCTCTTGACGGCCTCGTCCAATCGACTCAAGCTACTCAGTAATCCTGCTCTCGCTTGATCACATGCGTCCCCTGGGGTATGACACTGCATGCAGAGGGCATCAGGACCAGTGCCAAGCTTCGCGTCAGTGGGATGTCCGATGCCATGATTGCTGTGGCACACGACGCATCCTGGGAGAGAAGCCGATTGAAACGCCTTTTGGTGCGAACTTTTTTCATACATCTGAGATTGAAAAACATGACAGTTCGAACACACATTCTGCACCTTGTCCACTCCAGGCGGAGTCGCTCCATGGTTTCCATGACAGGTGGAACAAGTCGGTGCAGTCAGATCGCCTCGCACCGCGAGCGCTTCGTGGTGCACGCTCGTGCTGTACTTTGCGAATTGATCCGTGGGAATGGAGTATCCCTTCATGTAACCCGCGTCGGAATGGCAGCGGGCGCACGTGTTCGCAACGTTGACCGGGTTCACCGTGGAACGTGGATCGCTGGGTGCCCTTAGATCGTGGACACTATGACAATCCGTGCACACGGCGACTTTCGTGTCTCCGGCCGCGAGGCGCTTACCGTGCACACTGGTGCGGTACTGGCCCCACTGGTCCGTGCGCAAGCTGGGGTTGAACTGCCGAATATAGGCCGGATCCGAATGGCAAGTTCCGCACAACTGCGGGATCTGCTTGCGATCAATCTTGCCTTTCCACCCGGCCTTCCGGCTCATGGCTTTGTCGGGATCGTCGCTGGTGGGGTCGCCTCCGTGACAACTGGTGCAAGTCAAACCCTTTTGTGCGTGTACGTCCTGGCTGAACTTCTCCTGGCTCACTCCCAGGGCATCAGGCAAGGCGGAATGACAATCCAGGCAGGAGTTCGTGGTTTGCCCATAGCTGAGAGACGCTGCGAGCACGACGGAGGCAACCAGTCCGACATAGCGGGTCGAGCTGAACTGTCGGAGCTTATTTCGCAAGATGTCCATAGACGCTCATACCTGCCACGTAAGCCAGAGCAAAGACTGCAAGGCCAGTGATCCACGCTTTCGCGCGTGAGGGTTGGTCGCTCTCAAAAAAGGGCAACAGAATCCACAGTAAGCCGATTAGGCCGAAGGCCAGTACACCCAGAACCTCTCCGTCGATGAACCACACTTTGGAGGGAATCAGTTTCAGTGTCTGGAACATAAACAGGAAGTACCACTCGGGCTTGATGCCCACGGGGGCAGACACAAAAGGATCTGCCTTAACCCCAAGGTTCCAGGGGAAGAGTGCCGCCAACGCGCCTAGCACCCCTAGGGCCACGTACCAAGCCCTCAATTCCCGCAGCAAGAAGTTGGGAAAGAATTTTATTTCCTGCCTTTCCGATGGATTCTTGGTCCACTGAACTTCCAGTTTCGGGGGGATGCTCATGCCCAGGCGTTGAACCAGCAGCAGGTGCAGCAGGAGTAGAACGGTCGCCAATCCCGGGAGAACGGCGACATGGAATCCGAAGAACCTGGTCAGTGTGGCTCCGGTTACCTCTTCCCCGCCGCGAAGAAAGATCATCATGGGCTTGCCTGCGATCGGAACCTGCCCCGTAATCTCGGTGCCGACTTTGGTGGCAAAGAAAGCCAGGGTGTTCCACGGCAATAGGTAGCCGCTGAAACCGAACCCCATGACCAGAAACAACAGGATCACTCCACTGACCCAAGTGAGTTCGCGCGGTTTGCGGTACGCCTTCAGGAACAGCACGCTGAACATGTGCGCAAACGCAGTAAAGATCATCAAATTGGCGGACCAGGAGTGGATGGACCGAATCAGCCAGCCAAAACGCACCCGGGTCATGATGTACTGGACGCTCTCGAAGGCCTCGTTCGCTCCGGGGAGGTAGTACAGGAGCAGCAGGATCCCGGTCGCCACCTGGATTCCAAAAAGAAACAGGGTGATGCCACCGAGGAAATACCAGTAGGACAGGCGATGGCTGGGGACGGTCTTGTGGCGGAGCGGAGCCGTGAGATCGTCCCAATCGAAGCGTGTATCAAGCCAGTGGCGGATGGTGGCGAACAAGGTCACGCCTCCCGCTTCCGGCTGACGACGATCTCATCGCCACGCAAGTGGACATCAAACACATCAAGGGGCCTTGGCGGAGGACCGGAGACGTTGCGGCCGTTGAGATCGTAGATTCCGTTATGGCATGCGCACCAGATCTCACGCAGTTCGTTGCGATACTGCACCGTGCAACCGAGGTGGGTGCAAGTAGCAGAGAGCGCGCGGTAGGTGCCGTCGCTGTTCATGATCAATAAGCCAGGCCGGCTGCCAAAGCGGAAAATCTTGCCGGAATTCGGCTTCAGGTCCGTGAGCTTGGCAGCGACGACCTCGTCACCACCGAGATCTGCCACTGCCGGCGGAACCAGATAACGCAGCACGGGATAGAGGAAGGAAGCAAACGAGGCGAGAAGTCCGCTGCCGAGAAGTATTTCAATCACGCGGCGGCGCGATGGTTCGGGTTGGGAAAGCTGGTCAGCGGTCACTTCACCGTGCCTCCTGGCGCAGGAACTATTCGGGATCGAAATCGCCGGTTCGACAGGCCGATTCCCCGGGATCAAGCAGAACGCACTTCCACCGTACGCTGCATCTCGCGCAACCACATCGTCTGAAACAGTTGCAGGCGATGTCCAATTACGACTGCCAGATTCGAAGCGATCTTGTACCCAGCCGCCGGATTAGCGGCAAAATACTGGAGCAACGCCTCCCGCGGCAGCGCGATCACTTCCGCCTCAAACAGTGTCGCAGTGGCGGCGAGGGTGAAGCGGTAGGGAGGAATCAGCGCCGACCAGCCCACGGTCTGGCCCGGAGATCTTTCTTCCACGAAAACATCTTCTTCCCGGCACCGCAGCTGCATCGGCAGGGTCAGCTTGATTCGGCCACGTTCGGTCAGGAACAGGCGATCAGCCGGGTCTCCGAGCCGGAAGAGGGAGACTCCGCTGGGGACGATCAGCCGGGTGCCCAGTTTCAGAACCTGCTCGATCTCGACGGGCGAGAGACCATTCAGCAGTTCATGCGTCATGAGCCACTCTCTCAGTTCACAAACGGCGAAGTTGTTTTGCTGTGCAAGAGCGCTTGCGAGGGAAATGCCAGGAACGACTCCGCGGCGGCCTGCTCCAGGCGGACGTGGTTTTCAATTTGCAGCAGCAGGACCTCGATAGGCACCTGCACGGGCGGAACAACCGGCGTTGTCGCCTGACGGTTCGAGAAGAAGCGGGCCGGGGCAATCGCTTTAACCAAGGGGAGCTCGGGCTGCGCGGGTGAATTCCATGACTCCGAGCGCATCGCTGCCCCAAAAGCGAAAGCCACGAACACTACCCCAATAACGGCGAAGCACAAGTCCATCAAGAGCATATCCATGGCAGAAACCCTCCTACAGAACCCTCTATCGCACGTGGCATGCCAGCGTTAGCTCAGACCTAACTCCTTTCTCTTCAGACAAGGTGGGCAGACCCGAAGCAGCGGGCTGCCAGAATGTCATGTCGAGCCTGACGATTCGTCAGTCGTTGACGGCTGCCAGCGCATGTGCCATCATCCCGCCATCTCTTTGCCATCACCATGAAGTTGCGCTTTGCCAGCAATACCGCAGGTCTCGCGCTCGGCGTAACCGCAGCGGTGGTTGTGGCTTGTGCAGTCGCCGCCTACTTCTATTCGGTCTATCACTTTAAGAGTGTTCTCGAAACTGTCCGCACCAGTGCGCTGGCCGAAGGAGAATTGATTCGAACCGCGCTTGAGCACCAGATGATGGGAAATGACCGCACCCTGATAGCGCAAATGATCGAGAGCTTCGGCAAACAGGCGCGTGTCGAACAACTCGTACTGCTGGACCGCAATGGCGTGCAACGCTACTCGAGTAAGCCAGGGATGGCGGGGAATGATTTCCGGATCGACTCTCCTACGTGCCAGGCCTGCCATCGCGATCCACCGGAACGCCGGGGACAAAGCCGTGTGATCGAGACGCGGGGTGGAACGATTCTAAGAACCGTGGTGCCGATTCGTAACCGCAACGAATGCCACCGTTGCCACGATGCCAAACAGAAAATCAATGGCATCCTCATTCTGGACTACAACGCTGGAGAAGTCCGCGCAGCGATGACGCGTGATTTGCGCTGGATGGTAGCCGGCACCGGCATCTTGACCTTCGTCATCGTGGGGGCCATCGCCCTAGTGATCCGGGTGTCGGTCTTGCGACGCTTGCAGCGTTTTGAAACCACGGCGCGCTTGATTTCCCAGGGCGATCTCGAACGGCGTGTGCCAGCGGAAGGTTCGGACACGCTTGCGTGGCTGGCTAAGGAGTTCAATGCCATGGCCGACTCGGTTTCAGGCCTGGTCGGGGAAGTCCGCAGCCAGCGGGAGCAACTGGAAACGGTGATCAATAGTATTGATGACGGGATCGTAGTCCTGGACGCGGAACGAAGGATTATGGCGGCCAAT
>Ga0209517_10004432_pt1 | contig 18434 bp, 16 predicted proteins | sample PeaSoiMetSII2010_FD_187695 | JGI IMG/M metagenome (GOLD analysis project Ga0209517, IMG submission 187695) | Peat soil microbial communities from Weissenstadt, Germany - SII-2010 (SPAdes) (version 2) | ecosystem: Environmental > Terrestrial > Soil > Wetlands > Peat | place: Germany...
TGGCGGCGGATTCCAGCAGCGCGTTATCGAGCGCCAGCGGGCCATAGACCTCGGCATCGCCGAATTCGCCGGCGGCTCCCATCTCAGTCAGCGCTTTGGCGTCCCTTCCTGGGTATTGCCGAGATCGCCTCCGCTTGAAGCTCAACAAGGGAACGGTTTGGGGGCTGGTCACCACCTTGGAGCAACGCCGGTTTCTGCAACAAGATCCCGCCACCCGCAAGTACAGCGTAGGACCTAAGATTTTCGAGCTGGGCACGGTGTATCTCAGTCACGTAGAGATCAACGCCAAGGCGTCCCGTCCGCTGCATCGTCTCGCCAGCCGCACCGGCCTGAATGGCCACGTCGGCATTTGGGAGAGCGGCGCGGCACCGCCTGGCGCACCTCAGTGCTCAGCGCGTTTACGGGCGGATTGTCAATGGTGATGACAGCGAGGCCTTGCTCGTGAATAATTCGAACTAAGTTGCTCATAAGTCGGTTAACCGCCTGTGGTGAGACTCCAGCGCCCCAGATCAGCGCCTAAAGGCGCATTCATAACAAGGCACTTACGATATGCCTAAAGGCAGACCCTGATACAAATCTCGCATGACCCAGACACCAATCGCGCTTGCACCACGGGCGGTTAGTCGGGGACGGCGGCGAAGATATATTTCTCACCGGCGTCGATGTGTTGTTCGATCAAGTGGCGAGCGCGCTTGACATCGCGCTGGCGGATCGCTTCAAACAGCGCTTTGTGCTCGGAAACCACCTCTTTGGCGCGGCCGGGCCGCAATCCTTCGATGCGATGACGGAGGAAAATGCGCTGGTAGATTTCGCGAAAATAGCTCGTCAGATAGGGGTTATCCGCCATCTGCATGTATGCGGCGTGAAATTCCTGATCGAGGGCGAACCTTCCCCGGCTGATATTGTCGAAGACGGCTTTCTCATAGAGATTCTGTCGTTTCTTCAGCAGCTCGAGCTTTTCGGGAGTTACCCGTTCGATGACCTTTTCGATCGCGCCCATCTCCAGGATCTTACGCAGCTCGTACAGTTTGCTGGCTTCCTCATGCGTGATTTCGTGAACCGTGTAACCCTGATTGGGGACAAAATCCAGGAAACCCTCGGCCGCCAAGATGCCCAGGGCGCTATTGACTGGGGTGCGGCTCACGCCCAGCCGCTTCGCCAAATCGACGAAAATCAGCCTCTGTCCCGGAACGATGTCGTAATTCATCATCATGGCCTTGATCTTGCGATAGGCCATATCCGTCAGGCTGCTAATTCCGTCCCCACTGCCCGTCTCACCCGGCTCGATTCTTTCCGATTCCGCGGGTTTGGCAGACTGCCCACCGATGATCGCTGACCGCGGTTTCCGAGACATTTTCTGTCACCCCTGCATTCAGTAGTTGAGGGACTCCTGGATCTTCTTCCCTCACTCGTACCCCCGGTTTCGAGGACCAGGAAGGACTCTGGAACCTAGTTCGCAATGCTGCATACAATGCATAACATATTACATGCAACACGTCAATGTGCATTCGAGCCTGTGCGATTCGAGCGGTGCCACTCGCACACGAGATGTCCGGTTCCCGGCGTTAGCTGGCTGCGGAAAAACTCGATGTTGTACTTGATTTTGGGTGGAGCAGCGCTTCAGCGCTGCAATAACTGGCGCGTTTTCATCAACGGCTTTAGCCGTGCGGTGCCTTTCTTTGCGCCCTTAGCGAGTCCTTTGCGTACTTTGCGTTTAAGATCTTTCTTGCCGCAAAGCAAGGACCGGTCGAGGTTCCGAAACTGCACCACTACCACTCAGGACTACTGCGGAAGAGTGCGGCAGGCCGGGGAAGCGGGTAGGATCGTCCCGCGGCAACTGCCCAATCCGATGCGCCGGAACCCGTCTCGTTCGCAGAATCCCTGGAGGATGATTTCGTCTCCATCCTCCAGAAATTTCCTTTGCTCTCCCGTCGGCAGCGTCACCGGATTCTGGCCGCGCGCGGTGAGTTCCAACAGGCATCCGCGCGCGGTTTTGTCGGCGCCTGACGCGGTTCCGCTGGCCAGCAAATCGCCCGCCCGCAAGTTGCAGCCATTGCTCGCGTGGTGGGTCAGCATCTGCGCCATGGTCCAGTACATGTCGCGAAAATTGCTTCGTCCTAAAACCGCCGGCGCCATGCCGGCTTCTCGCATCCTCACCGACAACAGAGAAACTTCCAGCCACAAGTCGAGGCCACCCTTTTCCCGATCGCCCTGGCCGAAGAGGTACGGCAATGGCGCCGGATCGCCTTCCGCGCGCCGAAAGGCGGGCGCGCGAAACGGAGTGAGCGCTTCCATCGTCACCACCCACGGCGAGAGTGAAGTCGCAAAGCTCTTCGCCAGAAAAGGCCCGAGCGGCTGATACTCCCACGCCTGCATGTCGCGCGCCGACCAATCGTTCACCAGGCAGATGCCGAAAATATTTTCTTCCGCTTCGCCGATGGGAATCGTTTCTCCCAAACCATTTCCAGCACTCACGAAGAAGCCGAGTTCCAGCTCGTAATCCAGCGCTCGGGTCGGCCCAAATTTTGGCTCCGCGTCGCCCTCGCGTGTCTGGCCGCAGGGACGCCGGACCGGCGTTCCCGTTGGAACCAGCGACGACGCGCGCCCGTGATAGCCAATCGGAATGAATTTGTAATTAGGCAGAAGCGGATTGTCGGGGCGGAACAGCCGCCCTACATTCGTGGCGTGGAAGATCGATGCGTAGAAATCCGTGTAGTCGCCGACGGCTGCGGGCAGAAGCATGTCCACATCCGCCTGCGCGACGAGATAGCGCGAAGCGGCCTGCCGATCGGAAGCGCTCGCGTCGTGGCGTAAAATCGCATGAAGGCGTTCTCGCAAAGCCCTCCGTGGACCGGTGCCCAGCGCCATCAGCGCATTCAGCGAATTGGAGGCGCAAGCATCCGCCGCGAGGTGCAAGCCAGGGGCGGCGCGATCTCCGGCCAACAAACCCTCGCTTCGCAATCCGGCGAGGTCGAGAATGCGGTCTCCGATCGCAACCCCCACTCTTGCCTCGGCGCCAGCGTCGCGTCGCCGAAAAACTCCAAAGGGCAAATTCTGAATCGGAAAATCCGAGCCGGCAACGTTGGCGGATTCAACCCAGCTTTGCGCTTTGGAATCGTGGGTCCGGTCGAGGGCGGGCTTCATAGCGGATGTTTCATAGTATGTGCAGAGAGCGTAAGTCGTCGATGGGCTCGGTGAACGAGCACGACCCAAAGGAGATTGAGAAGTCCCGGCGGGTTGCGGCGATTTCACCCCGGCTAAGCCGGTGCTCGCGCCAGCCGGCTCCATCCAAATCAAAATGGAATGCGTGCGCTGACTGCTCTTCCAGCAACTGCACGGCAAGATTCGCGTTCATCCCCGCCCGCAAGAACGCGGCTGCCAGAAAAACATTTACGAATCCGTGCATGATTCCGGACGCGCTCTCGGGTTGATAGGTAAACCGGTGAACCGAGCGCAGCGGATGGTGAAGTCCCGCCGTCGCCTTGAAGGGCACGCGGGCCGCTGCGCACAGCCGGATGAATTCGATCACGCTCTCCGGCGCGGGAAACTTGTCAGCCGTCTCGCCGCCGGTTCGGATCTTGGCTCTGCGTCCGCAGCCACCCACCGCCGCAATACACTCGCCGCAGCCGGACAGCGGAACCTCGAAATAAGTCGCGAGTTCTGCCGGGACGATTCCGGAAATCCGCGTGATTTCGCCGGCATTCGTAACCTTCACCTCAACCGACTCGACGATGACCTTTCTGCCGGAGACGGAGTTAGTAACTCTCTGATGGAATTCGCGAATGCGAGCGACATCGGCAATCGGATCGGAGCTGAGAAGTACAGATAGCCGGCAACTTGGGAATCCTGGCGTTGGAGTTGGCAATCCGGCAAACGCCTCTTCGAACTCCCCAAGCCGCGCGGCCGGAACGATAAAGCGTCCCAGTACCCAGTTCCATTCCGACCGGGAATACGCGTCGTAGTTGGCCACAGCCGGCGTCATGGCGAGCGCTGCAGGAGGGAACAATCCCGCATAGTCAATCAGATCTCGCAGCAACACCATGGTTGCATCGGCCGCGTCCACCGAACTTCGCACCGTCTGCAAATTCATGAGCTTTGTATCAGGGCATCGCTTCAGCGATGCCGAAAGGTGCTCGTCTTCAACCGCCCCTTAGGGGCTGCCGCTGCAAGGTCGACTTTTCGAGCAGTCACTAACCACTCGATCCCTTGAACTTCTTCCGCAATCCCTGCCAGCACTCGAAGTACTGATGATCGAGCTGCGAGGTCTCCAGCGCAAACTTCGTCGGCTGGCACACAAAACGAGTCTCGAACATGAACGCCAAAGTGTCGTCCAGATAGACCGGCTTCAACTCGGCCTTGCTCGCTTTTTCAAAAGTTTCCGCGTCGGGCCCGTGGCCCGCCATGCAGTTATGCAAACTGGCGCCGCCCGGCACGAATCCTTCCGCCTTGGCGTCATATTCACCGCGGATCAGCCCCATGAACTCGTTCATGAAGTTGCGATGAAACCACGGCGGACGAAATGTATGCTCGGCCACCATCCAGCGCGGCGGAAAGATTACGAAGTCCACATTGGCGGTTCCGGGAATTTCCGACGGTGAGGTCAGCACCGTGTAAATCGATGGGTCCGGATGGTCGAAACTCACCGTACTGATGCACTGAAAGTTCGCCAGATCGTATTTGTAGGGCACATAGTTGCCGTGCCAGGCGACGACGTTCAGCGGCGAATGATCGATTGCCGCCGCCCAGAGTCTTCCCTGGAATTTGGTCACAATGCGGTAATCGCCTTCGCGATCTTCAAACGCCGCCACCGGCGCCAGAAAGTCGCGCGGATTCGCCAGTCCGTTCGCGCCGATTGGTCCCAGATCGGGCAGACGGAACAGCGCGCCATAGTTCTCGCAGATGTAACCGCGCGCTTCCTTCTCCAGAAGTTCGACGCGGAACCGAATTCCCCGTTGAATCACCGCAATCTCACCGGGACCCGCTTCGAGCACGCCCATCTCCGTGCGCAGCAACAGCCGCCCCGTTTGCGGCACGATCAGCATCTCTCCGTCGGCGTTGTAGAAGAAACGGTCCGTCATCGAAGCATTGGCGACGTAGATGTGAATCGCAACGCCGGCGTGAGTATGCGGGTTGCCATTGCCCGCCATGGTGATCAGGCCGTCGAGAAAATCAGTGCGTTCGGAAGGAATCGGAATGGGCGCCCAGCGCAACTGGTTCGGCGGCGTAGGAACCTCGTCGAACGGCGCGCTACGCAGCCTTCCTGCACCGATCGGTTCGAACGGCTTGTGCGCCACCGACGGACGCATCCGGTACAGCCACGTGCGGCGGTTGACCGTGCGCGGTGCGGTGAATGCCGTGCCGCTCAGTTGTTCCGCGTACAACCCATGCGCCACTTTCTGAGGAGAATTCTGCCCGCGCGGCAACACACCTTCGAGCGCCTCGCTGGCGAACTCGTTGCCGAATCCCGACTGGTAACGCAATGCGGTCTTTGCCGGCGCCTTTGCATTTGCGCTTTTTGTTTTCGCGCCCGTCATTTTTCGGTCAGACATTTTTCGGTCAGACATTTTCCGTCAGACATTGCCTGCAGATTTCCCCGTCGCGCCTGTTCCATTTCGATCGATTCAAACAGCGCTTTGAAATTCCCTTTACCGAATCCGCGGCTCCCCTTGCGCTGGATCACTTCGAAGAACACGGTTGGCCGATCCTCCACCGGCATCGAGAAAATCTGCAGCAGGTAGCCCTCTTCGTCGCGGTCCACCAGTATACCCAGCGAGCGCAAATCTGCCAGGGATTCCTCCACCGGCCCGACCCGCGACGTCATTGCATCATAATAGGCGTCGGGAACGCGAAGAAAGTCGAGTCCGTTGCGCTGCAACTTGCCCACCGTGTACACAACGTCTTTGCACTGCAGCGCGATGTGCTGCGCCCCCGCGCCTCCGTAGGCTTCGAGGTATTCCTGAATCTGGCTCTTGTTACGCGCCGCCGCCGGTTCATTGATGGGAAACTTCACCGAGTGCGAATCGTCCGACATGACGATGCTCATCAGCGCGCTGTACTCGGTCGAAATATCCTTATCGTCAAAAGTAATGTAACGATGGAAGCCGAAGACGCGAGTATAGTAATCGGCCCAGTACTGCATTTTGCCGAGTTCCACATTGCCCACAATGTGGTCGATGCGCAGAATGCCGCAGTCGTCCCCAGCCAGCGGCGCCGCCGTGAACCCGGGCAGAAACGGTCCTTTGTAATCCTTATAGGAGATCAGCGAGTGGATCGTGTCGCCATAAGTGTGGACCGCGGCCCGGCGAATGGAGCCGTGTTCATCCTTGATGTCATGCGGTTCCTCGGCCGGCTGGGCGCCGCGGCGAACGGCTTCGGCGAACGCCTGATCCGCGTCCTCCACTTCCAACGCGATATCCCGCACTCCATCGCCATGCTTTCGGATATGCTCCGCCGCAAGGTCGTCCGGCGTCATGGGCGTCGTCAGAACAAAGTTCGCCTTGCCCTGACTGAGCGCATACGAAGTTCGCTGACGCTGGCCAGTTTCCAGTCCACAGTAAGCAACCTGCGAAAAGCCGAATCCCTTGCGATAGAAGTAGGCCGCCTGCCGCGCGTTGCCCACCCAGAATTCGACGTGGTGTATGCGTTTCAGCTTAAGCGGATTTTCCATCCCAGTCCCCACCCCCACATTCTATCGCTGCGGCAGTAGCAGGTCTTAGGTCTCAGGTGTTAGGTCTTAGGATTCAGTACCGAGGTCCCGTTAACCGTCCCGTGATCGAACGTCTGAGGCGCAATTTCCAAGGCCAGACCCGACGCCTAAGACCTAAGACCTAAGACCTCGCACCTGACACCTGCATTTCTTCGGCCGCCAGGCGATGCAGCCAGTGATCCCACTCGCGCGAAGCACCCGTCTTCGCGCGATCGAATGCGCTGCGAATCTGCCCGGTCACCGGCCCTGGCGTGCCTCGTCCGATCCGGCTGCCGTCCAGTTCCGCCACCGGCACAATCTCACTAGCCGTGCCGCACAAGAACACTTCATCCGCCTGGCGCAGATCCTCCACGCTGATGGCGCCCACTTCTACGTCGAACCCTTCCGCCACGGCCAGCTGAAGAATCGAGTCGCGCGTAATTCCCATCAGGATCGACGACTTTTCGTCGTTCGTGCGCAGGGTGCGTCCGTTCACCACGAAGACGTTCGCAACCGCGGCTTCCGCCACCGTTCCCTCGATGTTGAGCAGGAGCGCCTCGTCGTAGCCGCGCCGCGATGCCTCCATCGTGGCCAATCGCGAATTCAGATACTGGCCGCAAGCCTTGGCGGTGGTCGGCATCATGCTCGCATCGAACTTCCGGTAGGGAGACACGGTCAGCTTTGCCCCACGCCGCCGGCTCTGTTCGCTGACGTGCGCCATGTGCGGCCAGGCCATGATCGCTGTTTCCGTCGATCCCTGCGCCCGAATGCCTAGGGTTTCCCCTCCCACATACGCCAGCGGCCGGATGTAGGATTCGGTCAGCCGGTTGCGCCGAATCAATCCGCAGATCGCTTCCGTCAACTGCTCGGGCGTAAAAGGAACGCGCATGCCATACACTGCTGCCGAATTGTAGAAGCGCTCCAGGTGAGCATCCAGGCGAAAGATCGCCGGTTCGCCGTCCACCGTATAGCTGCGAATGCCTTCGAACACACCCGTCCCGTAATGCAGAGCGTGGGTGGAGAGCGGTACGGTGCTCTCCGCCCAGGGCACGAATTCGCCGTTCATCCACGTCCATCGGATGTTTTCAAATGTCATGTCGATCGCCCCCTGAAGCTGCAACTGCCCTGAGACTATTGTTGGAGGAAGCGAGGAATTCGTAAATGCAATACGTTAAGCTCTGTGTGCCCTTACCTAATATGTTCTAAAGTATAATGGCGATATGACTTTCGATAATGCAGAGTTGGATGGAACCGGCTGGCACATTCTGGAGGAGCTGCAACAGAACGGGCGCATGTCGTTTGCCGAACTCGGCCGCCGCGTCGGCCTAACCCTCCCCGCCGTTGCCGAACGCGTCCGCAAGATGGAAGACGCCGGGATCATTACCGGCTTCCGCGTGGAGGTGAATCCCGCGAAAATCGGCCTGCCCATCGCCGCGTTTATCCGCATCAGCGTTGTCGGCGACGTCTTCGCGCGCATCGCCAAAGCCGTTCGCGACATGCCCGAAGTCCTCGAATGCCATCGCGGCACCGGCGCCGATTCATTCACGCTAAAAGTTGCGGTCGAATCGGTGCAGCATCTGGAGCGCCTGATCGATAAACTGACGCCCTTCGGCACGACTTCGACTTCTATTGTCCTCTCGACGTTGGTCAAACACCGATCCTTCCTGCGCCGCGGCCCCAGCGCCCGCAAGAGCGGTCGATAAGTATGACGAGGAACGCTCACCGCACTTCAATCGATACCAACTCCCCTCCGTTCTTCCCCACCGCCCGGTAGTTCACCGACACGAGCCGGTTCTTCCACTCGCAGGAGAACTGATCCTCGCCAATCACCGGCAACGACTTGTAGTCCGAAGCGTGCATCTTATAAGTCGTCATGCCGCTCAGAATCGTAACCGTAGCCTCGGGAGCTTTCGAGCAGTCGCTGCTGACGATCTTTCCTTTCAGAAATTGAACCGGCCCGGTAGTGCCCGGCTTGGGAGCCGCCGGTTTCGGCGCCCTATCCGCATCTTCATCATCTTCCCCTGAACTTGAGGCCACTGCGGGAGTGCTGGCCGCTCCTGCCGGTGCTGCGCTCTCGCCTGCGCGCTGCGGGCGCACCCCATATTTCTGCAGCGTTTCCAAGTCGTCCAATTGTTGTTTCGCCGCCGCTGCCGCCGCTCGATCCGGTCCCGCCTTCAGCCGCGTAAACACCTCCCGCGCCAGGTCCCACTTCTTCCCCGCAACATAAATCTGTCCCAGGTTGAACTGGTACTCCATATTCCGCGGCGCCAGCGCAATCGCTTGTCGTTGCGCCTCCAGCGCCGAGTTGATTCCGCCTCCCTCCACTCGCGCCATGCCCAGCATGTTGTAAGCGTCGGCTAACTCCGGATACCAATCCGCGACCGCCCGCAAATCTTGCATCATGTTTGCCAGACCTTGCATCTCTTGCTGCGCCGCCTGCGCCTTTTGATACTTCAGCGCCGAGCGGTAATACCAAATCCATGGGTCTTGCGGATTCAGCTCCGTCGCCTTCTCCAGTTCGTCGGCGGCCGCGTCGAATTTCTTCTGGCGACTGTCGTCCCAGGCGAGTCCACGATGCGCCGCCTCATTATCCTTGGGGTCCGCCGTGAGCTGCTGCAGATCGCGCAGCGCCTGATCGCGATGCTCCGGAATGCGCGCCATCACGTCGCCAATCACGGCTTTCGCTTCCTCCTCCTTCACCGGACTGACCGCCATCCCGATCTCGTCCGCGTCCAATGGCAGTGCGAGACGATCCGGCTGCTGCACATCCACCGGCACCGCCACCGGCTTCTTCGCCTGATCGAGTGCAATGCCAAGCCCGCTCAGCGATTTGCAATAGGTCTTCACCGCATCTTCCATCTGTTCCGGCGTCATATCGAACGCCTGCACCATCGCCTTCTCCACCGGAACTTTCTCATTCAGCACTAAGTTAAAGTAAGTCCCTGCCTCCGGCATCTTGCTCTTATTTACCAGGTAGTGGACGACCATCCATGACTGGGCATAATACAGGGTGTTGTGGGTCCCCTCGCGCGCGCCTGATCCGTCATGCTTCATCGTGAACAGGTCCGTCATCGACAGCCATACCGGTGAACTTAGTAACTGCGTCAGCGATTGTGGCGTCTTTGGGTCGCGCCTCATTTGATCGAAAATGTCCTCGTGCCATTCCGGCGCCAGTTCGGGATCGCCTCCTATCTCCACTTGTTTGCCGATCTGGATCGACCCAAAGTATTCCGCCAGCCCTTCGTCGAACCAGCCCTGCGCCGGAGGATAATTGAAATTCAAAAGATAATGCGCCAGCGGATGCGCCACGGCCCGCCAAGGATCGGCTTCAAAAAGATTCAGCACGATATAAACCCGATCCGATCCCGGCACATAAAACCCGCCCGCCATGCTCTGTTTCGCGGGAGCAATCATGCCATACTGCTTGTCGCTCTTGAGCGCAATGACGGTGATCGGCACGGGCATTTTCAACTTGTTTTTCAGAAGCAGCTGTCCAAAAACCGCGCGCATCTGCTCCATCCGTAAAGCCACTTCCCGTCCGCGCTTGTCGCCCGCATCCGTAAGCACGGAAAAATGCGCCGTATGTACCTCGATCCACTTGGGCTCATCCTTGGCGGATGCAAGGGGCAAGAAACAGCCCGCGACCAACACACTCAAAACAACTGCGCCGATACCAAACCTGCAAGTCACAGTGGTGTCCCTTCCGGAAATGCTAGCACGCCGCTGGGCAATGGAGAGACGAGCGTGGACGCTGGCAAATGTTCGCTTTTACCTTGGCTCTAAACCCGCTCGCACGTTACACTCTCGTCCGTGGCCACAGCTCCTTCTTCCCGCCTCGCCTGGATCGACTGGATGCGCGGTCTCGCCTGCGTCCTCATGTTCCAGACGCACTGTTACGACGCATGGCTGGGCGGCGATGCCCGCAAAACGCGTTTTCTCACGGGATCGCAACTGCTGGGCACGCTGCCTGCGCCTCTCTTCTTATTTCTAGCTGGAATTTCGTTTGCTCTGGTTACCGACAAACTCATTCGCAAAGGCCTGACTCCTGCCGCAATCACTCGCACCATGGCTCGGCGCGGCGCCGAAATCCTTGCCTTCGGACTCTTGTTTCGCTTGCAAGAGTTTCTCATCGCCTGGGGATGGGCCCCTTGGTCGGACTTACTGCGCGTGGACGTCCTGAATATCATCGGACTCTCCATGATCTTGATGGCGCTGCTCTGCGGATTCACCTTGACAGTCTGGAGGAAGACGAGCGATTCGGGTCAAGAGATGTCGCAGAGCGTTAGCCGCTGGCGCGCTGCACTGGTGATCGCCTCTATCGTCGTTGCCGCGCTGATCGCCTTACTCACGCCGCCTCTCCACACCACCTGGCGACCAAATTGGCTGCCTTGGCCGCTGGAATCCTACATCAATGGATGCCATAACCTGGGCGTTCCTCAGGGCTGGCTTTTCCCTCTGTTCCCCTGGGCTGCTTTCGCCTTCGCCGGTCTGGCTGCTGGATTCATTGTCTTCAGCGACCGAGCTCGCAACCAGACCGCGAAGACGTTAGCGCTGTTCGCCGCCGTCGGCGCTCTAGCCATTCTCGCAGCCTACGGATTTGACCACTCTTCCTTCCATCTTTACTCCGTTTATAACTACTGGCACACGAGCCCGAACTTCCTGATGATGCGCGTTGGTCTTTTGTTAGTGATCGCGTTACTGAGTTATGCGTGGTGCCGTTGGGGATTGGCAACCCGCGGCTTCAGCCCGCTCATTCAATTAGGACAGACGTCATTACTCGTCTACTGGGTCCACATAGAATTCGTTTACGGACGCTTCTCCATTCTTCCCAAACGAGTCCAAACCATCTCCAGCGCCTCCTGGGGACTGTTGGAGATTACTGTCTTCATGGTGATCCTCTCACTCGTTCGCACCAAAATCGACTGGAAGAAGATCAAGGGGAAGATAATGATCCGGAGAGTTCAGCCGGCGTAGGATTGCGTGCGTGCATTTCCGCCTGTTCCTGAAGATATTCACCCGTGTTTCCTGTAGCCCCTCCTTACGCAGTCTTTTAGAATCATGGAGTTAGGGTGGCTTTTGGAATGGTCTTTGATTCTAAAGGACTTACGGGTAAGGTATTTTAGAATGTGCGTGTTAGGGGCTTCGCCGTCGGGGGAAATCTTGTCAAGAGGCTAAACCGGAGAATTTCTCCCTAACTTACTCAGTTCACGGCAGATATATTTCCCTCAAACTTGTCCGTTTACCCCTCTGAATCTGAAATAATAGATATAGAGATGAAGAGAAAGAGCGCGGCCCGGCGGGCCGCGTTTTTAATTTGGGGTCTTTATTTTGCGGTCAGGATGGGAGTTATGGCGAGTTATCCAATTGAAATCCGGCGTTGCCGGCACGTCAAAACCAATGGCACGCAGTGCGGATCACCGGCGCTCAAGGGCAAGGAACTGTGTTTCTACCACGAGCAGAACCAGCCCCGGGCAGTGGAACTTTACATGGACGGAGAACGATATTCCGATGGCTCGATTGTGTTGCCGGTGTTCGAGGACGCGCATTCGATTCAAACCGTCGTCCGGCAGGTGGTGCAACTGATGCTGACCCGGAGAATCGAGCGCAAGGACGCCGGGCTGCTGCTGTACGCGCTGCAGATCGCGTCCGGCAACCTGAAACTGATGCAGGCAGAAAAAGCCAAGCCGACGCAGGTCGTCGTGGAACCGGACAAGGCGACGGAGACGCCGCTGGGCATGACTCCGTGGTCGGCCACCGGCCAGGGACATGATCGCGACGAAGCTGTGGGAGGGGAGACCGAAGCGCAGGCTCCGCCGCCGTCGCCTGAGGAGTTCTATGCCGCCATGAGTCCCGAAAAGAGGATGGAGATGAGAAAAGACTTTGACAGGAAAGGCCTGATTCGGCGCGACGAATTCGAAGCTTATTTCTCGGATGCTGACCCTGATCCGTTACTGCTCGCGATTGCCCGGCTTTGGGAGGAACGCGAGCGCAGGAAGCGGTCGCAAGCCGCGAGTTTGGAGAGTGCAGGGGAGGACGGTCTGGCTCCCGGGACGATACAAGCTTGTCGAGCGAAGCGGGCGCGGGTGGAGAAGGCGCACTCGGCGCACAGTACGATGAGTGGGGCACCCGGCGATTGTCCGCAATGAGAGGAGTTGATGAGGGCCGAGCCTTTGCCCTGTCTCTTCGCAACCAGCAGGATGGCCGGAAATCGCGAAGAGTCGAACATCGGTTCCCGCTGGTATTTGCCAACAGGGAAAGAGCGCAGTCGTAGGCGCTAGACCTCACGACCCTCATGGTCTGTACCGCTCGCCGGGGACGATCACCAGCGAAACTACAGGATACCATGAAAAACCGTTCGATGGATTGCGGATTACAAAGTTGAGTGTAGTGTGCTAAACTATTGTGTTCCTATTTTGCAAAAGGAGCGTTTTCATGGCTCTGGAGCATTGAGTATTGAGGTTGTGATGGCTAAGAAGGACGAAGAGAAGGCGAAATTGCAGGGAAACGGAAATAACCAGGTTCAGGGATTCGTTTTCGGCATCAACTTGAAGGGTAGTGAAGCCGTGGTGATGGAGGGCATCAAGGCCTTCACCCACGCCATGACCAAGAGCGGGGTGGTATTGACGGCGCCGGTGGTGCGACCGTCCCTGTCTGCTGGAGCACCTGCGCCAGCTGCGACCACGTCAGCGGTTGGTACGGAGGAGATTCCGCAGCCAGAAGTCACAGACGCTGTAGTCGGGGACGAGGACGAAGAGATTCAGGACGACGCTGTCACAGAGGAACCAGGCAACAGCGGTCCGAAACGGACGTACACATTCAAGGCTCCCAAGTTTCTGCACGAGTTGGACATGACGAAAGCGTCGAAGCCGCTAGCTGACTTCATGGCAGAGAAGGGCAATCCGACGGAGTTGATGGATCGTTACATCGCAATCGGTGTATGGCTGAAGGATCACATGCAGACGGAGGAGTTTACGATCAATCACATCTGGACTGCATACAGCCTCTTGGGATGGAAGGCTCAGTTCCCGGAGAACCATAGCCAGACTCTTCGTGATCTGAAAAGCAAGAAGAACTATCTCACGAAAGAGAAGGGAGCTGGCTATAAGGTCAGCTGGCCTGGGGAACAGTATGTCACGAAGATGGGAGCCTAAGTTTGAGTGCTGAGGATGACTTAAAAGCGTTCATCGCAGGCATCAAGGGCTTCGAAAACAAGGGCCACGCAGACAAGGTCCGGATGTTTGCGTGGCTTCAGCACTCTCTGCGAAAGAAGGCTCGCTTCGCCACGGGCGACATCAACTGGTGTTACAAAACACTATTCTTCCAGCCGGGTAACACAAGCCAATATTTGAAGGGGATGGAAGGCAAGGAACTCCTTAAGGATAAGGGCGGCTACTATTGCGAAGGCAAGTTCCTCGCGAAGTATGACGGTCTGTACGGCACCCACGACATTACGCTGAACATCCGGCAGCAGGTGAAAGACCTGATCAATTCCGTGCCCAATATCGCTGAGAAGGAGTTCATGAAAGAGGCTGAAATCTGCCTTCGGCATGACGCGGGTCGGGCAACCATCATCATGGTCTGGAGCATTGCGTTCTACCACCTGTGTCAATTCATCCTGGCGCATCATTTGGCGAAATTTGACGCTCGTATACCTGTGTACTCCAAGAAGTGGAAGGTGACAGACCTCCCTATCATTCAGAAATACGATGATTTTGGCGACGAGATGTCGGAGCGCGAAGTGATCGAAGTTTGCAACTCTGCAGGCATCATCAGTGGCGATCTGCACAAAATACTTGTAAAGCATCTCGGCACCCGGAACTCTGCTGCCCATCCTTCTAGCGTCCGCATTGGTCAACTTCAAGCGGAAGCGTTCATAGACGACCTAATAAAGAACGTGATCCTGGCCCTGCCAATTTAAGCCTCACCGCGACCAAGAAGAAAGTCAGCCAGTTCACGTCCCGCTGGCCCGCCGGATAAAATCGGCCAGAAGGACCGTCATCCCACCCGCGACAACTGGACGATCGCATTCCCCACCAGCTTTAGCGCCACTCCCCAATTCTGCCGCGCGCCGGCCTCGTCGTTTCCATAGCCGTTCACATACAAGGTGCAGTAGCAGCCTTCCCGCACTCCTCCGTCTTCCGCGAAGTAGCAGCGCCGCACGCAGACCTCCGCCGCCGACGGAGTCTCCGGCGCGCGTTGCAGCAACGCCACCAGCTTCCGGGCAAATTGTTCATGAGTTGATAAAGATAGACGCGCAGTAATGCTGGAAAACACGACGTCCACATAACTCGCGAACTTATGCGACGCATGGTAGATTTCTTCCTCGGGACTCAACTCCGAAGTTGCCCAGGCGTCGCACTTCGCCGTCTCCACCAGGCTCCGCGGCGAGTTCAGCGTGCGCAGAAATTCACCCAGTTCGGGAAATTGTTCCGACTCCTTGATCCGCGCCATCAACTCCGGATGCCTCTTCAGGTCAACATAAGCGAACTTGCCTGCCGGATCCTTCCAGGGAAAATCCAGCACTGGATCTTCGCGTCCCAGCTCGATTGAGAAGTCAGCATCCATCGGAACCTCATCACCGCGTGTCGCGCCCGTAAATGGCGTGGACAGAATATAAGTTGTCATCTTGACCCTGAGCTTGTCGAAGGGGAAGGACCCGCTTTTTGCCAGCGCCAGGGACAGCAGGTCCTTCGCTTCGCTCAGGATGACAAACGGGTTTTATGGCGTTATGTAGATTTGTGCTCTGCGTTTTCTTCCCCATCGCGTTAGAACCGGCGCAGGAAGTTCACGATCTCATGCTCCGCCCAATAACCATCGTCGTAACGGCCATCGGACGATCCCGCCGGCGCGCCGATAAACGCGCAGTGCCCGCCGTCCGCCGACTCGACGAAGGCAATGTTCCGGTTCGACGAAATCTTCCGCCGCGTTTCCTGCGTGATGCGAATGAATGGATCGTTCGCCGCGTGCAAAACCAGCGCCGGCGCAGCGATCCGCTCGACCACGTGCGCCGCCGAAGCGCGATCGTAGTAATCGTCGACTCCCGTGAAACCGCAATAGTAAGCCGTCACCTTGTCATCGAACTCGCGCAGGCTTCGGATGCCGCGCAAGCGGTTCACGTCGAAATGTTCGGGGAAGAGGCGCGCTTTCTGCCGCATTCGGCGGTCGAGCGCCCACAAAAAATAGGTTTCGTAAATTCGGTTCGCGGATTCGTGCAGCGCGTCCGCCGACGCCGCCAGGTCAATCGCCGGACAACACGCCGCGACGGCTCGAAACTGCGGCGGCGCTTGCGATCCCCACTCCCCCGCCAGCTTCAGCACGATGTTGCCGCCCATCGAAAAACCAGCTAGCGCCAGGCGCGAAACGCCGTCGCGGGCGATGACTTCGCGCGCCACCGCCGCCACATCCTGCGACAACCCTGAGTGATAGAGCACGGGAGCGAGCGCGTCCGTGCCGCCGCAATTGCGCTGGTTGTAGCGAATCACGTTCATCCCCGCGGCCAGCGCCTTCTCGGTGACGCCGAGCATGTACTGCGAGTCGCTCGAGCCCTCGAGCCCATGCACGATGATGATGGTCAGCGCGCGGGCGCGGTCCACCTGCCAGTGGCAGTGGCATAGCACCTGGACGCCCGGCTCCACTTCGATCATCCGTTCTTCAGGCGTGGGCAAATGAATGCGCCGCGGAATCAAGAAACTGGCAACGGTCTGCACGTGGCCGCCGCGCAACCAACGGCGCGGCGTGAAAGGACGCGTCACTTCGTGTGTTTGCGAAGTACCCACACTTTGATTTTAAATAGAAGACAGCAATTTGTTTCGCGGAGTTTTCTTCATGCCCATCTTCGAGTACGTCTGCAAGGAATGCCAGCACGCGTTCGAGGCGCTGGTCTTCGGCAAACAAAAAGCCGAGTGCCCGAAGTGCCACAGCAAGAAACTGGAGCCGCAGCTCTCCGTTTTCGCGGTTTCGGCGAAGAGCGGAGGCGCGAGCCAGCCGTCTTTCTCGGCGGGGGAGCCGAGCCCCTGTGGGTCGTGCGGTCACGCTGGCGGGCCCGGGGCGTGCTCGCTGCGGGATCTCGATTAAGTCCTTTGGTTGCGTTGAGCGTTTCACATGAAACCTGTATGCGGAATTATGGCTCCGACAGTAGAAGTGGTCTTATAAATGGTTTTCAGAGCAAGCGCCCGGCCCTCAGGGGCTAAAGCCCTCGTTTTTATTGGCCGTAACGGCACGGCTGAAGCCGTGCCCTTCCCAAAACCATTCGTGAGACGAGTTTCCAGCTGCGAGCGACAGAACCGATCCACCCATTTCCCCTAATCAGCGGCCGCAATCAAAGTAACTTCAGGCACGCTGGATGTGTAACTGATGTGATCTTTCGCTGAGAGGCCTTCCTGGTTATGATCCGCTTGCATCATGGAGCGAAAATTCGGGGCAACATGAGTCTTTCGGGAGAGGCCGCCAAACAGGCTCTGGCATTTGAGCCGCCCATCTTGGGCATCGGCCTCCCCAAAGTTTATGAAATGGCGGGGACCGGATAGGCCAAAGCCGAACGGCACTGATCGGCCAACTAACGTGGATTCACGTGGCCGGTTCCCACCTTTCTTACATCGGTAAGGAATCTGGCAAAAACTTCGTTGGATAACAAGCGGCCACGCGCGGTGAGGCGCAGGGTCGTGCCTTGCTGTTCGAGCAGGCCGTCGTGCAGGGATTGGCGGATTGCCGATTCCCAGACGACGACATCGCTTGGGCCGAATTCTTCCTGCAGAACGCGGCCCGCCTCAGGGGCTAAAGCCGCAGTCTTTTCTGCCGTGTTTGTGGCACGACTAAAGTCGTGCCCTTCCCAAAACCCGCCGTGCCCTTCCCAAAACCCACTCTTGGCTAGATCGATGCCGCGATTTAGACGCAGACCGAGGAAAAAACTTTCTTCGATTGCGACCTGCGCGGAAACCGGCGTGACCGTATGCGGCGCACGATTCATGTACGCCTCGAGCGAGTCGGGGGTTGCGAAGCGGATCGCCTGGTGACGATCGAGCGCAAGGAACGAGTGCGCATCGACGCCGAAGCCGAGGTAGGGTTGGCGGGTCCAATATTTCAAATTGTGGCGCGACTGGTTACTTTGCGCCGGTGAGGCGGCGCGGGCAAAGTTGGAGATTTCATACTGCGCGATGCCGGCGGAAGCTAGCATCTGGCATGCCTGTTCGTAGAAATCCGCAGTCGCGTCTTCATCGGGAACAAAGTGGGCGTGGTAGCGGGCGCCTCCGGCAATCAGTTCTCTGCCCAGGCGAGAATCGTCGTCCACTTCGAGCATGTAAACGCTGACGTGGGGTACGCCCGTCGCAATCGTTTCCGACACGGAGAAGGCCCAGCTTTCCGCCGTCTGGTGCGGCAACCCGGCAATCAGATCGATGTTAATGTTGGCTACGCCCGCCTTACGCAACCGGTCAATTTCTTCGAGGACGGTCGCGCGCTTGTGCAACCGGCCAACGGACTGCGCCTCTTGATCGACGAACGACTGTACGCCCAGACTCACGCGATTCACGCCGCATTGCAGTAAGGTCTCGATCAGCGCCGGCGTGAGCGTGCCCGGAGCGCATTCGACGGTGACCTCGGCATTGGGCGTAACCGCAAATTGACGGCGGACGGCGGCGAATATCCGCAGCAACTGCGCGGCCTCGAGGATGGAAGGCGTTCCTCCGCCGAGGTAGATGGAGTCGGCGCTATCGTCGAGCGGAGATCCGAGCGAAGATCCGAGTGCGCATCC
>Ga0209517_10004433_pt1 | contig 18427 bp, 14 predicted proteins | sample PeaSoiMetSII2010_FD_187695 | JGI IMG/M metagenome (GOLD analysis project Ga0209517, IMG submission 187695) | Peat soil microbial communities from Weissenstadt, Germany - SII-2010 (SPAdes) (version 2) | ecosystem: Environmental > Terrestrial > Soil > Wetlands > Peat | place: Germany...
TCGATTTCCGGGTCGAAGAGGTGCAACTTCCTGACGTCCGCCTCGGTGCGCACCGGTTCTGGCAGGTTTGGTCCGGCATCACCTAGTTCCAGAGGCAAGCCCATCGCTTCCGCGGGGATCAGAATGTCCGAAAAGATGATGATGGCGTCCACGCCCAACCGTCGGAAGGGTTGCAGCGACACCTCGACCGCCAGGTCCGGCGTTTTGCAGACCTCCAGAAAGGAATGTTTGGCGCGAATCTCGCGGTATTCCGGCAGGTAGCGGCCCGCTTGCCGCATCATCCACACGGGAAGGCGCGGCACCGGTTCGCAGCGCGCGGCTCGTAGGAAGAGTTCTTTGCGGGTCAATGCAGGGGCCTGGATGGTCATAAAGTTATCCAACAAGAATAACAAATCCGGGCAAATCGTGCCTTCTGAGGACGAGGTGGTCAGTTCCCGAATGGGCGACTCCCGAGGAGTTGGGTGGCCATCGTGCCTTAGGCTGGGTTCCGTTATAATCGCCTGAAACCACCATTGTTATTTTCTCGTCATATTGGTAGAAGACTATAGGCACGCCCATCCTCGCTCCTGGGTGATTTCTGGCAAGGGCTCTGGACTTCCTTGTCGTCCTGAGTTGCAAGCAGAAGGGGGCAGGAACTATGGGGACCAACCCGCTGGGCCGGCCTTTGAGCAGTGTGCCAAAAGTCGTCTGGTTCGCCGTTCTTGGAGGCGCTTTTTGCTTCGCCGGACTATCCGGCGCCCGCGGCCAGACGCCGCCTGCCCCGGGGCAGACTCCAGAAGCACAGCAGTCAGATACATCCCAAAACGCCGCAAAAGCCGATGCGAGCCATACCAGCGACGAAATCGCCTCGCACGAAACTCCCACGACTTTCAAAGTGCATGTCAACCTAGTCCTGGTGCGCGTGGTGGTGCGTGACAACAACGGCAAGGTAATCACAGGCCTGAAAAGGGAGGATTTCCAAATCGCGGACAACCGTAAACCGCAAATGATTTCGAGTTTTTCCGTGGAAACTCCTGCTTCGCACGTGCCTTCCGTGAAGATGGAGCCATCCGAGGCAAGCTCCGAAGGGAAGCCGGTAAAAGCGCTGGAGCCGCCACAAAGATTCGTTACGCTGTTCTTTGACGATGTGCATCTTTCGATTGCGGATTCCATGTATTCCCAACGGGCCGCGGCGAAGGTGTTGGAGTCCATGCAGGAGGGTGACCGGTTCTCCGTCTTCACCACCTCCGGCATGGTGATGCAGGATTTCACCGCGGATCGGACGAAATTGGATGAGGCAATCAAGCGAATCATGGCGCGAGGCCAGGACACTACAACGGATTGTCCGCCGATGTCCTTTTACGAGGCGTATCAAATCATAGAGATTAACGATCCCTTCGCTTTGCAAGTGGCGGTCGAGGACGTTGCCCAGTGCATGAACGGTGCGCGTGGGGCTGAACTTATTGCGAAGATGGCGGCCCAGCGAGAGCTAGGAATCGGTGAATACCAGGTACGCCAGGCGTTTGGAGCTCTTGACGGGGTGATTCGAAGGATGAGCGGACTGCCCGGACAGCGCGCGGTCGTATTGGTGTCACCGGGATTCTTCGTGAGCCCTTCGGTTCACGAGTCCGGTGAAATCATTGACCGGGCCACGAAGGCAAATGTCGTGATCAACGCGATTGATGCGCGCGGCTTGTATGTCTACTCCTACAACGATGCATCCAATCGGTACCCTGCCAGCAACGACAAGATGCAATTCGTCATGGCGGAACAATCGATCCAGAATGCAGTGCTTGAGGAAGTGGCCGACGGCACAGGCGGCCTGTTCTTTCACAACCGGAATGATATTGATCAGGGTATACGGCAGGCTGCGGCGGCGCCGGAAGTTTCCTATATATTGGGATTCACGCCGCAAAACCTGAAACTCGACGGCAAGTATCACCAGCTGAAAGTGACGCTGGTGAACAAGCAAAAATGGGCGCTGCAGGCTCGACACGGCTATTTCGCTCCACACGGCGAAGCCGACAGCGAAGCGACTGCGAGGGAAGAAATCCAACAGGCTGTCTTTTCCCAGGAAGAATTGGGCGAGTTGCCGATGCAAAGCCAAACGCAATTCTTCAGAAACGCGGACGGCGCGCATTTGACGGTTCTGGCGCGCATTGAAACGAATACCCTGAAGTTTCGCAAAGACCAGAATCTCAATGATGACAACTTGACCGTTGTGACCGCTGTTTTTGATGAAAACGGAAACTTGCTTGACGGGCAGCAGAGGGTCATCGAGATGAAGCTGAAAGATGCAACGCGGGAGCGACTCAATAAAGAAGGGCTGAAGGTCAAGTCCAGCTTCGATTTGAAACCTGGAACGTATCTGATTCGCATTGTGGTGCGCGATTCGGAAGGGGCTCAGATGGCGGCGCTGAATCGCGGAGTGGTAATCCCTTAGGAGTATTTGGGAGACATTGGTGAATTGGCCTTCATGGCCTACAGACCTGCTGTTGAGATTTAAGGCAAGGCAAGGGTTACCTTCTCCTCTTCAATCATGTATTCGAGGGCGAGCTTGGCGTCTTTCTTTTTCTTGGGAATGGGGAAATAGAGGTAGCCGGCCACGGGGAGGGACGCGCTACCCTCCACCAAGCCCTTTTCCTTGAACTCCGCCTGCATTACTTCTTGCTCATGATCGGCTGCGGCTGAAGGGCTACCAGTGGGATCAACGCCAGCGCCCATACTTCCGGTGGTGTAAACACCGTGCACGTGCTGTGGCTGGCCGGTGACAGGATTAATAGCAGTGCCAGTTTCATACCCGACGCCCACAGAGGACTCTGTGGAAACGTCGTGCTGCGCTTCATTCTTCTTCGGAATCGCATTGGCGACCTGCCACGCGGTCTGTGGTTTCAGGGTGGTATCAGTTCCCACGACCCGCAACTTGAAATCGTCAAAGTTAACGTCCAGAGGCTTGTCCCCTTGGGGATACAGGCCGACTTCCACCACGAGGCAACAGTCATTCACATTGGCGACAAAGGCCTTGTGTGCCTCTTCGGTGGAAAGGAGTTTTACTCCAATGGCGACTGTTTCGCGTTGCGCATGCGCCGGATACTGTTCGGAGGCGGCGCGCGGGGCGATGCCCTTGGCCTCAGTGGACTGGCCTGCCGATGTGGCATTGCCCACCAGACAGGCCGCGAAAATGGCCAGACCCATTAGTAGTTCGCGCATTCCATCTCCTCGCCTGGAGGATTGCTTGACCGTCGGTGACCTTGGTATTTTCTTCTCAAACGCGATCATCTGTCCTACGACGATAAGCGTGCTCCGGGGAATTGTTGGAGTCAAGGGGGCTGCGGCGGAGTGTACCCAAGTGCAATCCTGAAGCGCGCTTGTTGCGCCAAATCAGCACTATGCTGTTCCATTTGCGGCTGTCAGTGTGGGCCGCCGCGCCGCGAAACGGACGGTGCTGCTAAAAGCGGTATGCTCACGCTGGATGATCGGTTCGTCTGGCGATGGACGTGCTGAGTATTAGGTGCCGCGGTATCCCCTTCCGTAGGTGCGCCTAACCTGGCGGCTGCAGTGTGTCCACCGGGGGGAAAGCAAGAATTCATGAAGAAGAAGCGCTTAGGGGAAGTTCTCTGCGAACGCGGGCAACTTTCCGCAGGTGACCTGAAGAGGGCCTTGCAGGAGCAACAGGGGAAGCTCGTTCACTTGGGGGAACTCCTGCTGGAGCGGAAGCTCGTCTCCAAGAAGGAGCTGACGTCAGCGGTGAGCGAGGTATCAGGGGTGGAATACTTGGATTGCCAGAAAGTGGATCCCCCGACGGAACTCATCAAGCTGATCCCGGCGGCATTGGCGCGCCGTTGCTTGACGATTCCAGTGAAGGCCGAAGACAAAAAGCTCATCGTGGTCATGGCGACCCCGCAAAACGTGCAACTGCTGGACGAACTGCAATTCAAAACAGGAATGACGATCGCGCCGCGTTTCGGCTTCCAGAGCGAGGTGCTGACAGCAATACAACGATTGTACGGCGCCGCGCAGCGCCCGGTGGAGACGGTGCAGGTTGCGGACGACATGACGGGGATGGAGTTCATCTCGACGAGTTCGCAGCAACGGAACATCGAAGCCATGCGGGAGATGCAACAAGAACTGCAGCAGAAATCAAGGGCCACACCGGCCGTCAACCTGGTTGCGGGAATGATCAAAGCGGCCGCGTCCAAAATGGCCAGCGACATTCACATCGAACCGCAGCAATTGGAGACGGCCGTCCGATTCCGGATTGACGGCATCTTGCGCGATTACCAGAGAATTCCACGGGTGCTGCAGAACCAGGTGGCCTCTCGCGTGAAGATTCTTTCGGATATGGACATCGCGGAGCGCCGCACACCGCAGGACGGCCGGTTTGTCGTCAAAGTGGGCGGGCGGCGGATCGACTTACGGGTATCCACGCTACCCACGCAATATGGAGAAAAAGTGGTAATGCGGCTGCTGGAGAGCGAAGCTGCCACAAAAGATTTCGCGGGGTTGGGGATCCCTTCCGAAATAGCGTCCGGGCTCAGCGACATTCTGCGCATGCCGCAAGGGTTGCTGCTGGTTACAGGGCCGACGGGATCGGGGAAGAGCACGACGCTGTACTCCTGCCTGCAGATGATCCGGCGGCCCGCGGTCAACATCGTGACGGTGGAGGATCCCATCGAGTACACGTTGCCGGGGCTGAATCAGGTGCAGGTGAACACCAAGGCTGGGCTGACCTTCGCGGGTTCGCTGCGCTCGGTTCTGCGCCAGGACCCGGATGTGGTGATGGTGGGAGAGATCCGCGACGTGGAAACCGCGGAGATTGCCATCAAAGCCGCACAGACGGGGCACCTGGTGCTCTCCACTCTGCACACTAACGACAGCATTTCAGCCGTCACGCGGTTGATGGACCTGGGTGTCCCGGGTTTTCAACTTGCAAGTGCGTTGACGGCGATTATCGCGCAACGCCTGCTCCGCCGCTTGTGTGACTGCCACCACTCTTCGGCGCCGACTCAGGAATACATCGAAGCGGTAATGGCCGCTGGAATGATGGATTTTCCAGAGACAAACAACGTGGCGAACGGGTGTGAGAACTGCGATTTCAGCGGTTACCGCGGGCGCGTCGGCATCTACGAAATGTTGTTGTTCAACGATGCGATCCGCCAAGCGACACGTTCCGGCGATCGCAACGATGAGATGAGAACACTAGCGCGCCACAACGGGATCAAGTTCATGCAGGAGTATGCGCTGGACCTGGTTCACGATGGAGTAACCACCTTGGAGGAGGTGCAACGCGTCGTGCCGTTCGGACAGGTCAGCCATGTGGCCTGTGGCTCCTGCGGGCGGGAGCTTTCCGCAAGCTTCGCGTTTTGCCCCTTCTGCGGAACGAAACGGGAGAACTGGCGCGGGAAACCTTTGAATCAGCGCAATGCCGCGCGGGAAACGGTACTGAAATGAGCGGAAAAGAACAGATGAATGGAAAAATCGCGGGGGTGCGCAGCAGTTCACGCGTGCACTGTCTGCGCGAAATCACGGTGACCTACGAAGGGCAAAATGAACACACGGTGGTGAAGGCGCCGGACCTGAGCGCCAGCGGCATGTTCATCAACACCATGAGGGCCTTCCCGGAGGGAGCAGTTTTGAATCTACGATTTCGGCTGGCCGTCACGAACGCCCTGGTGCAAACGCGGGGTGAAGTGCGCCACTGCCTGCCGGGTGTAGGCGTGGGAGTAGAGTTCGTGGGACTCGCGCCCGAAGCGAGAAGGGCCATTGAACGCGAACTGGCGGTGAATAATGAAACTGGCGGTAGCGTGGAAAAACGCGCTGGGCGAGTGCGCAACCATGGGCGCAAACGAGGCACAAGGTAGAATTCGTCTGCAGCGGCTGAGTGGAAGCGTAGCTAGGTCACAAGGGGCGCATCGGCGACGCCAGCCAGGCCAAACACCCGCTGATAGCGCGCAACCTCTTCGCGTGGCCCCAAAGCTTTATGGAAGTTGTCGGAAAGCTTCACTGCCGGCCTGCCATTAACTTCGTGGAGCTTGCAGACCAGGCTCAAGGGATCAAAATCGCGGCCGCGCTGAGAATCACAGTCGCGAAAATCATTGGTCAGCAAAGTGCCCCAACCGGCGCTGAAACGGATGCGTTTTTGCGGCAGCCATTTTCGTTCATCGAGAAAATCACTGGCCTGGTGAAAATCCGCGGGTGTAGCGCCATTGCGAATCGTGCCGGAAAAATAGGCGTGTAAGCCTAGAATCGTGTTCACGCCGAGGGAGTCCGAGGCAATGAAGAGCTTTTGCAACGGGTCGCGCCCTTTTTGTTGCAACCAGGCAATGTATTCGTCGCCCGCGAGGAAGGGATCTTTGCTGTCGGCGCGCTGCCCGGTCCAGTCCGCCACCCAATCGGGAGCGTTGCCCAGAAACGCAGTTGTGCCAAAGGTGTCTGGCAGCAGGATGAGTAGTTCACCCTGGTAGGTTTCCTGCCAGAGTTCGAGCAATCGGTAGGGCGCCGCCTTCAGTTCTACCTCATTCTGGGCCATTGCCGCCAAGGCCATGGGCAATTCATGCGCATTTGTGCCGATTGCTTCCAGGTCGTGTTTGTAAGCGAGATAGGCGTTGGAGGTTCCGGTAAAGTTGTTGCCGAGCATGTCGGTCATGGCCATAACGACATACTCTTGCCATAGAAAGCTGTGGCGCCGCCGCGTCCCAAAATCGCTCACGCGCAACCCGGGGACGCCGCGCAGCCTCTCCATTTTGTCCCAGAGCTTCGTTTTTGCGCGGGCGTAAAGAACATCGAGCTCGAGTTCGCTCAGACGCTTCAAATTGGCGCGTGTTTTCAGCTCGCTAATTGCCGAGAGCGCGTAAATCTCCCACATGGTCGTCTGAGTCCAGAGGCCGCGAAACAGGAGGGAGATCTGGCCATCATGAACGGACAACTCATAATCGGAGAGGCGGAAGTCGCGTTCGAGCCAGTCGAGAAACGCCGGCTCGAAGATGCCGCGAAGGCCATAAAAGGTATTTCCCGCCAGCCAGATTAATTCGGATTTGTGGAAGCGCAGTTTTTTTGTCTGCTCCAACTGTTCCCGGAGTTCATCTGCTTCGATCAAATCGCCAAGGCGGACCTCGACGGTGCGATTGATAAATGAAAAGGAGGTATCTACCTTTGGGAAGCGCTTCCAGATGAACTGGAGCATGAGAAGTTTGTAGAAATCGGTGTCGAGCAGGGACCGTGTAATCGGATCGAGTTCCCAGTTATGGTCATGGGCGCGCCGCGCAAGGTTGATGATCACGATGTCACCACTTTACTTCAAATTAGATGCGCGAGTCAGCCTTGTGATGGACCCTGTTGAGCACGGCCACAATGCGACTCAAGGGGGAGTGCGCTATACTCAAAATATCTCTTGTTACGCGCCAATCCAGGAACTTCGCGCTCCCGAAGGAGTCCTGACGTGCGTGGACTAGGCCGATGAATCATACGTTCGTTATTCTGACTGTCCTGGCGTACCTGCTCAGCTTGAGCTTGTATGTGCAATTCCTGTATACCGGCAAGGAGCTAACCGGGCGCCTTGCTACCTTACTGATGTTCCTGGGGTTAGGCACGCATTATCTGGCCCTGCTGCTCAGCGCTCGTGCCACACATACCGTTCCGTATCATGACCTGCAGGGGGCGATGTCCCTGTTTGGCTGGCTGCTGGCCGTGACCTATCTTTGCCTGGAGATCTACCACCGCCAGCGGACCGTGGGCGCGTTCGTCATGCCGGTCATCCTGATCTTCTTTTTTACAGCGAACTTGATGCCCGCGCGCCCGCACACGCCTTCGCCGGTGCACGGCGTAGTGTTTGCCCTTCACGTCACACTTAGCATTCTTGCCTACGCGGCCTTCGCGCTTTCCTGCGTGCTCAGCCTCATTTATCTGGGAGAGGAACGACTGCTGCGCATCCGGCGGCTTGGTGAGGTGGTCTGGCGGTTGCCGCCGCTGGAGCTTCTGGAGCGCATGAGCCATACCAGCGTGATGGTTGGCCTGGTTACCATTCTGATTGGCACGTCGCTGGGATTTATCGCCGTGGACCGCAACCTTGCGGAGCACTACTCGTATTTCGACCCGAAATACATCTTCACGTTATTCGTGCTTTTGCTATACATCGTCTATTTTCGGCTGGCGCGCACGGCGGCGTGGCGCGGGGCACGCGCGTCGAAATTGTGCGTCTTCAACTTTGTTCTCGTGGTGGTGAACTTCTGGGTGGTGAATCTGTTTTTTTCGCAGCATCACCGGTACTTTTAGGAGCGCGCGGAACACGGCATGGAGATTGTTCTCGTCGGCCTGAACTTCCGAACGGCGCCTGTGGAGGTGCGGGAGAAGGTGTCTTTCTCCGCCGAGCAGGCCCAACGCGCCGCCGAGGAGTTGCGCGCGCAGGGCATTCTTGAGGAAACGCTGGTACTCTCCACGTGCAACCGAAGCGAAGTTTACGGCGTTCATCCCGCTGCAAAACGCGCTTCCGCTGGCGCGCTTTCGAGTTTTCTCAGCACATTTCACGCGATCCAGCCGGAAGTTCTCAGCGCTTCCCTGTATCACCACTACGATCATGACGCCGTACGGCATCTCTTTCGCGTTTCTGCCGGGCTGGAATCCATGCTCCTGGGAGAGGCGGAGATTCTCGGCCAGGTGCGCGAGGCGTATCTTCGCGCTCACGCCACGCACGTTACGGGCCCCGTCTTGAACCGCTTGTTTCAAGGCGCGCTGGAAATTGGCAAGCGTGTTCGCGCGGAAACTGAACTTGGCACGCGGCCCATGGGCGTGGCTTCCGCTGGCATGAAGCTGGCTGAGCGCATTTTTGGCAAACTTAATGATCGCACCGCGCTGGTCCTTGGAGCCGGCACCATCAGCGAACAGGTAGTTTCACAATTGCGCGACCGCAATATCGGGCGCCTGCTTCTGTCCAACCGCTCGCGCGAAAAGGCCGAGGAGTTCGCCAAGCAGTACAAGGGGGAAGTGCTCGATTGGGGAGCTTGGGACTCCACGCTGAAGCTGCCCGACGTCATCGTTTCCGCTGTGGGCGTCCAGGAAGCGTTGCTGACTAAGGCGCTCATCGAACATTCCATGGCGGCTCGGGGGAATCGAGCGCTGTTCCTAATGGACCTGGGAATGCCCCGTAACATCGATCCAGCCGTCAGCGAACTGTACAACTGCTACCTCTATTCGATGGAGGATTTGAGCGAAATCGTGCAACAGAATCGCAGCGCCCGGCAGAATGAAGTGCCCAAAGCCGAAGCGTTGGTGGAAGAGCATGTCGGCAAATTCATCTCCTGGCAGGCCAGCGTAGAGCTAGTCGGCGTGCTGGATACCTTGCGCGGCAGCTTGAAAGAACGACGCGCCGCCTTTCTTCATGAGAAACTTTCGGGGATGAATCATTTCAGCAGCGAGGACCGCGAACACATCGGTGCGCTCATGGACGAACTAATCGAGAAGCTGCTGATTGCGCCGGCCGAACGCTTGCGGGCGGAAAAAGAGCTGCGCAAAAAGATACAAAACGTCGAAGCCATTCGTGAACTCTATCTATCGGACCGGGAGAAACCGTGAGGCCCTTGCGCATTGGCAGTCGAGGAAGCATCCTGGCGCGCTGGCAGGCGGAGTTTGTCCGCAAGCAGCTCTTTCAGGTGAGCGGCGTCGAGGCCGAAGTCATCATTATCAAGACCGCCGGGGACAAAATGCAGCAGGCGCCGCTGACACAGATTGGTGGGAAGGGCATTTTTATCAAAGAACTTGAAGAAGCGCTGCTCGAAGAAACTGTGGACCTGGCTGTGCACAGCGTGAAAGATATCCCCACGGAAACACCCAGCCGGCTTCATTTCCCAGCGGTGTGCCGCCGGGACGATGTGCGCGATTGTCTGGTTTCCCACAAAGGGGACACACTTGGCACTCTGAAGCAGGGTGCGCGTGTCGGAACCAGCAGCCTGCGGCGGCAGGCGCAGTTGCGCCATCACCGCCCGGACCTGGATATCCGTGAATTGCGCGGCAACGTGGACACGCGACTCCGCAAAGTGGAAAGCGGCGAATACGACGCCATCATGCTTTCCAAGGCAGGCCTTGATCGTCTTGGCTGGAGCCAAAAGATTACGGAAGCGCTTTCGCCCGAAGTCTTTTTGCCTGCCGTGGGACAGGGAGCCATTGCCATCGAATCGCGTTTGAAAGATACGGAAGCAACCGAGATTCTGGGCAAGCTCGACGACGACGAGTCACGCACTGCGATCATCGCGGAACGCGCCTTGTTGGCCGCGTTGCAGGGTGGGTGCCAGGTCCCGCTGGGCGCCTGGGCTCGCATGGAACGCGGGGAACTTGTAATGGATGCGGTGGTTTGCTCCGTGGACGGCGTGCAATATATTCGCCAAAGGGCTCTGGCTCCCCCGAGTCAGGCCGCGCAACTTGGCGAGCAGATGGCCAAGCTGCTTGCCGATGGCGGCGCGCGAAGCATTCTGGAAGAGGTGCAACGTTCCCGTGGCTGAATCTCTGGTCAACGCACTCGCCGGCAAGCGCGTAGTGATCACGCGCGCGGTGGAACAGAGTCAACCTCTGCTGGCCGCGCTACGCGAAAAGGGTGCACTGCCCGAGCTGCTTCCCATGGTCGCCTTTGCCCCGCCCGATGATTTACAGGGGCTGGATGATGCGATTCGACAGTTGCGCGAGTATCACTGGATTTTCTTCACCAGCCAGAATGCCGTGCGCGCCCTGCAGGAGCGTGCTGAGCACCTGAAGCTTTCTTTGCGCGACGCCGTTGGGGCTGCGCAGATTGCGGCCGTTGGGCCTATCACTGCCGAGGCAGCGCGCGCCAGGGGGCTTACGGTCAACTACGTCGCCCGGGAGCACAATGGCGCAGCGCTTGCCCAGGAATTGCAGGCCGAAGTCCGCGACAGGAGAGTTCTGCTGCCGCGCAGTGATCTTGCGAATCACGATTTAGTGGAGACTCTCCAAAGGCTTGGAGCGCAAGTTTCGGAAATTGTTGCCTACAAAACCTTGCGCCCCACTTCAGAGGAAACGCGCAGTCTGCAGGCCGTTCTTCTAGACCCGCCCGACGCTATTTTGTTTTTCAGCCCATCGGCCGTGCGCCATATGCAGGAACTCCTCGGCCCGGAATCGTTTGGAAACCTGGAAGAGAAGAGCGCCTTCGCAGCCATCGGCCCTGTGACCGAGCGCAGATTGCGTGAAACAGGGATACAGCGATTGATCGTGGCCCACGACACCTCGATTTCATCCATTCTTGAATCGCTGGAAAAGTTCTTCGCCAATACTGGGCACAGCCTGCCCGCAGGAGCGAAACACCCATGAGTTTCCCCACGCATCGCCCACGACGTCTGCGCCGCAGCGAAGCCTTGCGCGGTCTGGTGCGCGAAACGCGCCTCAGCACCGCAGGCTTTATCTATCCCATGTTCGTTTGTCCCGGTACGAAGGTGCGCCAGGAAGTCAGCTCCATGCCGGGGATACACCAGCAATCGGTGGATCAAATCGTGGAAGAATGCCGCGAAGTCGAATCTCTGGGGATTCCGGCCGTGATTCTGTTCGGCCTGCCCGAATCGAAAGATCCGCGAGGTGCTATTTCCTATGCCGCCGATGGCGTTGTTCAAAAAGCCATCGATGCCATACGCAAGGTTGGATTAAATCTCCTGGTTATCACGGACGTGTGCCTGTGCGAATACACGGATCACGGCCACTGCGGCGTAATCGAACGCGGCGAAATCGCCAATGATCCCACATTGGACCTCCTTGCCGAGCAAGCGCTTTCGCACGCACGTGCGGGCGCGGACATTGTTGCGCCTTCAGACATGATGGACGGCCGCGTTGCGGCAATCCGTAAGAAGCTAGACCAGCACAATTTTGAAAATATCGCCATCCTGGCCTATGCCGCAAAATACTGCTCCGGCTTTTATGGCCCTTTCCGCGAAGCCGCGCAATCCGCACCGCAACACGGCGACCGCCGCAGTTACCAGATGGATCCGGCTAACGCGCACGAAGCGCTGAAGGAGGTGGCGATGGATATTGAGGAAGGGGCGGACATGGTGATGGTCAAACCGGCGCTGCCGTATCTGGACATCGTGCGCCGGGTGCGGGATCGTTTTGATGTGCCAGTGGGCGCGTACAATGTGAGCGGCGAATACTCGATGGTGAAGGCGGCCGCGCGCAACGGCTGGATTGACGAAAAGCGCGTCGTGCTGGAAATTCTGACGGGCATTCAGCGCGCCGGTGCGGACATCATTCTTACCTATCACGCCAAAGACGTGGCTCGCTGGCTGAAATCCTGAACGTCAAGGTGCGCAAATGAGTGCAACGCAAGGCCGATCCATACCCGAACGCCGCAGGTCGAAAGAGATTTTCGAGAAAGCCGAAAAGGTCCTCGTTGGTGGCGTCAACAGTCCCGTGCGTGCCTTTCGCTCCGTCGGGGGCGAGCCGCTAATCATCGAAAAGGGAAGCGGCCAGCACCTTTATGATGCGGACGGCAACATGCTGCTGGATTATGTGTGCTCGTGGGGCGCGATGCTTCTGGGCCACGCGCATCCGGCTGTTACCGCGGCGATCGCCGATCAGGCGCAGCGGGGGACGAGCTTTGGCGTAACCACAGAGTTGGAAATTGAACTCGCCTCACGCATCATCAAAGCGATCCCGTTCCTCGAGAAGATACGCTTCGTTTCCAGCGGCACGGAAGCCACCATGAGCGCGGTGCGGCTTGCACGCGGCGTTACGAAGCGCGATTACGTCATCAAGTTCGAGGGCTGCTATCACGGGCATGCGGATAGTTTCCTTTCCCAGGCTGGCTCCGGTTTGGCCACGCTCGGGATTGCCGAATGTCCGGGAGTGCCGCAGGCACTGGCCGCGCTGACGCTCAATGTTCCTTACAATGACCTCAAAGGCGTCGAGCGGCTTTTCGACCAGCACAAAGGCAAAATCGCCGCGGTCATTGTTGAGCCCGTCGCCGCCAACATGGGCGTGGTGCTTCCCGTGGATGGGTTTCTGAAGGGACTGAGGGAAATCACGCGCAAGCACGGCGCGTTGCTCATCATCGATGAGGTGATCACCGGCTTCCGCCTGCACAACGGCTCCGCGCAGCAACTCTTCGGCGTAGAGTGCGACCTCACTACGATGGGAAAAATCATCGGCGGCGGCGTACCGGTGGCTGCTTATGGCGGGAGCGCAGAGTTGATGAACCATGTTGCGCCGCTTGGCCCGGTCTATCAAGCCGGGACGTTAGCGGGCAATCCACTGGCCATGCGCGCGGGCATTGCAACGTTGAAGGAGTTGGGCAAGCCCGGGCTGTACGAAGGCATCAACGCGCTCGCCAAGCATCTTGTCGCTGGCCTGCAAAAGGCCGTGAAAGAGGCGGGGATTGCCGCGCAGGTCAACAGCATCGGTTCGCTTTCCACGATCTTTTTTGCGCCACAACCCGTCAAGAACTACACGGATGCAAAACGATCCGACACGAAACTCTATGCGCGCTTCTTCCGTGATATGCTGCAGCGCGGCATTTTCCTGGCGCCTTCGCAATTTGAAGCCGCTTTTGTTTCCGCCGCGCATACGTCCGCGGATATCGAGCGCACCCTTTCCGCAGCCGGTGATGTGTTGCAGAAGATTGCTGCACAGCCGTCCGCTTAAATCCAACTAGAGGAGAAGCAAGCAATGCACGAAGTTTTGGAAGCTCACGAAGAACACGGCGGGCACGAAGAAGGCCCGTTAGCCATCCCGGTCTCGGTTACGCTCTCAATCCTTGCTGTCCTGGTCGCCATTTCCACGCTGATGGGCCATCGTTCTTCGAAGGAAGAGCTCCTTCTGCAAACGCAGGAGGCCGACCAGTGGGCTTATTACCAGGCCAAGAACAACGGGCAGCACAACTCGAAGAACTTCGCGGTCAGCCTCGGCATCTTCACCGTTGTGGACAAAGAAAAAGCCGAACAGACGCGCGAGCAGTATTTGAAGGAAGAGGAGCGCTATACCAAAGAGAAGGAAGAGGCCAAAGAGAAAGCCGAGGACTTACAGAAAGAGAGAGGCGTAATCGCGCGGAGAGGCGATCGTTACGAGGGCGCAGAAGTGTTGCTCGAGATCGCCCTGATTCTTACGTCATTCACATTGCTTACAAAGAAGAAGTTCTTCTGGTTTGCGGGATCGTTGCTCGGTCTGGTCGGCATTGCGTTGGCCCTCAGCGGCTTTCTGATCCACTGAAGCGCAGCTTGCGAATGCAGTTTTGCCCTCAGGTCCGTCGCTCAGGCGTTCTGGCCTGAGGGTTATCGATGATAGGGCCGGGTCCTTCGTGCTCACGCCGTGGCGGGTGGGCGCGCACTTCGTAGCAGGGCAACCTCTGTCTTGAGGTGATCAATCCGCTCAAGCACTTCCCGGTGGCGCTTATCGTCCACATCAGGTTTCTTGCCAATGAACGACAGTGTCCCTCCTGGTTCCAGGATGCATTGATCCACTTCCGCCAACGAGGAAAAGCCCTGTTTGCGGGCCGCCGCCTCCAGTTGCGCCATCGTGATCAACTCGCTCTTCAAGTGTTGCGTGCGCACGCGGCCCCCCTCCATCAGTACATCCGCCTTGCCTTCCACCAGTTGATCGAGTTTCCTGTGGTTGTAGAGGAAGCGCACGGTCAGATAGTTGATGGCGAGCAGGGAAGTGGCACCCAGCAGTCCGCCGGAGACCGAATTGTCATCGCCAATGATGGCATTCTGCACGGTGTTCGAGAGCGTCAGCAACACCACCAGGTCGAAGGGGTTCAACTGCACAAGTTCGCGCTTTCCGGATAGCCGCAGCATCACTACCAGAAATATGTATACGATCACCGGCCGCAGGATTTTTTCCAGGATCGGGAGTGTCATGACAAACATATCTTTCCAGATTTCGTGCATTGCGCCGCGACCTCCTCGGGCTAAACTTGAGCGCTTCTTTGCCTTTCCTTTGCGCCCAGGATGTATGGCAGGGTAACATGCGTGGCGCTCAGCCCGAAGCCCGGCGCCGCCGGGCTGTCCCTTCGGGCAGTCATACTTTGGCAACCTGATTCATCGAGAACGTTTACGTCCCCATGTGTTATGGTTAATCTGCTAGTGAGACGCTCTGTTTTCTCGCACTGCTTCGCACGTCGCACGCAAACCTACGGAGGCTTCGACTACTCCCGCCGGGGCTGAAAGGCTCGCTCTGACCGGCTCGTGAAACGGCTATTGCATGTCACAGAAAACGTTTACGGAGCCGGGGATCCGGCTTGGCGCGCAACACCTTGCGGCGCTGCTCGATGCAACTCAGGAACTCATCGCTATCCTTGGTTCCGATGGTGCCATTCAATTTGTGAACGAAGCCTTCCGCCGCTCCCTGGGTTATGAGCCGGATGAACTTCTCGGTCGCAGCGTTCTTGGCATTGTTCATGCCGTTGACGTGGAGCATTTGCGCGAACGGGTGCAGGAGATCGCCGCGAAGCCGGGTGCCAGCGCTCGCGACCGCTGCCGCCTGCGCACGCGCGACGACTCCTGGCGCTGGTTTGAGGTCGTCTGGAACAATCGCCCCGGCGAAACGGGCCTGGAAGGAATTCTATTCCACGCCCAGGATGTGACCGAACTCCAGCGCATGGAGTCCGAGCGCCAGGTTATTTCCGATGTTGTACATGCGCTCAACCAAACATCCAACCTCGATCAACTTCTCACCGGAATCCACGAGGCCTTGCAGCGCATTGTCTCCGCCGAAAACTGCTTCGTGGCTCTCCACGATCCCGAGCACGACAGGTTTGAGTTCCCCTTTTTCGCGGACGAGTATGATAGCGCCCCGGCGCCGCAAAAAGTTGGACGCAGTTGCACGGCTTATGTCTTTCGGACCGGGCGCGCAATGCTCATCCCGCAATCGGATTTTGACCGCCTGGTAGCGCTGGGAGAAGTCGAACTCGTTGGTTCGCCGGCGCCCGCATGGCTTGGCGTTCCGCTGAAGACGCCCACCGCCACGATTGGCGTTTTGGTCGTGCAGCATTACCAGAACGAAAACGCCTACGACATTCGCGACCTCGAATTCCTGGATTCCGTTGGCGCCCATATCGCGCTGGCCATCGAGCGGCGGCGCGCCGAGGAAGAACTTCGCAAGAATGAATCCATTCTGCGGCTGCTTTTCGAGCATAACCCGTTGCCCACGTGGCTTCACGAGGCCGATTCCCTGAAATTCCTGCGCGTCAATCAGGCTGCAGTCAAACTCTACGGCTTTTCCCATGAGGAATTTGAGAACATGACTGCACTCGACATTCGCCCTGTCACCGAGCGCGAAAAGACGCTCGCGTATCTCCACCAGATCGAAGATATCGATGCCGACCACGGTTTTTGGCTGCACCAATCCAAGGATGGCAGAACGTTTGAGGTGGAAATAATTTCGCACGCTTTGATTTATGCCGGGAAGCGTGTGCGTCTAGTGGTAGCGCAGGACATCAGTGATCGGCGCAACCTGGAGCACCAGCTACGCCAGGCGCAGAAAATGGAAGCGATTGGCCGGCTGGCAGGCGGCGTGGCGCACGACTTCAACAACTTGCTGATGGTGATCAAGGGGCACACGGAGCTGCTCCTGAATGTGTTGTCGCCATCGGATCAAATTACGCACAAGATCGAGCAGATTGACCGGTCCGCCGATCGCGCCGCGACACTGACGCGACAGTTGCTGGCGTTCAGCCGCATGCAAGTCTTGCAGCCGCAGGTGATCAACCTGAATTCCGTCGTAGAGGAAATGGGCAAACTTCTTCCGCGGCTGATTGGCGAAGACATCGAGTTGGTAGTTCACGCGGACGAGGAATTGGGCACCATCCGCGCGGACGCCAGCCAGATGGAACAAATCATTATGAATCTTGCGGTCAACGCTCGCGACGCCATGCCCAATGGCGGCAAGTTCGTCCTGGAAACGTGCAACGTTGATCTGGATCAGACCTACACGGCCAGCCATCCGTTAATGAAGCCCGGTCCCTACGTCCAAATGACCGTCAGCGACAGCGGCACCGGCATGGATGCGGAAACACAATCGCACATCTTCGAGCCTTTTTTCACGACCAAGGAAAAAGGGAAGGGCACGGGGCTGGGGCTTGCGACGGTGTATGGCATCGTCAAGCAGAGCGGCGGTTTCATCTGGGTGTACAGCGAACTCGATCAAGGGACTTCCTTCAAAATCTATCTGCCTCGTGTGGATCAGGCTGAAGATTTCTCCGGCGTTCCAAGTTCAACCGTGGAAGTGCCCACGGGCACGGAGACTGTTCTATTGACGGAAGACGAACAGGACGTGCGCGAGATCGCCAGGGAATTTCTGGAGTCCGGCGGCTACAAAGTTCTCGAAGCCAAAGATGCCACCGAAGCGATCAAACTCGCCCGCGAGCATGGTGGCGCGATCGATCTTCTGGTCACGGACATGATCATGCCCGGGATGACGGGTCAGGAACTCGCCGTTCAACTACAGCACGAATATTCGGGGTTGCGCATCGTTTTCATGTCTGGCTACAGCGAACATGCCGCCACGGAAATGGCCAACGCGGACCCCGGCGTACGCCTCCTCAACAAGCCTTTTAGCCGCGGGGCGTTGCTACGCGCAGTGCGTGACATCCTGCACGCCAAGAAACACTCCTGATCGTGCCATAGTGAAATGAACGATTAAGACAAGTTGGGATGTTTGCGGTGCCATTCGGTGGCGTGTTGAAAGGTCTGGCCGGCCTGAAGGACCGAAGCATCGTCTCCCGCGCGTCCCACAAATTGCAACCCCACCGGCAGATTCTTCTCCGTGAATCCGCAGGGCACGGAAATAGCGGGCAAACCGCAGAGATTTCCAATGGCGCCAAGTGGATCGGGAAAAGAGAGGCCCTTAGAAAGATCCAACGTCAGGGGAGTGGCCGGCGCCGGCAATGTAGCGGCCGCGAGGACATCATAGGTTTCAAACAACGCGTCTATTTTTTTCTGCAGAATCTCGCGCACACGTTGCGCCGTCGTGAAGTCGCCGCCGCTCACAGTAAGGTTTGCGTAGCCGCCGATACGTCCCTGCGCATCGCGTAGCTCCTTCACGCGCCCGGAGCGGATCAGGTCCCCGAAAGAAGACGCCACCTCTGCCTGCAGAATCACTCCCGCCGCATCCTCCCACGGTCCTTCGGGTAAGACTGCATCCTTCACCGAAGCAAAATGCTTGGGCAGTACTTTGTGCGCAGCTTGAATGGCCTTCGCGACACCCGACTCATATTCCTTCCACAAGTTCGCCAGCCAGCCCACGCGCAAGCCGTGCCTCTTTAAATCCGCCGCGGGTGAATAGGTAAACGCCGCCCTGTCCACCGGGAGTGTGCTACGGTCCAACGGATCGTGGCCCGCGATTGCGGCGAAAATGCGCGTGCAATCTTCGGCGCTGCGGGCCATTGGTCCGATCTTGTCCAGCGAATAGGAAAGCGCCATGGCTCCGCGACGGCTGACGCGCCCGTAGGTTGGCCGGAATCCGCTGA
>Ga0209517_10004434_pt1 | contig 18426 bp, 17 predicted proteins | sample PeaSoiMetSII2010_FD_187695 | JGI IMG/M metagenome (GOLD analysis project Ga0209517, IMG submission 187695) | Peat soil microbial communities from Weissenstadt, Germany - SII-2010 (SPAdes) (version 2) | ecosystem: Environmental > Terrestrial > Soil > Wetlands > Peat | place: Germany...
CGTCTTCGCCGATCTCTATTGGCGCGCGATGATGAAATCGCGTGATGCCACGCTTTCGGCGATCGCCGCGAAGTCCGAGAAGGAAAGCGCATATCATGTGCGGCATTCCTCGGAGTGGATCGTCCGGCTCGGCGACGGCACTGAGGAGAGCCGTGCCCGCGCGCAGACCGCGATCGACGATCTGTGGGCCTTTACCGGGGAGATGTTCGAAATTGACGACAGCGAAGGCGCGCTGATCGATGCCGGCATCGCCGTCGATCCCGCGGCGCTGCGTCCGCAATGGCTCAAGACGGTTTCCGATATCGTGAGCGAAGCAACGCTCAGCCTTCCCAAAAGCGACTGGATGCAGCACGGCGGCCGCAGCGGACGGCACAGCGAGCACCTCGGACATCTGCTCAGCGAATTGCAGTCGATGCAGCGAACGTTTCCGGGGGTCGCATGGTGATCGCGCTGTTTGATGATACCGAGCTGCGGCAACGCGCCTGGGAGGTTGCGGCGAGCGTGGTCGATCCGGAGATTCCGGTCATGACGATTGTCGATCTCGGCGTGCTGCGCGACGTGGCGGTGTCGGATGGGCGCGTCGAGGTCACGATCACGCCGACCTATTCCGGTTGTCCGGCGATGAACATGATTACGCTCGAAATCGAGCTCGCGCTGGAGCGCGAGGGCTTTCGCGATTCAAAGGTCCGCACCGTGCTCTCGCCGGCCTGGACCACCGACTGGATGAGCGAAGACGGCCGCCGCAAACTGCGGGAATACGGCATCGCGCCGCCGCTGGAGGCAAGCTCCCGGCGGGCGCTATTCGGCGTGGAGCAGGTGGCCTGTCCGCAATGCGGCTCGAAGGATACCGAAGTGCTTTCCGAATTCGGCTCGACCGCCTGCAAGGCGCTGTGGCGCTGCAAGAGCTGCCGCGAGCCCTTCGACTATTTCAAGTGTCACTAGCCTGTCGGTCGTCATTGCGAGCGAAGCGAAGCAATCCATTTCGCCGCAAGAAGAAAGAATGGATTGCTTCGTCGCTTTGCTCCTCGCAATGACGGGGAGAGTGTCAATGTTGTAGATGTCCCACGCACCGCGTTTCCATCGTCTCGCCGTCAACGAGCTGCGCCGCGAAACCGCCGACGCGGTGTCGCTGACGTTTGCGATTCCGAAAGAGCTGGCAGGCGACTACCATTTTGCTCCCGGCCAGTATCTGACTTTGCGAGCGATGATGGACGGCGAGGAAGTGCGCCGCTCCTACTCGATCTGTTCCGGTCCCGACGATGGCGAATTGCGGATCGCGGTGAAAAAGGTCGATGGCGGCGCGTTCTCGAGCTGGGCCGCGGATGAACTGAAATGCGGCGACGAACTCGACGTCATGACGCCGACCGGCCGCTTTGGGGTCGCGCCCGCACCGGAGGAGGCGCGGGTCTATGCCGGTTTTGCCGCCGGGTCCGGTATCACGCCCATTCTTTCGATCATCAAGGGCGTGCTGGCACGCGAGCCGAACAGCCGTTTCTTTTTGTTCTACGGCAACCGCTCCACCGGCGGCATGCTGTTTCGCGAGGCGCTCGAAGAAATCAAGGACCGCTTCATCGAGCGGTTCTCCGTGTTTCACGTCATCTCGGGCGAGGAGCAGGACATCCCGATCCTGCACGGCCGGCTTGACGGCGAGAAGGTGAGGGTGCTGTTGCGCTCGCTGGTGCCGGGAGCAAGCGTCGACCATGTCTTTATATGTGGTCCGACCGGCATGAGCGAGGATATCGAAGCGACCTGCCGCGAGATCGGTATCGCGGCGGACCGGATTCATGTTGAGCGCTTCGTCTCCGAGTTCGGCGGCAAGCCGCGTCCGAAAGCCGTGGTAGCCGCGGGTGCGCCGCCGAAAGCCTTTGCCTCATTGATCATCGACGGCAAGCGTCGCGAGGTGCCGGTCGCGGAAGGCGAAGCCATCCTCGATGCCGCGTTGCGCGCCGGCGTCGACCTGCCGTTCGCCTGCAAGGGCGGGATGTGCTCGACCTGCCGCGCCAAGCTCGTCGAGGGCGAGGCGAAGATGGAGGTGAATTACTCGCTGGAGCCGTGGGAGCTCGAGAAGGGATTTATTCTCACCTGCCAGGCGCGCCCGACGACGGATAGAGTCGTGGTGGATTACGATCACGTGTAAACCAATCGTCATTGCGAGCCACCGGGTCGGCGCAAAGCGCCGCCCGATGACAGGCTCCGCGAAGCAATCCATAGGCCGACAAAGAAAGTGTGGATTGCTTCGTCCGCTTCGCTCCTCGCAATGACGGCTTGGCTTACTCCTTCGGCCGCTCCTTCCTCGCCCGCTTGCGGGGCGAAGTGACTTAACCTACTCCTTCGGCCGCTTGTCGATCACGCGCTTGGCCTTGCCGAGCGAGCGCTCCAGCGTCTCCGGCGCCACCGCCTTGATCCGCGCGGTGATCCCGATCGTGCTCTTGATGTGATGGGCGACTTGCTGGACGTGCTCGGCGAGCCCGCTGCCGTCCCAGCTTTCATGCCGCGCTTCGGCCACCACAGTCATCTCGTCCATCCGTCCCTCGCGGGTCAGTTCGATGACAAAGTGACCGCCGCACCAGTCGGTCGCGAGCAGCGCTTCCTCGATCTGGGTCGGGAATACGTTGACGCCGCGCAGGATGATCATGTCGTCGGAACGCCCGGTGACCTTCTCCATCCGCCGCATGCCCGGCCGCGCCGTGCCCGGCAACAGCCGCGTCAGGTCGCGCGTGCGATAACGGACGATCGGGAAGGCTTCCTTGGTCAGCGAGGTGAAGACAAGCTCACCTTTTTCGCCGTCAGGCAAGACCGCGCCGCTCTCGGGATCTATCACCTCGGGGTAGAAATGATCCTCCCAGATATGCAGGCCGTCCTTGGTCTCGAAGCATTCCTGCGCGACGCCGGGGCCGATCACTTCGGACAGGCCGTAGATGTCGGTGGCATCCATGTCGAAGGAGGTCTCGATCTCGGCGCGCATCGCATTGGTCCAGGGTTCGGCGCCGAAGATGCCGATCTTCAGCGATGACTGGCGCGGGTCGAGGCGCTGGCGTTTGAATTCGTCGAGTATTGCCAGCATGTAGCTCGGCGTCACCGTGATGATGTCGGGTTTGAAATCATGGATGAGCTGCACCTGCCGCTCGGTCATGCCGCCGGAGATCGGGACCACCGTGCAGCCGAGTTTTTCGGCACCGTAATGCACGCCCAAGCCGCCGGTGAAGAGGCCGTAGCCATACGCATTGTGGATGATCATGCCGGTGCGGCCGCCGGCGGCGCGCAGCGAACGGGCCATGACATCCGACCACATCTCGATATCGGCCCTGGTATATCCGACCACGATCGGTTTGCCGGTGGTGCCGGAGGAGGCGTGGACGCGGACCAGTTTTTCGCGGGCGACCGCGAACATATTGAACGGGTAGTTGTCGCGCAGGTCGGTCTTCACCGTGAACGGGAATTTGGCGAGGTCGGAAAGCTGCTTGAAGTCGGACGGATGGACGCCCGATTTGTCGAATGCCTTCTTGTAATGCGCGACGTTGTCGTAGGCATGCGCCAGCGACCAGGCCATGCGCTTGGTTTGCAACGCGGAGATCTCGTCGCGGGAAGCTTTTTCGGCCTCGTCCATCTCGGGGCGATAGTCGCGGGTCCTGGATTGTCGATCGGTCGAAGCCATCGCGCGTTTCCTGCTGGTCACTTCAATCCGGCGGCCGCGTCAGCCGCAGGCACCCATGCGCCGCCGATGGTGCGGGAATGGCCGCGCAGCTCGGCGATCACGGTATCATCGACCGTGACGCGCACGTCGTAAATCCCGGCGCGGCCGGTTTTCGAAATTTCCCGGGCGGTCGCGACCAGCCGGTCGCCGAGCTTTCCCGGCCGGATGAAGGAGATGTCGCACTGTGCCGCGACCGTGCGCTCGTTGCGGGAATTGCAGGCAAAGGCGAAGGCCGAATCCGCGAACAGGAAGATGAAACCGCCATGGGCGATGCCGTGGCCGTTGACCATATGCGGCTGGATCGTCATCGCCAGCACGGCTTCGCCCGCCTTGATCTCCAGGATCTCCATGCCGAGGCCCCGGCTGGCGTCGTCCTCCTTCCACATCGCCTCCGCGCAGGCGCGGGCGAGATCGTCGGGCAAAAGCGTGGCCTTGACGTTCACTTTGGTCTCCCAGAACGCACCTGGCTTGCCGGAATAAGCCTCTTGTACTGTACGATCAGTCGGCTAGTCATGAGACCAAGCGTCCGCGCTGTCAACGATTCCGGCAGGCGCCGGATTGCGTTGGTGGCCGCAAGGTAAAATCGGAAAGTTCTGATGCCGGGTGAAAATAAACGAGGTGGTCGATCGGTTCCCGTCGAGGCGCGCTGCGTGCGCTTGCCGGCGAAGGCCGAAACCGTGGCCTCGCTGGCCCCGGTGATCGAGCGGCGGCCGCTGTCGCGGGCGGAAGATCAGGTGCTGATCGAGGTCAAGGCGGCTGCGGTCAATCCCTCCGACGTCAAGGCGGCGACCGGGCAGATGGCGTACGCGGTGTTTCCACGAACGCCCGGCCGCGATTACGCAGGCGTCGTGATCGACGGCCCGCCCGGCACGATCGGCCGCGAAGTATTCGGCTCGTCCGGTGACCTCGGTATCCGGCGCGACGGCACCCACGCCACCCACCTTGTCGTCGAAGCCGACGCGGTGGTGGAAAAGCCGAAAAACCTCTCGTGGGAGGAGGCCGCCGGTATCGGCGTTCCCTTTGTCACGGCGATCGAGGGCTTTCATCGCGCCGGAAGGCCGAAGAAGCACGACACGGTGCTGGTGATGGGCGTCAACGGCAAGGTCGGGCAGGCTGCGGTGCAGATTGCGAGCTGGAGCGGCGCGCGCGTGATCGGCGTGGCGCGCAAGAATGAACTTTATGAGGGTTACACCAATTCCCCCATTGAGATGATCGATGCTTCCACGACCGACGTGGCGACGCGTGTTCGCGAGCTCACCGGCGGCAAAGGCGCTGACATCGTGTTCAACACCGTCGGCGATCCGTATTTCGAGGCGGCGCACAAATCGCTCGCTTTGCGCGGACGTCAGATCCTGATCGCCGCCATCGATCGGATCGTCGAGTTCGATATTCTCGAGTTTTATCGCGGCCAGCACACCTATGTCGGCATCGATACGCTCGGCCTGTCGTCGACCGCGACCGGCGCCGTGCTCAGGGAACTCGGGCTTGGCTTCGTCAGCGGGCACCTCAAGCCGTTTCCGATCAAGCCAAGCGCGATTTTTCCACTGGAGGAAGCCAAGGCCGCCTTCCTCGCGGTCGCCGGTTCCTCGCGCGACCGCATCGTTCTGCGGCCGTAGGTATAAGGAAAGCCCGTGCCATCAGGCGCCAGCATCGTCGTCTACGCCGGCCTGCTGATCGGCCTTGCCTATGGCGTTGTCGGGTTGTTGAGCGGGTTTTGCCTGTTGAGCGGCCTGCGCGGTTATTGGGCCGAAGGTGATGGCCGGTTGATCCGAAGTTTTGCGCTGGCGCTTGCGGTGGCGATCGTGTCGACGCAGGTTCTAGCGGGATATGGCGCCATCGATCTCGGCAAATCGGTCTATCTGCTGCCGTCGTTCTCGGCGCCGCTGATGTTCGTCGGCGGCCTGTTGTTCGGATACGGCATGGTGTTGGCGAATGGCTGCGGCTCGCGGGCGCTGGTGCTGCTCGGCCGCGGCAATCTGCGTTCGTTCGTCGTGGTGATCGTGCTCGGCATCGCCGCGCAGATGACGCTGCGGGGATTGGTCGCGCCATTGCGGGTCGTGCTGTTGCAGGCGTCGCTGACCAAGCCCGCTTTGCTTTCGCTGCCGGCGCTGCTGACGACGTTTGCCGGCAGCGAAACCTTGGCACGGATGCTTGCGACTTTGGTGTTGTGTGCGGCCCTGATCATCTTTGCCTTCGCACACGTGCCGTTCCGCCGTGCGTGGGGACAGATCGCGGCGGGAATAGCCGTCGGCCTGCTGGTCACCGCGGGATGGTTCGCCACCGGTTATCTCGGCGCCGATGATTTCAATCCCGCCGCCGTCACCTCGCTCACCTTCATTGCGCCGATCGCCGATACGGTGCAATACGCGATGCTGTCGACCGGGCTGACGCTGAATTTCGGTATCGCCATGGTGGCCGGCGTTTTCGCCGGAAGCCTGGTGACGGCGCTTGTCACGCGACGTTTTTATTTTGAAGGCTACACGTCACCCCGCCACATGCTGCGCTCGATCGGTGGCGCGGCGCTGATGGGATCGGGCGGCGCGATGGCGCTTGGCTGCTCGGTCGGCGAGGGTCTGACGGGGCTCTCCACGCTGGCGCTTGCGTCATTCGTTGCGGTGGCGGGAATTTTGTCGGGCTCGGCGGCGGGCCTGCGAGGCGCGTTGCGGGTTCGGTCCTTGGTCGCGGCGCAGGACGTCTAGAGCGGCCTCGACGTCGCGAGCCGCATCACGTCGAGATAGCCGGGGCGCACTTCCATCCGCTTGATCAGGCCCTTTTCCACGAGAAGCCGGTGCGCCTCGGGAAGGTGATAGCAGGGCAGATACATGAAGAGATGATGCTCGGCGTGATAGTTCACCCAGTAGGGCGCAATCAACAGCCGCTCGATCGGATTGGCCAGCGTCGTGCGCGCGTGGCTGAACGGGTCGTCCTCGCCGGTGGAAGTGCAGGCATGTTCGGCGATGTTGCGGATGCGCGTCACCAGCGGCAGCCACGTCGCCATCGCAAACACCCAGACCGCCCAGTACCAGATGCCGACGCCTGCGAGCCAAAACAGCACGAACATGATCGCATTCAGGCTAAGGAAGCGCGCCATCTTGTCGGCGCCGCTCGAGATGAAGCTCTCATGCGACACCTCTTCGTCGCCACTCCCGCGCCGGAACAGTGACAGGAATAGCGGCAGACGTTGTTTGACGAACGTTTGCCCGGTGAGGTCGCGGATCGCCTTGCGGGTATAACTCTCCTTGGTGATCGGAAACGGCGCCGAAAGCGAGAGATCGGGATCCTCGGGTTGCTGTGTGAATTTGTGATGCTGCAGATGGTAGGACCGGTAACTTGCGAGGTCGGCGCCCACCGGCACCGCGCACAGCCATTGTCCGATCCATTCATTGACCGCCTTGTTGGCGTGCAGGCCGCCATGGGCGGCCTCATGCATCAGGATCGCAAGGCCGAGCTGGCGCGTGCCGACGATCATCACCGCGATCAGCCATGTCAGTGGATTGGGCCAAACAGCGAGCAGTGCGATGGCAGCTAGCACGGTTCCCCAGGCATGCGCCACCAGCCACAGGCCGCGCAGCGAGCTGCGCGAGGTCAAGTGGCTCCATTCCTCGGGCGAGAACACCGTTTTGGGATCGACGCGCGCCACGAGCGGCATGAGCGGCCTCCTTATGAATCGAATCATACGCCGGCTTGAAGGTTCGTCAATCGGCCTGCCGCGTCACGATGTGTATCTCCGAGGTCAGGGTGCGGTGCACCGGGCATTTGTCGGCGATTTCCATCAATTTCTTGCGCTGTTCGGCGTCCAGTGGTCCCTCCATGGCGATGACCCTGTCGATCTGGTCGAGCATTCCCGCCTTGGTTTCGCATTCGGCGCAATCCTCCGCATGGATCTTGCTGTGCCTCAGCGTCACCGTGGTTCGCTCCAGCGGCAGCGACTTGCGCTCGGCGTAAAGCCGCATGGTCATCGAGGTGCAGGCGCCGAGGCCTGCCAGCACGAAGTCATAGGGTCCTAGGCCCGTGTCCTCGCCGCCGGCGGCCACAGGCTCATCGGCCAAGAGGTGATGCGGCCCGACGGTGACGGTCTGCTGGAACTTGCTGTTGCGGGTTTCGCGAACCACCACCCCGCGCGGCTTCTTGCCGAGATCGGCTTTTTTTTCCTCCGGTACCATGGAGTCGAGATAGCGCGAGGCCCAGGCGGCGATGACCTCGGCGGCATAGGCGGCATCCCGCTTGTCGCTCAGAAGATGATCGGCGCCGGCCAGGGAGACGAAGCTCTTGGGATGCTTGGCTGCGACGAAGATGCGGGTCGCATTGTCGATGCCGACGGTGTCGTCGGTCGGCGCGTGCATGACCAACAGCGCCCGGTGCAGCCCGGCGACGTGCGCCATCAGGCCATGCTCGGCGATATCGTCGAGGAATTCGCGCGTGATGGTGAAAGGCCGGCCCGCGAGCAAGACTTCCGCCTTGCCGTGCTTGCGGATGTCTTCGACGCGGTCGGCAAACAGACCGGTGACATGGGCGGGATCGGACGGAGCCGCAATGGTAACGACGGCCCTGGCGTCCGGAATTTGCGCGGTGGCGGCCAGCACCGCGGCGCCGCCGAGGCTGTGGCCGATCAGGATCGCCGGCGCTTTTCGGGTTTCGCGTAAGTGATCGGCGGCGCGCACGAGATCGGCGACATTTGATGAGAATGTGGAATTGGCAAAATCGCCTTCGCTGGAGCCGAGGCCCGTGAAGTCGAACCGCAATACCGCAATGCTCTTTTCCGCCAGCGCAACCGCGATCCGCTTGGCGGCGAGCCCGTCCTTGCCGCAGGTAAAGCAATGCGCGAACAGCGCAAAGGCGCGAATTTCGTCTTCCGGCGTATCGAGGGTGGCGGCCAGTTGCTGGCCGCCCGCACCCGGGAATTGAAAGCGTTCGGTCGGCATGGTGGATCTCCAAGGGTGGTCGTCGCAGATCCCTTAAGTGGGAGATGCACGCCGCCTTTTCTAGTCGCCGGAGTAACGCTGCTCGGCCCGGGGGTCACCGCGGTTGTGATAGCCGCGAACCTCCCAATAGCCTGGCGCATCCGAATTCAGGAATTCGATGCTCTGGAGCCATTTCGCGCTCTTCCAGAAATAAAGATGCGGCACCACCAGCCGTACCGGGCCGCCATGTTCCTGCTCCAGCGGCAGGCCCGACCAGCTATGCACGAGCAGGGCGTCCTCAGTAGCAAAATCTTCCAGCGCAAGGTTGGTGGTATAGCCGTCATGTGAATGCAGCAAAACGTGATGCGCTTCGTCACGCGGCCGGCATGCCATCAAGAGATCGCGGGTCGCCAATCCTTCCCATTGGTTGTCGTAACGCGACCAGGTGGTCACGCAATGGATGTCGGAGACGGATTTGGTCTGCGGCTGTGCGGTAAACTGGGCAAAATCCCAGAAGATCGGATGTTCAACCGCGCCATAGACGTCGAGACGCCAGCGCTCGCGCGAAATATTGGGCGTCAGCCCGAGATCGAGGACCGGCCAATCCTTCGTGAGGTGTTGTCCGGGCGGCAAGCGCTGATCCTGCGCACGCGCGGTCTTCCCGGTGAGGAAACGCCCCTCGCGCGCCCAGCGCTGCTTGGTGCGCGTAAGCTTGGACGTGGGCTGCTCGTCGCTCTCTTCGGCCATCTCTCACGCCACGATTGCTCGCGACGATGCGCCTATTCGTGGCGATGCATCGCCGATTCATGCTTGGTGTCGCGCATCGTCGTGTAAATGATCAGCGAGAGAAAGATGATGCCGCTGAGATAATAGTAGAACCAGTCCTCGTGCCCGAGGCTCTTGAAGTAAAGCGCGACCGCAGGCGCGGTGCCGCCGAATACCGATACCGTGATGGCATAGGGCAGGCCGACGCCGAGCGCGCGAACCTTGGTGGGGAACAGCTCCGCCTTCACGACGGCGTTGATCGAGGTGTAGCCGGCGACGAATATCCAGGCCGCGCAAATCAGCAGGAACGCCATCAGCGGCGACTTGGTCTCCTTCAACGTCGTCAGGATCGGTATGGTCGCAAGCGTGCCGGCGACGCCGAAAAAGATCAGTACGGGCTTGCGGCCGATCTTGTCCGATATCGCGCCGTAAATCGGCTGCAGCAGGGTGGCAAAAACCAGCGTGCCGAAAATGACCAGCGTGGTCTGGTCCGGGGTGAGACCGACGGACAATCGGACGAAGGTCTGCATATACGTCGTGAAGGTATAGAATGCAGCGGTACCGCCGGCGGTCAGACCCACCACCAGCAACAGCTCGCGCGGATATTTCAAGAGGCCGACGATCGAGCCGGTCGGTCTTGCGATCTTGCTCGCCTCTTCGAACGCCTCGGTCTCGTGCAGATTGCGCCGCATCACGGCGGCGAAGATCGCCAGCGCCGCGCCGATCAGGAAGGGTATCCGCCAACCCCACTCCTGCAACTCCTGCTGGGTCAAAAACACCTTCTGCAGCAACAAAAGGACGATGATCGCGGTGAGCTGGCCGCCGATCAGGGTGACGTATTGGAAGCTGGAATAGAAGCCGCGATGCTTGGCGTCGGCGACTTCGCTGAGATAAGTCGCGCTGGCGCCATATTCGCCGCCAAGGCTCAGGCCTTCGATCACCCGCGCAAGCGCCAGGATCGCGGGCGCGGCGATGCCGATCGAGGCATAGGTCGGCGTGACCGCGATGATCAGCGAGCCGAAGCACATGCAGACCACCGACAGCGTCAGCGACAGCCGCCGGCCATGACGGTCGGCGATATAGCCGAACAGCCAGCCGCCAAGCGGCCGCATCAGGAAGGTCGCGGCGAACAGCACGGCGGCGTTGAGCTGCTGCACTACGGGATCGCTGTTCGGAAAGAAAGCCGGCGCGAAATAAAGCGCGAATGCCGTATAGGCGTAGAAATCATACCATTCGACGAGATTGCCGACGGAGCCGATGAAGATCGCCTTAACGCGGCGTTCCACATCATGGATATCGAGGCGGTCGTCGGCGCTCAGGCTGGCGGCATGATCAATCACGTTTGGTCCTCGGGGATTCCAGACAGTACGATGATGAAAGAGGAACGACCCCTCAGGACGCTTTTCCGAACAGCATCGGAAGCTGCCGCGGCCCGCGCACGGTGCCTTCCGACCAGCTCACCTTGCCGGCCGGATCGAGCCTGAAATCCGGGATGCGCTTCAACCATTCCTCGATCGCAACCGTCATTTCCATTCGCGCGAGGTTGGAGCCGACGCAGCGGTGAATGCCGAGGCCGAATGCGGCGTGCGGGTTTTGCTTGCGGTCGATCACGACCTTGTCGGCGTCCGGAAAGATCGCGGGATCGCGGTTGGCGGCGGGAAACGACAACAGCACCATGTTGCCGGGCTTGATCGGGCAGCCGCCGATCTCGGTCTCCTTCGTGACCTCGCGCGCCATCGTCACCGGCGCATAGGCGCGCAGGAATTCCTCGATCGCGGTCGGCATCAGCTCGGGCTCGGCGACCAGACGTTCGCGGTCCGCCGGCGTCTTTGCCAGGTGCCAGAGCGAGGCGCCGATCGCGCTCCAGGTGGTGTCGATACCCGCGATCAGGAGCAGCCGCAGCGAGCCCAGTACATGCGCATCCGATAGCGGTTGCCCGCTTTTGTCCCGCGCGTTCATCAGCGTCGAGATCAGATCGTCGGTGGGATGCTTCTTGCGATGCTCGATATGGCCGGCGAAATATGCGCTCATTTCGTGAACGGCTTTCATCAGGATGCTTTGATCCCTGATGCCGAGTTCGAGAACCTCGTGGATCCATCTGATGAAGAGATCGCCGTCTGTTTCCGGAATGCCGAGCATGTGGGCGATCGCGCGAACCGGAATATGCTTGCTATAGCGTGCCGCGGCATCGCATCCGTCGTCCTCGATAAAATCGTCGATCAGCTCGTTGCAGATCGCGCGAACACGAGGCTCAAGCTTCTTCATGGCGTCGGGCGTGAATGGCGGCAGCAGCAGTTGCTTGGCCGGCTTATGTTCGGGCGGATCGGAAGTGATCGGAGGCGCCGGAACGGTTTCGGGCCGCACATCGCGCACCACGACGCGGCGGGAGGAAAAATGCACGGTATCGTAGGCGACCTGCTTTACCGCCTCGAACGTGGTCGGCATGTAGCAACCGAGGAACCGCTCGGTGTGGACCACGGGACTTGTGGCGCGCAGTTCATCCCAGATCGGATAGGGGTTCTCCGTCCAGCGCGGATCGGTATGGTCGAAATCGTGAACCCAATCGGTAACGGGGGCATGATCGGACATCGGGCAAGTTCCTCTTGGTTCCGTTCGCTTCAATCGGTTGAAAGCCGCAAGACGGACAGATTATTCCTCGATCACTTCGATCGCAATTTCCGGACAATTGGTCTGGGCCAGCCAGGCCTTGTCCTCAAGCCCTTTGGGGACGGTGCCGTCGCCGATCTCGTGCGCGTTGCCGAACCCGTCAAGCTCGAACAATTCGGGCGCCAGCGATTTGCAGCGCGCATGCCCCTGACACTTATCCTGATCGACGTGAACTCTCAGCTTTCCTGACATTCGGCGTTTCCCTGTCGTGGCGCCCGTTGCGGCGCATTTGGTGTTCCTCGGCAATTATAGCGGCGCGCGCGCCGTTCACCAGCGCCCAAATCGAAGCTATCTCCAGGCCCGTTCCCGGCCTTATCCGCCTTTGGCGGCCTATGGCGCCGGCCTCGGGTCGATCGGGGTCGTGCCGCGCAGGCCCAGAATATCCTCCAGCGCCTTGGCGCCCGCGAGAAGCTCTGCCTCGCCGCGCGGCGCCGCCACCATTTGCAGCCCGACCGGCAGGCCGGTGGCAGTGAACCCGCATGGCAAGGACAGCGCCGGGCAGCACACCAGCGTAATGGCATAGACGATGCCAAGCCACTCGACGTAGTTGTCGAACTTCTTGCCTGCACATTCTGCGACGTAGCGATTTTCGACCGGAAACGGCGCGACGATGGTCGAAGGCGTCAGAAGCAGATCGTAAGTCTTGAAGAATTCGAGCGTGCGGGCGGTCATGGCGACGCGCTGGGCTTCGGCGCGTTCGAGCTGCTCGACAGTCAGTTTAAGACCTTCCTCGATATTCCAGATCACCTCCGGCTTGAGCTGATCGCGCTTGCTGCGAAGCAGGGCCGCCTTGCTGATGGCGAAGTCGAACGCGCGCAGCACGTGGAAACATTCATGGGCTTCGCGCAAATCGGGATGGGCTTCTTCGACAATGGCGCCGGCCTCGGCGAATTGCAAAGCCGCTTTCCGGGTGATTGCGGCGACCTCGGGATCGACGGGGGTGATGCCGAGGTCGGGCGAGTAGGCGATGCGTTTCGGCTTCTTGCCGGAGCGCGCGGCGGAGCGGAACGACGACGGCAGCGAGGGCAGGGACAGCGGATCGGCGGGATGCTCGCCGCTCATGGCGTCAAGCAATAGCGCGAGATCCTCGACGTTGCGGGCCATCGGGCCCTGGACGCCCAGATTGCGATCGATCTTGGCGGCCGGGGTATGCGCGACGCGGCCGATGCTCGGCCGCATGCCGACGATGCCGCAGAAGCTCGCGGGGTTGCGCAGCGAGCCGCCCATATCGGAACCGTGGGCGAGCCAGGCCATTCCGGTCGCAAGTGCGGCGGCGGCGCCGCCGGACGAACCGGCGGCGGAGCGCGAGAGGTCCCACGGGTTGCGCGTCGCGCCGAAGACCTCGTTGAAGGTATTGGCGCCGGCGCCGAATTCCGGCGTGTTGGATTTGGCGTAGATCACCCCGCCATTGGCTTCGAGATGTTCGACCAGAATATCGGACTGCGCGGGGACGTTGTCCCTGTAGATCGGCGAGCCCTGCGTGGTCCGCACGCCCGCGACGTTGGTGAGGTCCTTGATCGGGACCGGCAGGCCCGCCAGCAGGCCGCGCTCGCCTTTGGGCTTCTGCATCAGCGCCTTGGCGCGCGTGCGGGCGCGATCGAAGCACAGGGTCGGCAGGGCGTTGACTTTGGCGTCCACCTCGACGATCCGCCGCTCCAGCACGTCGAGCAGGTCGAGCGGGGTGATTTCGCCGGAATTGAGCTTGTCGACGATGGCACATGCCGTTGACCGTATCAGTGCCTGATCTGATGACATTCACCTCTCCCCATCGTTCCACCTCCAGACAGCGGATTGTGTAGCCCTGTAAAACATTTTACGGCAAAGTGGAAATGCAACCACCATCCGGAGATTTCAGCATGACGACGCCATTCGACGCGCCCGATTGGCGCGGCTTGAGCCGAGAGGACCTCGACAGCGGCCTCAACAACAGCAACGCCGTTGCGGGGAGTGCGGACATGGTTGCCGGCTGGGACCGTCGTTCGGCCGAATTTCGCGCAACCCATTCCGACCATCTCGACCTCCGATATGGCCCGCGCGAGCGTAACCGTATCGATTTCTTCAAGGCGGCCGCGAACGCGCCGACGCTTCTGTTCATCCACGGCGGCTACTGGCAGATGCGGGCCAAGGAAGCCTTTACGCTGTTTGCCGCTGGGCCCATGGCGCACGGCATCAATGTCGCGCTGATCGGCTACACGCTCGCGCCGGAGGCGACGCTCGACCAAATTGTCGCCGAACTTCACGCAGGCGTAGACTTTCTCGCCGGGCGTCTGCCCGATCTTGGAGGCGATGCGAACCGGATCGCCGCCTCGGGGTGGTCCGCCGGCGGCCACCTGACGGCGATGGCGATGTGGCATCCGAAGATCAAGGGCGGCGTCGCGATCAGCGGCATCTACGACCTCGAACCGATCCGCCACAGCTATCTCAACGTCAAGCTCGGCCTCGATGAGGCGATGTCGCAACGCAATTCGCCGATGATGCAGGCGAACGGTGTGATGAAGCCGCTGGCCCTGGTCGTCGGAGCCGCGGAGTTGCCGCTATTGCGCAGGCAGACCGCGGACTTCGCAATTCACCGCGCCAGATACGGATTGCCGGTGATCTACGAGGAAATCCCGGGCGCCAACCATTTTACGATCATGGACGAGATGCTCTCGCCGAAAGGGCGGATCACGATGATGGCCAGGCAGATGTTTGAGGGGATCTAGGCATCATCGTCATTGCGAGCGAAGCGAAGCAATCCATCTCGCCACCCGAGGAAAGGATGGATTGCTTCGTCGCTGCGCGCCTCGCAATGACGGAGCAACTACCCCCAACCCGCCGCGATGCCGCCATCGACCGTGAAAATCACGCCGGAGGTATAGGCCGATCGATCGGAGGCGAGGAACGCCATGAGGTCGCCGATCTCGCGGGCATGGGCGGGACGGCCGAGCGGCAGGCTCTTCTGGAATTCCTTGTAGCGGTTTTCGTCGCCGAACTGGTTCCTGGCGCGGGTCTTGAGCAGCGTGACGTGGCGGTCGGTGCCGACCGGTCCGGGATTGATGCCGACCACGCGGATGTTATCGGCAAGGCTCTTGCTGCCGAGCGCGCGCGTAAACGACATCAGCGCGGCGTTGCCGGTGCTGCCGCAGATGTAATTGGCGTCGAATTTTTCACCGGCAACGCCAATATCGTTGACGATCACGCCACCGCCGCGCGCCTTCATCTGCGCGTAGATCGCGCGGGTGATGTTGATATAGCCGAACACCTTCAATTCCCAGGCGTGACGCCAGGTCGGCTCGTCGATCTTGTCGATCGAACCGCCGGGAATGTCGCCGGCATTGTTGACGAGAATGTCGATATCGGAAGCGTCCTTCACCAGCCGCGCGATGTCTTCGGGCTTGCGCAGGTCGGTGACGTGGGTCGCGGCGTCGATCTGGTGGGCCGATCGCAGGCGCTCGGCCAGCGCCTTCAATTGATCGCCGCTGCGGGCCGCCAGGCGGAGATGACAGCCTTCCTCGGCAAAGGCTTCGGCGGCCGCGGCGCCAATGCCCTTGGAGGCGCCGGTGATCAGGACGCGTTTGCCGCGCAAATGAAGATCCATGGGATTACTCTCTTGATGGGAGATGCGTGAGAGGTGGAAAGTTTCGTTCTAACTGTTAGGCCGCCTCCGTCGGGGCGGTCAACATTGCAGTGCAGCGTTGCGGCTAGTGCCGCCGGTTTGAAGTTCCTACACCGCAAGCCGCGAGTTCGATTAGGAACTTCAAACCGACAAGCGGCACTAGAATCGTAGATTAAACCAGTGCCCTTTACTTTCCGAAGTTCGTACAAGAAGGTGCTGCAACGGATTACGAACTTCGGAAAGAGGGCGCTGGGCCGAAGTTTGGTCCATTGCGATCCCGTCATAAAATGGGTTTACCAGGCCTGCCACTCAAGGAATTTCTCGATGAGCAACGAAAAAAAGCAATACCGGATCGCGGTCATTCCGGGCGATGGGATCGGCAAGGAAGTCATTCCCGAGGGGCTTCGGGTGCTTGAGGCGGCCGCGAAAAAGCACGGCGTTGGCGTTCATTTCGACCATTTCGATTTCGCCTCTTACGACTATTACGAAATGCACGGCGAGATGATGCCGGAGGACTGGAAGGCAAGGATCGGCAAGCACGACGCGATCTATTTCGGCGCGGTCGGCTGGCCGGCGAAGATTCCGGATCACATTTCATTGTGGGGCTCGCTGATCAAATTCCGCCGGGAATTCGACCAATACGTCAATCTGCGCCCGGTGCGGCTGATGCCGGGCGTGCCGTCGCCGCTCGCGGGCCGCAAGCCCGGCGATATCGACTTCTGGGTGGTGCGCGAAAACACCGAGGGCGAATATTCATCCGTCGGCGGGCGGATGTTTCCGGGTACGAGCCGCGAATTCGTCACCCAGCAGACCGTGATGACGCGGATCGGCGTCGATCGCATCCTCAAATTCGCGTTCGATCTCGCGCAATCGCGGCCCAAGAAGCACCTCACCTCGGCGACGAAGTCCAATGGCATTTCGATCACGATGCCTTACTGGGACGAGCGCGTGGAGGCGATGGCGAAGAACTATCCGAAGGTGAAGTGGGACAAGTACCACATCGACATCCTGACCGCGAATTTCGTGCTGCATCCGGACTGGTTCGACGTTGTGGTCGGCTCGAATCTTTTCGGCGACATCCTGTCCGATCTCGGCCCTGCCTGCACCGGGACTATCGGCATTGCGCCCTCCGGCAACATCAATCCGGAAGGCGATTTTCCTTCGGTGTTCGAGCCGGTGCACGGCTCGGCGCCCGATATCGCCGGCCAGGGTATTGCCAATCCAATCGGCATGATCTGGTCGGGGGCGATGATGCTGGAGCATCTCGGCGAGAGGCAGGCGGCGGCTTCGATCGTCACGGCGATCGAGCGCACGCTCGGCGAACGCACCCTGCGCACCCGCGACCTCGGCGGCAACGCCGACACGGTCACATGCGGCAAGGCGGTGGCGGAGATGGTGGAGTAGGGGAGTCACTTCCTTCGCTGTGGTCGTCCCTGCGAACGCAGGGACCATAGCCACCGAAATCAGTTGTTACGAACGGCGTCTGCCGGCGTGCTCCAACCGAGGGGCCGCGGCGTATGGGTCCCGGCTCAGCGCTCGCTGCGCTCACTTGGCCGGGACGACGAGATGCCGTCACCCCTTCGCAATCCTGCGGCAATGCTCCCACGCTGCATGGATCAGGTTTTCGCTTGCTTCCGGCGTGCGGAACGCCGAATGCGCCGACAGCGTCACGTTGGGAAGTCTTGTGAGCGGGTGATCGGCCGGCAGCGGCTCGATGTTGAAGACGTCGAGCCCGGCGTGCCGGATGTGACCGGAGTTCAACGCCTCGATCATCGCGGCCTCATCCACCATCGCGCCGCGGGCGGTGTTGACGAGGATGACGCCGGGTTTCATCGCCGCGATGCGTTCGCGGGACAGGAAGCCTCGGGTCTCGTCGTTGAGCAACAGATGCAGCGAGACAACGTCGCTTTGCGCCAACAGCGATTCGAGCGAGACGATCTCGACGCCATCAAATTTCTTCGGCGACCGGTTCCAGGCAATTACCCGCATGCCGCTGCCGAGCGCGATGCGCGCCACCTCAGTGGCGATGCCGCCAAAGCCGATCAGCCCAAGCGTCTTGCCGGTGAGCTGCATGCCGTCCTCGCGCAGCCAGTTGCCTCCGCGCATCTCGCGGTCCATCCGGGCGATGCCGCGCGCCGCCGCCCACATCAGCGCGATCGCGCATTCGGCGACCGCCGTGTCGCCATAGCCCTTGATCAGGTGAACCTCGATGCCGAGCGCGGCGAGCTCTTCCGGATTCATGTAGCTGCGCGCGCCGGTGCCCAGGAACACCACGTGTTTCAGCCCGTTGCAGGGCCGCGCGATATCGGTCGGCAATGCGGTGTGATCGATGACGACGATCTCGGCGCCGTCGAGCAGAGCGGGAATCTGGTCCGGTTTGATATCGGGATTGCGGTTGATGCGCACGGCGGGATCGCCGGACTTTCTCTGCCGCTCGAAAACATCCGCCAGCGAAGTGTTGGCATCGACAAAAACTCCGCTCACTGAAGCCTCCTTAGAGCATGATCCGGAAAAGTGGATACCGGTTTTCCGAAAAGATCATGCTCAAACAAAAAGGTAAAGTCAGAGCCTGATTCAACTAAGTTGGATCAGGCTCTGACTGTCATGATGCGACGCCCGCGAGCGCCAACACCGTGTGCATCAGGACGTTGGCGCCCGCCGCGCAATCGGCTTGGGTAGCGTCCTCAAGCTCGTTGTGGCTGACGCCATCCTTGCACGGCACGAACACCATGGCGGCGGGAATCCTGGTATTGAGGTTACAGGCATCGTGGCCGGCGCCAGAGGTGATGCGGCGGTGGGAAAAG
>Ga0209517_10004435_pt1 | contig 18424 bp, 17 predicted proteins | sample PeaSoiMetSII2010_FD_187695 | JGI IMG/M metagenome (GOLD analysis project Ga0209517, IMG submission 187695) | Peat soil microbial communities from Weissenstadt, Germany - SII-2010 (SPAdes) (version 2) | ecosystem: Environmental > Terrestrial > Soil > Wetlands > Peat | place: Germany...
GATGCGGCCAGATTCGCATCAGCTTATCCCGAATTTGCCGAATAGAAACCATACGACAGAAGGAGATCGCAGGTTTCTGTTAACTTGTAAATGTTATTTATTGACGCGCCCTAAGACGACATCCAAGCCCTGCCATCCAAATCAAAGGGACACTCTCACAACGGGACCAGCGTCAAATCCAGCAAGTGCTTAGGCGTGAAATGTGGCGGCAAGCCTTCCCGAATCTTTCGTGGCGCACGGTGATGCAGCTCCCGCACGCCATCCGCCAATTGGCAACGGCACAGCTCCAGGAAATCTAGATACGGCCAAACGCTATGAACGCATGTTCTCTTTCGCATCAATCGGCCGCTTTAAGAGCGGGAACCGCGCACACCAGGCTAAGCAGTTACGTCTCAGCGCTGGCAATGTTTCTTACTTTCAATGCTTGGGGTGCCCCGGACATAATTTATACAGCGGAAGGCCGGATTCACTATGAGGTTGCCAAAGGACAGCCTTATACGTTGGATACGGACTTTAAGGTGTGTGTCAGCAATTGCTTATGGTCAATAACAACTATTCAACCTGACCCGACGGGCGGCACTATGACGACCAAACAAGTTTACGATGGCAAGGTCGTAACCTGTGCAACACTCTTTCCCGCTGAGGTTACCAAGCTTTCCACCAGCGGGAATGATTCGACCCTCGGGATCCAAAATACTGACATACCCAATTGCCTCCCCATAGGTTCCGGGCAGCTTTGGCTTGCTTACTGCTCCGCTTGCAAACTCTCTGGCGCAACGAAGGGCCCTTTGGAACCCGTCTGGTTTATTGAGCCAACATACAGACTCGATCGCTTCACTACGCCAGCGGCTTGGGAAGTCGCTAAGGGTCAGCCTTTCTTGCCCTTGAAAGTCGACTTCTTCTTTGATCCGGACTCATTTGACAACGTCCCAGACTTCGCTCCACAGCCGCTGCCAGGTCAGATGGGAACCAAAGGTAACGTTTGGTGCTCATACCGCGCGACCGCATGGACAAACGTCGGTTCTCTAGTTCTTCCAGAGAGCTTTGAATTCGAGGTGTTTTCGGCAATTATTCAGGGATCGGTCAAATATGCCTATCGCGGCCAACTGACCAACGGCTTTGAGTCTCTACCCGTAGGCGCGTTTAATCAGGGAATCGGGACGAAGACCCTGGTCAATGATGAGAGGTTTGTTTCACCGTCTTATCCCGCCGCATTCGTAAGGTATGTCACGACAAATAAGACCCTTCCTGGAACCAACGAGCCGGCAATGCTCGCGGCGGCCGCGCGTGCAAAAATCTCGCAATTCCTCGGTGCTCAACAAGTGTGGCGTCCGGGCAACTTGGAGGTCCTTTTCTTTATCATAGCCGCGCTGACCTTTGCGCTTTCCGTGTTTATGCTCGCACGAAAAAAGCGCGCGAAAACGAAAGTGGAGCATAGTAGGACGGACTGTCGATCTTCCAAATAAATGTTTTCCCCTAAAACTCCTGCCGAACAAGACGCTCGGCCACCGATAAAAGGCATGCGCGGAATCGGGTCAGAACGGTCGGTCCGACAATCGATAATGCGGATTCACACGACTGCGAGTTCGGGTTTGGCTCCCGCACATGGCGCGTGCATTGCGCAGCGAATATCCTGGAGCGATTTACCACGTCATGGCGCGGGGCAACCTGGGGCAGAAGATTTACGCCGATGACGGCGACCGCCAGCTCTGGCTGTGCACCCTGGGCCAAGCTCGGCAGCGGGCGGGCTGGCGTCTGCTCGCCTTCGTTCTGCTGGGCAATCACTACCACCTGTTGTTGGAGACACCGAAGCCAATCTGGTCAGCGGGATGGAGTGGCTGCAAGGCACATACACGCCTTATCCTCTTTTCCCGTCCACCCTGCCGCGTCCTCAGCGCGCTAGACCAAAAGCCCTGGAAGGGCGAAATAAGATAGCCCAGGGCGCCCCGCCCATGGACGCATGGGCGGACGGCAGCCCTGGGTAACCGAACCAAAAAAATATTCCCCTTTTTCGGGTTGGCTTTGCGGGCCACCTGCCCGCAAAGCCAACCCGAAAAAGGGAGCTTCACGCGCACCAATCCGCCTCAAACCAACTGAGTGGGTCAAAGAGCAGGCGGATTCGGCGCGGCGCTGGCTTGCGGAGAACTTGAGGATGGGCTATGAAACGCGCCTCAGCCAAACGGTGCGGGAGATTGAATCGAGCCCAGAGCCGGCCGTGATGGAAATGAAAAAGCGACTCGCCAAAAGTGTCTTATGAGCGAGGAAACCAGCGAGATTGTCAATTGTCGGCCTGACCTTTACGCCATTTTTCTCGCCGCAGCCAAGTTCGCGCATTCCAGGCATTGTTAGCCTTGCGGTTGTTGATCGCTCCTCAATCCGAACACGTTCACTCCACGAGGCTTGTAGGCCCACACGGCGTTAGGCCACGATTTCAAAAACGGTCATTGGATTTCATCCAGACGAATTGACTTAAAATGCTTTGCCTCTCTATCCCTGCTGTCAAGGTTAACGTCTAAATCGACTGGAACTATCACCAAAGTGCTCGTGGAAGCACCGTAATCAATTGTCACTCGTATTCCAGGATACAACTCGTATGGGACTGACAAAGTCCCCGAAATATTCCACTCAAAACCAAACCTAGTAGGACCAGTCATTGGTTTAAGAATGGACTCAACATCTTGGCGCTCCATACCCCGATGCAACTGGCTCACTTTGCCTTTCGCTTCCTTCAACTCCCCCATAACGCGATCAGAATAATGCCACGCCACCTGATGAGAGGTGCAGCAACCGATCACCAGCAAGCTGACGACCGCGAGCATGAATGCCGACTTCACTGCTGTGTTCATAGTTTTACCTTTCTAGCCTCATCCCAGAATTTCGCCGTGTCACGAATCGGTAGTATCGCTCCTGGCGAGGCAACTGACCTGAACCAGTCTCGCCGCCGCACCCTTCGGCGCAGGCCCGGCGCACGCGTTCGCGCCGCCCTCGTGGTCGTGGCCATCACGCCGGTCGGCCCCAGGCTCCATGGCGGCGCTGGCCAGCTTCCGTTCACGCCCGCCTTGGCGGCGGCTTCGGGATCGATGGCCTTTAGCGCATTCGTTGCCTCGGGCTTGATTGCCTACTCCCTTGTCCGAGGCCACTGCTCATCATATGAATCGGGATAAGTATCATCACTGAGCACCCTGCGAATACCAAAAACCCAAACCAATAATCGAACCAATTTTCGCTGCTTCTGACCATCGAGGCAATCTAGCTCGACGATAGTGAACTCGGTCTTCACACCGGACTGGTCGAATGCCATTCCCGCTCTCGACCTGCGCACCTCCAAACCCTTCCGCCTGCAAAATCTGCGGGCGTGTCTCACGCAACATCGGTCCAAGGTGCAGTGAGCGAACCAAAGCACATACATCAAGGCCGGGATGCCGAGCGCGACAAGCGCAAGAATCAAAAGCACTTGCGTCATAATGCGACTAACCTGAAGTAGTGTATCCGCCGTGCTCTGAGGCGCAAGCGTGCAGCTTCCCAAAGCCGCCGCAGAGCATGGCGGAAATCACTAATTCTTGGCGCACGCGCTGCGCGCTCAGCACGCTTAGGCTACCGCCATTGGTCGTGGCCACCCTGGCCTCGACCTCCGGCGCGAACAGGAACACCAGCCGAATGGCTCCGCACCGCGTTCAACTGTCCATTTTGGACAGTTAAGGCCCTGGCGCTAGCGCGCCGTCGTGCCGGGCCGAGCGGTGGCGCGCCCTGGGAGGGCGAGGCGGATTTATTCAGCCTTCAAGAGGGCGCTAAATCGAACCGATGAGTCCCTGGCGGGCGTGCTGGCGCTCGTCGGCCTCGACTGCCGTCGTGGTCGTCGCCGTGGTCGTGGCCATCACGCCGGTCGGCCTAGACCCCAGGGTCGGCGGCACTGGCCGTTCAGTGGCTTTGTATTGGGCGAAGGAGGACAGCCTGAATGAGCAACACCCGCTACGGCCACAAATGTCTGAGGAGCCGTTGCCAGAAAGGTCTGACCTCCATGGAATCTAATTGTTGTAGTTCCTTAGCAGCGTCCTCACAGCTCTGGTCAGCGGCTAGCCTCAACCATCGGCGAGCGGCATCGTAGTTCCTAGCTATTCCGCAGCCATCGGCGTAGCACAGCCCAAGCGCATATTGACCGTTGACCTCTCCCTGCTCCGCGGCCTTGCGGTACCATTTTACCGCCTCCGCTTCGTCCAAGGGCACGCCGTTTCCGTGAAGCAGGCAGGCTCCATATTGGGCCTGTGCCTCCGCATCCCCCGATTCGGCGGACTGACGGAACCATCTTGCAGCCTCAGCGGCGTCCTCAGGAACGCCTGTACCGTTCAGATAGCACCATCCAAGGTTGAACTGGCCGACTGGTAGCCCTCGCTCCGCTGCCGAGCGGTAGTACTTCACCGCTTCGGCCATATCCTTTGGAACGCCCCGCCCCTCCTTGTAGCAGGTCCCCAGATTATTTTGAGCCTCGGGAACGCCCTGTTCCGCCGCCAAGCGAAACCATTTGACCGCCTCAGAAATGTCGTGGGGCACGCCGCTCCCCTCCTTGTAGCACAGTCCCAGATTGAATTGCGCCCCTTCATGGCCGCGTTCCGCCGCGTGGCGAAATAACTCTACAGCCTCAGCGACGTTTTTTGCGACGCCCCGGCCCTGCTCGTAGCACATCGCGAGGTCGTTTTGCGCCTCAAGATTGGCTTGGTCGGCGGCAAGGCGATACCACTTTACCGCTTCGGCTAAGTCCTTAGCGACACCATCCCCCATCTCATAACAAAATCCGAGGTGGTATTGCCCCCAGTGGAACCCCTGCGCCGCAGAAAGCCGATACCATTTGACAGCTTGCTTGTGGTCCTGTGAAACACCGTCACCCCGCGAGTAACACAAACCAAGACCGTCCTGAGCCTTGGGGTCACCGCGCTGGGCAGCCTGCCGAAGTTCCTCAGATGCCCTAAGGGATTTTGCCGGGTCGCTCAATGGAAATGGAATCACCGCACAAGGGTCGCGACGGGAATCGTATCGGGAGAGACACAGAAACGCTTCTGAAGCCGCACCCGAATTTGCCACGCGTGACGATATTCGGCACATTTGGCATAATGGCCATCGGCCTTTATGATGAACCTCGCAGATTCAACAAGCAATCCGTTTAACGCCGGTGGTTTCTCGTCAGCGACCTCAATGTCTCCAGCCAAGCTCCAGCGTGGGCGCAGGTCACGGCCTCGACCTTACCGGCTGCGGAGCGCCACGCTGGGCGAGCGGCGAAGCTGGCCTCCAGCCAGACCGGGGCACCGGCGCTTTGTAAACAATAGCGGGTGAGAGCAGTGCCTCCGAAATCCTGCCCGTCGCCGGCGCTATTCTATCCATTGGCGGTGCGGCAAATCCCCGGCCACGCCGGGCTCACCTTCCGCGGATTGGACGGCCGCGCCGACAACCAGTATTCAGCCCCCACCAGGTGGCGATAGCCCGTACCCCCTTTTTCATGTGAAAGCTCATGGCACCAGTTTTTTGGTATCAAATTGGCGGGCGTTGCGAGCCTGCTCATCTGTTAGCGCCGTAGGAGTCGTCTTGGTTCTAGTCGTGGCTGCAGGATGCGGGGAGGCTCCCGCAAATACAAACCAAGACTGGGGTCAGCCATATATTCCTTCGTTGTTCATTCATATCCCGGTCCCCGTTGGATGCCATTTTAATCATGCGGGAATGAATGAGTCTTGTCAGAAGGTGGCAGGTCCTTCGCGGCAACCAGGTGGTGTGTAGGGTTTGGCCCGACCGGCACTGGCTTACCCGCCCCGGATGTGCCGGACCCCTGCTCAGGATCGGGACCATGGTCCAAAGCAGTCCCAGAGAGTGCCCACCAAGCAAGTCCACTAAAGAAGACCAGTCCAGGCACCAACTCCAATGCCATCCCCCAGCGGCCATGATAAATATTTAGGCATGCGAGACCCGCCGAAAGCGCAACCAGAGAGCCGAAAAAGCGGCCGCAGCTCCGTTGTGAACGAATGTCGTTCTCCTCCGATCGCATGGAAGTTCAAATCCAACGACGGAGTATACAACGAATCGTTTGTGTATTGAACTTACCCTTTCCCCACGCTAAGTGCTTCATATCATTGACTTTACACCTGAAACCTGGCTAAGATCAACCCCTGAACTGGTAATCGTTCTCCAGCAAACACGGCCAGTCGTTCGTGTATCCAGCATGCAAATCGACCTCGCAATTCGTTCTCTCAGAGGCGCTCGTGCCCTCCGACACGCCGCCCTCAACACCGAAAAATCCTAAATTCATTGGGCCCGCCAGTACGCCGCCTTCCTGCAAGTGAGGCTGCTCTGCCATAACCCTTCGTTCCGGGGGCGGTGTGCCTCGTGATGATGGCCGCGGCGCCTACGGCCGACATCCCGACCAAACCAACGGGAATTGTAAGGGTCGGCTGGGGACGCTGTCACCGCCATCCGAAAGTTGATCCATACCCAGCGCAGACCAGATGGTTCCCCATATTTCTGCCAACTCATTTTTCTGACACATTTCCGGCCCTATGATTTTGTCCCCCGATGATTTTGTCATCTCCCCGCCCCGCACCAGGTTCCCATTCGCCTGCCGGTTCTTTGCGGTCAAAAACCGTCCCGTGTCTGACTCCCGTTTCCCCATCCGCGCTGATCCGCGAAATCTGGGGTTAAAGAGGATCCCCACTGTGGTCAACTCCCCCTCTCCGTTTCCTCTGTTTCCTTCTGTAAATCACGTGTCACGGGTCGGCACAGCTTTGGCACGGCTCGGAGGTGCTCAAAAGGCCCGTATTCATTGGTTTGTCACGGTGTCACGGGTATTTACCCCCAGGAGGGTGGGAGGGCGTCCTTCAATGAGTCATAAAGAACCTCCACCAATGCCTCTGACCTAACCGGGTGTCCCACCGCCTGCTCTACGTACCTCCGGGTGCATCCGGCCAGACCCGGGTGAAAACCTGCTCAGCGATCAAGGTGAATCAAGGTAAATCAACCAAATCAGGCCTGCGCGCACGCTTGGCACCCTTTCGGATTTGAGACTTCGTCACCTGCTCGCGAAGACTTTCGGAGTTCTTTCGTCATTCGACATTAGGAATTCGTCATTCCCCCTGGCCTCGGGACGCCTCTGGTACGCCTTGGTACGCCTCTTGGGACGGCTCGGAACCCCACAACGACCAATGTTTACGGCCTCTGGGACGGTGGGACGGCTGTTTACCCCCATGAGGGGGTCCCCAGGGGCTCCCACCCGATGACAAATGGCCCAAGCCCTCCTTCCAAGCCGGGTAAACCGCCTTCGCCAAGCCTCGATTCGCCTGAGAATCAAGCTTAATCAAGCTTAATCAAGCTTAATCAAAGTAAATCAAAGTAAATCAGGGTAAATCAAGGTCGCAATCGCGGGTGCGGGCTGGCCGAAGCCGCGTCTGGCCCGATTCGTCTGCCCATCATTCGTCTGCCAGGAAATCGTCTTCCGGGAATTAGGGGAAAACATTCGCGCCATCAGTGCCATCCGAACAATTTCGATTAATTTCGACAAATTTGACCCCGCGTTTGGGAAAATTTCGATTTATTTCGACCGACGTTTGGGAAAATTTGGCTTTTTCTCGAACAATTTCGAACAATTTCGAAAATTTTGGCAAATTCACCTGTTTTTTCAAAACATCCACGCGCCAGCCCACCCACTCGCCCGGAACGCGGCTTGCCCCCCTTGCCCGGCAGCGCCCAGCAGTAAGCTATGGTAACCTATAGAAACCTATAGAAACCTATAGAAACCTATAGACACCAAAATCTTTTCGCCTCCGTCTGCTTCGTCCGCCGCAACACTGATTGGACGAACCGGGTGACGTGGTCAGCGTTCACGGCGCAGGTCCGCTACCCTTCCTCCTCGTCTGGCTCTTCGGCATCGGGATAGACATCGGGTTTGAGTTGCCCGCGCCGGATGAGCTCCTGGAGATCGCGGATGATGGTGCGGCGGGCCACACCAAACTGGCGGGCCAGAGCCGAGATGTTGGGGCGCTGGCGAGATTTGTCAACGAGTTCGCGCAGGTGGTTTTGCCGGCCCAGGCGGTCGGTGGAGCGGCTGAATAACTCAAGCGCATCGATCCGGTGGGAACGTTCGAGCGCCTCGAGCTGGCGCACGACTTCGCGCTCGCCGCACTCCTTGAGGGCGGTTTCCACGGTCCGTTTGAGGGCACGGATATCGACCGGCTTGGTCAGGCAGTAATGGGCGCGCCGGGGCCCTTGCAGGGCCTCCAATTGCTGATGCACTTCAAGGGCCCCGGAGACCACGATGATCGGCACGAACGGGAGCAGTTCTTTGAGCTCCGGCAGGAAATCCAGGCCCAGTTCGCCCCGTGCCAACACATGATCCAGGATCACCACGCTTGGGGGACTGGCGGGAATGACCTTGAGGGCCTCGCTGCCGTTGTTGACCCGAATCAGACGATACTTCGACAGGGCCTCTTCGTAGATTTCGTACTGGAGGTCGTCGTCCTCGATAATCAGAACTGTGGTCTCATTCATAGTTTAGGTTCTTCATGCTGTAGCTGCCACTTCGACCGCCGCCAGGATGAGCGAGAAGCGGCTGCCCTGACCTACGATAGACTCGACAGCCAAGCCGGCGCCCATCTTCTTGGCGAGTTCATAGACCATGGATAGTCCGAGGCCGGTGCCACGCCGAGCCGAGAAGGCCTTGGTGGTAAAAAAGGGTTCGAAGATGCGTGGCAAGTTTTCCGCGGTAATACCACAACCAAAGTCACGCACCGACACGCAGACGTAAGCCGCCGCCGCCCCCGGCGCCAAGGCCAGTTCCGCCGGGAGCTTGGTGAGCCGCTCGGTGGCCAGGATGACCTGTTGGGCGCCGGTGCTCGCATCCGCCGCATTGAACAGGAAGTTGAGCAGGATTTGCTGAATAAAGTCCTTCGAAGCCGGAACCAACGGGAGGTCAGGCTCGCGCTGGAAACTTACCTCGAGTTCGTGCAAAAAACGATCGCCAAGCAATTTGAGCGTGTCCTCCACGACCGAGTTGACGTCGCAGGGACCGGGTTGAGCGTCCGAGTTCCGGCCGAAGCCCAGCATCGCCTTGACAATGCCTGCGCCCTGCTCGACGACGGTCCTAATGCGCTCGGTACGGATGCTGATCTTTTGTGGATTGTCAAGGTTATCCTCGATGATCTGGGCCGAGCCTTTAATGATCGATAAAATGTTATTGAAATCATGGGCGATGCCGGCGGCGAGCGTGCCCAGGGCATTCATTTTTTGGCTATGGAACAATTCGCGGTTGGCAATCTCCAATTCGCGGGTGCGCTCGATAACCTTTTGCTCCACTTCCGCGTAGCTGCGCAGCAGGCGGCGATGGCGATTAACCGCAACCCCGCCGAAGAACACCGCGACCGCCAGCGCGCCGATGCTAATCAGCACCAGGCGCCGCTCCTTGTACCAAGGCACGATGATGGAGAATTCACATTGCGCGGGCTTAGGGTCCACGTTGCAATTGCGGTCCATCGCCCGCGCTTGGAAATAGTGTTTGCCGGCAGGCAGATCCGTGAACATCACGCGGTTGGCCTCTTGAAAAGGCGACCATTCACGGTCATCGAGGCGGTAGGAATAGAGGAGCCGTTCGCGGGGAGTGTATTTCCACTTATCCTGCGCCTCAAAGGTGAGGTTGACCGTGTGCCCCTCGGGAATATTTTTCTCTTCACCGACCGGCTCATCGATGAACGTCCGCGGCGGATCGGGGTCGGCGTCGGGGTGGTATAGACTTAACCCATGGGTGGTCCCGGCCCAGATGCGTCCATGCATGTCCTCATAAACCTCCCGCACACCGGCGCTGGGGAGGCCCTCCTCCACGCCATTGCCCACCCAGGCGCCTCGGAAGAACCGGTACAAACCGCTGTTCGAGGCGACCCAAATACTGCCGTCGCGTGTTCGCACCATGCGATTGATCCGGTCAAACCCGCTGCGCACCGCTGACCAACTCCGCCCGTCAAATTCCCAAATCTTGTCCGGCGTCGCACACCAAAGTCTCCCGTCTGGCAGCTCGACAAAGTCCAGCGCTCCCTCAGGCGAGGCCTTGTCCTTGCCGAGGAAGCTTTCCCACTTTTCCTCGTGGACCCACACGACGCCTTGGTCACCTCCGAACCAGAGGTCGCCATTCTGCGCAGTGAAAAGAAGCGAGAAACTGTTCTGCTCCATTTCCTCGGGGCCCGATTCGACAAAGGCCTCGAACTTCTGGCCGTCGAAAGTTTCCACCCGGTAAAGTGAGTCATTGGTTTTGGTTTGCGTGCTCGAGAGCTGGAGGCAAAGGTCTCCGCCCTTTAAGCGTCCCAATATCCTGGCTTGGTCGCAGCCCGCGGGCAATGCCAGCACTCTCAAAGAGCCGGAGGCTGGGTCATACTGGAATAATTGGCCGCCCGAATCAAAAACGAGCCGGCCGTCTTTGAGCGAGAACAAAGCGCGGGGAACCGGGAGGACACCCGCTGGGGGGCTGCGCAGCGCAAATTGCTGGTGGTCCTCCTGGAGCGCAAAGAGGGCGTTGCCGGACACGAACCACAGGCGTCCGTCCCCGTCTTCAGTCAGGCAGCGCACCAAACCGTTGAGGCCGCGGACGGGGGCAGGACTTCGCCACGTAAGCGGGGCGTAGCGGAACAATCCGGCGGAAGTCGCCAGCCAAAAAGCCCCGCCCGGTTCCAGGGCCAAATCATAGTAGCGCCGGGCGGAAATCTCTTCCGTTTCAGTAAGCTCCGGCTGGCCCTCCTCCCATTCGAGTAGCGCATCACTGGTGGCGGCCCAGAGCGTCCGGTTGGGACCTCGCCAGCATTGTAGCACTTGCTGCTCACCGGTGCTTTCGGCCGTCCAATGTCCCTCGCGGCCTTCGGTGCGGGCGTCGAAATGGACGACCAGAGTTCGACGGTTGGTCGCCGATTCGGCAACCATAGTCACGACGCCTTCCTGATCTTCATGCGGCTGTTGCAGGTTCCGGACGTGCAGGGTATCGGGCGGCAGGAATTGATTCCAGGCACTCTCGGGGTTCGGATTACGGACCGGACCGGCGACTTTCGCCAAGCCATCGGTTCCGGTCACCCAGAGGCCGCCATCGCGGGCCAGCTCCATTCCGGAAAACTTTCCCAGTTGGGTTTGCTCGGCCAGGCGCAGCAACTGGACCTGAGCAGGCTCAGGCTCTTGGGCATTGAACGACAGGAGTCGATCGGGCAGCAGGATAATAACCACGCCTTGCCGGACCGGGCATAGGGGAATGGACTTGGCGTCCCCGGCAGTTGTGCCCGAGGTGGTTAGGGTCTGCAGTTGCCGCAAGGGATGAAAGACCCAGGACCCACGTTTGAATTCTTGCAGGCCACCCCGTACGACGGTCCAGAGTTGGCCACCGGGGCTGCCGTAAATCCGGTTGCTGCCGATCCCAGGGGCGGGGAGAACGGTCAGCGTGTAGCCATCAAGCACACTCAGCGAGGCGAGATTAAGATGTCGCGCCAGGACGGTGCCCTTGGGGCCCAGGGTCACCGAGACACACGCCGGCTCCGGCATCCCATCGGCTATTTTGTAAACGCGCCAGTTCGAGGATCGTTGGCCCCAACTCGGTTGAGCCAGTCCCGCTAACCCTACGCACAAGCAGACCAGCAGTCCTCTGCGCGCCGGATGTCGGGCTTCCATGGTCATCTATCAATTGCCGTTGGCCGTCGGAGCTTGCGCTTTTCGGCGCGTTCGGCCTCCAAACGGCTGTTCTATTATCCATAGACCGGCGTCGCTGTGCAATCAAAAGCGCAGGGTGTGCTCCCAAACGCACAGTTTCGGCACCCCATCCGAAGGGTTATAAAGAATGCTTGATAATGAATGTGAAGAGAAGATTGGCGGCCCGTGAAGGGACCTGAAAGGAGTATGGCCTCGCCCCTGCCCGATACCCAGACGCGCGCTGGCTTCACTCTGATCGAACTGCTGATCGTGATTGCCATCATCGCTTTATTGGCGGCCATGATTCTGCCGGCGCTGTCCGTGGCGCAGGCCAAGGGCAAGCAGCTCGCCTGCCTCAACAACCTCAAGCAATTGGCGTTGTGCGCGCAGATGTACACCGCCGACAACGCCGGGAAGCTGCCCCAAAACTTTCCCTCGTACCCCGACCAGTTCACGAACACCTGGGTGCGGGGCAACATGAAAGTGCCCAACGATTCGACCAACCAGAGTCTCATCCAGCAAGGGATGCTATTTCCGTACGGCAACCAGGTCCCACTCTACCGTTGCCCGGCGGATCCCTCCCGAACGGGGGGCCTGCCGCGGTTGCGGAGCTACTCAATGAACAGTTGGATGGGCAGCCGTTACATGGAAACCGCTGGCGAGCAGGCCTACCGAACCTTCGTCCGGGACAGCGAGCTGGCCTTGGCGGGCCCAGCCAGGCTTTGGATGATCATCGACGAGCATGAACTCAGCATTGATGACGCTTGGTTTCTCGTGACGATGAACGACAGTCAGCCTTTCGCTAATTACCCCGCGACGCGGCATGCCCGGGGCTATCCCTTGGCCTTTGCTGATGGCCATCTGGAAGCCTATCACCTCCGGGACCCGCGCAGTGCCTTGCTCGGAACAGAGGGCGCACAGTTCAGCGCGTTCAACTCCGATTGGATACGCCTAAAACAGGCCACCACCTTTCCCTGAAGACACGCGTCACACGTGCTTTTGACTGATTCTCTCGGACGTAGCGCATGGGCGCTATTCGCCCCTTTTGAAATCCAACTTTACAACCGCTGGGAGGTTTGAGAGCCTGCCGAGATATGTTTAAGAAATTTCTGCCGTTCGCGATTATGCCGCTGCTGGCGGCGGGCTGTGCGACAGGAGCCAAATTTACTAACTTGACTCCCACTCAACAGGTTCGCACTACCAACAATCTTTACATGGTCGAGGTGGCCTTGGATAGCCGCCAGCAAACCCTTCGCTGGGACAGCATCCGCCCGCAAATCGCCGTCGGCTCCGAATACTATTCGATGCGCCCTACCAAGCTTATGAGCAACCGATGGGAGGGCCTGTTGCCGGTTCCCCCGGACGCCAGCGTCGTCCATTACCACTACAAGTTCGGTTTCGAGTACAACGCTTTCGGCAACCCCAAGACGGACAGCGCGGTATCGCGGGAATACACGCTGCGGATCCTGGACAAGCCCCAGTGAACCAAGCTCCCGGCCGATTACAAACAGCAATGGTCGAGACCCAATGCGTCGAATGAGATTGGGTGCGGCGAGGCGTTGCTTAGGCGGCGGCGGCGCGTGGCAGGTGGGGCAGGTGAGGTGGACTTGACTCCCTGTCTTGAGCTGGGGATTGTGGATCGCCTGTGCTGCCGTGTTTGCTCTTCGAGGATGACGATTTGCTGGCCGTGAACAAACCGGCCGGGTTGAATACCCACGCGCCCAGTCCCTACGCCGGTGAAGGACTTTATGAGTGGCTCCGGCATCGCGAGCCACGTTGGGCGAACCTGGCCATCATTCACCGCTTGGACAAGGATACGTCGGGCATAATCGTTTTTGCCAAAACGCTGCGGGCCAACCGATCCCTGACGCAGCAGTTCACGAACCGGACGGTGCGCAAGAAGTACCTTTTGCTCACTGATCGCCCGATTCAGCGACGGGAACTTACGGTCAAGAGCGCATTGGCGAGGGCCGGGGACAAGTATGTGAGCCGGCCCTTGCATAGCAGCGGCGATCGCGCGGAGACGTTCTTCCGGTTGGTCGAAAACACCGAACTGGGCAGATGGCTCGCTTCTGCCCCGGAACAATCCTTTTCAGCGCTTCCGCCGGCTTTGCGCGTGGGGTCTCATATCTTAGAAGCCGCGCCGCGCACGGGGCGCACGCACCAGATCCGAGTTCACGCCGCGGATCGGGGATTTCCCATCCTGGGCGACACCCTCTACGGCGGGACGGCGGCAGCGCGAGTGTATCTGCACGCGGCTGAGTTGGCGCTCTGTAAACCATCCGATGGGGAAGAATTGGTTCTCCGCGCGCCGCTGGACTGGGACGCGGACGCGTGCTTGCAGTTACGGGCTGCGTTGGTGGATCCGAAGATGACCGATGCCTGGCGGGTACTGCACGGCGGCAGTGATGGGTGGACCCGCTGGTACGTGGACCGATTGGGCGCCTATCTCTTGTCAGAGAGTGACCAATCGCTGAGCGAGGCGCAGCGGAAAGAACTGGAACGGCTGTGTAGGAAATTCGACACGAGAGGGGTTTATCATAAAATCTCGACGCGCCGCGCAAGCCCTCTAATCGCCGCGCCTACAGCCGATGATGAGGACGGAGCGGAAAGAGGATTAAGATCAGGATTAGGCGTGGGGGGACCAGAGCATGGCCTAGGGGAAGCGGCGCCGCACTATTTCGTCATCCGCGAAAATGGCGTTCAGTTCGAACTAAGCTTCCACGAGGGCCCATCGGTGGGAATTTTCCTGGACCAACGGGACAATCGGCGGCGACTGCTGATGCGCCATGTCGGGGCGGGTTTTCCTTTGTATGCGGATCAACGGGAAGCTGCGCCTGAAGTGCTCAACGCTTTCGCCTATACGTGCGCATTTTCGGTGTGCGCCGCCAAAGGCGGAGCGCGGACCACGAGCGTTGATCTGTCGAGAAAATATCTTGAATGGGGACAACGGAATTTCTCCTTGAACGGGATCGATCCAGCGGGGCACGAATTCCTCTACGGCGATGTGTTCGAGTGGCTGCGGCGCCTTGGGCGCAAGCAGCGGTCGTTCGACGCCGTGCTGCTGGATCCGCCGACGTTTTCTCGTTCGAAGACCTCCGGGGTGTTTCGCGCGCAAAAGGACTACGGGCGACTGGTGCGGGCGGCGCTGCCACTGGTCAAACCGGGCGGAGTATTGTTCGCATCCACCAATGCGGCGGGCTGGCCGCCCCAGGAGTTCCTGGCCATGGTCGAGGTGGCGATCCAAAGCGCTCGCCGCAAGGTCGTGCAGCGCCAGTACACGCCTCAGCCCCCGGACTTTCCCATCTCACGCTCGGAGCCGGCCTATTTGAAAACCGTGTGGGTGAGAATCGAGTAATGTCCACGGAGGCTCAGGCGGGCTGTTCGCGCTGGACCCAGGAAGTGGCGTAGTGAGTCAGTTCGGAGGAATTTTTCAGATTCAATTTGTGCTTAATCTGTTCCCGGTAATACTCGATGGTTTTGACGCTAAGATGCAGTTCCTGAGCGATTTCCTTGGTCTTCTTCCATTGGCCGATAAGTTGGAAGACTTCCATCTCCCGGTCGCTCAAGGTTTTGACGAGCGATTGGTGGATGTTAGTTTGACCCTTGACCTGCTGCTGGAGCATCCTTGTGCCCAAGGCTTCACTCACGTAGATGTTGCCCTTGAGCACTCGGCGGATGGCTGCAATGATCTTTTCGAGCGCTGATTCCTTCATCAGGTAACCCAGGGCCCCCGCACGAAAGGCAATCTCGGCGTAAATCGTTTCGTCATGGGCGCTGACCACCAGCACGGGCAATCCGGAATATTGCGCCTTGATGTTGCGCATCAATTCCAGGCCGCTGCTTTCCTTGAGGGAAATGTCGGCGATGACGAGGTCGGGCTTGAGGTTCGTGATGGCGGTGAGCGCGCGGGAGGCATCCTCCTCCTCGCCGCACACGATGAGGTCCTTCTCCTTTTCGATGAGTTGCCTGATGCCAAAGCGGGTGACCGCATGATCATCCACCAGGAGAATTCGTGTCCGAGCGTCCTTTGGCTGAGTTGGTTTGGTCGTGGGCATCGTCGTCTAATCAATTTGTATCAGCGTCCTGGCACAGGGCCTTCACCTCTCCGGCGGCCCTGGGCTCCGAGCCAACATGGGTTCATCCTGCATCAAAGTCCGCCTGGGCGCAATCTAATAACCTCGACGCGCTGCGCCCTAACTTGGGCTATTTCCATCCCTACATTGGGCTATGGGGGCGCGGCTTCTTGACGAGCGCCAAACTCAATTTAAACTCTGTTTATGTCATTTGAGATTGGTTTTGGAGGACGAAGTGGGGCACTCTGATCCGCGCATGCGAAAGCCCTCGGTCCTGGTTATTTTTCTGACGGTCTTTATTGACCTGGTCGGCTTCGGAATCGTGGTGCCCTTGGTGCCGGTGTACGGCCAGCACTTGGTGCCGGCGTGCGTCCAAGCGCCCTGGGCCCAAGGGCTGGTCATCGGTTTTGTGGTGGCGTCGTTTTCGGCCATGCAATTTGTGTTTTCGCCGATCTGGGGCCGGCTGTCGGATCGGCATGGGCGGCGACCCATTTTGCTCGTTAGCACGGCGGGCGCGTCGGCTTCCTACGTTCTATTCGCGTTGAGCGCCGGCTTGGCAACGCCAACCGCCTCGCTTGGCCTGTTGATTCTCTCGCGCATGTTCGCGGGGATGTGCGGCGGAAACATCACAGTGGCCCAGGCGTACATCGCTGACATCACACCGCCAGAGCAACGTTCCAAGAAGATGGGGCTCATTGGAATGGCCTTTGGGCTAGGGTTCATTTTCGGTCCCGCGATTGGGGGCTTGAGCCTAAAACACTTCGGCGGCGCCGGACCGGGCTGGATTGCGGCCGGCCTGTGCGCGGCGAACTTCCTGCTGGCCTTTTTCGTTTTAACCGAGAGCCTGAAGCCGGCTTCGGAGCACGTGCCGCCGCGTCCCCGGATGGCGCAGTGGTCACATACGTTGAGCCAGCCCAAAGTAGGACTGCTGGTGGTGGTATTTTTTCTTGCCACGTTCTGCTTTAGCTGTTTCGAGAGCACCTTGCCGTTGGTGGTGGGAGATAACTTCCACCTGGACTTCCGCACCAGCGAGACCTCTGCCAGCACGGTCTCCTATCTATTTGTTTATTGCGGTTTGATTGGGGCATTGGTCCAAGGCGGAGCGATTGGCCGGCTGGTAAAGAAATTCGGTGAACCCAAGCTCATCGCCATAAGCCTGGTGTTGACCGCAATCAGCCTGGGAATGATTCCGTTCATCAATGGCCACGCGCAGTTGTCCTGGGGTGTACTCCTGCGCGGTGAAGGCCACCCCTGGCTGCTGCTTTTGCTGGCCTTGGGCTTGCTGTCGGTCGGCAGCAGTTTGACCCGGCCGCCGCTTTTTGGGTTGCTCTCGAACCTCACGGCGGCGCACGAGCAGGGGGCGACGATTGGGGTGGCACAAAGCGCCGGGAGCCTGGCCCGCATTTTGGGACCGATTTTCGCCGCGACCCTGCTGCAGTTCTCAGCGCCGTTGCCTTACTTGACTTGCGCGGTGGTCCTGCTGTGCACAAGCGGTCTGGTTCTCCAACGGCTGTGCCGCGAAACGCAGCCTGCAGTTAGCGCCGATGCTGCCCGCCTCTCGCCGTAATGAGGATCATCACGGACGAGGCCTGTATTGGCTACGCGCATCCGGGCCATCCGGAACGGCCAGAGCGCATTAGCGCGACGTGGCAGAAGTTGCGCCGAGAAACCGAACTGCCTATCTCTTGGGGCAAACCGGCCGCGTGCGAGGAAGCCGCCATCCTGCGCGCGCATTCCGCGGAGCATCTCGACCGGCTCAGTGAGCCGGTGGATTTCGACGGTGACACGCCCTTTTTTCCCAAAATAGCGGAGCACGCTCGGGCCTCGGCGGGGGCGTCTTTGGCAGCGTTGGAAGCGGCGCGCAAGGGTGAGACGGTCTTCAGTTTGATGCGGCCGCCGGGTCATCACGCCACGCGGCAAAGGGCGATGGGTTTCTGCTATTTAAACAATGTGGCCATCGCCGCACTCGAGGCGCTGGCCACCGGTGCCAAGCGCGTGGCGGTCTATGACTTCGACGTACATCACGGAAACGGGACCGAGGCGATCCTGCTGGACAAGTCAGGCGCGGCGTTTTTTTCCATCCACCAATATCCCTGTTATCCCGGCACTGGTACGCGGAATGTGGGGAAGAATTGTTTCAATTACCCGGTGCCGCCCGCCACGCCGCGCCTCGAGTACCGCAGCGTTTTAGGCACCGCTCTAGAGCAGTTGAAGGGCTTTGCCCCGGATCTGGTAGGGGTGTCGGCCGGTTTCGATGCGTATGCGCGCGACCCTTTGGCGCAAGAAAGACTGGAAGCGGAGGACTTTTACTGGCTGGGCCAGTCCCTGCGCGATCTGGGTGTTCCGGTGTTCAGCCTATTGGAGGGCGGCTATAGTGAGGATCTGCCGGATCTAATTTTGGCTTACCTCAAAGGCTTGGATGGCCTGTGAGTAGCCTTTCTGTTGCGTCGGGTTCAGCAACAACGACAAATGCTCAATATCCGGGTTAAAGAGTGATCGGGGTTATTCTCCCCTCGTCGGCATGCCTGATTGTCCCTAACCCGACTTCGCGGATTCGAGGGGGGAGAACGCGAAAATGCCCCCAAATCGAGGCCCCGCCCCAAAAGGTCTTCACTACAAGGGCCTAGCTGGCCAGCGCTCCGGAAGCGGTGATTTTGGGCGGCGGC
>Ga0209517_10004436_pt1 | contig 18423 bp, 18 predicted proteins | sample PeaSoiMetSII2010_FD_187695 | JGI IMG/M metagenome (GOLD analysis project Ga0209517, IMG submission 187695) | Peat soil microbial communities from Weissenstadt, Germany - SII-2010 (SPAdes) (version 2) | ecosystem: Environmental > Terrestrial > Soil > Wetlands > Peat | place: Germany...
AGAGTTCGTCCACGTCGAGCGGCGATCCGGAATCTTCGGCTTTGCGTTCGGCATTGGAGATGGCGCTGCGCAGCACTTTTTCAATGTGCTTGGCGGCGCGCTTGGGCGTGAAGCGCAGCGATTGCAACGCATCCTGAGCCTTCTGCCCGCGAATAAGATCAATAACCAGGCGCGCCTTCTGCGGCGACATGCGCACGTGGCGCGCAATCGCGTGGGCTTCGATGGAACCGGGTTGTGTCAGTACGTCAGCCATAAATTATGCCTTCGGCGCTGGTGCTGCTGCTGGTGCTGCGCCGCCTCCTGCTCCTGCTGCTCCTGGCGCTCCCGCTCCCGGCACCAGACCGGCAGCCTTTTCCAGAGCCGCCTTGACGGCGTGGCCCTTGAATATGCGCGTGGGCGCAAACTCCCCGAGCTTGTGGCCGATCATCTGCTCGGTCACATACACGGGAATGAATTTCTTGCCGTTGTGCACGGCGATCGTGTGGCCAATCATGTCCGGCACGATCGTGGAGCGCCGCGACCACGTCTTCAAAACTTTCTTTTCGTTGCGCGCGTTCAGTGCATCCACCTTTTCGCGCAAGTGGCCATCCACAAACGGCCCCTTCTTCGTTGAGCGTGCCATTGCTTCTTTATTCCTCCACGCGGCGCAAACGGCCCCACTGGGCGTGCCGCATCTTTTTAAACCCACGCACCGGACCGGGCACACGGTGCGACCTCGGACAGAACGGACAAACAAAGCGCGTGCCCAGCGCATTCGGAATACGTTCCACGATCACCGCCCAGCCCGGCTTGCACAACTTGTACAGAACCGGTTCCGGCGGCGTGACCAGCTTGGGCACGGGTTTCACCACTGCTTTTAGGGCCGTCCGCTTGACGGCGCGTTTCACAGGCCGCGTCCGGCGTCCTGCGCTTCGTGTTGTTCGTGTCGCTCGCATGTTTTCGCCTCCTTAGCCCGCTCTGCCATCACAGGCCAGGATCCGCGTCTGTTGCTCGTCTTACCCTTGGCGCTCTCGTTCAGGATCGCGCCGTGTTCGTAACAGTTCCAAGTAATCAGTTTTCAGTTTTAAGTAATTCACCGCAAACTCGAAACTGAAAACCAACCACTCCGTCTTACCCCACTCCACCGGCTTACTGCCTGATACTTCCCACTTCGCACTTGCCCTCTGCCTCAGTCTGAAAACTTAAAACTGAGAACTGAAAACTTTTCTACTTCCGCCGTTGCACGATCATGCGGTCAGTGCGCTTGTTGCCGCGGGTCTTTTTGCCCAACGTCGGGAAAGCCCACGGCGTTTGCGGGTGATTGCCCTTGACGCGGCCTTCACCACCGCCGTGCGGGTGATCCACGGGGTTCATGGCCACGCCGCGAACCGTCGGCTTGATACCGCGCCAACGCGTGCGCCCGGCCTTGCCATAGGTTTCGTTTTCGTGGTCGAGATTGCCGACCTGCCCCACCGTCGCTTTGCAATCGATGGAGAACTTGCGAACTTCACCAGAAGGCATCTTCACCAGCGCGAAATCGCCTTCCTTGCTGAGGAGTTGCGCCGAAGCGCCAGCGGTGCGTACGGCCTGGCCGCCACGCCCGGGATACAATTCCAGGTTGTGCACCATGGTGCCGGGAGGGATGTGGCGGATCTTCAGCGCATTGCCCGGAAGAATGTCCGCGGTCTCTCCGGTGGAAACGGTGGCGCCAACTTCCAGTCCCACGGGATGCAGGATGTAGCGCTTGTCGCCGTCCGCATAGTGCAGCAAGGCGATGTTGGCGCTGCGGTTGGGGTCGTATTCGATGGCTTCGACCTTGGCGGGCACGCCTTCCTTGTCGCGACGGAAATCGACGGTGCGGTATTGCCGCTTGTGACCGCCGCCGCGATGCCAGATGACGATTTCGCCGTGGTTGTTGCGGCCGCCGGAGCGCTTTTTCGGCTCGAGCAGCTGCTTTTCCGGCGTCTGCTTGGTGATATGGCTCTTGTCAACCACCGTTATGAAGCGGCGTGACGCCGTGTATGGATTAAAGCTCTTGAGTCCCATCTCTGCCTCTATCTCCCAAATCTTTCCGCCAACCCGGCGGACTTCCGAACAACTCCAGGTCTACAGATTCTCCGCGTACTCGATCATCTTTTCGCCTTCGGCCAGTTTCACGTATGCCTTCTTCCAGTCGCGGCGATAGCCTTCGTTCTGGCCGCGGCGGCGCATCTTGCCGTGAAAATTGGCGGTGCGCACAGCGGCGACTTTCACTTTGAAGATCTGCTGGACCGCTTCCTTGATCTCCGTTTTGGTGGCGGCCGCGGAAACTTCAAACACCACGGTGTGCTGCAATTCCTTCACGCCGAGTCCCTTTTCCGTGATGATGGGACGGCGAATAATCTGATAGTGAGGGGCTGCCATGGCTTATCCCTTCCCCTTCTTCGCGGCCGGCTTTTTGGCCGCTGCGGTTTTCTTGGCCACGGGTTTTGCCGCTGCCTTAGGCGCCGCTTCCTTTTTCGGAGCGGGCGCGGGCGCAATCGTTTCCACATGCGGCGCTTCGATGGGCTGCCGGTCCGGATCAAGCGTGTGGCTCAAGCGCGCAATGGCATCCTTGGAAACCAGCAGGCGATCGTGACGCAGCACATCGTACGGCTGCAGAACATTGGTTGCGGTAAGCTTCACACCCTGCATATTGCGGCTGGCCAGTTCCAGATTACGGTTTTCGCCGTAGACCACCAGCAACGTGGTATTCGCGGCGTTCAGCTTGTCCAGCGCGGTGCGCAACGTCTTGGTCTTGTGCGTCTCGAGCGACCAGGTATCCACCACCGTCAATTTTTCTTCCGCCAGCTTTGCGGAGAGCGCCGAACGCAGCGCGCCCAGCACCATCTTCTTTGGCAGCGCATATGCGTAGGAGCGCGGCTTCGGGCCGTGCACGGTGCCGCCATGGCGCCACAGAGGCGAACGGATCGAGCCCACGCGGGCGCGCCCCGTACCCTTTTGCCGCCAGAGCTTGCGGCCGGCGCCGCTGACTTCGCTCTTATCCTTGGTCTTGGCGGTGCCGCTGCGGAGCCCGTTGAGGTACCACCGCGAAGCTTCGTGCAGCAGGTGTCGATTGATCTCGGCGCCAAAGACTGCGTCCGCCAGTTCGACCTGGCCGACTTTTTCGCCGTTTAAGTTGACTACGTCTACGACTGGCATTTTTTCTTCTCTCTTCATCCTTGCGAATCGATCGCGTTATCAGTTATCAGTGAAAAACCGGAATCAGACTGCTTTGGATCTCTGTGCTGCCCAATTCCTCCGCTCCGAAATCGCTCCTGCCTTGCACTCAAAACTTACAACTGAAAACTGATTACTCCCTCTACTTCGCCTTCTTTGCTGCTTTGTGGGCTTTGCGGATGAAAATGTACAGCCCGCTGGGCCCCGGGACCGATCCGCGCACCAGCAAAAGATTCTCGTCGGTGTCCACCTTGATCACTTTCAAGTTCTTCGAGGTGACATTGGCGTTGCCCATGTGCCCCGGAAAGTGCTGGTTCTTCCACACGCGCGACGGGAACGAACTGCCGCCGATACCGCCGGGCGCGCGATGAAACATCGAACCGTGCGTGGCGTCGCCGCCGGCATAGTGCCAGCGCTTCACGCCGCCCGCGAAACCCCGGCCCTTGCTGACGCCGGTAACATCCACGAGTTCACCCGCCTTGAAATTTTCCACCAGCACGCGGTCGCCGACCTTGGTTTCATCCTTGGATTCGGCGATGCGCACTTCCTTCAAAATCTTGACGGGCGCCACGTTGGCCTTCTTGAAGTGCCCGGTCATGGCCTTGTTTACGCGCTGCGGCTTGACGAATTCCACCAAGCCGAGTTGCGCGGCATCGTAGCCGTCCTTTTCCTTCGTGCGGCGCTGCACCACAACGCAAGGGCCCGCCTGCAACACGGTCACACCGACCAGGTTGCCGTCCGGGGCGAAGACTTGCGTCATGCCCAGCTTGATTCCGATAATTCCGTCGACAGACATGTTTTAGTCCTAAGTTATAAGTTCTCAGTTTTCAGTAAAGCGATCGAGAGGCTGGCTTTTTGTTCCAATGCCCTTTTTCGCGGCTGAAAACTAGTCACCGACTGCTGCGTTTCGTTAATTCCCACCTACCGCCCGAACTCGTTCCCGATCCTCAACTTGCCAGTGTCCCGGGTTCTCGTTCTTACTGACCACTGAAAACTTAATACTGATCACTGCTTTACTTCGCTGCGTGGCCGAAGGCCTTGATTTCCACGTCCACGCCCGGTGGCAGATCGAGCTTCATCAGCGCGTCCACGGTATCGGGTGTGGGTTCCAGGATATCGATCAGCCGCTTGTGCGTGCGCATTTCGAACTGTTCGCGCGATTTCTTGTCCACGTGCGGCGAACGCAGCACGGTCCAGCGATTGATGGTGGTGGGCAGAGGAATCGGCCCGGCCACGTCAGCGCCGGTGCGCTTCGCGGTCTCCACGATTTCCCGCGTGGACTGGTCCAGAATTCTGTGATCGTAAGCCTTGAGCCGGATGCGAATTTTGTCACCTTGTCTCATAAGATTACTCGATGATCTCCGCAACGGCGCCGGCGCCCACGGTGTGGCCGCCTTCGCGAATAGCGAAGCGCAAGCCCTTTTCAAGAGCGACGGGGGTGATCAGCGTGACTTCACAGCTCACGTTGTCGCCCGGCATCACCATTTCCACGCCGGTAGGCAGCGTCATGTCTCCGGTGACGTCCGTGGTGCGGAAGTAGAACTGGGGGCGGTAGCCGCTGAAGAACGGGGTATGCCGTCCGCCTTCTTCCTTCGTCAACACGTAGGCCTCAGCCTTGAACTTGGTGTGTGGCGTGATCGAGCCCGGCTTGCAAACCACCTGGCCGCGCTCGACGTCGTCTTTTTCCGTGCCGCGGAGAAGGAGGCCGACGTTGTCGCCCGCGATCCCTTCATCGAGAAGTTTCTTGAACATCTCCACGCCGGTGACTACTTTCTTCTGCGTCGCGCGGAAGCCCACGATTTCCACTTCTTCGGAGGTCTTCACCTTGCCGCGTTCGATTCTTCCGGTAACCACGGTGCCGCGGCCGGAGATGGAGAAAATGTCCTCGATGGGCATGGCGAAGGGCTTGTCCACATCGCGAACCGGCAATGGGACATTGGCGTCCACCGCGTCCATGAGTTCAAGAATTTTCTTTTCCCACTTTTCGTCGCCGTTCAGCGCCAACAGCGCGGAGCCGCGAATCACGGGAACGTTGTCGCCGGGGAACTGGTAGCTCTTCAGGAGTTCGCGAACTTCGAGTTCGACGAGTTCCAGCAATTCGGTGTCTTCCACCATGTCGCATTTGTTCAGAAACACTACGATGTAGGGCACGCCAACCTGGCGGGCGAGCAGAATATGCTCGCGCGTCTGCGGCATGGGTCCGTCGGTGGCGGCAACGACAAGAATCGCGCCGTCCATCTGCGCCGCGCCGGTGATCATGTTCTTGATGTAGTCGGCGTGGCCGGGGCAATCCATGTGCGCGTAGTGGCGATTCGCGGTTTCATACTCAACGTGAGAAACCGCGATGGTGATTCCGCGCTCGCGCTCTTCCGGCGCGTTATCAATCGAATCAAACGCGCGGAACAGTACCTTGGGATTATTTTTAGCCAGCACTTTCGTGATGGCTGCGGTCAAAGTCGTCTTGCCGTGATCGATGTGACCGATAGTGCCGATGTTTACGTGCGGCTTAGTGCGCTCAAATTTCTCTTTGGCCATTTCTGCCTCTGCTCCTTACTGCGAATTCTTAACAAAAACTAAAATCGTCCGTTACTTCTCCCCACGGGCTTTCTTGATCACTTCCTCGGCAATCGCGTTGGGTAATTCCGCGTAATGCGAGAAGTGCATCGTGAAATTCGCGCGGCCCTGCGAGCGGCTGCGCAAATCCGTGGCGTAGCCGAACATTTCCGACAAAGGAACCTGTACGCGGATGACGTGGGCACCGGCGCGCGTCTCCGAACCCTGAATCTGGGCGCGGCGCGCGTTCAGGTCGCCGAACACGGCGGCCATGTATTCCTCAGGCGTGGTGACTTCCACGCGCATGATAGGTTCCAGCAAAACCGGTTTGGCCTTGGTGCAGGCTTCCTTGAAACCAATGGAGCCAGCAATTTTGAAGGCCATTTCGGAGCTGTCCACATCGTGGTAGCTGCCGTCAATGAGGACCACAGCCACGTCCACCATCATGAAACCGGCGAGGCCGCCATTATCCATGGCTTCGCGGATGCCCGCTTCGATGGGTGGGATGAATTCCTTGGGAATAGCGCCGCCAAAAACCTTGTCAATGAAGAGGAAGCGGTGTTCCTTGTCGAAACGCCACTTGCCGCCCGAGCCCGCAATGGACTTGGCGAGTTCGTCGAGTTCGTCGGTGGACATCTCATGCATGTTTTCGTGATCGGCGCTGGGAAGCGGATGCACGACGAGTTTGCAGTGGCCGTATTGGCCCTTGCCGCCAGTCTGCTTGATGTACTTGCCATCCGCTTCGGCTTTGCGGCGAATGGTTTCGCGGTAGGCGACCTGAGGACGCCCGACATTGGCATCCACGCTGAATTCGCGCTTCATGCGGTCGACAATAATTTCCAGATGGAGTTCGCCCATTCCGGAAATGATGGTCTGACCGGTTTCCGGGTCGGTGTGCACGCGGAAAGTGGGATCTTCCTGCGCAAGGCGCGCCAGGGCCTGGCCCATTTTGTCCTGATCGGCCTTGGTCTTGGGCTCGACGGCAACGTCAATGACGGGCGCCGGGAAGGTCATGGCTTCCAGGACGACGGGCTTGTTTTCGTCGCACAGGGTGTCGCCGGTGGTGACGCTCTTCAAACCAACGCAGGCGCAGATATCGCCGGCGTGTACAGCTTCAATTTCTTCGCGCTTGTTGGCGTGCATCTGGAGCAAGCGGCCAATGCGTTCGCGGGTGCCCTTCGAGGAATTAAATACGTAACTGCCGGCATTCAGTACGCCGGAATAGACGCGAATGTACGTGACGTGCCCGACGAAGGGGTCGGACATGATTTTGAAAGCCAGCGCGGAAAAGGGTGCGTCGTCGGAAGCGCGGCGCAGGACCGTTTCGTCGTTATCGGGATTGATGCCTTCCAGTGGAGGAACATCGAGAGGCGAGGGGAGGTAATCGACAATGGCATCAAGAAGCGGCTGAATGCCCTTGTTCTTGAACGCAGAGCCCGCAAGCACGGGGACGATTTTCATCGAGAGCGTGGACTTGCGGATAGACTTGCGCATCTCCTCGACGGAGAGATTGCCTTCGGTCAGATACTTGTCCAGCACCTCATCGTCATGTTCGGCGATGTACTCGACAACCTTGGCGCGGTGGTCGTCATAAAACTTTTTGTCAATCGCGGAACCCTTCAAGGCAGCGGCAACATCGGGGCGGCCGGCAATAAACGCCGCGTCCCAAAGCTGGGAAACCGGGAAAATTTCGAATTTAGCGCCGAGAGTCTCCTCCAGCCACACAATCACGTTTTCCTCGAGGAAGTTGATGCAGCCGATGAAATTATCTTCGCGGCCGAGGGGAAACTGGAGGGGAACGGGATGCGCGCCAAGACGCTGGCGCATGGTGCGGATGGCGTGATCGAAGTCCGCGCCCATCTTGTCCATCTTGTTGACGAAGGCAAGACGCGGGACGTGGTACTTGTCCGCCTGGCGCCAGACGGTTTCCGATTGCGGCTGCACACCGGCAACGCTGTCGAAGATGGCGACGGCGCCATCGAGCACGCGCAACGAACGTTCCACTTCCACGGTGAAATCCACGTGGCCGGGGGTGTCGATGATGTTGACGCGATATTTCTTGCCGAAGCGGTCCCAACTGGCGGTGGTTGCAGCGCTGGTGATGGTGATGCCGCGCTCGCGCTCCTGCTCCATCCAGTCCATGGTGGCGGTGCCTTCGTCCACGGAGCCGATCTTGTAGGTCACACCCGTGTAATACAGGATGCGCTCGGTCGATGTGGTCTTTCCGGCATCGATGTGCGCCATGATCCCGATATTGCGGGTGTCTTCGAGTTTGAAAACGCGCGTCATGTTCCCTTGAACAGCCTTTTTCTCCCCAGAGCGATTGGCAACAGCTTCCGTCACGTCTAAATCCCTTCTAAAGTCCTACCAGCGATAGTGGGCGAAAGCCTTGTTGGCTTCGGCCATGCGGTGAACGTCTTCCTTCTTCTTGATAGCGCCGCCGCGGGAATTGGCCGCGTCGATCAGCTCGTCGGCGAGCTTATCGACCATGGTCTTTCCGGCGCGTTCGCGCGAATACTGTAAGAGCCAACGAATGGCCAGAGACTGGCGGCGGAAGGGATTCACTTCCACCGGCACCTGATAGTTGGCGCCACCCACGCGGCGCGTCTTGACTTCGACGAGCGGCTTGAGGTTCTCGATGGCCTTCTTGAAAATCTTCAGAGCGTCGTCGCTGGTCTTCTTGGCGACCTGGTCCATGGCGCCGTAGAAAACGCGCTGGGCCGTGCTCTTCTTGCCTTCCCACATCATCGAGCAGATGAACTTCTCGACGATCGCTTCACCGTAGACCGGGTCGGTCGCTTGCACCCGCCGGCTGACTATTCCTTTACGAGGCATCGCTCTTCTCGCTCCTCAAGTTCTAAGTTCTCAGTTTTAAGTTCCAAGTAAACCGCTCGTTCACCTACTACCTAGAACTTTTTGCGACCGTTGTCCGGCTTTTCGCTGGCTGCAATCTGCCGGGCCTTCGTTCACGATCGCCTTACTTAGTACTTAAAACTTATAACTGACAACTGCTTTACTTCGCCGCGGCGCCGGCCTTTGGTCGTTTTGCGCCGTACTTCGAACGTCCCTGCTTGCGATTCTCCACGCCCGCCGCATCCAGAGTGCCGCGCACGATGTGGTAGCGGACACCGGGGAGATCCTTCACGCGGCCGCCGCGCACGAGCACAATAGAGTGCTCCTGGAGGTTGTGGCCGACGCCGGGAATGTACGTGGTGACCTCGATGGCATTGGTCAGGCGAACGCGCGCCACCTTGCGGAGCGCGGAGTTCGGTTTCTTGGGGGTCTGGGTGTACACGCGAATGCACACGCCACGCTTTTCCGGGCAGCCCATCAACGCGGGCGACTTGGTCTTCGAGTAGATTCCCTCTCTACCCATGCGAATCAGTTGCGAAAACGTCGGCACAGTCGTTCCTCGTTTCAAAAAGTTTTCAGTCGTCAGTTTTAAGTTATAAGTTCAGAAGAACTGCCTTCCGACTTACAACTTGAGACAAATGACTTAAAACTCTTTCCAGCGCGCAGACAAATTTACGGACTCTCACATTGCGCGCATACAAAAACGCGAGAGCACACACAGATGCTGAAAGGTGTACTGCGAATCCGGAGATACCAGCAAGAGACTCCGCACGCACTCCAAGAGGCTAGCGATCAGCTCTTGGTTCCGAATCGGAGAGGCTTACTCGGCTTTTCGGGGCTGGCGCCCCATTCCGGCCGCTCTTCTGTCCCATTCCATCGAGCTTGTTCCGGGACCGAAGAATTCCCTTCCAACCAACCACCCCCGAAAAGCGAGATGGCCTACTGCTCGGGTGAAATACCCCTGACAAAACATAAAGTATAGAGAAGACAGAGAGTTCTGTCAAACAGGATTCGCCACAGGGCCGGAGAAAAAGCTGTGGAAAAGTGCGAAGTGGCCCCCCGGCTGCTCTAAGGGCTGCAACCGTCAGCTCCAGAAGCACCCGGAAAGAAGCATGGTCCTCTGGCTGATTCAGATCCTAACGTACTTATAATCAATTAGTTGTGGACGGAGAGGGCTCTGCGCCCAAGTCGCCGAAAGACCATAGACCGAAGGCTTTCAGAGTATCGTATTCCCCCTTCTCCCGGAGCATTTTGGCGGTCCTCTCGGGGGGCCAGGGCGAGGCCAGGCGCTGCGGGCGGTCGGCAACCCAAAACGCGGTCAGGGCAACGATTGTGGCGTCTTGCGCGAGCACATCAGGTTTGACGGCTTCGAGCGCGTCCGCCGCGGAATGATTGGTGTATTTGTAGTCGGGAGAATCCTGATCGAGGTTGATCCCCGGTAAACCGGCAATCGTAAAGGGCAAAGTGTCCGTGCCGATTTCGATTTTGTCGGTCAGCTGAATTTCACGAATGTCGGCGAGCGATTGGAGGAACGGCTCGAACGCCGGGACGAGGTCGCTGCGGCCACCGAGTTGAAATTCCTTGATGGGGCCCTGGCCCAGATCAAGCACAACATCGCCCAAGTGATTTTTCATTTCGTTTTCATGCTGCTTGACGTAAGCCAAAGAGCCGAGTAGGCCCTGCTCTTCGCCAGTGAAGAGCACGAAGCGAATGGTGCGGCGAGGACGTGCGCCGGATTTGACGATGGCGTCAGCCGCGCCGAGAACGCTGCAGGAGCCGAAACCGTTATCGGTGGCGCCCTGGCTGAGATCCCAGGAATCGAGATGCGCGCCGACGACGAATATTTCTTCGGGATGTTCGCGGCCGGGAATTTCTCCGACGACGTTAGCGCTTTCGACAGGGCCGTTGGTGAATGTGTTTTGCACATTGATGCGCACGCGCACGGTTTTTCCGGCGTCGAGAAAACGCTCCAGTTGGCCCTGGTCTTCGCGGGTCATGTCCACCACAGGAATCGCGAAATCCGCGGCAAAACCGAGGATTCCCGTGTGTGTCAGGTGCATGCCTTCGGCTTTGAAACCGCCCTGGCCGCCGATCACAGCGACCGCGCCGGCTTGATGTGCGGCGCGCAGGAAATCGCCGAACTGCGCAAAGATCAGGTCGAAGCCTTTTTTCGGGCGGCCCTTTGGCATCATCAGGACGATTCTTCCGCGAAATTTGTTGACGCTGCGGATTTCTTCGTCGAGATCGAAAAGATTCGCGGTGACCACTTCGGCTTCGACGCCATTCGCGGGCGTGGAACCCGTCCAACCCATTGCATCAATTGACAACGGATGACGAATCGGGGAGAGCAGTTCGGCTTCGGCCTTTCCGCGCGTCCAACCTTTCCACATGGACCACTTTTCCGCGTGGACATTTTGCAGGCCGATGGCCTTCATCTTGGCGATGCCCCAGTCAATGGCCTTTTGTCCGGAGGGGGAGCCGGTGACGCGCGCGCCGACTTCATCGCTGAGTTCTGTGAGGTAGTCGAAGGCGTGCGAATCCATGGTGCCTTCGCCGGCGATTTTGACGAGGGCGGGGAGCGTGCCATCTTGCTCGGGGCCTTGTGGCTTGGCGGCGAGTTTGGATTGCAGGCAAGTAGCCGACAGCGTGACCATGAGGACGATTCTCAACGCTGGAATCTTCATCCGCACTCTCCATGAAGCTCTTGAAGATGAAACGCAAAGAGATGATTTTACCATGCTGTTAGACGCGGACGGCGCGCGGGCGGTTTGTCTGTTTCCAGCTAGATGTGAGCGAAAGGTGTCGTGCCTGAGGCGCAACGTGGAACGCGGCGGTGCTTTACGGGCGGCGCGGAGCCTCCTACACTTGCAGCGTGACACGCGTACACGATCGATTTTGCGCTTTAGTGCTGCTGACAGGCTTGCTGGTGGTGATGAGACCGGTCTTTGCACAGGATAGCGGGCAGAAGCCTGCCGAGGCCGCGGAGAAAACGGCCAAGGAAAAGGGTGCTCCGCCGGGGAAGAGTGCCGACAAGCCGGAACTTCCCTTCCAAATACAACTGCTGGAAAGCCACATCCGGTTTGAGAACAATGGCGATTCGCGCAAGGAAGTTCACACCATCGTCAAGATCAACGACATTCTGGGGGCACGTCAATTTGCGCGGCTGACGTTTGATTACAACCGCGCGTTCCAGCAGGTGGAGATTCCGCTGGTGCGCATCAGCCACGCGAATGGCGGAACCAGCGAAGTTCTGCCGAGCGCTGTGGCGGATGCCGCGAATCCGGCAGTAGAGAAGTTTCCCGCGTATCAGGATGTACGAGTGAAATCCGTACGCATTCTCGGGCTGCAGGAAGGCGACACGATTGAGTATCGCGTGATCACAACGACAACGAAGCATCCGCTGGCCCCGGATTTCTGGCTGGAGCATACGTTTGACCGCTCGGGGCAGGTGCTCCAGGAAATCTATGAACTCGATCTTCCATCCTCGCGTCCGGTGCAAGTTGCTATTTCACCTTCCTCTCCGCCAGCGAAACAAGACCAGAATGGTCAAGACGACTCTGTCCGTATGCTGTACCTGTGGAACCTTTCTGCGAGTACCCCCTATGCCAGCGGCTCAGCGGCGGAAAAGACCGAACCTGATGTCGTAGTAACTACCTATTCTTCGTGGGAAGAATTAGCGGCCTGCCTAGGGGAGCAGCTGATACCGAACCAGGATGTCGTGAACGCGCTTTACCCAAAGGCGAAAGAAATTGCGCGAGACGAAACGCGATCGGCCAGGTGGATTGCTCCGCTGTACGATTTCGTTTCGCAAAAGATTAGAACGATTGATCTCCCTTTGGGTGCAACCGGATTTAGGGCAAGGTCGCCTGCAGAGGTTTTATCTTCCGGGTACGCAACGCCGGAAGACAAGTTCATGTTGTTCGCTGCACTCGTCAAGAGCTGCTGCGCTGTGAATGCCGGGCTGGTTCAGACGGCCGAGGCGATTGCAGTGGCGGGAATGCCAAGGCCCGACGTTTTTGATCACCTGCTTTCAAGATCCGGCAATTTTTCGCCAGGTGTGTGGATGGACTTGAATCTCGAGGTCGCCCCATTTGGAATGATCCCTTCCCAATTTCGGGGAAAACGAGCGCTTCTGGTTGAGCCGGGGTTAAACGAATGTTGGTCTCAGATTCCCGAAGAGCTGCCGTTTCTCGGATCTCAAAAGGTTGCTGTCGATGGAGCACTTACCGACCGCGGGCAATTGGAAGCCAAGGTTAAGTACGTGCTGCGGGGGGACAACGAACTGCTGCTGCGGGTGGCGTTTCACCAGACGCCGAAGGAGAGATGGAAGGATGTGGCGGGGCTGCTGGCGATTTCGGATGGGTTTCGGGGGCAGGTGACGAGCGTGAACGTTTCGGATCCGATGGAGACGAAGGATCCGTTCACCGTGGAATACGAGATTACGCAGGCGAAATTCGTGGACTGGTCGAAGAAGACCGTGCGCATTCCGGCGCTGTTGCCGCAGATTGGATTGCCGGATCTGCCTGCGAAAACGGATGCGGGAGAATCGGCGCATGTGATTGAATTGGGGACGCCGCTGGATGTGGATACGCGGATGACGCTTAGGTTGCCTGCAGGGGCAAAAGTCGAAGCGCCTGCCGGGACTTCCGTCACGCGGGACTATGCGACATTTTCTTCCAAGTACAGCACGGCGGCCGGCACGGTGACGGCTTCACGGCGCGTGAATTTTGTGATGCGGGAAATTCCCGGAGATCGGGCGATAGACTACAACGCCTTTGTGCGCGCGGTGCTGAGCGACCAGGCACAGATGATTACTTTGACGCGCGAGGCGGTCGAGGAAAAGAAATAAGACGAAAGAGGGCAGGTGACTTTAGATCGTCGGAGCCCACCCTTTGCATAAAGCAAAGGCGCAAAGGATGGGGCACCCTCAAGTATGTGAGATTCGCTTGGCGCGCTCGACGTTGGGGAATAGAAGTAGACGGGGAAGAGGGGCCGTGGCGTTAGATCGGCAGAGCCCACCCTTTGCATGAGGCAAAGGCGCAAAGGATGGGGCACCCTCAAGTACGGCGTCGATTTGGCATAACAGTAGGAGCGCAAAAAGAAGCTACTTGATTTCCATCACTTCTTTTTCTTTGAGGGCGGCGAGGTCTTCGATTTTTTTGGTTTCGGCGTGGGAGACCTTATCGAGTTCTTCGAGGGCGCGCTTCTGTTCGTCCTGGCTGATCTTCTTGTCCTTTTCCAGCTTGTCGATGGCTTCCTTGATGTCGCGGCGAATGTTGCGGACGGCGGTGCGGTGATTTTCCAGGGCCCGGTGTACGAGTTTCACCAGTTCCCGGCGGCGCTCTTCGGTGGGAGAAGGGATGGGGATGCGCACGACTTTGCCATCGGTGGCGGGATTGAGGCCGAGGTCGGAGGCGCGAATGGCCTTGTCAATCAGCGGCACGGCACTGGGATCCCAAGGCGTAATCATCAACATACCTGCATCGGGGATGGTGATGTTGCCAAGCTGGTTCACGGGCATGGGCGTGCCGTGATAATCCACGCGAACATGATCGAGAATGGCGGCATTGGCGCGGCCGGTGCGGACGCTGGCCAGCTCCTTGCGAAAATCATCAACGGCCTTTTCCATGCGGGTTTTTGCGGCGGCGAAGGCTTCTTTGGTGCTGGAAATCGTTGTCATTGTGTCTTTCCTCTGTGGAATACGTGCCCGTGGATTTAAGGATATCAGTTATCAGATACCAGTTATCAGTTTCAAGCAAAACCCAGCAATCAGAGTTCTCAGTGATCAGTTTTAAGTCTTCAGTAAAGCGCTGCCCAACCCGCACGGCAGATTCGCGACTGATTTACTCAAAATTTGATGCGGAGCACCCGTCCTCCCCAGGTAAAGGGAAATCCAACTTGCACCGCTGGATCCTGGACTGCCTTACTGACAACTTAAAACTGAGAACTGAAAACTCGTCCTAAGACGCCGGCATGACCGTTGAACCGACGCTCTCGCCGAGGACGGCGCGGCGGATGTTGCCGGGCTTGTGCATATTGAAAATTTTGATGGGCATGCCGTTGTCCATGCAAAGCGAAATGGCCGTGGCATCCATGACTTTCAAATTCTTGTGCAGCACTTCGCGATAGGAGATTTCCGCGAAGAACTTGGCGTCGGAGACCTTCTCCGGGTCGGCATCGTAAATGCCATCCACGCGCGTGGCTTTCAGGATCACGTCGGCCTTGATTTCCATGGCGCGCAGGGCCGCGGCCGTGTCCGTGGAGAAATAGGGATTGCCGGTGCCCGCGGCGAAAATAACGACGCGCGCTTTTTCCAGATGGCGAATGGCGCGGCGGCGGATGAAGGGTTCGCAGACCTGATGCATTTCGATGGCGCTCTGCACGCGGGTATGCACGCCGATTTTTTCGAGGGCATCCTGCAGGGCCAGCGCATTCAGAACGGTGGCGAGCATGCCCATGTAATCGCCGGTGGCGCGATCAATCTCAAAACCTTTTTGACGCGCGCCGCGAAAAATATTGCCGCCACCGACCATGATGGCGATCTGCACACCCAGCCTGTGGACTTCGCGGAGTTCCTTGGCGATCTCGTAAATGGTTTGGCCGTCGATTCCAAAACCTTGCGGGCCCTGCATGGATTCGCCGGAAAGTTTCAGTAGAATGCGGTGGTACGCGGGACGTTTTCTGGGAGATTTTTTTGCGGTTTTTGATTCGCGTGCCATGTATGTCCGTCCATTCCGAGGGAAACCAAGGCGATTGTAACAAACATCCGGGGGGATGGCCTAGGATTGCGGGCGCAAATTACCAGTGGCTGCGCAGCGATGCATTGGACAGCGGGCGAAAGTTCCAAAAGGGGGCAGAAGGAAACGCCATGGGGAATCAGGGACGAGCAACCTAAGACCAAGGTAAAAAATCTAACCTGGGCCACCCCAACCCAAGAGCACAGTCAGGAGTGACTGTGCCACAAGAAGCGGAATTAGCCCGCGGTAGCGGGAGCCTCCTCGGCGGCATTATTGGTTGCGGCGGTGCTGACTTCACCAACTTTGTAGCGGGAGAAGCGGCGGATGGCGATGTTCTCGCCGAGATTGGCGATCGCCTGGGCGATCATCTCGCCGATGGTCTGCGTTTCGTCCTTGATGTAGTGTTGTTCGTAGAGACAAGTTTCCTCGTAGAACTTTTCCATTTTGCCCTGGACGATCTTCTGAATGACGGGCTCGGGCTTGCCGGTGGCGCGCGCCTGCGCCATGTAAATCTCTTTCTCGTGCTCGAGCATTTCCGGCGTCACATCCTCGCGGCGAACATAGCGGGGATCGACGGCGGCGATATGCATGGCCACGTCGTGGCAAAGCGTCTGGAACGCCTCGGTGCGCGCAACGAAATCACTTTCACAGTTGATTTCCACGATCACGCCGATCTTTCCGCCGGCATGAATGTAGTGGCCAATCAGGCCTTCGCTGGCTTCGCGCGTGGCCTTCTTGGCGGCCGCGGCCTGGCCCCGTTTGCGCAGGACGTCGACGGCCCTGGCGATGTCCCCATTGGTTTCGACAAGCGCGGCACGGCAATCGCTGAACCCGGCACTGGTAAGTTCTCTGAGTTCCTTTACGAGCTTAGCTGGAATATCCATGACAGGTTTCGTTGTACTCATCCTTTTTTTTAGTTCTAAGTTGTAAGTCGTCAGTTTTAAGTATGACCTTCCGACTCATTACCTAAAGGCGATAACTTGGAACTTCCTTTCAAGAGTGCGCCCGCCCCTGCCCTCCACTTCGTTCCGGATAAAAGGCAGCCGCCACAAAACTCTCTAATGCGCAATTGCGAGTTCTAAGTCAATCAGGGTGCTGTGAACTTATGACTTAGAACTTATCACTGAAAACTTTCAAAAATGGCCCGGCGTGAATGGAGCGCACAGCGCCGGGCCGGAGAAATGGAAAAGCCACGCGCGGCTCTTAGCTCTTTTCCTCTTCGGGCGGCACGGTAGCTTCGGCGACGGCCTCGGTGAAGGCTTCGGTGCCTTCGACGAAATCGCCTTCCTGCTTTTCGTACTGCTCGTAGGCGCTGGTGTCGACGTAATCCACGCCGGCCTCGTGAGACTGGTCGGCAGCGAGTTTCTGGTCGGCCACCTGAGACTGCTCGTAAAGGGTTTTGCCTTCGGCGACGGAATCGGCAATCTTGGTGGTAAAGAGGCGAATGGCGCGCAGCGCGTCATCATTGCCCGGGATGATCCAATCCACCATGTCCGGGTCGCAATTCGTATCCACGACGCTGACCACGGGAATGCCCATGCGGCGCGCTTCCTTCACGGCGATTTCCTCGGCGTTGGAATCGACAACGAACATGGCATCCGGAAGCTGGGCCATATTCTCGATGCCTTCAAGATTCTGGAAGAGATGCTTCATTTCGCGGTCCAGGCGCGCGCGCTCCTTCTTGGAGAGCTCCACCATGCGGCCGTCTTCGGTCATGGCCTTCAGGAGCTTCAGGCGCTTGATGGACTTCTGCAGCGTGGACCAATTGGTCAGCGTGCCGCCCAGCCAGCGGTGATTCACGAAATACGCGCCGCAACGCTTGGCTTCCTCGGAGATGGCTTCCTGGGCCTGGCGCTTGGTGCCGACAAACAAAACGGTTCTGCCCTGCGCGGAAATGTCGCTGACAAAGCGGCTGGCTTCGCGGAACATTTTCAGCGTTTTCTGGAGATCGATGATATGGATGCCGTTGCGCTCCCCGAAAATATATTCCTTCATTTTGGGGTTCCAACGACGCGTCTGGTGGCCGAAATGAACGCCGGCCTCCAGCAGCTCCTTCATGGTGATTTCAACTGCCACTATTCCTCCTTAGTAGATGGCTGTTTTTCGTGCAGGCTTGGCCACCCGAAAGTGACCGCATCCTGCTCCGCAACAGCTTCTTGCCGGCGTCCTTGCCGGCCGTGATCTTGGGGCCGCAGCTTGCGCCATGGCCCCAGAGCTCATGAATTCCTTGCCAAGCACCCGGGTTGAGATCCTTCGGCGCACAAACAGCGAGCGCCTCAGGATGACAACGCAAGCCAAGCGATTACCGCTTGGTGAACTGGAAGCGCTTGCGTGCGCCCTTCTGGCCGTACTTCTTGCGTTCCTTCATACGGGAATCGCGGGTGAGAAAGCCATTCTTGCGAAGAGCGGGACGCAATTCCGGGTTGAAGAGGCTGATGGCGCGGGAAAGTCCCATGCGAACAGCTCCGGCTTGCCCGCCGACGCCGCCACCCTTGGCCGTGGCGACAACGTCCACCTGTTCGGCGATGCTGCTGAACTTGAGCGGTTCGGTGGCGTCGTGACTCCAGGCGTGATTGGGAAAATATTTATCGACTTCGCGGCCGTTCACCGTGAACTTGCCGGTGCCGGCGCGCAGAAAGACGCGCGCCACGGATTCCTTGCGGCGTCCCGTGCCGAGAAACCAATTTTTTGTGCCCACTACAACGGGCGTTTCCACTGTACTCAATGCTCCTCCTCGAAAAGCTGTTGGGCGAGACTACTCCGCGTAGTCGCGTCTACTTCACGTCCGGATTGCTCCCACCTAAGGCACCACTTAGAGAGGAACACCTACGTGCGGAAAACCAGAATCGGGCCCCAGCTTCGCCGGGACCAAACTCAAAGCGAAATCTGCTGCGGCTTCTGCCCGGCGTGGCGAGCCAGACCGGCTTCATCGCGGTAGACACGCAATTTCTTGGCACGGCGTGCGCGCAATTTATTTTTGGGCAGCATGCCGAGAATGGCTTCGCGAATGATCCACTCGGGCTTGCTCTCGCGGATGCGCTTGGCGGGCACTTCCTTCAAACCGCCGGGATAGCCGCTGTGCGAGTAATATATTTTCTGATCG
>Ga0209517_10004439_pt1 | contig 18413 bp, 21 predicted proteins | sample PeaSoiMetSII2010_FD_187695 | JGI IMG/M metagenome (GOLD analysis project Ga0209517, IMG submission 187695) | Peat soil microbial communities from Weissenstadt, Germany - SII-2010 (SPAdes) (version 2) | ecosystem: Environmental > Terrestrial > Soil > Wetlands > Peat | place: Germany...
CCGAAGCTGCGCCTGAGCAGGAGGATTCATCAATATCGAGCAATGCCTTTACAGCAGCAAGCCGATTTAAGGTTGGACTAAACCCCCCGTGGGATCAAAGCTTTGAATTGCGACATTTGTGGACGAACGATCGTAGGGCAAGCCTTCAGAGTAAAGGTTGAAGGAGCTAAAATGCTCGTATGTAACCATTGCCAAGCATTAGGGAAACCGTACGCTGAAGAATCTCCTCCCCGCCCTCCCGTAACAATCGCTCCCCGAATTATACCCAGCACAACCAGAATCGCTCCCAGACACATACCCCGTCGAACTCCAGAAATTCCGAAGGGCTTGGATGATGTCGACATCGCTGACGACTATGGGAACAAAGTAAGGCGCCATCGGATGAAGCTTGGATTATCTCAAGAAGATTTAGCCGGCCGAGTTAAAGTCAAAGTCTCAGTAATTCAGAAAATTGAAACAGGAAAAATGACTCCAGATCTTCGATTGTGCCGAGACTTGGAACATGAGCTGAAAATTAAGCTAGTAACTCCTCACGAAGCTGAAGACGCCAAAGTGCCGAAAACCGAAGTCCCCGAAGGAGTAACTTTGGGAGACATAATTCACGTTAAAAGAAACACAAAGCCTGACTTAACAGATTAATTCTCAATAATCCTTTTCCCATGCTCAGTGGGAAGAATCGTTAACTTCCCATCCGCAAATTGTTTCCCGAGGCTATGATCGAACAACCAATCCAAGAAGATTCCAAGCGCACTTACTTCACTTATCGGCTGATTCGTAACCGCAACATTCCAGTCGGCCAAATGATACAATTCCGCCGGCACCTTCTCAGCCCCAACAACAATCATCTTATCACGTCGCGATTGTCGGATAGCGCGAATTATTTTCGGTAGGGGAAGACCATACGCGGTCAAATGAATTACAACGCCACCGGACCTCTTCCATTCAGCAATCAAAGGCCGCCAAGGCATACCGCTCTCAACTGAAAATTTGCCTCCAAAATCCTCGGTAACACGTGTTATCGTCTCGACAAGTTGACCATCATGAGTATCCGCAACCAGCACCGCATCAGCTCCCAGTGCCCTTGCAGTCAAACAGACATGCGTGGTAATGCGATGATCTCGAGGAATCCTATGCCCAAGACGCAGAACAACAACCCTACCATGTCTTAGGTCCAAGGAAAGACTTACCGTGTCTTCACTATCAAGTAGATTCCGATAAGAAAAATCAAGCTTCCCAAAAGCTCCATGACACCAACCTGAAAATAGACAGGAGCGGGAGTACCGCCTTCCGTCACGAAAGTTGAACCCGCGATATCGATCATCGAGCCAGCGAAGAACAGGATGAAACCGAAAGTCGCTAAAGTCTCTTTCATCTTTCGCGGCCCGGAAACGCTACCCCTTCACCTTCGTATAAAAAACTTGCTCGCATAAGCGGACTTTCTTTGATAAAGGATTAATGCAAAGACCGCTTCTTAGATCATATCCACGGTGATCCTGTGTCAGTACTTGATGAGGAACTGATTAAAATCGCTAAACTCTTCGGCGGCGACGAGGCAATTACGGTAATCAAGAGCCTTAAGAAACTTGGCGAAGGCACAGACGAAATCATTGCCAACGACTGTGCAGTGAGACTGAATACAGTTCGGAAAGTTCTGTACAAACTATATGACCACGGCCTCGTTTCCTGCACCCGAGTCCGAGACGAGAAGACAGGTTGGTTCATATTTTATTGGCGACTACAACCCGATCAACTCGACGCATTCATTCGAAGCAGAAAGAAACGTGCCTTGGACAAACTAAAGACTAGACTCGATTACGAACGTAATCACACGTTTTTCATCTGCAAAACAGACATCGACATGCGAGTACCCTTCGAAGAAGCTATGGAGACATCGTTCAAGTGCGCTAAATGCGGAAACCAGTTAGAGAGCCTTGAGAATGCTGAAATCGTCTCTGTACTAGAGTCAAAGATAGAGAGACTAGAGGCTGAACTCAGCAGATAGAGACGGCATGAAAGTTACACTCCTGCAAAGAAGAGGCCGAACATCAACAACCGCCTTCACGACAACCCTCCAAAACAGCCTCTCCAAATTGAAGGGAAACCTATCAATAAAATGGGAATTAACCGAACTCTCACCACACGGCTGGGCGACCATAGATATTCAAGGCGCTGACCAAGAAATCTTCCAACAACTCATAAAACAAAAATTTCCCGTAGCAAACTCGAACTTCCAGACAATCGAAAAACACGGAGTATACGCCGGCCAGATAACTCGATTCAATCATGATCTCGAGGTTGACATAGGAATCGAGTTTCCCGATCAAGTAAACGTAACCGTGAGGCTTAGCTCACTCCGAGCTCAATTAACTGAAGGCAACCCTAGCTCAGTAAAGGAAATTCAGGAAACATACTGCCTTTTTCCCGGAAGCAAAGTTGATGTCCGAATAACGATGATCAGCCACGACGAACCGATTCTAACGGGATGGCTAGCCGACTCACAGGCCGAATTATTTTCCAACTGGATTAGATCTGGCCTAGACCGCATCATGATATTCAATTGCACCGTAGAACAACTCGATTACGCAATTCGTGAAACGAGGCTCGAAAGAGATATTGTAGCAGTCGAATCCCTAACCCTTACAACACACGTAGTCTCATGTAAACTCGGAACAGACGGAGTGGGGTTAATACCCAAATTAGGCGGCCTGCTTCGCAAAAGCGAAATAAAATTATTCATCCCAAAACGAGTACTAACGCTAAGTCGTAGCTGGTAATCAGATATCGACAATCACTGGAGACTACTCAAAGTCAGTTACTCATCCGCAAATCAAAACTTAGCTCTAGAAGAATCATTGTTCTCATGCACTGACTACCAATTTCAGCCAACGATACGATTCTGGATAAACCCTCCATCCGTCATCGTCGGACGCTTCCAAGCAGTGAAGTTAGAAGTGGATACGAGTCTGTGCACCAAGCATGGAATCGCAATCGTTCGCCGTTTCACAGGTGGCGGCGCCGTCTATCATGACGAAGGTAACCTTAACTTCACAATACTCAACCGACGGCAAGGCGAATCAGTTACAAAGTTACATGAAATCAATTCATCCTACATCATCGCCGCATTGAAGAGTATGGGGTTACAAAGCAAATGCGTCCTTCCCAACTCCGTTTACCTCGGGGACAGGAAAATTTCGGGAGCAGCATGCGCGCTGAACTCACATCACGCCCTCTGGCATGCGTCCATACTAGTATCCACAGACACAACCACACTGAGGCAAGTGCTTTCGCCAAGCCGCGAAACAATCGAGTCAAATTTCGTTCGGAGCAAATGGCGTCCAGTCACCACCCTGAACGAACACCTCTCGAAACCGATTAACGTCGAAGAATTTTCGCTCCAACTAACCCGCTCAATCCGGCGTTTCATGGGGGTTGACCTACAACCCGGTCATCTTTCTGAAACTGAAGAAGAGATGTCTCGTACACTCTATGATCGAAAATACGGTCTTAGCCGATGGAATCTTCATGGCACAGTTGAGAACGACGCAAAGGGTGAGTAGCTCACACGACTATTGCCGTATGAGTTCTCTCAACACCCTTCACAGATTGAATCTTCCGTATGACAAGCTCCGATAGGGACGTCATGTTCGATAGCTCTAGGTAAGCGATCACGTCGTAGACTCCCGTAACCGCGTGTACCATTTTAACTCCACGAACTTTAGCAATTGCTTTAGCGACAGTTCGCGAGCGTCCCAACTGGGCCTGTACCAAAACGTATGCTTTGACTACCATGCCAAACACCACTAATGACTGTATTTCAGAGGTACCTAAAACCTGCGGTTCACCGGAAACATTACAAATACGGCCTGACCCGGACCGATTACGCTTTAGCTTCAATCGGCACTAATTTTGTCATTAATGTTTCTGGTACACTCGGTTTATGTCGATTGCAATAATACTCTATCTTATCAAACAATTCAACACGCCATTCTGCATGGCGCCCGCATAATGAAACGTTACAAATCAAGTCGTTTAATTCTATCTTGTCGGAGCTCATGGATGCTCACCTAGCTGAAACGGATAGTTTTTCTAATCTCTTTTGGTCTGTCTGGGGTAGCTCGCTATTGGGATTGAAAATGGACCTGTTGCAAGTTAACAATGTATCAAAAGGCTTCGGCGAGCTGAAGGCAGTCACCGACGTAAGCTTCTCAGTCGAGAGTCGCGAAGTCGTAGGATTACTGGGCCCAAATGGGTCTGGGAAGTCCACTATGATGAAGCTGACAGTGGGAGTCTTGAAACCCGACGCCGGCACGATCCAAATGCTGGGATCAGACGTTGCGTCTAACCCGACGAATGCTAAAATGAACGTCGGTTTCGTGCCGGAGAGCCCTCGACTCTACGAATTCCTTACAGGGATAGAGTATCTCGACTTTGTTGCTGAACTATACGGTCTAGATCGCACCGTCAAGCAGGATCGGATCTCGGAGTTCCTCAAAGCTCTGGATTTGGAAGGTCGAGAAAATGAGCTCATTCACGGTTACTCTCAAGGCATGAAACAGAAGCTCGCGATTATAGCCGCAATGCTGCATCGACCCAAAATTCTGGTGCTCGACGAACCACTAAATGCTCTGGATCCGAAATCAGCCAGAATAGTGAAAGAACTGATTCACAAATTCAGAGATGAAGGCGTTCCCACAATCTTCAGTACGCACGTATTGGAAATTGCTGAAGCAATCTGTGACAGACTCATTATAATGTACCAGGGCAGAATTATAGCCGAAGGGACAGCAGAACAGCTGAAAACGAAAGCAGGCTCAACAGGTTCTACTCTTGAAGAAGTGTTTCTCAAACTTACGGGTACCTCGGACACCCGTGAAATCGTAGAGGCACTCTGGAGATGAGAACAAGAGCCGTCTACAGACTTGCCACGGTGCTAACAAAATCCCAACTCCGAGGCAATCAGCGAGGAAGAATATTCACACGGTGGTTAAGCAAACCGTACACGATACTAGTCGTGGACGTGAGCTTGATCTGCGTATTAGGCTTCTTAGGATACGCCGCATTCTCAAGCTACCTGCCGCCGGATTTCACGAGCGCATTGCAGGGAACGGAAATACAGGGCCTTACAGCAATTCCCACCGCGACTTCGTTCGCTGTAATACTTCTAGGCATCCTAGGAGAATTGAGTCAATCAATTCAGTCGAGTAATACAGACCTTGTAAATTGGCTCCCAATCTCTCCATCCGAATACGTCGCGGGGTCAACACTCTCACTTGCATACACGTATTCATTCCTCCCATCACTATTCCTAGGAGCCTCGCTGGGGCCGGCGATCTTTTTCGGCCAACCAAACGTTTGGTTAGCATCGGCAATTATGAGCGCCGTATCGCTCCTAATTGGAGCCTGCGTAGTGGAGATGCTCCGCTCTATAACGAATCGTATCTCCTCCAGTTTCTATAAGAGAAGTGGGCGTTCAGGGATAATCGTGCGCCTTGGCTTGACAATCCTCGTGCTAGTATTTTTCCAACTTCTATTTAGCGGACAAATAATCGTGTACGTCCTCCATGCCATCGTGCAAACGGTGGAGGCTGTCTGGTTCATTCCGGTAGTCTGGCCATCACTCGCAGTACAAACTGCATCCGAAGGCCTCTTGCTCCCTCTACTCTTCGCACTTCTATCGTTAGCCTTCACGTCCGTGCTATTCGGATTAGCAGTAAACTTCCGAACACGTTACTGGATACCCGTACCGGTTTCAATCAAAATTAACTCTAAACCATATCAACCAACGTCAACCAAAATAGGAATCCCGGGCGTCACATCTGCCGAGTCCGCAATCTTCAGGAAAGATCTCCGTTCCTTGACCAGAAGGCGAGAGATGGCACGTTTCCTTGCCATACCCTTCGTCTTAGCTGCATCTATGGCGATATCGCTTTCGCAGATCAGCACAGCCTCTGGATCCGCGAATCTTGCGGCAACCATACCGCTCTACCTAATCCCAATAGCTGTGTTCTGTGAAGTCCTCTCAATGACAAGCATCGGACAAGAAGGCCAAGCCGTCTGGAATATTTACGCTGCTCCAATTGAACCGAAACAGCTCCTAAAAGCCAAGATGTTGCTCACGACTCTGTTAGGCATAGCGTTCACATTCGCGATGCTTATCGCAATAACTTTCTTCGTAAGTCCTTCCGCATCCGATATCGCGCTGCTTCTTTGCTTGGGCTTTATCGTGGTACTAGAGGAGGCATCGTTTGGGCTCTACGTTGCGACCAAATTCCCAGATTTTCGTGAAACCGTACGCAGTCGATACGTAACCATCTGGGGATCAATGATCGGAATGTTTCTTGGAATAGTCATCGCATTAGTAACCGCTACTCCAATACTCCTCGAAGCTTTCTTCTCCGGACTAACGATAGAATTAACAGCGGCGACGTTCTTCGTTGGAGTAATAATATGTCTCGTTTCGTGGAAGGTAACAATGCGACAGGCGAAACTCATGTTCGAAAATATCCAAATCTAGGGAGCGTATGATCCCTTCGATAATTCGGCATCCATAAATGACCCTCCCCGTCAACCCTGGTTGAAGTTCATGCTTTACAAACGCTTAGTCCTATCATTATTGTTAATTGCTGTGCCATTACTAGGATTAACGCCGCAAGTTAGTAGTCAGAACTTCACCACGACAACCAGCCTGAATACTCTGACCACAAACGTAACTATAACAGAAATGAATTTGTCAACAGTCGGAAAGGTAACTACTACGATGAATCAGGAAGCCACCCTGTTTGCAACTCAAGTTACCCTTTCAGGAGTAGGTGGAGCGCAAGGTTGCAATGAGGGCCACTTCGGACCATTCTATGCTAATTTTACCCAACAGGTTGTAGGAACGTTGACTTCGACTCAGATCATCAACTTCTACATCATGAACAGCACTCAATACTCAACATGGAACTCCGCGACCACCTGCGAACCTGGAGCAAATGGCGCGGTCTACATGAACGAGCAAACCAATTCTGTCGCGTTACAATGGAGAGCACCGAAAAAAGGACTCTACTACTTCGTTTTTACGACCAGCAGCTACAGCGACGCCATAATCAATGCTAACCTGGGAACACCAATCCACGTCGTCACTTCATATCTTCAATACATCACACTGAGCAATTTTCGCACAGGCGGAGCAACTGAAATAATCACTTCAATCTCATCGTCCCAACTCGGACAGCCACCACAGATTCCGATGGGCCTAATTGAATTCATTCTCGTAATCTTGGCGGGGATGATCGCGATCGGGTTTTGGAAACGACGGCACACATGAGCTCCTGAACTGATCGATGCCGATCAAAGTTTTCGTTTAGTAATCTTACCCACTACAAGGATGAGCACAATAAATCCGATTATTGTGAGGAACAGGAAAGTTCCGTATCGGAAGTTTTCACTCTGTCCGCCTTCTAGAAGGTATGGTAGCAATACAGTGAACAGGTACATTGCAGCGAAGACAAACACGATTGCTAATATTACCTTCACATTCTCTTTCATAGCGACAGCCTCAGACACTATTCGTCATAGCACTGGTATAGAAAATTAATCGTGTATTTGTCTAGGATGAAGGAGCTTCTAGAAATATTCGGAACGCCTAGTCTGCTAAGAACGCCTTGTTGCTCACTTCCGCACGGATATCGCTCCTCCCGTGCTAGTCATGTTTAATGACAGCAAATTTTCGAAGTAACATTCCCTGGACTGGTGATTGCTGATCGGAGTTATGCGCCTACGTTAACGGTGACTGCCCAGGTTAGAGTATTTCCGGCTACGACCAGCACGACGTCCAAATGCCACGGACCAGCTTTGTTCGGCGTCGTAACGGACACGGTTTCACTGTAAGTGGATTGAGGTTGAATTACGAAACTTTTCATTGCAAGTACTTGATGAGAGTCAGCAGAGAGCAGCTGCATGTTTGCAGCTCCCGAACAATTGCATTTAACCGTCATCGCGATTTGAATTTGTGTATTCGAATGTGGTGCAGTTGGAAAACTTATTACAAAAAATTGAATTGGGCAAGCACTCAGATTTGTGTTAGTACAAACTGCAGCATTAGCAGTTCCAATAGCCATCGAAACGGCAAGAAGGGACAGGATTCCATAAACTACTGTTTTCATTACCTGTCATGAAGCGCTAACTAGCTCCGGCGCCTTAACGATTCTAGATCAAATCACCTTTAGTGAAGCGGCCCGTAGCTCGTCAAGTTGAACATAGTTAAGTTAGTTTAGGCATACAACTCGCCGTAGAGCCTAGTGAGCGAGAAGAACCGGAGCATATCAAACCATCAATTCAGGCTTCAATGTTATAGTTAGTGACCTGTATGTAATTTGTGGGGATCGGCCCACCAATTGGGACAATGACATATAATGTCACATAATACGCGGCTCCGTGCAGGAATAGCCCATCCTTGGAATACACAAGTACGTTGAAAATTCCAGGACCATGATAGTAATAGTCCTGGCGATCAACCCAGTATGGAGCAGGATTAGATTTCGAAATGCTCACCATCACATGGACCTGATCAGAAGCCTGGACACCTTCAACTTGGAACGTTAATTGAACAGCCCGGTCGTTCGAAACGAACACGTAGCCGCCGTAGAAATAGATGCTCGGATCTGCGAACACCTGCTGACTCGCAACGACGATGGCAAAAAGTAAGAACCCGCAACAAATCAAACATTTTCGGGTTCCTTGACTTGTCATCTGTAATTTCTTCCACTCTTGCGAGTGAACGGTGGAACGAGGATTGCATAAATTAGTTTCAGTCGAAATCCGATTTACGAGCTCGTAACTCTTACAGGTTTTAGAGTTCAACAGTTCATTCTGGACCCTTGTTCGCCGTGTTCTGGCACCGAACACTCAAACTTCGGCAGATACGTCGCAGTTTCTGTCAATCATGTAACTCTTATAGGCACGCATTTGCGCGTTTTCATTCGTTAGGCTGCGAACACGAAAAACGAAGACCTTAATGCGACCATATGATGCAACCCTCTGAGAGCGTTGAGAACTAGTGCTTACGTGACGATTCTCATTCTCTTGTTCTCATTTTCGTTAAGTCTCGCGCCCATTCAAGCAGCTACTTGCCCGGTTACTAACCTTACAGTAAACTACCCACAAACGGTGGCCCCCGGTCAGTGGGTTCAGATGCAGGTAACAGTCTTAGTTGCCTGCTCTCCTTCTGCGTTTGGAGGCCAGTATCAAGGCACGATTCAGCTGATGCCAACAGGCATCACTCGAGTGATAACGACACAAGCGATTTCAGGTCCAGTCACTAGCGTTATCGTAGCTGCACCAACCGTCACGGGCCCATGGAACATTACAGTCGTAGTCACCATCATCGATGAAACGTATGGCTTAGGCAGAGTTGACAGCATCACTAACCAACCGATTTCAATCCAGGTTCAAAATCCAGTGTCATACATGACCACAACTGTGACAACATACGCAACATCAACCGTCACAGTCGCTACACCAACTTCAACATTCACAAGCACAACAGTGCAGTCGATCTCACTAACTCCAGCCGCTCAACCATACCTGCAATTCTCCACAATTCTCTCAGCAATCGCTTTCGCGGTCGCACTCTTCATGTTACATCGAACTCGACAGAAGAAAACAACTGCTGACACGAAAGATGAAACATCAACTCGGAAGACATGAACCGCTTACTCCGGCCTGGATCGCATGATAGGGGTGTCTACAGGATACTTTCATGTAACCGCACTTTCACCGCGTGTCGACAAATTTCAGCAAGCGAAAAGTACATACGAGTTCATTCTCGATTCATCCAACAGTCAATCACAACGATCATAGGAAGCTGAAGACAATTAGAACACCAATCTTCGTTCTGCTATGCCTCTTCATATTGACAGTTAGCACCGCTGACCTAATCCTCGGTCTAGGCTTGGCCGCATACTGGGTTGCTCTCGTGATGCCAGGTCAACTAATCTTATCCATCTATGAAACCTACAGTAGATACTATATTGTCTTCGCAATCTTCGCAATTCTAGGTGCGATCGCCGGATTCACAGGCGTCATTTTTGCTTGTTCGCGAAAGTTCTTCAAGTGAGACTGGATTCCAAATCCACCCACAACTCGTCACTATATGCCGAATCGACCCTCAGCAACCCATACGAACAATTCGAGTTACCTCAAAATAGGCTAATTTCAGTCCAAGAAACCCGCTAAACGACGTTTTGCTGCACAATGTAGATCGGCGAGTTCGGAGTAAAACTTCTAAACTCGGTACATGCCGATCCTATTGTAGGAGGGATGGAATCGTGGTCAGTGAAGAGTTCAAGAAGGGCAAGGTAATCTACCTTTGCGAGCTATGCGGCTACGGTTACTTAGACCTCGAGACGGCTGAGCAATGCGAGCAACATTGCTATTCAGGAAACCTATCGATTCAGAGGAAAGCCATCTATAAACCCAAAATAGACATTCTCGCATGAGCACGTGAGCACGGTCTCGCTTAGAGGATTTCCTCAACTAACACTGGGTGTGAAATTAGCGAGGCGTCACTCAAACGTAAGATCAGAACTTTCTCTCTCGGTGGGATAGCGCTTGTCGCAGGCGCGGGGTTGTTCATAATCTTCCGAAACGAGCTGAGCCTGAGGCCGGGCATCGCTGAAATTCCCGCTTTTTTCCCACTTTATTTTCCAGGATCGTTCCTATTGATCATAGCCGGAGTTGCAGTAATGATCGAGGGTGTCATGCCGATGAAATATGAAATAAGATTCTGTTTAATCTGCGAGTCAATCACGAAACAATTTCGAGCAGATCCAAGATTCAATGATGGGAAAAAGATCGGAAATTCCTTTGTATGCTAAAAATGCGGACAAAAAATACCTGCATTCGGGCTAGGCGGGAACCAAGCGGCTCGGAGATAAATGTATCAATCGGATCTACCACAACATCAGGATGGGAGAAAGGTATGGCGGGTGTCCGATCCATCTTCTTGTTGCCGATCATCTTCTTGATCTTGGTAGGGGTTCCATTCGTTTTGGGCCAACCCAACAGTTTGATAAGTCAAACAGTTATCGTGCAAACAATCAACTACACAACCGGCTTGCCCTTCCCTGCCTCGGTCTCTGTCGCTTATACTTGCTCCAACCCTGACGGAAGTTGGACACCCTACTCTGTTCAGGGCTGGGTGAATCCACCAGGAGCTACCTTCGCAATCGTATGCCGTTCACCCTCAACGTTCAATTCGTGGATACACGTGTACGGCCAGAACGGCTACTGGTGGGGAACTACGGATTACCGGTGGATACCAAGCCAAGGTGGAGCACCCGTAAGCCTCGTAGTCGCACTAATATGGACAAATCAATACAACAACTACTAAGCCAACTCGAATTTCGTTCAATCAAACGGACTGCAACAGATCGCTGTCGTTGAAAGCACTTAATTCGAACTAGCAACGTCCATTTGATAGAAATAATATGCACCGCACGATCTAGGATGTTTCTAGATGACTTTCCTTCTTAGAGATGACACAGCGTCTTGACTGAATCATCTGATAAAATCACTTTAGAGAATCTCCTAAACGTTAGAGGGTTAACGATGGATTATGCGTCCGTCGACGGCAGAGTCCGGGTGCTTGAGAATGTTTCGTTGCGGATGCAGAAGGGTGAGATAGTCGGCATTGTTGGCGAAAGTGGGTCTGGCAAAACGACTCTTGGATTATCCATTATTGGCCTGTTGGACAAACCGCCTGCAGAAATAATTAACGGATCCATAATTTTCGAGGGGAATGACCTACTCAAGTTGGATCCAATCGAGCTACCACATTATAGAGGGACTGGCATAGGGATGGTATTTCAAGAAGCCCTAGCAGCGTTGAATCCGGTTTACCAAACCGAAGCACAACTCAGAGAGTCATTGGAAGTTCTTGCAAGAGCCCAGAAATTGAGTCTTACAACAGAGGCTGAAGCAAAAATGATGGTTGACATCCTCAAGGACTTGCGCCTCGACAACCCCGAATGGGTTCTGAAGAAATATCCGCACGAATTGTCCGGTGGAATGAGGCAACGCGTTTCGATCGCAATGGCCATCGTCGAAAAGCCAAGGCTCCTCATATTGGATGAAGTGACTACTGGACTCGACGTGTATGTCCAAAACAGAATACTGAACATACTCAAAGATTTGAACCGGCGGACAGGCACAACTATGATGCTCATAACTCATGATTTGATGGTCGCTTCACAAATCTGCGACCGCTTGTACGTGATGTACGCCGGTAGAGTGATGGAAGAAGGCAAAACAGATGCCATCCTAAGCAATCCGAAGCACCCTTACACGCAGAAACTGTTCGCTGCGATTCCGCAGGGTTTCGTGGACTCCCCACCACTACCTGCTCCTATCGGCGAACCCCCTGATCTTCGAAAACTACCTACCGGATGCAAATTCCATCCAAGATGCCCCTTCGTCATGCAGAAATGCAAGGACATTGAACCGCCAGTTTTCAACGAGGATGGACGCAACGTCGTATGTTGGCTGGCTGAGAAGACATGAACATTGTAGAAGTCGATAACCTCACCGTCACCTTCAGAGTGAGGGGAGGGAGCTTATTGTTGTTCGAACGAGGATCGGGAATGATGAACGTAGTAAACGACGTTTCATTCCGGATCAGAGAGGGCGAAACTTTTGGACTAGCGGGAGAAACTGGCTCTGGTAAATCAGTAATAGCCTGGGCCCTTGTGGGTCTGTTCAAACCAAGGCGTGGGTCCGTAAAGATACTAGGTAAAGAAATTGACTTCCGAAAGAAAGCAGACCTAACTTACCTTAGGGAGAATGTTGGGATAGTTTTCCAGGATCCAGTCGGCTCTCTGAACCCACGTCTACGAGTTAAAGAAATCGTAAAAGAATCGCTGGTCGCATCGAAAAATTTTGACAAACGTGACTATGATAGCAGAATAGAAGAAGTCATCGACCTCGTAGGCTTGAGGAAGAGCTGCCTCGTGGCATTCCCTAGAGAACTCAGCGGCGGTGAGAAACAAAGAGTGAGTCTTGCGAGAGCACTTGTCGTGCCGAAGAAGATGCTGGTACTCGACGAACCAACCAGTTCGTTGGACGTATCTGTCCAAGCCCAAGTATTGAACACGTTAAGGGAATTGAAGTCAAAGTTACATCTCTCGTACTTCTTCATCACGCATGACATCAACGTTATCAAGTACATGAGCGATTCGCTTGGAATTCTCTACTACGGAAAACTGATGGAAGTCGGACGGACTTATGATGTCGTGACTAACCCCAAACATCCCTTCACAGTGAGGCTCATGTCCAATGTTCCGGGAATCAAGCGAGTTGAGCTTCAACAGGAAGAGGGGTTGAGTGAGCGAGGATCATCCCCGACCGGTTGCGTATACAGCAAAGTCTGTCCGAAAGCTTTCGAAAAATGCGTGAATTCTCCACCAATGTTCAATTTAGGCTCAGACCAGTACGCAGCATGCTTCCTTCATGAGAATGCAGCCATCCCTAGCCCGGATGCAAAGGCGCGGTCTGAAGCTTAACCGTTCGTTTGGTTAATGCTGCACCAATTCTTGTTTTATCTTTGGCGTTTTGCCGAAGATCTTTTCCTTGAAAACAATATACGGCCTCACCTTCACGTCAGACGCCTCTCTAGCACCCTCACCCAAGAAACTGAATCCTAGAACCAACAGCATCGTAACGAATGCAGGGATTAGTGCCTGCCAAGGATAACTGTACAGGTCATAGCTTATCGAGCCAACCATTACACCTAGTTCAGGTGTTCCCGGCGGAATTCCAACACCAAGAAAACCGAGAATAGACACTTCAAGCAAGCAAGTTCCAATATCTAGCGTTGCATACGTCATTACTGAAGGAGCGATATTCGGAAGAATACCTTTTCTTATGATATTGTAGAAGGATGAGTTCAACGCTTTCGAAATTGAAATAAAATCTTCAGAGCAAACTTCGAGCACCCCACCCCTAACTAATCTGACGTACGGAGGCCACCAAACGAAAACGAACGCGAGCATGGCATTGAGGAGCCCTGAACCAAGTGTTGCCGCGATTGCGAGCACCATGATTATCGTTGGAAATGCAAGAAAAAGATCGGTTACCCTCATGACGATCTCATCCACTACTCCTCCCAAGTAACCAGCGGCCATACCGAGAAAAATCCCAATGAGGCCGGAGAGAACCACAATTGCGATTGGCAAACCAAGGTCGATTGGAAGGGCCGCGATCACTCTAGCAAATATGTCTCTTCCCTCGAAGTCCGTGCCGAAGAAATGAGTGATGCTCGGCGCTAGATTCGATTGTTGAAGGTTAACAGTATACGGGTTATACGGCGTGATCGAGCTTCCGAAAAGGGTGAATAGAATTGCAGGCGCAACTGAAACGATTACAATAACCAAACCTAACGTCGATAGACGATTCGCGAAAATTAGTTGTCTAAATTTTAGTGATTGCGCCACTCTGAGCCCCCATTGCTATTCTCGGGTCAAGTAACGAATACGCTACGTCCGCAGCAAAATTGGCCGCTATCACTCCGACCGTGAAAACTACGACTACGGGAATCAGAACCGGATAGTCATTAGCATATATCGCCTGGTACGCGAACTGACCTAAGCCTGGCCAAGCGAATAACTCCTCGATGACAACTGTGCTTGTTAGAACCCAACCGAACAATACGGCGCTCAAGCTTGTTGCATCGATTAACGCATTCCTAAGGATATGTTTGCGTTTCACTTCTCCCTCCCTCAAGCCCTTAGCTCGTGCGGTTTTCACATACGTTGACCATCTCACATTCAGGATCGAAGACCTCACCGCCCTCGATACCAAACCGAAGTTCACGAGAGCTAGCACACATGCCGGCAGGATAAGATGTTGAAGCCCTGACAGAAACGCAGGCAAGTTAAGTTCAAGGAGAGCATCGATTAGAAAGAACCCTGTGATGCTCGTCACCGGTGTTACTGACAACGAATACATTCCTCCGGAAGGAAAAATCGGTATGTAATGCGCGAAAAGCAAAATCGCTAAAATCGCCGCGAGATACATTGGAGCTGACCAAGACGTTAGGTAAATCACTCTAATCACAGAATCTCCGAAAGTGCTGAAGCGCATTCCCGCGAAATATCCTAAGGTAACGCCCACAATGACCAGAATGGCGAAGGAGAACAGAACAAGTTCCAGCGTGTTAGGTAAATAAAATCGAATCTCTGACAGAATCGTCTGTCCAGTTAAGGGGTCTATTCCGAAATTTCCACTGATTAGATCTCGCATGAAGTAGTAGTACTGTAAGTATATCGGCTCGTTCAAATGGTATCTTGCTGCTACACCAATAATCGTGGACTCTCGCGCTCTAGGGCCTGCCCAAAGCTTAGCCGGGTCCGGGTTGAGAACATGCGAAATGAAGAAGATGATTGTGATTGTACCGATCGATACTAGTATTGATCCAACTATTCTTTTACCAAGTAGAGAAAAAAAATCCTTGAGGTAAACCAGAGCTCTTCATCTACGAACTATAGTGTACGGTATTGTAAAACATGAAATAACCCATGCCCGATCCTGCCGGGTTGGAGATCATTCCGACAACATTGCTTCTATTCGCCGCCATGAAGTAGGGTACGTACAACCAAATGTCCGTGTAATCACCATACATGGCTCTCGTAATTTGCTGAAAGTTTGCAACTACTGTACCTTGATCGAGACTGGTTGCAGCGGCAGATTCCCAGCCCGTAACAGTCTGATTACTGAACCCGCTGAATCCTACCTGGCCGGTCGTTATTAGAGCGGACACGTAGTCGATGCTTGCCGTGTAGTCTTCACTGTAGTAGCTTATGCCAAATGGATAAGACGTGCTGTTCACGTCGCCTGTTGAAGTTACTACGTTCGCGTACTGTTTGAAAGTTAGCGGCGTGAGCGTGATGGTGACGCCTACGGTCTGCAATTCTGATAATATGATCTGAGCGACTTGGCCTTCGGTTGCTGAGTCGGCATCGTAGAGGAAATTCACTGACGGAAACACTTTCCCTCCTGAGTTTAGTACGGTGCCGTTTGGTAACGTGGATTTGTAACCGGCTTCAGCGAGCAATGTCGCTGCCATAGTCGGATCGTACTGGTAGGGCGTCAGACCCTGCGTTGACTCATTGTAGTCCGGAAAACCTGGTGGAACTGGACCGATCCATTGGGTTGCCAAATCGTTGAAGACGGAATGGATTATGGACTTGTAATCGATCGCGTATGAGATAGCCTCTCTAACTCGTCTGTCTTGGAACGGTTGGAAGGCGTACGGATCCATGTAAACGAAGATGATGCTCTCCGCCGACCCGAATACGGGCGGCAGGATAGTTGCAGTAACACCTGCAGTTTGCTGCAGAACACTGTATTGGGTTGATGGCGCAATGATCATTTGAGCAGAGTTGGATTGTAGATCCGCAATCATTGCGGATGCCGCTTTGTAATAGATACTGATCGTGTCAAGTATTGCTGGCTGTATCGCTTCGTTAAGTTGTGAAGCCGGAACATTGGCGCCCCAATAATTCTGATTCCTGACTAAAGTGACGCTTTGCCCCTGCACCCATGATTGTAATTCATAGAAACCTGTCCCTAGAGCGTTAGTTTCCATGTAGTTATTCGGTTGACCCGCAACGACTCCTCCGTTCGCTTCAACAACCTTCGGATCAACGGCCATAGCCATCGGGGTGATGAACGTGGCTAGAAAGGCGGAGTATGGAGCTTGGCCATTGTAACCGTATCCAAGATGAATCGCCAATTCGTTAGATTGAACTACCTGAACAGATTGGTTAGGATAAGTCATGTAGCCTAAATCTGTTGAATTCGGATTAACGTAATTTATTGAGTTCAACATTGCGTCCGTAACATTGAAGGTCATACCGTTTCCTGCAGCGAGATTCTGGCCTAGAATCCAAGCCGGTCCTTGATTCATCACCAACGTCCGATAAATAGAGAACCACATCACGTAAGCGTTGAAAGGATCACCGTTACTGAACGTCACGTTCGGCCGGAGCCAGAACGTGTAAGTCATTCCGTCGGACGACACGGTCCAGTTTTGAGCTAACGCGCCAACGTAGGTGCTATAGCTTGTTCCGTTCGGTGCCAGAAGGCCCTGATAGATCTGCTCAACAACCTCCCACCCCGGCGTCGTGTAGGAAACAGCTGGGTCCAATGAATCCGGCTGACTCTCCTCCTCAGCGACAAGCGACGTTGGCATTTGACTTGAACTCGAACTACTCGTCGCCACACTCGTCCTACTTGCTGAATAGTAGTAGATTCCTGACGCTACGGCGACAACCAAAACTACGATTATAACAACGGCCTGAACTTTCCCGATAGCTCGACTGTTTGCCAATTAAAATTTCACTCTAAGTTTCGTAACAAACGTTGTTTGAAAATGAGTTTTAACGCTTCCGGCCTAGCCACACGCTGGTTAAGCCTCCAGAGCAAAAGTGCCTTCGCGTTTAGTGCTTGCTGAAGACCAGCAAATCGCCTTCCTTCGCGTGGCCGGCCCACAAGTTAATCGAAAATCTTCCATTCAGACCATCCCCATTCAGATCTGGACCGGATCTTCAGCTACGCAGCCGTCAGTATGTTGCAATACCGCCGATCTGGGATCCTTCCTAGTCATGAATGCGTTCCACTGGAGAAAGCCACCTTAGTTGAAAACAGGTTCTCACGAATGGTAGTATATAAGGGCCCCAAGATCAAAGAGGCGATTAAGCGCCTAAAAGGCGATTTTACTGCCACTAAACAGCCGAATGCTTAAGAAGTTTTTAAGCGAATTATGCAGTTTTCTGCCATATAAGTGTGAGAAATGAGCTAATATACCAAGATACTAAAATATATGGCAGATTATGGTAGATATAGTTATGATGAGTTGATGGAAATGCTAGCTTTGGAACAACGAGAAGAACCAAAACTGCTCAGCATCATCGAGCCAAAATCCGAAAGGAGCCCATCAACCGAAAGATCCAGGCTGCTCAACGAGGAGGCAGGACTCTACCTACCATCCGGTGCGTCATCTAATGTTCGAGTTCACTTACACGAACCTTATCCGATCCTATTCAGGAGCGGCGAAGGACCGAGAGTCACAGACGTAGACGGAAATAGCTACGTCGACTACTTGATGGCGTACGGATCCCTGATCCTCGGTCACAAGCATCCGAGAATTCTTGCCGAGATTCAGAAACAACTCGAGAGGGGAACAATGTTTGGGACGACGACGGAGCTTGAGATTGAAGTCGCTAAGCTCGTAACCAGCGCGGTTCCATGCGCCGAGATGATCACGTTCTCCAACACTGGAACCGAAGCTACGATGGAAGCAGTTCGGATAGCCAGAGCGATTACTGGGAAAGACAAGATAATCAAATTTGAAGGACACTACCACGGACATCACG
>Ga0209517_10004440_pt1 | contig 18412 bp, 18 predicted proteins | sample PeaSoiMetSII2010_FD_187695 | JGI IMG/M metagenome (GOLD analysis project Ga0209517, IMG submission 187695) | Peat soil microbial communities from Weissenstadt, Germany - SII-2010 (SPAdes) (version 2) | ecosystem: Environmental > Terrestrial > Soil > Wetlands > Peat | place: Germany...
TCTTTTGATCTTCAGCGGCGTAAGCCGCCGCTCCCGGCGCACTGAGAGCGTTTCGGGTCAGTCCCAGCGGCGGAAACCGCCTTCGGTGTTGATGACCTGGCCGGTGATCCAGGCGGCTTCGTCGGTGACCAGCCAGGCGATGAGCCGGGCGGGATCGTCGGGCACGCCCCAGCGCTCATGCGGGAAGCGGCGGCGGACGGCCTCGTGGCCTTCGGGCGAGGCGTAGCCGGTGTCGACCGGGCCGGGGTTGACCGCGTTCAGCGTGATCGCCTGGTCGGCGAGCTGGTCGGCCAGGGTTCGGGTGATCGAGGCGAGTGCGCCCTTGCTCGCGGCGTAGGCGACCTCGTGCGTCATCGGGCCGAGTTCCTGGCCGGAGGTCATGAAGACGATCCGGCCGCCGGGGCGGCCGTCGTGCCGGGCGGCGAACGCCTGGGCCAGCAGGATCGCCGAACGGGTGTTGACGGCCCAGTGCGCGTCGAGCATGGCGGCGGTCAGCGTGCCGAGGGGACCGTCACCGCCGCTGCGGGCGTGGTTGCAGACCAGGATGTCCAGGTGCCCGAACTCCGCAGCGGCCGCCTCGACGAGCCGGTCAGGCGCGTCCGTATCCGAGAGGTCGAATTCTCCGTGCCGGACGCGGCCAGCAGTATTGCCAGCGTCGCCGGCCAGGGCTTCGGTGACGCCGGTGAGCACCGCCTCGGGTCCGCCGGGGTCGGCGCCCCACGGCTGGTCACGGTCGTGCGGGGCGTAGTGGTGCAGGAACAGGCTGGCGCCCAGCGCGGCCAGCCTGCGGGCGATGGCGTAGCCGATGCCCGCGCGCCGGCTGACGCCGGTCACCACGGCGACCCGGCCGAGCAGCGGCAGCGGATCACGGCGCAGCTGGGCGGGAGCGGGTTCGGCTGGAGTCATGGCCGCCAGTCTCTTCCAGAAATCTGGATCTTGTCAGGGGGTTGACTAAGCAGCGCCGTTTCGCTACTACGCTCGACTGCGTGCTTACGGAGGAATACCCAGCTTCGCGGTACGGGGAGCGTCATGAGTGAGGACTGGCCACGCGGGTGGTACAGCGACGAGCCGGAGCGGCCCGGCGCCGCTGATCAACGGACTCAGCCGAGCTTCACGCCCAGCTCACAGGGGCAGGGCTCACACGGGCAGGGCTCACACGGGCAGGGCTCACACGGGCAGGGCTCACACGGGCAGGGCCCGCAGAGTGCGTGGCCCGCTCAGCCGCCTTCGCGTTCCTGGCCGGGCGGCACCGGGAGGCCGGGGTTTTCGGGACGGCGCGGGTGGCGGCGGTGGCTGCGGCCCAAGCGCATCCTGGTGATCCTGGCGAGCCTGGTGGTGCTGGCCATGCTGGCCACGGTGGGCCTCTACTTCAGCGTGAGCTCCAAGCTGACCCGGATCAACGTGCTTGTGCCGACCTCGTTCACCTCGGCCGGGACGAACTGGCTGATCGCGGGCTCCGACAGCCGCGGCGGCCTGACCGCGCAGCAGGAAAACCAGCTGGCCCTCGGGCGCGACATCACCGGCGGCCGTTCGGACACGATCATGCTCCTGCACCTGCCCGCCAACGGGACCCGTCCCACGCTGGTCAGCATCCCGAGAGACTCTTACGTGCCGATCCCGGGGTACGGCTACAACAAGATCAACGCCGCCTACGCGATCGGCGGGCCGAAGCTGCTGATCGCGACCGTGCAGAACGTCACCAGGCTGCAGGTCAACCACTTCATGAGCATCGGCTTCGGCGGGCTGGTCGACGTGGTCAACGACGTCGGCGGCGTGCGCATGTGCCTGAAGGCGCCGATGAAGGACCCGCTGGCCGGCCTGAACCTCAAGGCGGGATGCCAGACCCTCAACGGCGACCAGGCGCTCGGTTTCGTGCGGACCCGCGCGTTCACCGAGGGTGACCTGCAGCGCGAGCAGGACCAGCGGGTCCTGCTCAAGGGCATCCTGTCCAAGATGACGTCGGCCGGGACGCTGGCCAACCCGTTCGCGATCATCCCCGCGGCCAACGGCGCGGCGTCCGCCATCTCCGTGGACCAGAGCACCGGCCTGAGCCAGCTGGTCTCCGTCGCGTTCGCGCTGCGGGACCCGGTGACCACGACGGTGCCGTTCGGCCAGTTCGCGAACACGAACGTCGGGTCGGTCGTGGAGTGGAACACCACGGCGGCCAAGCAGTTCTTCAACGACCTCGGCCACGACCAGCCGCTGCCAACGAACCTGATCACGGGTTCATCGGTACAGGGCACCGCCTAGCGGGAGCGGGAGACACCCGGCGAGCGCGAAGCTGAGTGTTCACCCGTTACGTGTATGCAGATAGTGATGGTTGGGTACAAGCCATGAAGAAGCCGGCCCATATCGGTCCATGTACGGATTTACATGAACCTTCATGGACTGACGTAGTACCTACGTTGTTTGGTACGTTCGCTGCGGTACGGATCCGCCGTCCGCAGCCGGAGGTCAGATGGACAATCGCATGGTCCCTCGGCCAGGCGGAGGCGAGGGGCCCGCTGTCAACCCCGGTCTCAACGGGGCCGGGGATCCGCACGGGTTGTCCGCGCGTGAAGTCGAGGTCATGTCGCTCATCGCGGACGGGCAGACCAATGGGGAGATCGCCGCTCGCCTGTTCCTGGCGGAGAAAACCGTGAAGAATCACGTCAGGCGGATCTACTCCAAGCTCGGCGTTGGCTCACGGCCCGCCGCCATCGCCTACTGGCGCGAGGCCTGCGGGACCGCGCACCGGTAACCCCGCCCGGCTCGAGTCGCCAGGCCGTTAGTCGCCGCCTGGCTAGACGACGCTGGCGTTCTCCGGGACGGAGATCATCTCCAGCGGGCCTTCAGGTTATCCTCAGCGTGGCGGGTGACAATATAGAGCATGGACACGCTGACCGATGGGCGGCAGCGACCGGATGCCCGGCTCCTTGTCGTCGAGGACGAGCCGAACATCCTTGAGTTGCTGTCCGCAAGCCTGCGCTACGCGGGTTTCGACGTCGTCACGGCGGCAGCCGGAACCGAGGCGGTACAGGCCGCTCAGCGGCACCGGCCTGACCTGATCGTGCTGGACGTCATGCTCCCTGACATGGACGGGTTCGATGTCATCAGGCGGCTGCGAGGCGGTGGCGCCCGGATCCCGGTCGTCTTCCTGACCGCCAGGGACGCCACCGAGGACAAGATCCGCGGCCTCACGCTGGGCGGCGACGACTACGTCACCAAGCCGTTCAGCCTCGAAGAGGTGATCGCGCGGATCCGCGCCGTGCTCCGCCGGACCCGGGGAGACGGGGTCGAGCCGACGCCGCGGCTCACCTTCGCCGACCTCGAACTCGACGAGGAAAGCCACGAGGTATGGCGCGGCGGGGAGCAGATCCAGCTCTCCCCCACCGAGTTCAAGCTGCTGCGGTACTTCATGAGCAACTCCAACCGGGTGCTGTCCAAGATGCAGATCCTCGACCACGTCTGGGACTACGACTTCCGCGGCGACACCGGCATCGTCGAGTCCTACGTGTCCGTGCTGCGGCGCAAGGTCGACACCAAGGAGCCTCGGCTGATCCACACCCTGCGCGGCGTCGGGTACGTGCTCCGGCTTCCATCTTCTTAAGCAGGGCGAGCGGGCATGACAGCAGCGGGAGCGAGCAGCCAGGGCGGCCACGTGGGGGCCCGGCCATGGCAGGCCGTACGCCGCTTGTCTGCCCGCACGTCCCTGCGGACCAAGCTCGTCACGGCGCTCCTCGCCCTGGTCGCCATAGCGCTGGCCGTGATGAGTTTCGTCGGCGTCGCAGTGTTCGGCAACTACCTGCAGAGCCAGGTCGATGCCCAGCTGCGCAACCTGGACGCTCAGGTGCAGAACGCCCCCGCCGCTTTCTTGGGGGGACATCACATGACGTTCGTCCTGAACAACAACGTCGTCGAGGTGCTCGCCGCCAACGGGCAGCCGGTTACCGGGCTCGGCAACTGGCAAAATCTCAGCAATCCCGGACCCGCCATATCAGCCAGCCAGCTTGAGACAAGCGGGAACTCTGGTCAGCCGTTTACCGTTCCGGCGCAGTCGGGCGGCGACGGCTGGCGTGTCATCACCCAGCCGGTGCAGTACAGCACGGACGGCGTGACCACGCAGTCAGGAACCCTGGTCGTCGGCCTGAGCCTGGGCAATCTCGACCAGACCATGGCGTACCTGATCAGGCTCGACGTGATCGTGAGCGTGGTGATCCTGATCGTGCTGATGATCGTCGGGTTCGCGGTGGTGCGGGCGAACCTGCAGCCGCTGGTCGATATCGAGGAGACCGCGGAAGAGATCGCGGAGGGGCACCTGAACCGGCGGGTGCCCGAGCATGATCCGCGCACCGAGATCGGCAGCCTCGGCCGGTCGCTGAACATCATGCTGAACCAGATCGAGGCGGCCTTCCATGCGCGGGAGGAATCCGAGGCGGCGGCGCACCAGAATGAGGAACGGATGCGGCGTTTCATCGCCGATGCCAGCCACGAGCTGCGCACGCCGCTGACCGCGATCCGCGGCTTCGCCGAGTACTACCGCCAGCGCGGCGGGCTCGTCACGCGCTGGGACAAGTCGGCGGCGAGCTCGGCTTCGGCGGATGAGGCAGGCGGCGGCGCCCGGTACCTGGGCGGCGGGCTCACGCCGGACGACCTGGACCGGATCATGCAGAGGGTGGAGAAGGAAGCGGCCCGGATGGGCTTGCTCGTGGAGGACCTGCTGCTGCTGGCCCGGCTTGACCAGCAGCGTCCGCTGGCCCGGCAGCCGATCGACCTGCTCTCGCTGGCCGGCGACGCGGTCCACGACGCCCGGCTGCTCGCCCCGGCCAGGACCATCGACCTGTCGGTCCAGCGCGGCGCCGCGTTCCTCGTGATAGGCGACGAAGCGCGGCTGCGGCAGGTCATCGGGAACCTGATGAGCAACGCGCTCACCCACACCCCGGACGGATCGCCGATCGAGGTGTCGATCGGATCCGGGACGCTCGACCCCCGGGTACCCGGTTCGGCCCCGGCCGTGCTGCTCGACGTGACCGACCACGGGCCCGGCATGACCCCGGAGCAGGCCCAGCGCGTGTTCGAGCGGTTCTACCGCGCGGATCAGGCCAGGACGCGTACTACCGGCGGCAGCGGGCTCGGCCTCGCCATCGTGAGGGCACTGGTCACCGCGCACGGCGGTTCCGCCTCGGTGCGGACCGCGCCCGGCCGGGGCGCGACGTTCCGGATCGCCCTCCCGCTCGCTCCCGAGGCGCAGGGCGGCATGGCCGCGGACGACGATCCCGACCTGGACGAGCCCGGCCAACTGGACGAAACGGATGCCACCAGGCAGTCACACCCGGCCTGATCTGCCGCCTCTTCGGGGATCAATTGTGGGGGTTTGACTCAAGGAGCACGGGAGCTCTAGGCGGACAGGACCGCGCGGGCCGCGGAACGGACCTCGCTGGCGTAGGAGGCGCCGAACAGGCACGCGTGCACCAGCAGCGGATGCAACTGGTGCAGCGGGACCCTGGACCGCCAGCCCGCCGCGAGCGGCGTCGTGTCGTTGTAGCCGGCCAGGATGCGGTCCAGGTGGGGCGCGCCGAACAAGGCCAGCATGGCCAGGTCGGTCTCGCGGTGGCCGCCGTGCGCGGCCGGGTCGATGAGCCAGCCCCGGTCGCCCGACCAGAGCACGTTCCCGGCCCAGAGGTCACCGTGGATGCGGCTCGGCGGCTCGGCCGGTCCGGCCAGCGAGTCGATCCGGTCCATCACCGCCTCCACCAGCCGGCCGTCTTCCGGCCGCAGCGCGCCGGAGTCCACCGCCCGGCGCAGGTAGGGCAGCAGCCTGCGGCTCGCGTACCACTGCGGCCAGCGGGCCCGTTGGAGGTTTTGGGTCTGGCTCGGCGCGGGGCCGACCCCAATGGCCGGCTGGTCCGGCGGCGCGGGCGTGTTGTCCAGCGGCAGGCTGGCGATGAACCCCCGCCAGGGGGCGCCGAAATCCTCCGACCCGGCCGCGTGCAGCCGGGCGAGTTCGGTGCCGAACCGGAATGCCGCCGATGGCGTCGCGTGCCCCGGCGGGATCATCGAGATGACGAGCGCGGTCTCGGTGACGGCCAGCACCTCGGGCACCGGGACGGCGTCCGCTTCGGCCAGCCAGCGCAGGCTGCTCGCCTCGGCCGCGAACGCGGCGGCCATCTCATCCGGCACCACCGTGGCCGGGCTGGCCCCCGTGGCCGGGCTGCCCACCGTGGCCGGGCTGCCCACCGTGGCCGGGCCGGCGGCGGCGGCCATCTTGGCGAACGCGCGCCGCCCGCCGGCCAGGGTGATCAAGAGGTGCTGGTAGCCGTGCTGGGAGCCGACGACGCGCGCCTCGCGGACGGCCAGGCCGGTCTGCCGGGCGACCTGGCGCGCGGCGGAGGTGAACGAGGTCACGGGGCGCCGCGGCGCCCGGCCTCCGAGCCGCCCGCGGGGCGGCCATCGGGCTCGAGCAGCCGCGCCAGCTGGCCGGCGATGACCGGCGCGGCGGTGCTGAGCAGGTCGAGCACGTGGCCGAACTCGTCCGCGCCGCCGCCCCAAGGATCCGGAATGTCGCCGCCGACCTCGGTCAGCCCGCCCACCTCGCCGAACAACCGGATCCGGTCGTCGCCCTGGCTCCGGGCCATCCGCCGCAGGTCCGCCAGGTTGCGCGCGTCCATGGCGAGGATCAGGTCACGCCGGGCCAGCCAGGACGGCTGGAACTGGCGGGCCCGGTGAGCCGAGCCGTCGAAGCCGCGGCTGGCCAGCGCGGCCCGGGCGCCCGGATCCATCGCGTCGCCGACGTGCCAGTCCCCGGTGCCGGCGCTGTCCACGACGACGGCGCCGTCCAGGCCGGCGACGGCCAGCTCGGCGCGCAGCACGGTCTCGGCCATCGGCGACCGGCAGATGTTGCCCAGGCAGACCAGGCAGACCCGGTAGGGCGCGCCGGGTTCGCGCGGGGACGGCAGCTCAGCCGCCGACGATGGAGCCATACCACCAGCATGCCGCATCCGGCCGGGCGGAGGGACGGGCTACTCCGTGGCCGGGCGACCCCGGCCCGCCATAGCCGGCTGCACGGGTAGCGGAGGCATGGCCGGTACCCGGTCGGGGCCGAGCTTGACGTCCAGCCAGCGGCCTACCCGCCGGCCGACGTTCTGCATCGGCCGCTCGACGAACAGGTACGTCAGCGAGCTGAGCGCGATCACGACAGCCAGGACCCCCGCAAACAGCAATACCTGCAGCGGGAAGGGGTGGTGCTGGCGCGTCCAGGAAAAGTGGTGGTAGACCTCGATGACCAGCGGATGCAGCAGGTAGACGGAGTAGCTGATCAGGCCGAGCCAGGTCAGCACCCGCGGCCACCGGACGTGCCGCAACGCCAGCCCGGCCGCGAACGTCAGGCCGGCCAGGAACAACGCGGAGAACCAGCGGCGCTCCCAGAGCAGTTCGGCGTACGCGCCCATGCCCCAGGCGTGGCTGTGCCACAGGCCGGCGGTGATGGCGAGCCCCAGCACGGCCGTCCCCACCACGATGGCCTTGCGCCATGAGTACTGGCCCTGCTCGGCCCGGTAGAACACCGTCCCGGTGAACATCAGGGCCAGGATCGACAGCGTTTCCCACGGCCAGAGCCAGCTGCCGTTGAAGGCGAGCAGCGCCACCGCCACCACCGCGGCGATAGCCGCGCCGAGCAGCCGCGACATGCCGCGCAGCACGACCGCGAGGGCCAGCCCGGCCAGCACGGCCAGGTCCGCCGTGAGCGCGATCAGGCGGGGCGTGGCCACGTTGTGCGTGAAGTAGGCCTGCGGCAGCACGCCGCCGATCGCGACGGCGGCGGCGGCGAAGGCCAGCGCGTACCAGGCGCTGCGCTTGTGCACCCGGGCGATGAACAAGGCGGTGAGCAGCAGGTAGAAGACCATCTCATAGGACAGCGACCAGACCACGTTGGGCAGGTTCTGCCCGACCAGCACGTTCGACATCATCATCAGCTGGGACAGGATCGACGTCTCGGGATCCGAGCCCTCCCCGCGCAGTGACCCGAAGTGCACCAGGTAGAGCGCCACCGCGATGCCCACGGCCAGCAGGTACAGGGGATACAGCCGGAACACGCGGCTCACCCAGAACGTCCGCACGCTGCCCTTGCGCTCCAGCGAGGCCGGCACGATGTAGCCGCTGATGATGAAGAAGACGAAGACGCCGTAGTTGCCCGCGTCGAAATAGTGATAGATGACCGCCCGAACGTGCTGGAGCACGTAGTAGCCGAGGTGGTCGAAGACCACCGCGAGCGCCGCCAGGCCGCGGAGCACGTCGAGCCAGCCCAGCCGCGCCCCCGACTCGGCCGCGCCGCTCGCGGCAACCTGCGAGGGCTGGGACGGTTCGGGCATGGATGCCGACTCTACGACGTTACGGCTGGTCATGACAGCGTCACCCGGATATACCCCGCTATGCCTGCGTCTCTTTACGTCTTCCTACGTGCACAATCCGCAGTCGGTTCATCGCGCATCGTAGTTGCGATACCACGACGAGCGCGTACCTGTCTTTTCCACAGCTACCATAGGCCGTTCGGAATATTGGTCTGCTCGATCTTTTCTTCCGAACGTCCCAGGTCTTTCTCATCCTTCCCCCGCTCGGGCACTGGCGCGGGCGCCGGGGCTCGGCGGCCGCCACGCGTGATGGGGGCCGCAATTGGCCATGCCCCGCCGATTGCTGCTACGATCACAGCGTTTTGAATGCGCCGCTAGCTCAACTGGCAGAGCAGCAGACTCTTAATCTGCGGGTTCGGGGTTCGAGTCCCTGGCGGCGCACCCGTACTGACCTGGGGTTATACCTATTTCGGTTTCCCTCGTGAAGGCCATTTCCGGCCCGTGGTTGCTCCACGTTTGCTCGTCAGTCCGGCCCTAGTCATTCAGGGCTTGTCAACTTTGGCCTGATTGGTCTAGACCAGCCGTGCATGCGGCCTGGGCGGCCCTTTCAGATGACGTCACGCAGCGTGAGACCCGCTGGCAGGCGTGCCGTCGGCAGAACTGCCGCCTCCGGGTTGGTCACCTTCGTCATGGGTGCTCAAACCGGACCTGCGGGTGCGCTCGCAGCCTTCCCGGCAGGAGCCGGATCAGCGCGGCCATCACCGCCCGGTCGGCCCAGTCCAGCCGGGGCCGTGGATGGGTCCGGCGCAGCACGGCGACCTCATGCCGCAGCACCAGGAGCTCGGCGTCCTTGGAGGCCGACGACCGGCCGGGCAGGACAAGCCAGCCGCAGAGCCGGACGAAGATGAGATAAAGCAGGCGGAGAGACACGGATGATCATGATGCCCTACGACTGGCCCTGGTCATCACTGCAGCTCACAGGCCAGGCAGACTTCTGGCACCCCACAAGGTCAGGTGCGGGCGGCGCGGCTGCCGCCGCTGCAGTACGGCGAGCTGATGGCGCAGGATCAAGATCTCTGCGGTCTGCCATGCCTCCTCACGCCGGGACAGCCGCAGCCCCATGGCCACCCGCGTGATGAGAAGAAAGACGAACCGCAGGCACATGACCGACGATCATCACGGACGGGGCGTCGGGCGAGCAACTCTGCTGGTCAGAGCCGTGGATGCGATTCTCGGCACGCACAGCTGAATCCGCATGCCACCAGCACACCCCGGCCGGCGGGCGCCCGGCAATCGATTTTCGCTCCGGGCGCCTGGCTCAGCGCCGGTGCCCGTGCTGGCGGACGATGACGTCCAGCACTTCGGTGGCCTTGGTCTTGTCCCCGCGGATGGCTTCCAGCTCGGCCGCTGGCAGCCGGGTCGCCAGGGTCCACGGATTCCGTTCCCGTCGGCCGTTAACCTTGGTGAGCCGGTAGAACACCTGGCCGTCAGCACGCATGATCCACTCCCAGGACATCACCGCAAGCTCGCTGGCGGAACGGCCGCTGACCTGGGCGATTACCTTCGGGGAAAGCAATGCCATGGGTTAGGCCCTCTCGCCGGGTGACCCCTGGGCGGAAGTCCCGGTTACCCGGGCCCGGTCACGTTGCTCTGACCCGACAGAGGCTACCGCGTAACGCTGCAAAGGATTGCACATCGCGGCCATGGCGTGGTGAACATCACATTCGACCACCCCAAACGACGCGATCCGAAGGCCCGAGGGCGCCATGCACGCTCTCTGGGACCGAAATCAGAGCATCAGCCGGGCCGTGGAGCCGCTTCCCGGCACCACCGGGAGCGCGGAGGCCGCCGGACTAGCCACAAGACCGGATTACTGCAAACGCTTGCTTCCGGCCCCAGGCCGACTCTGATGTCGGCTCGTGCGATCTACTATGAGCTTCGCGCCGTCCTGGATGCCGGGAACGGATCTACCAAGCATGCACGCCAGCAGCGGCGACTACGGAACGTACTCACTGCTTCCGTGAGTTCTGGACCGTCGATCCAGCTCTGAAGACGTTGCTGGGGCGCACCGGTCCCGAAATCGGCCCGAGCACTGGAAACGCCAGCTCAGAGCCAGTGTGCGAGTTTCGCCCGGCATACGCTCAAGCGACGGCGGCTCATTTCAGCAGGGTGTCGACCCATTCGGTGAGCTGGCGGAGGTTGCGCACTTCGGTCACCGTGTCACAGTCGACGGCGTACTCGCCGATCCTGGAGTCGGTGGTATCCCACTGAGCTCGCGGTTCGGGGTTGAGCCAGTGAACGCGGCGTACCCGCAGCCGCAGCGCGTGCAGTAGGTCCGCCCGTGACGCGCGGTAGTTTCCCCTCGCGTCGCCGCAGATGATCAGCACGCAGTCCCGGGAGAGGCTGCCGCCGTGGTCGTCGAGGAACTGGCCGAGGACCGCTCCGTAGTCACTGTGCCCGTCGCGGCGCACAACGCCCGGCCTGGACAGCAGGAGCCTTGTGTCGATCACCCCCGGACTTCCCCGGACCAGGTCGGTCACCTCGGCCAGCCCGTCGGCGAAGACGAAGGATCGCAGCCCCGGCAGCTCGGCGTGCAGCGCGTGCAGGAGGGACAGCGTGAACTTCGCGAACTCAGCGACCGAGCCAGACACGTCACACAGCGTCACGAGCTGTGGCCGCGAGCGCCCACGCTGCTGCCAGGCCGGATTCATCGGCACGCCGCCGTCCGCCACGGCGCGGCGCATAGTCTTCCGAACGTTCAGCCGCCCTGAGCTGTGCAGCTTGCGGCGCCGCCGGGCTGCTGCGGCGAGCCGCCGGGCCAGCGGCCGGACGGCTCGCCGCATGGCGGCCAACTCCGCCGGACCGGCTCGCAGGAAGTCCACGTCCTCGATCGACTCTCGCAGGCGGTCGAGCGATGACTCGGCACCGCCCAGGCTGGCGAGTTGCCACCGCAGCTCGGCGGCTATCTGGGCACGCAGGTCCTGCAGCCGGTCCTGCTGCTCGATGGCGGCAAGCCGCCGTTCCAGACCAGGCGGATCGGCCTGCTCCTCCAGGCGCATTGCGCGCAGCAGCAGTTCGCTGACGTCGAGTTGCCGCAGCACGCGGTACTGGTAGTACCGCTCCGAACCGGCCAGCCGACCGGTGCCGAGGCCTGCGAACGCGGCGACGGCCTGTTCGGCCAGTGCCTGCATGCCCGCGCCGGGTTCGCCGCGAAGCGCGGCGACGAGGCGGCTCAGCAGGTCATCCCTCGCGACCGGGTCAGCCGCCTGCGCTGCGATCCCGTTCCCCGGCGGCCCTCCGTCCGCCTCCTCCGTCTTGACGGAGGAGGCAGCGGGGAAGAACAGGTCGAAAGCGGCTTCGAATGCAGCGATGTCCGCGGATCGCTTGACCATCGTGATCCGCAGCAGACGGCGGAGCCTGTCCCGGTCGTCCAGGCCGCCGTGCTGGACCGCCCGCAGGGCGTCGGTCAGCTCGACGATGGACAGGTCGAGGCCAAGCCAGCGCAGCCGCCCGGCGAACGCGGCGAGCGCTTCGACGAGCGCTCCGCTCAGCGCCATGGCCTCCGTGCCTGGTGCGCGGCTAGCATTCTGGCTCATGGGCGAAAGCGTACGAGCATCGGCCGGCCTCGGACCAGAGCCGGCGGCAGCGGCCGCGCCGGCGACGCGGCCGACAGCCGGGCTGCTCGCGCTCAGCGTGGTGGCGGACGGCCGCTCCGGCGCCCCGGCCGCGGGCCAGGTGGCCAGGCTGGCCGGCCGCCTGGAGCTCGCCGGGGTGTGGTGGCGCGAGCCGCCGCTGACCGGACCGCCCGCGGAGGACCTGCCGGCGCTGCTCGACGTGCTCGGGTCCGAGTCGGCGCCCGCGGCCGCCGGGCTGATCGCGGACGCGCGCAGGCTTCCCGCCTGGCCCGGGATATCAGCGGGATACGGAACGGTCCGTGGTTTCTCGATCCGGCTTGCCGTCTGCGGCCAGGGGCCGCTCGCTGAGCCGTGGCCGGGAGGCCTCGCGGAGCTGCGGGATGCTCTCGGCGGTGGCCTGGCCTGGCCGTCGCTCACGGACGCCGACCAGCCCGTGGAGGACGGGGCGTCCGCGATCTTCGTGCCGGTCCGGCCAGATCGCGATCTGGATGCAGCGGTTGCCGCCGCCGCCGCGGTGGCGGCCGGGCGGCCGGTGCTCGTCGAGGTGGCCGTATCGGTGGGCAGGACTAGCGCTGAGGCGCGCGCCAGGACGGACGGCGAGGAGCTTTTCGCTGCCACCGGGCATCCCAGGGAGCAGGGACTGTTCGGCACGCTGGAGGAGTGCCAGGCCGCGGCGGCGAGGCTGCTGCACGCCGGCGCGACCGAGCTCGTATGCTACCTGCCTCGCTCGCACGACCTTCCGGATGTGCTCGCCCAGCTCCGTGCCATATCAGTAGGCACCGGCGCCCTGCGCCCGGGCGAGCCGCCGTCCGCAGCACCGCCGCCGCCGGCGGGCTGGGGGGGCAGGCAGCCCGGCGCGGGCTGACGCGCTGTGGCGGCGGACGTTCAGGCCTTGCTCAAGGTGTGCTGGTCCACCGTGGCGGCGGCCTGCAGCAGCGGCGGGAGGAACTCCTCCTGCATGCGCTCGGCGGACACGCGGCTGGCGTGCGCGCACACGTTCATCGCCGCGATCACGGCGCCCTGCTTGTCGTGCAGCGGGACCGCCAGTGAGCGCACCCCCTCTTCCAGTTCCTCGTCCAGCAGGCACCAGCCCTGGCTGGCGACCGTCTTAAGGATGACGCGCAGTTCCTGCTCCGAGGTGATGCTCCGCGGGGTGAGCCGCTCGGGGACCACGGTGCCGAAGTAGTCGTCAAGGGCGGCAGGCGGCTGGTCAGCCAGCAGGACACGGCCCATAGACGTGGCGTGGGCGGGGAGCCGGGTGCCGATCTCCACCAGGACGGTCATGATCCGCTGCGTCTGGACGCGAGCGGTGATGATGATGTCAGTCCCGTCAAGGACCGAGGCGGAACTCGACTCCCGCACCTGCCGCACCAGGCGCTCCATCTGCTCTCTGGCGACATCCCACAAGGACATCGAGGACAGGTAGGCATAGCCCAGGTCGAGAACCTTCGGCTGCAGGAAGTAGTTCCGCCCGTCCCTGCCCACGTAGCCGAGCGTCTCCATGGTCAGCAGGAAGCGCCGCGTGGTGGCCCGGCTCAGCCCGGTCAGCTCCGCCACCTGGGCCTGGCTGAGCTCCTGACGGCGCTGGCCGAAGGCACGGATGATGGCGAAGCTCCGTTCGGCCGCCTGCATGAGCGCAGGTGGCGGGATGTCTTCTTCTGGCACGCGGCCTCCCGAGGAACGGATAGGCGATCGTGGGCACGCCCTTGCACCGGGTTCGTCAAATTATGCCTGACGGTTATCAGTGTGCCCTTGACGCGCCTGCTCGTCACGGCAAGACTTGGCTTACTACGCGAACTTTTGTCCGTCTGGTGAGCGGAGCGTGCCCATGACTTACGTTACGCGGCTGGCGTCCCTGGACGACTATGAGAAGGGCGGGGTCGAGGTCATCGACGACGATCCCAAGAACTACGCCTTCTCCAATATCTTCGAAGTCGCCTCCCGCGCCAAGCCGTTCGAGCAGATCGCTGTCGGGAAGAACTTTGAGTACGTGCTCGAAGTCGTCCGGGTCGAGGGGGTCTCGGGGTGGCGCGCCTGCGCGCACGACCAGAGCGCGCTCGTCCTCGAGGGCGAGGTGGAGTTCACGCTGCGGACGCTGGACGGCTCGCAGAACCTGCCCCCCAACGGCTCGGCTGGCGTCGGCGAGGAGGTTACCGGCACGGCGATGGGCCGGGTGGTCGCCCGGCGCGGCCACCTCACCTTGCTGCCCGGGGGCAGGGCCTACCGGTACGGCTCGGGCCGGCCGGCCGTACTGCTCATCCAGACGGTCGAAGGCGTCGACACCCAGTACCGCTGGGCCGAGATCTGCCAGACCGCGTGACCGGCGTGTATCGAAGGGATCAGCCATGACCACGGCAGAGGTTCCGGCAGTCAGCCAAGGGCAGGGGCCGAACGAGTTCGGCTATCTCGAGTTCTCCCTCGGGGAGTTCCGCTTCAGCCGGGACGAGTACTTCGCGTACATCACCTGGCCCACCGGCCGGCACGTGATGAGCGTTGACGCGTTCCTGCGCGCGCTGCAGCGCGATGTCGCCTGGGAGTTCTTCTACGGCATCGTCAACTTCGACGGCGTGCTCGGGACGGTCAACCACTACGGGACCGTGGACCTGTTCGCCGGCCGGTACAACGACGCCTACCGCAAGGCGGAACTCGACCACGTGGAGAACATTGACACCCCGGTCATCCGGGAGATGTTCGCGAGGATGCTCGACAACTGGACGAACGAGGGATTCGACCCGTTCGCCAGCCCGCAGGAGACCGGGTCCGCCTTCGGCGTCAAGCACGGGGACAACAGCGCGGCCGTCACCCGGCACCGCGTCACCGCGAAGCGGATGGTGTCGCTTCCCGGCGACGAGCCGCTGCGTGACGATGCCAGCGGGCACCCGGTCAACCGGATGTTCGCCGACGTGACCCAGGACGAGCCGGAGGTCTACCCCGAGCCGGGGTTCGAGGCGGAGGTCGGATCGTTCAACCTGTTCTCCTACCTGTCACGCTCGCCGGTGACCTGGAACCCGAGCGTGGTCAGCGTATGCCGTGACTCGCTGTACTGCCCGACGACCGAGGAGTACATCCTCCCGATCATCCACGGCAACGACCGCGCCGAGTGGTTCGTCCAGCTCTCCGACGAGATCATCTGGGACGTCGAGGACCGTGACACCGGCCGCAAGCGCGCCAAGGTCATCATGAAGGCCGGCGACGTGGCGGCGATGCCGTCCGACATCCGCCATCAGGGCTACTCGCCCAAGCGCTCCATGCTGCTGGTCTGGGAGAACGCCAGCCTGAAGATCCCCCAGCTGATCAGCAGCGGCCAGTTCCCGACCCAGCCCGTCGAGTTCTGAGGGTGCAGACCAGGCTCTACATCGGCGGCCAGTTTGTCGACGGGCTGGCCGGCGGGACCATCGAGGTCATCAATCCCGCTGACGGGACGGTCCTGGCTGCGGTCGCCGAGGCCAGGGCGGAGGACATTGACCGGGCGGTGGCGGCCGCGCGGCAGGCGTTTCCCGCGTGGTCGGCGCGCTCCGCCGCCGACCGCGGTCGCCTGCTGCTCGCGCTGGCCGACGCAATCGAGGAGCACGCGGCTGAGCTGGCCCGGCTCGAGTCGCTGGACACCGGGCACCCGATCAGGGATACCAGCAAGCTCGACGTCCCGCGGACCGCAGCGGCGTACCGGTACTTCGGCGGGATCGCCGACAAGTACCTCGGCTCGGTGGTCCCGGTGGAGACCGGCTTCCTCAACTACGTGCTGCGCGAGCCGATCGGTGTCGCGGGCTCGATCGTGCCGTGGAACTTCCCCCTGATGTTCACCAGCTGGAAGCTCGGCCCGGCGCTCGCGGCCGGGAACACCGCCGTGCTCAAGGCCTCCGAGCTCACCCCGCTCAGTACCCTGCGCCTGGCCGAGCTCGTGGCCGAGGTCGGCTTCCCGCCCGGGACCGTGAACATCGTGCCTGGTTACGGGCATCTCGCCGGGGCGAGCCTGGCCGGGCATCCTGGCGTCGGCAAGCTGTCTTTCACCGGATCCACCCAGACGGGCCAGCGGATCGTGGAGGCCAGCGCGGGCAACCTGAAAAAGCTGCAGCTCGAACTCGGCGGGAAGGGCGCCAACATCGTCTTTGCCGACGCCGACATCCCCGCGGCCGTGCGGGGCTCGGCGTTCGCGATCTTCCACAACCAGGGCCAGGCGTGCATCGCCGGGTCCAGGCTGCTGCTGCAGGAGCAGATCGCCGACGAGTTCCTCGACTCGTTCCTCGCGGTCGCGTCCGCCATCAGGCTGGGCCACCCGCTGGATGAGGCGACGCAGATGGGACCGCTGACGTCGGCAGCGCACCGGGACCGGGTGCTGAGCTACCTGAAGATCGCCGTGGATGAGGGGGCAGAGGTGCTCGCGGGCGGCGAACCGCCAGCGGACCCCGGCCTGGCCGCGGGTTTCTACCTGCGGCCGACGGTCGTGCGGGCGGCGCCGGGGGATCGCGTGTGCCGGGAGGAGGTGTTCGGCCCCTTCGTCACCGTGACCACGTTCGGCGGCGAAGACGAGGCGGTCGCGATCGCGAACGGCACCGACTACGGGCTCGGAAGCGGGCTGTGGACCCGCGACCTGTCCCGCGCGCACCGTGTCGCGGCGGCGCTGCGGGCGGGGATGGTCTGGGTCAACTCCTACAAGCGGGTCAATCCCGGCTCGCCGTTCGGCGGCGTGGGCATGTCCGGATACGGGCGTGAAATGGGTTTCGAGGCCTTGCAGGAGTACACGCAGGCCAAGTCGGTGTGGATCAATGTCGACGGCGGGGTCCCGGACTGGTACGGCGCCTGATGGCCGCCGTCAGCCGCCCGCCGGCCCGCCCGGTGCCCGGCACCGGGGAATCGGTGATCGCGTTCACCCGGGAAACCCCTGGCGCGAGGGAATCTGGGGCCTGCTGGCCACAAGCACCCGCGTCAGCTTGTTTCCTGTCGGCTACCGTGTGGACGTGACCGCGTCACCTTCCGCCGCGCAGCCCGGCCCGGCGGCCACCGGGCGGCTCGGCATGACCAGGACCGATACGGCCGGTAATGCCGGCTCTCCAGCGCACGGCGTCGACGTGCGGGACAGTCGTGACTGACCGGCTGGCCGGCTCCGCGCCGATCAAGGACCGGCTCCGGGACACCGGCTACCTAGCCGACGACCTCATCGGGGACGCCCTCCTGCTGGCCGACGGGCTCGGCAAGCCGCTGCTCATCGAGGGGCCGGCCGGCGTGGGCAAGACCGAACTGGCCAAGGCGGTCGCCGTCGTCACGGGATCACGGCTGCTGAGGCTGCAGTGCTACGAGGGCATTGACGAGGCTAAGGCTCTGTACGAGTGGAACTACAAGAAGCAGCTGCTGCGCATCCAGGCGGGCCACGAGCAATCCTGGGACGAGACGGAGGCGAACATCTTCACCCAGGACTTCCTGCTCGAGCGGCCCCTGCTGGCAGCCATCCGGGCGACCGACCCGGTGGTACTGCTGATCGACGAGGTCGACCGGGTAGAAGTTGAGACCGAGGCGCTCATGCTCGAGGTCCTCTCGGAATTCCAGGTCTCGATCCCCGAGCTCGGGACTCTGACCGCCCGGCGGTCGCCGCTGGTGTTTCTCACCTCGAACGCCACCAGAGAACTGTCCGACGCGCTCCGGCGCCGCTGCCTGTACCTGCACCTTGACTACCCCGACCCCAACCGGGAACGCCAGATCATACAGCTAAGGGTGCCCGACCTCGACGCGGCGCTGGCCGGGCAGGCGGCCAGGATCATCCACGCGCTGCGCTCGCTCGATCTGGACAAGCCACCGAGCATCTCCGAGAGCGTCGACTGGGCACGTAGCCTTGTCCTGCTCGGCGTGACCTCGCTGGATGCGGCCGCCGTCAGCCGGACTCTCCCGGTGCTGCTGAAGAACAAGCGTGACATCGAACGGGCGCGAACAGAACTCGAGCTTTCCGGCTCGGCGCCGCCGAAATCAAGCCAGCCGGAATGAAATCAAGCCAGCAGGGATAGAGCCCGCCCCAACAAGGAGGCCAGCAGATGAGCGCGGATCAGCGGAGTACAGCGATGGCCGGGGTGTCGGCCGGGCAGCAAGCCCGTGAACAGGAACTGGTCAACCGCGTCCTCGCCTCGTTCGCCCATGCGGGCGACGCCCGGCTGAGGGACGTGATGCAGGCGCTGACCCGGCATCTGCACGCCTTCTTGCGTGAAGTCCGGCTGACCGAAGACGAGTGGCGGCACGCCATCACGTTCCTGACCGAGGCCGGGGACATCACCGACGACAAGCGCCAGGAGTTCATCTTGCTGTCCGACGTACTGGGCGCGTCGATGCAGATGATCACCATCAACAACGAGGCGTACGCCAACGCCACGGAGGCCACCGTGGTAGGACCGTTCTTCGTCGAGGGGTCCCCGCGGATCCCGCTCGGCGGGGATATCGGGGCCGGCGCGGCCGGCGAGCCGTGCTGGGTGG